>Ga0213874_10000163_pt1 | contig 11848 bp, 5 predicted proteins | sample BarmaccomBMRX_R7_FD_160098 | JGI IMG/M metagenome (GOLD analysis project Ga0213874, IMG submission 160098) | Root-associated microbial communities from Barbacenia macrantha in rupestrian grasslands, the National Park of Serra do Cipo, Brazil - RX_R7 | ecosystem: Host-associated > Plants > Roots...
ATACCAACACCAACAGATAACAGCTTCTGGGTCAACTTGCTCATCGGCATCCTCCCCTGGGCGTTCTTCATCGGCGTATTCTTCTTCTTCAGCCGCCGGGCGACACAGGGCCAGCAGGGTATTTTCAGCTTTGGCAAGAGTCGGGCAAAACTGATTCTCGAAGATCGCCCCAGCACCACCTTTGCTGACGTTGCCGGAGTGGATGAGTCCAAGTACGAGCTGCAAGAGGTTGTCGAGTTCCTGAAGACACCGCAGAAGTTCCAGCGCCTGGGTGGCAAGATTCCACGTGGTGTGCTGCTCGTAGGTCCCCCGGGAACGGGTAAGACGCTGCTAGCGCGAGCAGTAGCGGGCGAGGCAAGTGTGCCCTTCTACTCTATGTCCGGCTCGGAATTCGTGGAAGTGCTCGTCGGCGTAGGTGCCAGCCGTGTGCGTGACCTCTTCGACCAAGCCAAGAAGGCAGCACCTAGCATCATCTTTATCGACGAAATTGACGCTGTGGCTCGCCAGCGCGGTGCCAGCATTAACACCAATGATGAACGTGAACAGACACTCAACCAGTTGCTCGTTGAGATGGACGGCTTCGATACACGTCAGGCGGTGGTTGTCATCGGCGCTACCAACCGCCCCGATGGACTCGATCAGGCATTGCTACGACCAGGGCGCTTTGATAGACGCGTGACGGTAGATCGTCCCGACTGGAACGGGCGTCTGGCTATTCTCAAAATCCATACGCGCAACGTCCCACTGGCTCCCGACGTGGATTTGGTTGGTGTGGCTCGTTCCACCACAGGCATGGTCGGTGCAGATTTAGCAAATCTGGTGAACGAAGCCTCGCTGCTGGCGGCACGACGTGACCTGGATAAGGTCACCCAGCGCTGCTTCAACGAAGCTTTGGATAAGATTCTTCTGGGTGCCGAGCGTCCACTGGTGCTCAGCGAAGAGGACCGCAACATAACCGCCTATCACGAGGGTGGGCATGCTTTGACTGGGCTGCTCTTAGAGGGCACAGATCCTGTGACTAAGGTCAGTATAGTACCACGTGGGCAGGCGCTCGGCGTGACGATGTACACGCCGCTAGATGATCGTTACAACTACTCGAAGGAGTATCTGTTGGCCCAAATCGTCACTGCCCTAGGAGGCCGCGCTGCCGAGCAGGCAGTCTTTGATCGCATCACCACTGGGGCGGAAAACGACTTACAGCGCGTGACCATGATAGCGCGCCAGATGGTCACACGCTGGGGCATGAGTGAACGCTTGGGCACAGTCTCGTTTAGCGAGCGCCAAAGCCCATTTCTCAACGGAGGCGACACGGGAGCACCAAACACTTACAGCGAAGAGACAGCAGAGCTGATCGATGAGGAGGTCGATCGCATAGTGCGTACTTGCTACGCACAAGCCATCGAATTGCTCACCAGCCATCGTCCCACACTGGACCGCATCGCTGAGCAACTGCGCCGTCATGAAACGATTGACGCCAAGCAACTACGTGTCATCATGGAGGAAACGGGGGTAGTAATGGCCTCTACACAGTCGGCTCACTCTCAAAACGGAATAATTCTAGCACCCTCTCCACCGCCTTCGCCCCCAGTGCCACCAGCATTCCAATAAAGGCTTTCAAACAGAACAGAGCCAGAGATGTGCATGAGCCTTGCTCATATACATCTGGCCCTGCACTGGGTAGGAAAGAGAAACAGCGGAAGAACTAAGAATTCAGACAAATCACGCTAACGGGTCCCACTGTTGGGACGAATCTGATCCGTTTGTATCTGAGCGGTCGTCTGAGCTTGATCCATCATCTGCTGCACCCTATTCTGGTCGACAGCACTACTGACGGCAATTTCCGTCCGCGCAAGCCAGCGTTGCGCCGTCTCGCGGCCTCCAAGCCCAAAAGCCAGACCGAACGCAAGGGCGACCGCTCCTACAATAGCTGTAAACAGGACATTGATCAGGGCTGGGGCGATCTGTAATTGCTCAAGGGCGATGAGTAGTGCAAAGCCAATAATGGCCCAACGAGCGATTCCGGCAAAAATGAGTGAGTTGCCGATACGAGCCGTCGCCGTCGCACCACGGACAATGTCAGCGACAAATGTCGCTGCCAGCGTGCCCAAGAACAGTACCAGGATAGCCACAAACACGTTGGGAATGTAGGCCACTAATCCGCTCAGGACGGCACTCACCGTCGGGATACCCAGCGCATCAGTGGCAGGCACTAGGAAGATCAGGAAGATGAACCAGTAGACAATCTTGCCTAAGATTCCCGCAGTATCGGTGCGTACGCCTATCTGTTGTTCCAAACGTGCCAGGCCAATGCGGTCTGATAAGCGATCAAAGCCGACCTTGCGTAGCAGTAAGGTCAGGACTCGGCTGACAACACTGGCGATGATCCAGCCAACTAGCAGGATGACCAGAAAACCAAGAAATCTCGGAATAAAGGTGAGCAGGAGATTTAAGGCGTTGGTGAACGCCGTGAAGATTGCTTCACCCCAGTTTGTTACGACAACAGGCATCGGTAAGTCTTTTCTCCCTTCATGAGATGCATTTTTAACAAGCTAGCATACTGACCGAGTCGATGAGGACTCCGACGTCACCTTCCTGTTCCTTCAACAGGAGCTATGGGATCAACAAACATAATTAACTCGTACGCCTACTTCTCAAGGGATGTCATAGCTGTCTGTTCACCTTGCTTCGCCCAGAGGAGCAAGCAAGAAAAACTCTTCTCCTATCCCACCTGTTACACGGTCAAACATATTGCTCCGTTTCAATCGTCATCACCCTTTGAGGTTACTCAGTGGCTTGCCTACAACAGAACCAAGAATTGGACACAGGTGGGACAGATTGCGGCTCAACATAGTATCCATCCAAATATGACCGGTAAGTGGAAACGGACGGCGTTAGATTGTGCTAGTGAATTGCATCCTTGCCACACTCGTATGCGAGAGCAACTTCTGCCCATTGCGCCAGAAGAGTTTCTCGCGTACTTCTGGTTTGAAGTAGTCGAAGCGCTCAAAATCCTGAAGCCAGCGCTGTGGTGTAATAAAGGGATAGTCGGAGCCAAAGAGGAAGTGATCCTGCAGTCGTGTTGCAGCCTCCCGCAGCAGAATCTCTGGAATATATTTGGGAGACCAGCCGGATAAGTCGTTGTAAATATTGCTCTTGTGCTGCATAGCGGCCAGCATCTCCTCATGCCATGGCCATGAGGGATGAGCACCGATGATGGTAAGCCCTGGGAAATCTGCAGCTAGCGCGTCCAGGTAGATAGGGCGCGTATAATCCAGCTTAATACCCATGCCCCCTGGCGTTCCCGCACCCAATCCATTCGTTCCAGTATGGAAAAGTGCAGGTACTCCCAGTTCTTGAATCTTGTGCATGAGGGGGTAAAAAGTAGCATCATTGGGGTAGAACGCCTGTGCTCCTGGATGGAACTTAGCGCCTGCCAGCCCTAAATCCTTAATAGCCCGCTCAATTTCTTTCACTGCTGCCTTGCCCTTGTGTGGATCAACACTAGCAAAGCCAATGAATTGTTGTGGATAGCGCTCCACAATAGCCGCGACATAATCGTTGCTCAACGGAGGTAGGCCCGTTGCTGTCTCGGCATCCCACGCAAGCAGCACGCCAACTATATCAAGTGCGGCATAGTCGGCGGCGAATTGCTCAATATCTTTCAGCTTCACTTCTGTACGGAAGAAGCGCTCAGCGGCTTTGGCGTAGGGGCCGAGCGCGATCTGTATAAACTCGGTGGTGGGAAGATGGACGTGAAAATCGATAGCTCGCGGCATATATAGTCCTCCTCATGCAATCGCCACTGCGACGATGCCCGTCATGGTACCAATAAAGATGTCTCTCTGGGAGAGTGTGGGGGTGGCGAAGCGCGATGTTGTGCCAACAGAGAACGTGGCCCGCACCTTGCCTGTTGCGGCATCGAACGCATAGAGCATACCATTTGGTGGATCAAGGCTATAGACGGTATGTCCTCCCACGACAGGGGAACCAGTAACTTGTGATGGCGCGTGCCAGCCAGGTGTGAGGCTCGTGCCGGGTCTAACCTGTACCTGCCGTAGTCCATCGATGCAGGGAACAAACACAGACAGACCAAGCGCAGCGGCTCCGCCGAAGGCACTACACAGGGAAATGGCTTGAGCTTGCCCACCTACCCCCCCTAGAGTGTTTGCACGCAGCAAATAGCCCTGGCCCGCTTTGCCATCAGCAAAAATCATGCCGCCGGGTAGCAGCAATGGTCCCATCGAACCCAAGTCGGAGTCTGTCGCATTCTCGCTTTGCCAATTTTGTGATGCAAAGCCATCTGCAAGCTGCAGCATTGTTGAGAGGCGTAGGACAGAATCACTGTGATCCCAATTGCCCTGAACGGCTTCTCCATTGCCGACTGCTACGTAGACGTGTCCTGCACTATCCACTGCTGGTCCTGACGCAGCCCAAATACCCCCCTCACGTGCAGTCGGAACCTGGTAGGAGAGCAACGATCCCCGCCCATCTGTACGCGAGGCAACTACCCAGCCATGATAATTACCACAGTCGCCATCCAGACCTCCGTAGGCCACGTAGACTCTACCTCCAAAGAGAGCAAGAGCTGCACGCTGCTGATGAACTTGTGGATTCATCCCCGCCGGGTCAACGGAGCGACGTACCCTGATCTGCCCTGTCCTGGCGTCGACGCCAAACAGGATGTGCCCAGGTCCCGTAACTTCTGCCACGGCAAAGACCAACCCCGTCTGCGCATCATAAACAGGTGTGCCAGTAATGCCCAGGGGATCAATATTACCACAAGGCAATTCTGACAATGGCACAGGTGTGCCGAGGGAAGTACGCCATTGCACCTGCCCGTTATGTGCATCAAGGGAGTAGAGTGCATCGTTCTCAGTAGCAACAAGGACGTGTCCGCCAACAAGGAGTGGTTCGGCATAGACAGGACCGTCAAGCTGTTTACTCCACAGGCCCGTAAGACGCCCTGGATCGGGTGTTGCTGCCACGTAGCCGTCGCGGGCATTATTGTAATGATACGTAGTCCAATCGGCACTTGCGCTAACCTGGGGAGTCGCGGTGCTGGGTGGCAAGGCTAATGGTGTGATCTTGACAGGTTGGGTCAGCGATGGATCGCTACACCCAGCAAGCATAATACATAGAACGCATCCGCAAACGAATGCTCTGATGGCCAGCATCTTGCTTTTCCCTTTTGTAGTGTTTGCCTAAGCAAAACTCATCATACGATGTTATGCTCTTCTATTGCAACTCATACGAGGAAGAGAAGAGCGCTCTTCCTGTTGTGAACATCTGATTGGCAGCCTTATAGTACTAGCCTTGTACAAGCGAGGCACCACCATCAATGCAGACTTCCGTGCCGCCAATGTGGTCGGCAGCATCCGATTCCCACCTTTGCTCCCACCCGCCTAGCCTTACGTATGCCCCTTGCACGTTTTCAGTGCTGCAACGGTTTCATAGCGCCGAGCGAGTTGCAGGAGAACCTCTCTTTAGAAATAAAAGTGCAACTTTGCGAGTCTGGCCAGCCAGACAGGTGCAGATGAGCGTGATACTGGCTAGCAGGATGAGGTAGAGGGCAATGGGCCAAGGAAACCAGAGTGAGGACTAGGCCGGCTACAACAGGTTGAGCGTCCTAGCTTTGATGACCGCCTGAGTACGGCTCTGTACCCCCAACTTGCCACAGATGCCATACACGTACTTTTTGATCGTGCCCACACTGAGCACCAAACGCTGAGCCATCTGGTGATTGGATTCCCCTTGCGTCAGCAGGCGCAGCACCTCACGCTCGCGTCGGGTGAGTGGCTTTAGCAGCGGCTCAGGACGTATGGTCTGCTGATAGTCACCTGCCTGTTCACTATAGGCCGCTAGTAGCTTCGGCAAGTAGTTCGGCGCGATGCCTTGTGCAGAAGCTCGCCGTAGCAATGCGACCAGTGGCGCACCTTCATCGAGGAATAGACGCATGTAGCCCTGCGGTTCTGCCAGCACCAGCGCTCGTTCTAGCGCCCTCAGTGCGCTGGTGTGCTCCCTTTGTAGCTCCAAGGTCAGCGCTTGCAAGATGAGCAGTTCAATGACACTGCTCATGCGGGCGCTACTCTCCGCTTGTTCACGCAACCGCTTTATCAAGTCCCGTACCTGAGTCAACAAAGGTTGAGTCTGACGAGCGCCTTGACGTGTTTGTAGTTCCCGCCCTCGAGCAATGTATACCCGCACCAAGGTTAGGTACTCTCGCTCATGCAGATAGGCAAGGTCCTCATCTTCGAGAGAGAGACCACACTGCTCTGCCCACTGGCTGGCCGCTGATAAGTTGCCACGAGCTAACTCTACTTGCGCTCGTACCGCCAGCACACAGGCGACGAGCCAGGGAACAAAGTGACGCTGATGGGCCACTTGGATGAAGGCGTCCAGGGTGGACAATGCACCACTGTTGTCGCCGCGTGCCTGCTGCAGGCGGGCCAGAGCCGTGCAGCCCAGCAGCACATCATCTGCGAACGCCATCAGCGGGCCGCTGTGCAGTCCCATCCCCCGCGACAGAAGGCGTTCGGCCTCTTCCAGGCGGTTCCACTCACGCAGGAGGTCACCCAGGCCGAAGCAGTAGGCAGGGCTACCGGGCAGGATCGCGAGGACCTCTTGTCCTCCGATCACCTGCACTGTTTGCCTATAGGTGCTAGCAGCCTCCCTAAGCCGACCCTGGAGCATGTGTAGTCGGGCCAGCAGGGTGAGGCTTCTCAGTTGCATACACAGATGGCCCGAGCTATGCGCGGGGGCAACAGTCGCCACGAGCAAGCCTTCACTCCGGGGTGTGACATCCCCGCTGACTAGGTAGGCCTGAGCCGCAGACGCTAGAGCAATCGAACGCCAGAGCCTCTCCGTCTCTGGCAGCAGGTCCAATGCCTGGTATGCGAAGGCGACATGACGTGCTGGATCACCCGTATGGCGGATAATGTTGCCGCGGACCAGCGCCATCTGGCCCTGAATGGTCCGAACCTGCTCAACAGGTGTGTTGGACTCAAGGCTGCGCTCGGCATCCTGCAAGCGGGCTTGGGCTCCCTCTAACTGATGGGTGACCACCAGCATGCAGGCATAGATGGTACAGAGGCGGGGACGTGTGCGCACCAGTATCTCAGGCAGACTCTTCAGCCAGCCGAGCACCGTGTGAGCTTGCCCCCAACCTGACACTACCAGGCCATGTTGTTCGATCAAATTGGTAGCACGCTCCAGATCGGGGGCTGCCAGCGCATGCTGCACTGCTTCGACGAGGAGTCCCTGCCGCTGGTACCAGATGCTGGCTCGACAGTGTAATGCGGGCAGCAGTTCAGGCTCTGTTTGCTGCAGGCGGTTGCGCAACACTTGAGCAAACAGATGGTGGTAGCGGTACCAGCCGCGCTCGTCGTCCAACGAGACCACGAACAGATTGGCGCGGTCCAGGGCTTCCAACACAGCCTGACCATATCCCCCCTCGCCCTGCTGGTCCCCCGTCACTGCCTCACAGAGCGGGCCGCAGAGGCGCTCTAGGATACAGGTGTGCAGCAGAAATGATTGCACAGCTTCAGATTGCTGGGCGAGCACCTCTTGGCACAGATAGTCTAGCACGAAGCGATGACTGCCGCTGAAGCCCGCCACAAACCCAGCGACATCAGGACGCTGTTGCAAGGAGAGCGCGGCGAACTGCAGTCCTGCCACCCAGCCCTCTGTCTGGCTCTGCAAGGCCATAGTGTCCTCCTCGGCCAACTCTAATCCGGGCACGGTACACAGAAATGCACTGACCTCCCAGGTGTCGAAGCGTAACTGGGCGGCACGCAGTTCGCTGAGTTGCCCCCGCGCTCGTAGTCGCGCCAGTGGTAGCGGGGGGTCAGTGCGCGTGGAGAGGATCACATGCATCTGAGGGGGCAGGTGCTCCAACAGAAAAGTGAGCGCGTGATGAATGAACTCAGCCTCAATGAGATGGTAGTCATCCAACACCAGAGCGAAGTCGTCGAGCTTCCGACTTGCCACGTCGTTGATGAGTTTCGTCAGCACACTCTCCGCAGGGACGGGGTGCGAGACGTGCAGTAGTGCCAGTGCAGTAGTGCCAATGTGGGGGTCAAGCCTCTGCAGGGCGGCAATCACGTAGCGCAGAAAGCGGCTGGGGTCATTATCCTGCTCATCCACAGACAGCCAGGCCACCGGTGGCCCGCCTTGGGCGAACCATTGGGTTAGCAGGGTGGTTTTGCCAAAGCCAGCGGGTGCTGAGATGAGGATCAAGGCATGCTCCATAGCTTGGCTGAGTCGCTCGGTCAGGTGGGGGCGGGAGACGAGCTGCTGGCGCGGACGCGGCACGTAGAGCTTGGTGCTCAGTAGAAGTTCACCTTGCTGCTGAGGATTCGTGGGCACGACAGTGTCGACCTGGAGGTGTGCAAGTGTGCTCGCCAGAATAGGGGGTCTGGACAACTGGGCCACCGTTAGTTCCTCTGGTCCCTGCTGGCTGCTATGCATCTGCGCTTGGTGCTCAGCAGAGCGTGCCTGAAGTAGCTGTGCCACCTGTTCAAGCCGAGCCAAGCTGAGGGCAGCGGTCTTGCCCAGATACGTCTTGCTGCGCTTGTCACCCACAGCGAGGCAGGCATACCAGTAGCGGTCCCCACGCTGCTTGGCTTCCTTGCGTGCGATGTAATGGCCCGCCCGACCCCAGAAGGCAAACGAGCAGACGTGATCGAGCCAGACAAACCAGTCAGGACTGTCCGGTACAATATTTAGCGGACCGCTGTCACGGCTCTCAGAAAGCGTGTAGGCCTGGGTCGTGCCAGACCAGGCAAGGGTGTAGGTGGGGACTTTCGGCATCAGACCTCCCTGGTGAACTACTCCAACGCGTTCGCCCTCAACAGGAGTGTACCCAACATCGCTGTATGTTCTTTAGTATACCTTGTGGACATAAATCACACAAGAGAGACAACCTACTGGGGCTGTTGCAGGATCGAGAAGAAAATGGTGCGGTGCTCCAGAGAGCTGTTTAGCTTCCTGCTGTCCCTGCGGCCAATACTTGCCGCTGTGCAACTTTGCGAGTCTGGCTAGCTACATAGGTGCAGATGAGCGTGATACTGGCTAGCAGGATGAGGTAGAGGGCAATGGGCCAAGGAAACCAGAGTGGGGACTGGGCCAGCTACAACAGGTTGAGCGTCCTAGCTTTGATGACCGCCTGAGTACGGCTCTGCACCCCCAATTTGCCACAGATGTCATACACGTACTTTTTGATTGTGCCCACACTGAGCACCAAACGCTGAGCTATCTGGCGGTTGGATGCTCCCTGCGTCAGCAGGCGCAGCACCTCGCGCTCGCGAGGGGTGAGCGGTTCTATGAGCTGGTCGGAGCGCACATCCTGCTGATAGCCACCCGCCTCTGTCTGTTCACCCAAGGCCCCCAGCAGCCTCGCCAGATAACTCGGCGCTATGCCCTGAGCAGAAGCACGTCTCAGCAACGCGACTAGTGGCGTACCTTCATCGAGAAAGATGCGCATATAGCCCTCCGGTTCGGCAAGCAGGAGCGCACGTTCCAGTGCCATCAATGCCCTCGTGTGCTCCCCTTGTACCTGCAAGGCCAGCGCTTGCAGGATGAGCAGTTCAATGACACTACTCATGCGTGCCTTGCGCTCTGCCTGCTCACGCAACCGCTCCAGGAACTCCAGCACCTGAGCTAGCAAGCCCTGCGTTCTGCTACTGGCTTGACGTGTTGGCAATTCTCGCTCCTGGGCAATATACACCCGTACCAGAGTCAGGTACTCCTGCTCACGTAGATAGTTCGGCTCATCATCTTGCAGAGAGAGATCACACTGCTCTGCCCATCGGCTGGCTGCGGCTAGGTTGCCACGAGCTAACTCCACCTGCGCTCGTATCGCCAGCCCACAGGCGACGAGCCAGGGAACGAAGTGACGCTGATGAGCCGTCTGCATGAAGGCGTCCAGGGTGGCCAGTGCCCTGCTGTAGTCGCCGCGTGCCTGTTGTAGGCGTGCTAGAGTTATATAGCCCAACGTGACCATATCGGCATCTACCGCCAGCGTCCCTTCCATCAGCCCCATGCCTTGTGCTAGATGGCCTTCAGCGGCATCTAGATCGTTCCACTCGCGTAGCAGGTCTGCTAAGCTGAAGTAGTAACCTGGGCCACCAGTCAGAACCTGGAGAAACTCTTGTCCTCCGATCACCTGTACTGCCTGCTTATAGGTGTCTGCGGCTCGGTGAAGTCGACCTTGCAGACCTTGCAGCCGGGCTAGCAGAGTGAGACTTCTCAGGAGCAGAAACAAGTTGCCCAAAGTGTGTGCAGGAGCAACGGTTGCTGCAAGCAAGCCTTCACTCTCGGGAGAGACATCTCCACTCACCTGATAGCCCTGGGCCACGGACACCATGGTGGCTGCACGTGAAAGCACCGCCGTTTCTGGCAGCAAGGCAAGCGCCTGGTGCGAGAGGGCGACACTGGTCACGAGATCACCGAAGTAGAGGGCGATGTATGAACGGACTGTGGCTACTTGACCTTGGATGGTCCGAACCTGCTCAACAGGGGTATCGGCCCCAAGACCGTGTTCGACATCCTGCAGGCGAGCTTCGGCTGCCTCTAATTGATGGCTGGCTACCAGGGGGAGAGCATGGATGATACAGAGGAGAGGACGTATGCGCACTAAAGCATCAGGCAGGCTCTTCAGCCAGCCAAGTACCGTGTGAATCTGCCCCCAACCTAACACTACTAGGGCATGTTGTTCGATCAAATCGGCAGCACGTTCACTATTGGAAGATGCCAGTGCATGCTGCACCGCCTCGACGACGAGTCCCTGCTGCTCATACCACAGGCTCGCCCGACCGTGTAGTTCGGGAATCAGGCCAGGCTCTGTCTGATGCAGGCGGTTGCGCAATACTTCGGCAAACAAATGATGGTAGCGGTACCAGTCTCGCTCGTCGTCCAGGGAGACCACGAACACATTCGCACGCTCTAAGGCTTCCAACATGGCTTGGCCATATTCCCCCTCGCTCTGCTGGCCTCTAGTCACTGCATCACAGAGCGCCCCGCATAGTCGCTCTAGGATGCAGGTGTGCAACAGAAATGACTGTACCTCCGCTGACTGCCGTGAGAGCACCTCTTGACACAGATAGTCTAGCACGAAGCGGTGACTGCCGCTGAAGCCTGCCACAAACCCAGCGACATCGCTCCGCTGGCGCAAGGAGAGCGCGGCGAACTGCAGTCCTGCCACCCAGCCCTCTGTCTGGCTCTGCAAGGTCGCAATGTCCTGGGCCGCAAGCTCTAGTCCGATCGCAGTACGCAGAAACGCACTGACTTCCGAGGCATCGAAGCGTAACTGGGCGGCACGCAGTTCGCTGAGTTGGCCTCGCGCTCGCAACCGTGCTAGTGGCAACGGGGGGTCGGCACGTGCGGACAGGACTAGATGCATCTGAGGGGGCAGGTGCTCCAACAGAAAGGCGATCGCCTGGTGAATAGATTCAGCTTCGATGAGGTGGTAGTCATCCAATACCAGAGCGAAGTTGCCCAGTTCACGGCTGACTATGTCGTTGATGAGCATCGCTAGCACGGTCTCGGCTGGGATGGGCTGGGGAGTGTGTAACAATGCTACTGTGCTGGTGCCGATGCGGGGGTCAAGCCTCTGCAGCGCAGCAATTACGTAGGAGAGAAAACGGCTGGGGTCATTGTCCTGCGCATCCAGTGACAACCAAGCTACGGGTGGACCGTCTTGAGCAAGCCATTGGGCTAGCAGGGTGGTTTTGCCCACGGGATGCGCAACGAGCAGCTAAGCTGTAGCAAGCAAAGATAGAAATGTGCCTCTTTGAGAGAGGAAAAGCAATCCATTCTCTCAAGGAGGTACATATGACCAGTATCACCGATG
>Ga0213874_10000164_pt1 | contig 11825 bp, 7 predicted proteins | sample BarmaccomBMRX_R7_FD_160098 | JGI IMG/M metagenome (GOLD analysis project Ga0213874, IMG submission 160098) | Root-associated microbial communities from Barbacenia macrantha in rupestrian grasslands, the National Park of Serra do Cipo, Brazil - RX_R7 | ecosystem: Host-associated > Plants > Roots...
CTTTGAGCAGTTGTTCCATCGCACTTCTGACGGTTTTGGGGTCATGGGGTTTGCCTCTGGTGTCTTCTACCCATTGGTTGTATTCCCTTAAGTCCACGGTGTCGTGGATGCCTTCTGGTATTTCATCTAGTAACCATTGCCACAGTTCACGGGCGGTGGGGGTGAGGCGGTTCTGCACACAGAAGGTGGTGTGTTTTTTTGTCCACAGTGTCATGGCTGCCCTCCTGTTACTTCTTTGAGGACGGTAGTGTGGACGAATGTAGATAGAGAAATTCTCTGTAAGTTCCAATCTGCTGGAATGCTTACGGGCTGGTAGTTTGAGCTATTTTCTGACACTATAAAGTGGCTCCTGTCATGGTGTTTACATGGGAGGTAGAAGTCGTCTCGGTTGGTGCTTGCTACACCACGCCGGGGCGCGTTCTTGTTTTTATTCGACTTGCAGATGATTTTACCTCAAATGGGGTCAAACAGTTATTTCTTGCCCACTGTCCCTTGAGTTCCTTGCGACTTCTGCAAGAAATCTAACTGTGAATTGTGCCATCAGGCATAACTGCCCCACTGATAAACGCTTCTGTAAGGTCAACCTGATTTAGGTCTACACCTTTGAGAACTGCCCCCATAAGTTCGGCTCCTTGGAGATTAGCACCTCTCAAATTCGCCTCGCTCAAGTCAGTCCCCATTAAAGATGCCCCACATAAATTCACCCCTTCTAGATTTGCGCCTGCCAGCTTGGCTTCGTTGAGATTTGCCCCCCATAAGTCAGCATGAATGAGATTTGCCTGACTCAGGTTTACCTGACTCAAGTCAGCACCACTCAGGTTTACACTACTTAGATCTACCCCAACCAGTGCTACACCAGGAGCAATTAAGTATGCTCCCCGCTCAGTTGGGTCAAATTCTGCCGGAAATTGAGTCGCTTGGTTATAAAATGCTCCATCCAAGATTGCTCCCTCAAGGTTAGCCTCGCTCAGATTTACTCCAAAAAGATTTACCTTACGCAGGTTGACGCCATTTAAGTTTGCTTCACTCAGATCTAACCCAACCAGTGCGACGCCTGGAGCAATTAAATATGCCCCTCGCTCAGTTGGGTCAAACTCTTCCGGAAATTGAGTCGCTTGGTCATAAAGTACCCCTTCTAAGATTGCTTCCTCAAGATTGGCAGAGTGAAGATTAACGCCAAACAAGTTAGCCTTTTTTAAGTTGGCTCCCCTCAAATCAGCTCCTCTTAAGTCAGCGCCGGAAAAATTTACCCCAACCAAAGACACCCCAGGAGCAATTAAATATGCTCCTCGCTCACTTGGGTCAAATTCTTCTGGAAATTGAGTGGTTTCGTTATAAAGTGCGCCCTGAATATTCACCCCTTGCAGGTTAGTAGAGCGCAAATCAACTCCAAACAAATTTCCTTGGCTCAGATCAGCACCACTCAAGTCAGCACCATCCAGTTGAGCTTGCCACAAATCAGCTTTACTGAGATTGGCTTTACTTAAGTTAGCTCCACTGAGTTGAGCCTCCCATAAAATAGCTCCACTGAGATTTGCTTCACTGAGATTTGCTTGGTCTAAAGCGATACCGAACAAGTTTGCCTGACTCAAGTTAGCTTTAGTTAAATCGGCTTGACCCAAATCAACTCCACTGAGATTTGTGCCAGTTAAATTTGCCCCAACCAGTGATACACCAGGAGTAATTAAGTATGCTCCAGCGGTTTCTGGAGCAAAATTTTGAGGAAATTGGGTGGTTTCGTTGTAAAGAGCTTCTTGAGCGTCTATATCAAGAAGATTGGCTTGTACCAGATTAGCTCCTAATAAGTTGGAGTGATTTAAGTCAGCACCAGCCAAATCAGCCTGACTTAAATCTGCTCCAATCAAGCAAGCCTTAGTTAAATTAGCTTTAGTTAAATTGGCTTCTCTGAAGTTAGTCATCCATAGGTCAGCTTGGCTTAAATCAGCACCACTCAGATTGGCGTTACTCAGGTCTACTCCACTCAAGCTTGCCGCTGCCAAAGCAACTTCAGGAGCAATTAGATAAGCTCCAGCCGCTTGTGGGTCAAAATTCTGAGGAAACTGAGTGGTTTCGTTATAGAGGGCAGTTTGCAGGTTGGCTGCCCGCAGTATGGCGTTCTTCAAGTTAGCTTCACTTAAGTTGGTTCCACATAAAACTGCACTACTTAAGTTCGCCTCACTCAAGTTAGCTCCTAATAAATCCGCTCCAGAGAGATTAGTTGCCCTCAAGTTGGCTCTACTCAGGTTGGCTCGCCATAAAATGATTCGTTGTAAGTCAAGATTTCCTAAGTTAGCATCGCTCAAGTCCGTTCCACTAAAATCCCTTTCCCCGGCTGAATATCGCTTTAGAAGTTCGTCAGCATCCATCAGAAAACCTGCTTGATAAAAGTGACATCCTCCCGACTCTGCTTGCTACGCAGTACAGAGCGGGAAGGACAGTTAGTTAACATTTAGTTTTCAGGTAAGCACCTGCTACACCTGGAAGGTTAGCAGCAAGCTTGAGCTTCCGGCTCCAAATTCCAGATTACATAACCTTTCGCTGTTTGAGTAATCGCCATTTTTTCAACTTGATGACCGAGTTTTACCATAATTTCTAGAACCTTTTCTTTGGTTTTTTCAACTCGGAAAAAACTGTAGTATTCATTATTGATAAGAATTGCAAATAATCGTTGTTTTAAATGAGGTACTGTAATTCGGCAGGTTTGATAATGTTTACAGGATTCTAGAATGTTACTGAGGGTTAATTCCAATTCCTTAGTCCCAACAGAAATTTCAGATGAAGCAAGCAACTCCAAATCATTTTCCTGAAGTGCTTGGGATAAGTTTAGTTCTCCTGAAACTTTTGAAATGAAGAGAGTTTGAACTGGTAAGTTGAGTTGAGAACCCAAGATTGGTGTGGCATCAACCAATTGTTCTGCTACTGAAGCCTTGAAGGGTTGAGCCTCCATCTCTACATGAGAAACATTGAGAGTTGGACTAAACAAACCCTCCTCTGAAAGAGGAATCTCCAATGCCGAAACTTCTGGTCGATAATCGGGGCTTTCAACAACTTGATTATTCTCTAAGTTTTGCTCTATATCCGGCAATGATTCTGAGGAATTTACTGCTTCACGATAAGCCTGCCATCTTCGAGTTACCTCAACAACGGCAATACCAGTTCCCACGCTGGCGACAATAGCAAAACCAATATAAGGAATTGCAATATCTTTATGTTCACCATTAAAAATTGGTTGAATTTCAGCACTAAAAAATGGTGGAACTTCAACAGCTACTGGTTCGGATTTAATTAAAGCGATCGGTACTGTCAAAGTAGAAAAGACAGCACTAGAGATTACTACAGCTGGTAATAGTATGTTGCTAAGGGAGTAATTGGTCATCTTCAACTGCTCCAAGCAGGACAGTAAGGATTGTCTCTTAACTCATCCCCCGTCTTTTAAGCGGGGGATTGCACTTCGTGCCGCTTTGCTAACGTGTTATTGGTTATTGGTTATTTATATTTTTAACAAACAACAAGCAACAAATAACCAAGCGGTGGACGGCTATCCATCCCATCCAAGCGTATGTTTGGGCTTCCCGCCGCTTTCTGTGAATGTTTATTTGAGCAGTAGCTTACCCTGAAACTAAAAAATAGCACTCATAGCCTACATTCCGCACCTTTCCGAGGATATCGGGATGCTTTAATTTGGTCAAATAGAAAAATTGGAGCAAAGTATTCAACGGTTGAACACTTTACCAAAACTTTAAGCTCTAAATCCTGTTTTTTGATTGATTGTCCGCTTAATGTAGATAAAGGGAGAATCTTCACTTTTTTTGTAGGCTTTGGCGTATGAATTTTAAATTGTTCTTAATTATAGTAACGCTACTAGCTACTATCACACTACCACTTGCCATTCGCCTATCCTTTGTTGAAAATATTACCAAGTCTCTGAATATTAATCCTCCAGAAAAAGTAAAAAATCTGCTTCAACCGCTCAAAGCTAAACAAGCTAATATTGAGCAGATTCTCAAAACTAAAAAATGTTCGGGGTGTGACCTAACTGGGATTAATCTTAGTGGAGCTGACTTGAGCGGCGCTGACTTTAGAAATACTAATTTATCTGGTGCTAACCTCACAAATACCAAATTGAAAGATGCAAAAATGAGCGGGGTTCGCCTCAATAACGCTAAGTTGATCAATGCTGACTTAGATGGGGCTGACTTTAAAAACAGTGACTTGAAAGGCGCTGACCTCAGTGATGCTCAACTTCTCAATATCGACTTGACTAAGGCTAATTTAAGCACTGCTACTCTCAAGCGTACTGAATTGCGAGATGCTGATTTGACTGGTGCCAAGATAGAAGGAGCCAATTTGACTAGTGCCAGTCTGGTTGGCGCTCACTTAACAGAGGCTAACCTCACGGGTAGTAATTTGAGTAACGCTAATTTACGTTATGCAAATTTGTATAAGGCGATTTTAACTCAGACGAATCTAACCGGAGCTGACTTAAATTTGGCAATTATGCCCGATGGTGTTAGTCCTTATGGAACCACTCAGTACTGATAAATTAAATACAAGTCCGGTGGGCATTGCTCACAAAAAGCGGCTCTGTTGCCCCCGTCTTTTTAAGCGGGTATTAGTTATTAGTCATTAGTTATTAGTTATTAGCTGTTGACTAATGACTACTGACTCATGACTAATGACTCATGACTAATGACGTGAAATCCCCCGTACGGAGCGTCGGGGGATGAGCTTAACATAAAATGCCTAAATGGAAGCTGTCTCTGGCGGGGCAACTTCCGTTTAAGCATTAATTTAGCTGTTTCATACCAGTAGGTAAAATTTACCAGTTATTGCGTGGGAGAGAAGGGTCAATCTTTTCAGTCCACTCCTTAATCCCACCTGCAAATTGAGTCCCTTTGATTCCGGCATCTTGGAGTTTTACTAGCGCTTTACCAGAGCGGTAACCATGAGTACAGTAAGCAATCAAGCGGCGTCCATTGAGCATGGATTTAACTTGATTAATACCTGGTCCTTTTTCAATTTCTGTTAGCGGTACGTTTACTGCTCCAGGAATTTTAGAAAGTTTATACTCTTCAGGTGTACGAACATCAAGCAATACATAATCCGTTGCTTTACTATCAATTAATTGCTTGAGTTGCTCTGCACTAATTTGAGGCGTTTCTGCCCGCTTAACAGCATAGTCCACAACACTTGAATATTTGGCTAACCCGGATATTGGTAGACCAGCTTTAATTACTGGGACAAGTAAATCGGGCTTTTGACGTACAGCAACGACAGCAGCAATAGCTCCTACGGCTAGGGTTAAGCCACCACCGATTAACCACCATGGCTTTTTCGACTGAGTTTTGACAAAATTTGAAGGAGATTCAGATATAGATTTCATTGAGTATTGTGGAATAGATGGGTTGATTTTTTAACTTCAGGCATGAATGCCTCCTTTGACATTTCTACCTGTAATTTCTACTTCCTTGAGTAGTGCTGAGGCTTTGGCTGAACGCACACCTGCTTTGCACATGATAATCAATTGAATATCATTTTTGGGACAAACTTATCGCTTTTCTTCTAGCAACTGTTTGATTATGGCGATATCTGCCCCCTTCTGTTAACTAAACTTTGTCTCAGTCAATATGTTTTTTTCTCCATTTTTATCTTAGTAGATGTCATCCTCAATACAGAAGTGGTAAGACAGTCTTTTTTAATACTTCAAAAAACTGATATTTCCTTAAAGCTTATGTAAATTAGGGAGTGGGGACTGGGGAGTGGGGAAGAAGTGATTAGTGATTTGGAATATAGAAATATAGTAGTTGAATCAATTTAATCAAGAATTCTTTGCCCAGTCCCCAGTTGCCAGTCCCCAATCACCTCTTTCCCAGAACAACTAATCAAATGTGTTTTAAATGCCAGGGCAGCAGAGTTCAGGATTCTGGAGTCTCAATGCTATCCCGCTCTGTGCGAATCCACTTTGTTTGAGGTCGTACCAGAAAGGAAAAATACAGCGGAATCTTCCAAAGAACATAAAACGGTATGGATAAAAGCGTCCGCGCTGGCAAATCCTCTCGACCAAACTTAGCCCAAGCCCCAATAATTGAAACAACAATCAGTAGTCCTTCTAGGAATAAAAAAATAGCAGGAAGCCATGATGTTCCAAACGCTCCTGCTACTAACGCGCCTACTAGGACAATTAGCCAGATCATTACTAATAGTGATAGTGGCGGTACACACATATCTAGCGCCAGTGCGAATAGGTCAAAACGTCTTTGACTAATAGATAGCTGAAGTAGTTTAGGCACTTGTGTTAGCAAAGTCTGCAAATGACCATGCTCCCATCTAGTCCTTTGACTTGTTGCAGCTTGTGCCTGCTGTGGAAGCCGTCCTGTAACTTTTCCTTCCTCACAAAATATGGGAGGTTGTCCTACGATTGCCAGATCCAAGCCTAGCTGCATATCCTCAACTATATTGCCGCTGGCTAAAGTCGTATTTTGCAGCGCCGACCAAGGAAATGCCATACCTGTACCTGTTAGCAAACTTGGTAATCCTAGCCGCTTTAATCCATAAGGACGGACTAAGTTCTTCACCATAAATGCTAGTGCTGAGACAGCATCTTTTGGTCCTGGATTGGGCGGTTGTTCCATGAGATATGTTGCTTGAACGGGTCGTTTCATCGCTGCTGCAAGTTGAGCAATTTGCTCAATTGTGCCTTGATGAACTATACAGTCAGCATCAACTACCACAACCACGTCTGGGGGTTCTAGCTTAAGGGACTGTAAACCATAATCTAAGGCATACCCTTTGCCTCTTTGCTCATTATCCTGCCGTTCAATTACCCTCACACCAAATGTCCTAGCAAGAGCAGCAGTTTCATCGCTACAGTTGTCAGCAATGACAACAACTTGTTCTGGATTTGATAACTGTGGTACTAAGATTTCTAAAGTTGCACTAATGCCCAAAGCCTCATTGTGAGCTGGAACCAAAACAGTAACAGTCGGGTGAAGTTCTGGAACTGGTTCTGATGCACTTTTACTTAACAAAAGTGCAGCACTACATTCAACAAAAAGCACCGTAATTGGAACGAGAAGTCCAAGTGAGATTAAAAATAGGACAATATCAACAAGTAAAAACACTAGATACTCAATATTTTATTTTTCGTTTTGGATAATTTGGTGTCCCTTTCAGGGATAAGCTGCCATGAGGACTGGGGACTGGGAAGAGTTACTTTAACTCAACCAATACAGTCTTGATATTCAATGAAACTCAAGACATAGAAGAACACAAATTACCTAAAATATTTAGGATAATTTCTTTTCATTAACTATGTCCTGTTGTAAGTCTATCCATTTTCCAGAACTCGGCTGAACTTGTAGTTCATCTTCCTCTATTATTGGCGGGGCAGAAGGTGGATTACCAGAGGGAATGTTGGTATTTCTCCTAACATGATTAGCTACTACACCTAAGGTAGGTAATCGATAAGTATTCAGTTGCTCGATAACTTGCTTAACTACAGTTCGCTTGGTTTTGTTCACAGCTATAACCATTAAGATGCCATCTGTATGAGCTGCCAGAAATTTAGCCTCCATAAATTCCATAAGCGGTGCTGTATCATAAATAACTAAGTCAAAAGTTGCTTGAAATTCCTCCATTAAATACTGCATTTGAGATGATGCTAGAAGTCTAGTCGAGTTGGGCAGAGGTTGACCAGAAGTCAAGACAAAAAGATTATCGGCTATTGCAGAGCGCTGAATGAATTCATTAGGAGGCAATTTTTTCCACAGCAGGTCACTTAAACCTTTCTGGTTTGGCAAGTCCATCTTGGCATGAAGCTGAGGTAGACGTAAATTAGCATCAACTAATAAAACTCGCTGACCCATCGCTGCTGCTGTTTGAGCCAGATGTAAAGCAACTGTAGACTTTCCATCCCCAGATGTAGCTGAACAAACTGCCAAGGAACGAACAGGTGGATCAGAGAAGAGAAAACGAATGTTGGCGTAGAGAGAATCGAAAGCTTCTCGAAATGAAGAGGCAATTTTATTGTTACTATCACTTGCTTCCACTGACCCGACGAAAGAAGTCGAACTGGGCAAAAGTAGAGCATTTTTATAAGGTGGAATTACTCCCAATAGAGGTAATTGGATATCCTCTTCAATTTCATTAAAGGTGTAGAAGATGTTGCGAATTTTCTCTATCAGTACAGCAACTCCTATCCCTAACACTAACCCTCCAATCAATCCACCAATTTGAATATTTTTAGCTTTACTGGGAGCGGGGATGAGGTTGCCACTAGGGTCTCTGGGAATTTGAGGTTTAGAAACAAGTTCCCAAGGTACAGTTTTCTGAGCAGCTTCAACTCGTAAAGTTTCTCTTTGACTTAATAATTGATCACGAGTTTTAGTAGCAATATCTAACTGTCCTTGTAAATCACTATACTGACGGGCAATACTAGGAAACTGTCGAGCTTGTTGTTCAGCAAAAGCCAAACTAGCTGCTATTTCCTGGTTACGAACTTCTAACAACTTAATTTGGTTATTTGTTTCAACCATTTTTTGAATCAGCCCTTGACGAACTGAATTTTGGTAGGTCAGAACTTGAGGATTACTAATGGCACTACCTTGATTCTCTCCTAAAATTTCTTTTCTTTGCTGCTTTTCTAATTCAACTAAATTTGCCCGTTTAGCAATTAAATTTTGGACTGTAGGAGCTTGCTCAGAAAAACGTCCTGATTCGATAGCAATTTGATTATCTAATTCCTGAATTTTTCCCTGCAAAACTTTATAGTTGGGATTTTCACTTAAAGCTGAAGCAGCAATTGCTTCATCCGGGTTGAGAGCTAATTGCTTTTGTAAACTTGCATAAAGTGTCTTTTGCTCATCGAGTTGTCCTTGAATAGTTGTTTGATCATCTGAAACTTTACGAACTTGGGCAAATAAGGCTTCACCTTGGGTCTTAGGATCACTCACCTTGTACTGCTGTTGTAAGCGCTGTAACTGAGACTGAAGAGTCTCTACTCGCGTCTGTAATTCCGGGAGTTGGTCATCAATAAATTTCACCCCTTCCCCAATGCGAGATTTCCGCTCTTCCAGACTATATTTTAAATATTTTGCCGCTGCTACATTTAAAACAAACAGGACTTGATCTTTATCTTCTCCCTTGTAGGAAACTTGGATCATTTTAGTTTTATCTGGCTGCTGAGGAGTTGCTCCTCCGAAGCGCTGCACTGAGAAACTTTTGGTGAAAATAAAGTAGTTTAATTTTGGATATTTAGATTTAACTTGCTCATATATTTCGGACAGTATCCTAGGACTCTGTAAAATCTCAAGCTGAGTGGCATAGTCCAGATTGGAAATTTCTTGACTACCTTGCCCCTGAGCGCGGGTCAGTGCAGAGGGTTCAACCACTCTTGCCTCGTTGGTTACAGGCTCAACTAATAGCCGAAATTCTCCCTCATAGGTGGGCGGGGTTTGTTTGCTCGAAATATAGGCGCCAGCCGCCACTATGCCGGTGATGCCAATAATTAACAGGACTTTCCGCTGGATAGTCCTGACGAGTGGACGCAAATTTAATCCTTTTTGAGGTGGAGTATTAACCTCTTCTTTCTCAACTGATGGCAATTGCTGCAATTGTCTGCCTCGCTTGCTAATTGATCCAAATTGAGAGACTCGTTCCGTTTCCATTTTGACCTCTGTACTGAGTGTTGGCTTGCACCCCCGAAAAAACCCTGCATTGTAGAATTTTCTCAAGCTTGGCACAGAAGGTAACAGACCTTGTTATTAAACTAAGTTAGTAAATCGTCTCTCTAACTTACTAACCCAACCTAAAATTTTCAGAATTATCTGTAAGTCGGTCGCCATCCCCCTTTCCTTGGGGGCAGTAAGCTTTTCTTTGGATGAAAAAAACGCACCGGAGCTTTATGGATTAGTATTATGACTGTGATTTTTGTTGTAAGTTCATGTGGTATTGAATCTCTCTTTGAGAAAATTTGCTTTTTCCCTACTCTAAACTACGTTATTTTCTTCACAAATGGCTTGCTCAATTGGTAAATATCAGTGGTTATCGTAGTTCTTCCGGGAAATTCAGCTCTAATTTCCCGAAAAATTTACAAATAACTAGCTCTGATGAATTTTTCTCCAGCTTTTCTCCCTGACCAAAGGGATAGCCTCTCAATTTAATTGCCAAAGAAAACTTTAAGAGAGATACACCGCACTTTTTAACTATTGTAAGCTTACTCCCGGCGTGATCACGGGAGCTTTCAGTAGCCCTGAATTCACTGCATCAGCTTTTGTACTCAATCAGCTTACTTCTCGTTCCCAACAGCCTGCTGTGTAAAAATCCTAAGGTACCTCCAACTTGAGCAAACTTACCCAAAACGCAGGAAATGGCGTAGAGGGCGGCGTGTTGACTACTAATATTTTGACGACGCTGCTTGATAAAAATCTTACTGGCTAGCAGAGGATAGGCAACTAGCAGTAACAAGGAAAAACCATGAGAGATCCATGCCGTTCCCAATGCCAGTAGGGGTAAGTAGAACCCCCAGAACCAAATACTCCAGCTTTCGCGCCGCCAATGACCGGCTTCGCTACGTCCGTGCAGCCAAGAACCCTCCGCATAAGCATGACCTGCTCGTAGCGCACGCTTCCACCATTGGTTAAAGTGCAGCATTTGTGCGTCATGCAGTGTCATTTCCGCATCTAAGCGGAGAATTTTCCAATCCTTCTGGCGCAGCCTCACACATAATTCAGGTTCTTCCCCGGCAATTAACATCGGATTGAACCCTCCAACTTGCTGGAAGGCGGCGACACGCATCATGGAATCACCTCCACAGGCTGTGGTTTCGCCAATGGGTGTATTCCATTCCATGTCGCACAATTGGTTGTAGATAGACTTTTCGGGAAATAGCTCACGCCGCCGACCACAAACTACTGCGACATTGGCTTGAGCTTGAAGTTCATTTTGAGCTGTATCGAGCCATCCTTCAACTACCTGGCAGTCTCCATCCACAAATTGCACAAATTCAATCTGTGGTTCTATAGAGAGCAGATGAGTAATTCCTGAATTCCTTGCACGAGCTGCAGTGAATGGTGTAGATAAATCAAGTTCAACTACATCGACTCCGAGGGTTCGTGCCAATTCAACACTACCGTCTGTTGAACCTGAATCGACATAGACAATCCGCGCTACTTTTCCAATTACTGAAAGCAGGCACTGGCGCAACCGTTCACCTTCATTTCGTCCAATAACAACTAATCCAACTTGCTTCAGTTCTGACATCTTGAATTAATTAAAATTGCAGAGAAAACAACAATCTCGGTAGAGCAATTTGGGAAAAAAAGACAACCAAACCAAAAGAATCGTTTCGGTTTTTCGTTTTGCCTCTACGTTTTCCATATAGTCTAGCCGAGAAAGAATTGATACTCCCTATTAAACGTAAGGTGGGCGATGTCTATGTTGCTGTATTACTGCATTACTTAAATACTTAAGTATTTAAGTAATGCAGTAATGAAATTTTGAGTTTACTTTCTGTTCAGCGCAGCTTGACTCATGCGATCGCGAAGCGCTGCTGCTTGCAGCAGATCGCGATTCGCATTTTAAAGGCAGCGAGCTTTTGAACGCTACTCAAGAGCAGCAGATCGCACTTTTCCTTTTTTGATGTAAAATCAACTGCAAGTCGAATAAACACAAGAACGCGCCCCGGCGTGGTGGTAAGAAGCACCAACCGAGACGACTTCTACCTCCCATGCAAGAACCATGAAAGGAGCCAATTTATAGTGCCAAAAAATCGCTCAAATTACCAGCCCGTAAGTATTCCCGACGTTGGGAGCTTACCTAAATTTTCC
>Ga0213874_10000166_pt1 | contig 11761 bp, 12 predicted proteins | sample BarmaccomBMRX_R7_FD_160098 | JGI IMG/M metagenome (GOLD analysis project Ga0213874, IMG submission 160098) | Root-associated microbial communities from Barbacenia macrantha in rupestrian grasslands, the National Park of Serra do Cipo, Brazil - RX_R7 | ecosystem: Host-associated > Plants > Roots...
GGCCGTCTGCACATCGGCGCGCGCGTCCTGCTGGCCGCGTTCGGAGGCGGCTTCACGTGGGGCGCCACGATCGTCGAGTGGGGCGCCGGTTAGCGGCGACGAAGCGGCCTCGGCCCGGGCCTCGGCACGGTCCGGCGCGTCGCGCGTCCCTGACCCCGCGCCCGCGCGACCCTGACCCCGCGCCCGCGCGTCCCCCACCCCGTGCCCGCGCGTCCCCGACCCTGCGCCGTCGCGGTCACCTCATCATGTCGCGAGCGGCGTTGGTCCACAACGTGGTCACTTCGCGAATCAGCTTCGCCTGCGCGGTGGCCAAGTTCGACACCCACTCGATGTCACTGCTGCCGGGTCCGCGCTCAAGCGTGCTGGCGATCGCCTTCAGCGCCTTCTCGTAGCTGCTCAGCGTGGTCTCCCCCGCATCCCTTCCCGCCTCGATGATCCGCTCGTTCAGCTTGCGGACGCGCTGCGCCACCGCGTCGAGCCGCGCGTCGGACTGACCCGCCGACGACGTCGCCTGTGTTGTGCGCGACGAGCCCGTGGAAGACCCCGAAGCGCGGCTTGCGGTGCCGCTCGAACTGGCGCGGGACCCGCGCGATGACGACGAGCCGCGCGACGATGATCCGCTGCCGCGCGCGCGATTTGACCCGGTGCTTCGGGACGACGAGTTCGAAGTGGATCTCGAGCCACTCCTCCTAGCCTGAGGCACTGCTCCTCCTAAAAGTAGTTCGGCTATTCAACAAGCACAGTACCTGTTGCGCGATTGCCAATGCCGGCGTGGACCGGGCGTCGGCGAGAACGCGTGCTCGCAGGTGGTAGCTTTCGCTGTCGAGCCGGGCGCTCCTTGTTGACCGCGCCAGAACACCCTGACGTAACGCTGGCGATCACCGATTATCCGTTTCCGCCACGCACCCGTTCGAACATCAGGCAAACGTGGACTCCATCCCCGGCTCACACGCGGCTGTTGACAGCGACTTCAACGTGGAGACTCACCACGGCGAGCACGCGACGGTGGTGCGCGTGAGCGGCGAGCTCGACCTGGCGACGTGCCCCACCCTCGAGGCGGAACTCGCGCGAGCCGGCACGTCGTCCGGGCCGCCGCTGATCCTCGACTTGCGAGAGGTCTCGTTCATGGATTCGACTGGACTGAGCCTCATGGTCAGGGCGCAGCGCCGCGCCGCGCAGTCAGGCCGCGCGCTCGCGGTGGTCAAGGGCGGCGATCAGGTGCGTCGCCTGCTCGAGCTCACCGGCGTTGCCGACCGGCTGACGCTGATCGATTCGCCCGAGGAATTCCGGCCAGGGCCAAGCTAGTCCGCGCCGGCGCCGCGGTCACGGAGGACCACCCGCAGGGTCTCCGCTGGCCCGTTCTGGTCGACGAGGATCTCATCGGCGAGCAACGCCAGCGGTGACTCGCGCGGCTGCGCGGCCGCGCTCTGCTGGAACTGACTCCCGCTTCCCTGCGAGAACGGCCCCAACCACAGCTCGAGCCGCTTGCCCTCACTCTGCAGCGAGAAGCTGATGCGCTCGCCGGCGGCCGCCTTCTGGGCGTGCGCGCCGAGCGTGTCAGCGACGAGATAGACGTCGGAGAAGCGGTCGAACGAGAACCGCGCGCCGGCCGCGACCGCACGCGCCAGCCGCCCGAGGACCGGACTCATCAGCGCCACCGGCGAGACGGTCACCACCACATCGCCGGACAGCGCGACCGCGGGCGCTCCGTCCCGCGGCGAGCCGCGCTCGCGGCGATGATCCTCGAAACGCTCGAGCTCCTCCGGCGCGGCCGGGCCGATCGGGAACCACATGCGGACCTCGGTCCCGCCGTCGGCCGGGGTCAGGAACTCCGCTCGCGCCGCCAGCGCGCTGATCACCGCCAGGCCGACGCCCATCCCATCCTCGCGCGCCGCGAGGTTGCGCATCCCGCTGCCGCGGTCGCGCACCGTCGTGCTGACGCCCTCTCCGGACGCCTCGACCTCCACCCGGAGCGGCCCGGGCCTGCCGCCGTAGGCGTGGACGACGACGTTGTTGCAAGCCTCGCTGACCGCGGTCTTGAGGTCATTCAGCAGCTCCGACTCGAGCGCCATCGACTCCGCCACCGCGGACAGGACAGCGCGTACGAGCGTCACGGACTCAGGCTTGCTGTCCAGCTCGAGACGGACCGTCGCGGATCGCTTCATCACATGACTTCGCCTGACGCCTTCCCACCGCTGTACGCCGTCAAACCCACCGGCGGCGGTCGGCGCGGCGGTGAGGGCCGCCAATGCACTCGCGGCGCCTGGGCGCGCCACCTACGATAGGCGCATGTCCCCTCCGCCGCGGACACTCGGCCGCAGTGCGCTGCCGAGCACGGCGATCAGCCTCGGGCTCGCCGCGCTGGGGCGTCCGGGTTATCTCAACCTCGGGCACGGTCACGACTTCGACGAGCGCTCGGTGACGGCGATGCGCGAGCGCACCCACGCGATGCTCGACGCCGCCTACGCGCGCGGGATCCGCCACTTCGACGCCGCCCGCTCGTACGGACGGGCGGAGGAGTTCCTCGGCGCGTGGCTGCGCACGCGCGCGCCGGCGTCGGGGACGGTCACGGTCAGCTCAAAGTGGGGATACACGTATACCGCCGACTGGCGGGTCGACGCCGACCCGCCCGAGGTCAAGGACCTCGGCGCCGCCACCCTCCGACGCCAGCTGGCCGAGACCCGGGAGCACCTCGGGGCGCACCTGTCGCTCTACCAGATTCACTCGGCGACGGTCTCCAGCGGCGTCCTCGAGGACGGCGAAGTCCTGGCCGAGCTGCGAGCGCTGCGCGCCTCCGGCACCGCGGTGGGACTCAGCGTGAGCGGCGAGGAGCAGGCCGAGACGATCCTCCGGGCGGTCGAGCTGGGCGCGTTCGACACCGTCCAGGCGACGTGGAACCTGCTCGAGCCCTCAGCCGGCGACGCGCTCGCGGCCGCGCACCAGGCCGGCCTCGGCGTGATCGTCAAGGAGGCGCTTGCCAACGGGCGGCTCACGGCCCGCGGAGCGCTCGAGCCGCTCGCCCGGGCTGCCGCCGCGGCCGGCGCCAGCCAGGACGCGCTCGCGCTGGCCGGCGTGCTCAGCCGCCCCTGGGTCGATACCGCGCTCAGCGGCGCGAGTACTCCGGCGCAGCTCGAGAGCAATCTCGCGGCGCTCTCGATCACGTGGGATGACGCCCTCGAGGCGGCGGTGAGCGGGCTCGCCGAGCCGCCCGAGCGCTACTGGGAGATCCGCTCGAGCCTTCCCTGGACCTGAACCGCCGCCGCCGTAGCCTGCCGGCCGCCGGTGTGCCCAAGCGGCGGCCGCTCTCAGGGCGTCAGCGCCGCCGCGACGGCCGCCACCAAGCGGTCGGGCGCCTCGAGCGGAGTGAAGTGACCCGAGCCGGGCAGGCGCTCGAGCTTCACGCGGCCGAAGTAGTGATCTATCCGGTCGCTCCACTCCGGCGGGAACAGGGGGTCGTGCTCGGGCCAGAGCAAAGTGGTCGGCACCGCGATCCGCTCCTCCCGAGCCGGCGGGCTCTCGGCCAGGCTGGAGGCGACCATGGCGGAGCGGGCGCGGTACCAGCCAATCGACGCGATGAACGCTCCGGGACGGCCGTAGCGCTCGGCCAGGCGGTCGAGCTCAGCCTCGTCGACCGCGAACCCCGGACCCGACCAGTGCGACCAGAAGTGCTCGAGATACGCGCGCACCGCGTCGGGCCGGCCGTCCAGAATTCGCTCCGGGAGCTCGAGCCGATGAAAGGTCTGATACCAGAACTCGCGCTGGGCCTCGGCGCTCAGCACGCGCTCGCCCGCCCCCGGGACCGGTGGTGAGATGACCAGCGCCCTCACCCGGTGGGCTGCCGTGCGCGCGACGGTCTGTGCGACCCGGCTGCCGATGTCGTAGCCGACAAGCACGGGGTCTTCGAGGCCGAGCTCGTCGAGCAGGGCGAGCACGCTGCGGGCTTGTGCCGCGGCCGAGTAAGCCTCCGCGGGCGGCTCCGGGTGCCGGTCGGACTCCCCGAAGCCGCGGAGGTCCGGAACCACCGCCTCGGCGACCCCACTCAGCCGCGGCACCATCTCGCGGTAGTCGCGGTGGTCGCCCGGCCAGCCGTGCAGCAGCACGACCGGCGGACCCGAGCCGGCGCGCTCGTAGGCGAGGCGGAAGCCGTCGATCTGCGAGGAACGCAGCATCGCGACACGGGACGCTAGCGTCTCGGACAAGCAGCGCTTCTGCCGCCCAACGGGTAACAGCACGAGCGCTGCGGCATGCTGTACGCGAGCACACTGCACCGAGTCCTGGAGGCCCGATGAGCACGAGCGCGACGACGAGCATCCCGATGCTCCGCGAGCGACCCGCCTGGAAAGCCCTTTCCAAGCACTACGAGGAGATCCGCACCCGCCACCTGCGCGAGCTGTTCGCCGAGGATCACGCGCGCGGCGAGCGGCTCGTGGCCGAAGGCGCCGGTCTGTTTCTCGACTATTCCAAGAACCGCATCACCGATGAGACCGTGAAGCTGCTGCGGCAGTTGGCCGACGAATCGGGGCTGGCCGACCGGACGGCGGCGATGTTCCGCGGCGAGCGGATAAACGTCTCCGAGAACCGCTCGGTTCTCCACATCGCGTTGCGGATGCCCAAGTCGGAGTCGCTGATCGTCGACGGGGTCGACGTGGTCGCGGAGGTGCACGAGGTGCTCGAGCGGATGGCAGAGTTTTCCGAGCGCGTGCGCTCGGGCGCGTGGACCGGCCACACCGGAAAGCCGATCCGCAGCGTGGTCAACATCGGCATCGGCGGCTCCGACCTCGGCCCCGTGATGGCCTACGAGGCGCTGCGGCATTACAGCAATCGAGAGATGACGTTCCGCTTCCTCTCCAACGTCGACTCCACCGACTTCGTCGAGGCCACGCGCGATCTCGACCCGGAGCAGACGCTGTTCATCGTGTCCTCGAAGACGTTCACCACGCTCGAGACGATGACCAACGCGCGGTCGGCGCGCGACTGGGCGCTGGCCGCGCTGGGCGACGAGGCGGCGGTCGCCAAGCACTTCGTCGCCGTGTCAACCAATGCCGAGAAGGTGACCGAGTTCGGCATCGACACCGAGAACATGTTCGGCTTCTGGGAGTGGGTCGGCGGGCGCTACTCGATGGACTCCGCGATCGGGCTCTCGACGATGCTGGCCATCGGTCCGGAGCGCTTCCGCGAGCTGCTGGCCGGCTTTCACGACATGGACGAGCACTTCCGCGGCGCGCCACCCGAGCGCAACCTTCCGGTGCTGATGGGGCTCCTCGCCGTGTGGTATAGCGACTTCTTCGGCGCTCAGACCGTTGGCGTCATGCCCTACGAGCAGTACCTGAAGCGCTTCCCGGCCTACCTGCAGCAGCTGACCATGGAGTCCAACGGCAAGCATGTCACGCTCGACGGCCGGCCGGTGGACTACGACACCGGCGCGATCTACTGGGGCGAGCCCGGCACCAACGGCCAGCACAGCTTCTACCAGTTGATCCATCAGGGCACGCGACTGATTCCCGTCGACCTGATCGGATTCGCCAAGACCCTCAACCCGCTGCGTGATCACCACGACCTGCTGATGTCCAACGTCTTCGCCCAGGCCGAGGCGCTGGCGTTCGGACGCACGGAGGCCGAGGTCCGCGAGGAGGGAACCGACGAGGCGATCGTCCCCCACCGCGTGATGGAGGGCAACCGGCCCACGAACGTGATCCTGGCCGGGCAGCTCACTCCGCGGTCGCTCGGAGCACTCATCGCCCTCTACGAACACAGCGTGTTCACCCAGGGCGTGATCTGGAACATCGACTCCTTCGACCAATGGGGGGTCGAGCTCGGCAAGGCCCTGGCCCAACGGATCATCCCCGAACTCGAGAGCGAGTCCGAACCCGAGCTCAGCCACGACAGCTCCACTAACGCGCTCATCCGCCGCTATCGCACGATGAAGCGAGGCTGAGATGTCTTCGCCCGCAGATCTCAACGCCCGCATCATCGAGGAGTTCCGCGCCAACGGCGGCCGCGTCGGCGGACCGTTCGACGGCGCGACGCTGCTGCTGCTCCACCACACCGGCGCGAGGTCCGGCCGCCAGCGCGTCAACCCGCTGGTCTACCTGCGCGACGGCGAGCGCTACGTGATCTTCGCCTCCAAGGCCGGCGCGCCGACCAATCCGGACTGGTACCACAACATCAAGGCGCATCCCGAGGTGAAGATCGAGGTCGGGACCGAGACCCTCGACGCGGTGGCGGAGGAGGCCGCCGGCGCGGAGCGTGACCGTCTATTCGCCGCGCAGGTCGAGCGCTCGCCGCAGTTCCGCGAATACCAGGAGAAGACCGGGCGGACCATCCCGGCGGTGGTCCTCACGCCTCGACGGGGCTGATGAGGGGCCTCGCTGCGCTCGGCGTCCGTGGGGCCGGCTACTCCGGGCATTGTGGGTTCGTCTCGCTCCGGTCTCTCGGGTTGTGCTGCGGGCCGGCGCGCCCGCCGGCGGCCGGCGGCCCTGGCCTGGAGAGGCCGGCCGGCCCGGTACGGAGCAGTGAGCGAGCAGGCTAGTCCGCGAGCCGGCGGATTTCGACGATGCCTTCGCGGTCGCGAACTTGGAACGCCGGCTGCGGCCCGGTCGCCGGCCCGTGCCTGACTGAGCCGTCGCGGCGATCGAACCGCGAGCCGTGACAGGGGCACACGATCTCCTCGCCGTCGACCTGGCCTTCGCTGAGCGAGCAACCGCGGTGCGAGCAGCGATCGTGGATGGCGAAGATCAGATCCGCGTCCCTGAGCAGGAGCACCGGAGTGTCGCCGACCACCACCCGGGTCGGCTTGCCGCTCTGGAGCTGTGCGGCGTCGGCGGCGGGGGCCCAGTCGGTCGAACCGGGATCGAACACCGTCTGGTCAGGTCCGACTCCGCGCCGCAGCGACAGGTGCCCGCCGAGGTAGCCGCCGCCCATCAGCACGGTTGCGCCGGCCAGCCCGAGCAAAGCGCCCCGGCCGCGGGCGCCACCCCGCCGCGCGGCCAGCGAAGCGGCGTAGAGCAACGCCGCCACGGCGTTGCCGCTGGCGTGGACGAGCCCGGCGCGCCGCACCCGGTCGTCGGCGACCTCCGTGTCGGCCCAGTCGTTGAGCCCGGTCAGCGCGGTCGGCGGGTAGGCGGCGAGCCCGACCATGATCAGCCGCTCGCTCGCCGCGGCGCCGGCTCCGCCGGCCAGGAGGTCGAGCAGCGACGCGCTGGTGAAGGACCCGATCACCACGTCGGTGAGCATCGGATGCACGGCGTGACCGAGCCACGTGCCGCTGAGGGCATCCTTGAACGGGCCGGCGCTGATCGCGTTGCGGATCCGCCGGCCGAGCGCCTTGGCGGGGCCGTCGAGCGCCTGGGTGGACTCGATCCGCCGCACGAGCGGCTCGAGCGGGGTCATCTGGCGATCCGGCGCGGCGGCAGGGTTCACAGCGGTCTGTCTACCCGGTTTCCGGATTCGTAACGTCAGCCTGTAGTGACCGAGGCCGAGCAGCGGCTACCGCGACGCCACGGAGACGACCTCCGCCAGCGTGCGGCCGCTCAGCACCGAGCGCGGGAGCTCGGCCACGACGTCCGAGCCGGGCCGGGCGTGTTCGTCCCGGCGCTTGATCAGCAACCACTGCGGCTTCGCGCCGCCGCGGGTGCGCTGAAGCGCGAAGCCGCCCGCGAGCTTTTCGCCGTGCAGGACGAATACCGCGTGCCCGCGCAGCAGCGCCTCGGGCCAGGCCACGCGGCCGCCCTGCTCGTACGTGCCCCGATCCCACACGATCACGCCCCCGGACCCGAGGCCGCCCTCGAACTCGTTGTGGCCGATGTCGTGATCCGGCACCTCGACGGCGAGGCGCTTGACCGCGGGATCCAGTGACGGGCCTCTGGGGACCGCCCACGAGCGCATCACCCCATCCACCTCGAGGCGCACGTCGAAGTGGTGCGCGGTGGCGGCGTGCTCCTGGACGACGAACACGCCGGCGCTGACTCCTCGGATGGCGAACTGCTCGTGGCCCTCCACCGCGGCGGCCTCGACGGTTACCTCCTCCGTGGTGCGCACCGCCGTCGGGCCACCGCGGAGGAATCCCACGAGCTGCCCGATGGCCGCGCGGTTGCCTTCGGCGTGAATCAGCACGGAGCCGTCCTCCCGGCGGCGGACCCATCCGGTCAGGCCGAGCTCGCCGGCCCGGGTCGCCGTGGCGGCGCAGAACCCGCGGTCCGGCCGCTCGCCCCCGACGACGGCACGGATCGCCTCGGCCGGGGACACGGTCGGCTACCGCGCGACCGCTTCGGCGGCCGCGACCCAGGTCAGGTTGCCGAGAAAGGCGCGCTGCAGCTCCTCCCGACCGACGGCATCGAGTTGCGGCGCCGCCGCGGGCAGCGCCCGCGCCACCGCCTCCTCAGCGCCGTCGGCCGGCGGAGCATCGCTAATCAAGAGAGCCGCCCATCGCTTGCCGTCGGCCAGCGTTCTGGCCGCTTCGAGCGTGCGCACGAGCTGGGAGCGCTGGGGGTACCAATCGCTCACCGGAGCCAGCGCCCGGGCGCCCGCTTGCACCGTCACCACCAGCCGGTCGGTGATGGGCACGCAGTCGAGCCTCGAGACACCCTCGACGCGCCACCACTGCTCGGTGGCGAGCGACGGGGTGGCGAAGCACCGATCCGAGCCGGGCCTGGCCATACGGAGCCGCCGCCAGCAGCTTGGTCAGCCAAGAGCGACCCGAAGGATCGCCGGCAAACGGGCGCTCGAAGAGCAGCTCGAGCGCATCGTCTGGCTGGGCTTCGGCCACGTCCGACACACCGTACCGGCCTCGCTGGCACCCGACCCCGCGCCACGCGGCACCGTAAAACTCCGGGTGAGGCTGACCATGAACCGCCGGACCGTCGCAGCGCATCGACCGCACGCCACCGTTCCCGTGGTGTTACGCGAGGCCGCGCAGTTCGACCGCCGACTCGTTTCCTTCTCGGCCGGGCTGCTCGCGGCGATCCCGGTGGTCGTCGTCCTCGGCGGCGCCCTCGCGCTCCACCAACCCGTGGCGGCGGCGACGATGGCCGCCGGGGCGATGCTGGTGGGCACAGCATGGCGGACCGGAGGCGGGCGCCCGCCGCTGGCCCTGATGGCCACCGACGCGATCGTGATGGCGACCTCGACCTTCGTCGGGTGCGTCACCGGGGCCGACGCCTGGATCTACCTGGCGGCGCTGTGCCTGTGGTCGCTGATGGCCGGCCTGCTGGTCTCCCTCGGCCGGCGCGGCGCCGTCATCGGGACCCAGTCGATCATCGCGGCAGTGGTATTCGGCCGCTTCAGCGAGCCGGGCGGACAGGCGCTCGGGCTGGCGGCGCTCGTGCTGGCCGGTGGCCTCACCCAGGTGCTGTTCCTCAGCATCGTCCGCTGGCCGTCTCCCCTGCGCGCCCGGCGCGAGGCGACGGCAGCCGCCTACCGCGCCCTCGCCGCGCTCGCCGTGGCCTCTCCCGAGGAATCGGCCTTGCCGGCGGCCGGCGCGCTCGACGAGGCTGAGGCTGCCGTCTCCTCGGCGACCCTGTTCGCCGAACCGGCGCTGATTACGCTCCGCAGCCTGGTAACCGAAGGCCATCGCCTGCGCGTGCAGCTGAGCGCGCTGCGGTTCCTGCTCGATCGCGACGAGGCCGCCGGCGAGCACCTCGACCAGGAGTACCGGGAGAGCGTCGAGCGCGCCCTCGCGCAGGCCGCGGCCGGCCTCGGGCAGGCGGCTCGGACGCTGGCCGGCGAGCGGCCGGCGGCCGAGGAGCTCGGGCGCCGAGCCGCGGCGCTCAGCGCCGAGGCGGAGGCCCTGGCGCAGCGCAGCGCCGCGGACACCGGCGAGCTCATGGCCAGTCCTGATCGGGCCCGGCGCGTGCAGATCACGCACCGGCTCTCCTCGCTGGCGGGGCAGCTCCGCGCGGTGGCCTCACTGGCGCCGGCGGCCGGCCAGGCCAGAGGCCTGCGCGCCCGCCGGCCCTACGGGCGTGCGTGGCGGCCCCTGGCGGGGCTGCGGGCGGACCTGGACCAGATCCGCGCCAACGCCACGCTGCAGTCGCCGGCCGGGCGCCACGCGCTCCGGCTCGCCGTGGTGGTGCCGGTGGCGGAGGTGATCTCCCGTCAGCTGCCGCTGCAGCGGGGGTACTGGATGGTCGTCGCCGCGGCAACCGTGCTGCGACCCGAGTTCGGGGCGACCTTCACCCGCGCCACCGAGCGTGCGCTCGGCACGTGTCTGGGCGTCGGCCTGGCCGGCGCGATCGCGGTCGTCCTGCACCCGGCCGGCGCGGCCACGGTCGCGCTCGTCGGCGCGCTCGCGTGGGCGGGATATGCGCTGTTCCCAGCCAGCTTCGCGGTCGGCTTCGGATTCATCACCGCACTCGTGGTGTTCCTGCTCAACGCGATCAGTCCCGACACCCTCGCCACGGCAAGCACACGGCTGCTCGACACGCTCGTGGGCAGCGTCATCGGATTGCTCGCCTACGCGGTCTGGCCGACGTGGTCGCGCACCTCCGCGCGGCAGGCGCTGGCGAGCCTGGTCGGGGCCGAGCGCGGGTACATCGGGGCGGCCCTCAGGGCGGCCACCGAGGGCCGCCGTGCCCGCGAGCAACAGATGCGGCCGCTGGGCCGGCGCGTGCGCCTGGCCCGGACCACCGCCGAGGAGACCATCGCCCGTTCCCTGTCGGAGCCGGAGACCCGCCGGATCGACGCCATGCACAGCCAGGCCGTCCTCGGCGTGATGCGGCGGCTGAGCCTGGCCACCCATGTTCTCAGGCTTGAGGCCGAAGAGGATCGCGAGCGCGAGCCGTTGCCCGCGCTGGCGCGCCTGGCCGCCGACGTCGACCGACTGCTCGCGAGCGTCGAGGTGACCCTGGCTGGCCGCCCCGAGAAGGCGCCGGTGGCCGACGACTGGCCTGACCTCCGTGCGGAGTTTCTCGCCTTCGAGCACGCGTGTCCGAAGGACTCCGAGGCCGCGCTGCTGGTGAGGGAGCTCGACGAGATCGTCGACGCCGCGAACGGGCTGGCGGCGGTCACAGGTCTTGAGCGCTGATATTGGACGCAGCGGCGCGGGTGTGCGAAAGTCACCGCGCCGCGATCTCGCCGCCGACGCCGCGCCAGTGACCATCGCACAAGCAACGAATCAGCAGCCCACGGCGTTCGCGCCGGGGAACCGATGATCGATTCGATGGCCGCGGACGGGAAACCCGCGCTGCACTCGCGCTCTCAGCTCGTGCGCTGGATGGGAGTGCTCGACGCCAACACGGCCGGGAACGTCCATGGCGGCACGGTGATGAAGCTGTGTGACGAGGTGGCCGCGCTGGCGGCGATCAAGCACTCGCGTCACCGGGTCGTGACCGCGGCCATGGACCGGATGGCGTTCCTGTACCCGATCCGGCTCGGCGACCTCGTCACCCTGAGCGCAGCGGTCAACGCGGCATGGCGAACGTCGATGGAGGTCGGCGTGCGCGTCGAGGCCGAGAACCCGCGAACCGGCGCGATCCGCCACACCAACACCGCCTACCTGACGATGGTCGCGCTTGACGACGACGGCCGCCCGACACCGGTGCCGCCGCTGATCGCCTCCACCCCGGAGGATCAGCGCCGGATGCGCGAAGCGGAGCTGCGCCGCAGCAACCGGCTCAGCGAGCGAGAGCAGATTCTCTCCCACCGCGAGCGAGCCCCGAGCTGAGGCCCGAGCGAAGCGCCAGCACGCGCGCGGCGGCCTGCTCGGCGGATCGGCGGCTGAGCCGGCCGTCGGCGATCGCCGACGCGATCGCGCGGAGCACTGAGC
>Ga0213874_10000167_pt1 | contig 11710 bp, 10 predicted proteins | sample BarmaccomBMRX_R7_FD_160098 | JGI IMG/M metagenome (GOLD analysis project Ga0213874, IMG submission 160098) | Root-associated microbial communities from Barbacenia macrantha in rupestrian grasslands, the National Park of Serra do Cipo, Brazil - RX_R7 | ecosystem: Host-associated > Plants > Roots...
CTCGTCTACCGCGTCGAGAACCTCGATCGGGCCGTCGCGGAGCTGAGCGACCGCCACGTCGACCTTGGGCTGCGGTTCGAGATCCCTCACGGGCGCGGCGCGGAGATAACGAATCCGGGTCCGCAGCGGGTTGCTCTGTACGAGCGCACGCGGCCGGAGGCCGACAGGCGGCTCGCCGGACGGCGCGACTTCTAAGACCCCCACCATGCCTTCAGCAAGCCCTCACCGCCGCGCCGTTGCTAATTCTGGAGCCTCGGGATGAAGCCCAGGAGCAGCCGGGCCAGATCGCCGGCTCCGGCCTCGGCCGCCCGCAGTGTCTGCTCGTGGCTGAGCGGCTCCTCGCCCATGCCCTCGGCGAGGTTGGTGATCACCGACACCGCCGCGACGCGCAGCCCGCAGTGGCGGGCGACGATCGTCTCCTGGACGGTTGACATGCCGACGGCGTCGGCGCCGAGCACGCGGAACGCGCGGATCTCGGCCGGCGTCTCGAAGCTCGGGCCGCCGACCGCCAGATACACGCCCTCGGCGAGCCGAACCCCGAGCTCCCGTGCGCAGTTGCGAAGCTCGTCGAGCAGCCCGGGGTCATAGGCATCCCGAAGCGCCGGGAACCGCGGCCCGATGGCGTCGTCGTTGGGACCGGCCAGCAGGTTCACGCCGGTCAGGTTGATGTGGTCGGTGATCGCCATCAGCGACCCCGGACCGACCCCCGGGCGCAACGACCCGGCCGCGTTCGTGAGGACCAGGATCTCGGCCCCGGCCGCACGCAGCGCCCGGACCGGCACCCGGAGCGCGTCGGGATCGCCGCCCTCGTAGAGGTGCGCCCGTCCCTGGAGGACGGCCACCGGGACGCCGGCGACCCGGCCGAGCACGGCCCGGCCGGAGTGTCCCGCGACCGTGGGACGGGGAAAGCCGGGCATCTCCTCGTAGCCGATGACCACCGGGTCCTCGACCGCGTCGGCCACGGCGCCGAGCCCCGATCCGAGGACGACGCCGACCCGCGGCGCGACCCCGGCGCGCTCGGCCAGCACGGCGGCGGCCGCCTTCACGGCCCGAGCGCCTCGCGGCCGAAGGATCCCGGCAGGAGCTCCCCGAGCGTCACCGTCCGCGGACTCGAGCCTGGACGCCCGAGGTACACCGGGGTCTCGTCGCGGCCGAATTCCAACAGCCGCTGCCGGCAGCCCCCGCATGGCGGGCAGATCTCGGCGCGCTCCGCCACCACCGCGACGGCCGTGATCGCCGCCTCGCCGGCGGCCACGAGCACGCCGAGCGCGGAGGCCTCCGCGCACTGGCCCTGCGGATAGGACACATTCTCGACGTTGGCCCCGGCATAGATCGCCCCGCTCGGCGCGCGCACGGCCGCGCCGACCCTGAACTTCGAATACGGCGCATAGGCGTTGCGCATGGCCTCGGAAGCGGCCCGAAGCAGGGCCTGCGGCCCGTCCAGCAGCATGTCCGCATAGCCGCCCGCCGCCAGGACGTCGTCGTCGATCGCCAGCTCGCCGCGCAGGCGGGCGAGCTTGGCGTGCGCGGTGTCGAGGTCGCCGGCGCCCGGCAGGACGGCCTCGAACTCGATGAACGTGCCGAGCCCATCGACGTCGTCGAGGTGGATCCGCACCCCCTGCCACAGGAACAGCCGTCGTCGCTTCGAGACCACGACCACGGCCGGGCCGAGCGCGGCCTCGAGTGCCTCGGCGAGCGCATCCGGCGCCGACACCGGCGCCAGCACATACGCGCTCTCCCGGGCCTCTGAGGCGTCCGCGCGGCGGTAAGCGATCAGCTCGCTGCCCGCGTCGCCCTGACAGCGCAGCTTCAGCCGGCCGTGCCGGCCCGCGAAGTAGGTGTCGCGCTGGTGCAGGGTGCCGGCGGGCACGGCGCCGAGCGCGAGGCACCGCGCCGCGGTCGCCTCCGGATCGCGGTCAACGGCCTTGAGCTCGAGGTTCGCGCGCGCCATCGACGCGCGCGAGGGTATCGCGCGGATCGCGGCGCGTGGATAGCATCGCGTCGTGCCCCGAGCGCTGAGAGTGGTCGAGCACCCCGTGCTCGCCGACCGGCTGTCGGTGCTGCGCGACCGCGAGACGGCGCACGGCGCGTTTCGCCAGGCGCTGTTCGAGGCGGCGGCGATCATGGCCGTCGAGGTCGCGCGGGAGCTGCCCGTCAGAGACGTCGAGATCGAGACGCCGCTCGAGCCCACCCGCGGCCTGCGCCTGCGCGACGAGGTCGCCGTGGTGCCGGTGTTGCGGGCGGGGCTGGGGATGGTGGAGGGGTTCCTCCGCCTGCTGCCGGATGCCCGCGTCGGGCACGTGGGGATCTACCGCGACGAGCAGGAGCACGTGCCGGTCAGCTACTACGAGCGGCTGCCGCCCCGGTTGCCGTCATCCCGGGTGTACGTGCTCGATCCGATGCTGGCCACGGGCGGCAGCGCGGTGAGCGCGCTCGAGCGCCTCAAGCGGGCCGGGGCCCGGCGGCTCGAGCTCGTGTGCCTGGTGGCGGCGCCCCAGGGGCTCGAGGCGGTGCAGCGAGCGCACCCCGAGGTTCCGGTGTGGACCGCGGCGGTCGACCGCGAGCTCGACGAGAACGCCTACATCCGTCCCGGGTTGGGCGACGCCGGCGACCGCGTGTTCGGCACCGTCTGATCGACGCCGGGCCGATCGAGCCACTTGTCCGCCGTGCGATGCTCGTAGGAGCCCAGGCGGTCGACCAGCGCGGCGGCGTCGCGCTCGACCAGCAGCGTGTCGAGGTGCTCGGCGTGCAGGAAGCGCTCGTTCACGGCGTGCTCGAGGAAGGCCAGCAGCGGCTGCCAGTAGCCGCCGATGTCGAGCAGCCCGATCGGCTTGTGGTGCAGGCCGAGCTGTCTCCAGGTGAAAAGCTCGAACAGCTCATCGAGCGTCCCGGTGCCCCCCGGAAGCGCGATCACCGCGTCCGAGAGCTCACCCATCAGCCGCTTGCGCTCGTGCATCGTCTCGACCACGTGCAGCTTGGTCAGGCCGGCGTGGGCGATCTCGGACTCGACCAGCCGGGTGGGGATCACGCCGATCACGGTTCCGCCGGCGGCCAGCGCGCCGTCCGCCAGCGCTCCCATCAGGCCCACGCTGGCACCGCCGTAGACGACCTCGAGCCCGCGCGAGGCGAGCAGCCGGCCGGCCGCGTCGGCGTACTCGGCGTATTCGGGCCGGCTGCCCGGGCTCGAGCCGCAGAAGACGAGGACCCGCTTCACCGGCTCCAGCGTAGTAGCCTCGGATCGTGATCCGTCGCCTGCCGCATGTCGACCGTGTGGGTGTCGAGGAGCGCGCCGCCCAGCTGGGGAAGCGCTCGATCAAGGCCACGGCGAAGCAGCAGGGGATCTGCCTCGCCGTCTCGATGCTCGACCTGACCACGCTCGAGGGCGCCGACACGGCGGGCAAGGTCCGCCACCTGTGCGCCAAGGCCGTGTGCCCGGCCCCGACGATGCCCGAGGTCCCCTCGGTCGCGGCCGTGTGCGTGTACTCGTCGCTGGTCGCCGTGGCCCGCGAGGCGCTCCGCGGCACCGGAGTGAGGACGGCCTCGGTGGCGGCCGGCTTCCCCGCCGGCCAGGTCTCGCTCGAGGCCAAGCTCCGCGACACCGACGACGCCGTTCAGGCCGGCGCCGAGGAGGTCGACATGGTGATCTCCCGCGAGGCGTTCCTGGCCGGCGAGGACACGCGCGTAATGCAGGAGATCGCGGCGGTCAGGGACCGCGCCGGCGATGCGCATCTGAAGGTGATCCTCGAGACGGCCGAGCTCGGGTCCTACGACCACGTCCGCCACGCCTCGATGCTGGCCATGGAGGCGGGCGCGGACTTCATCAAGACCTCCACCGGGAAGGCGGCCAGCGGCGCCACGCCGGGCGTCTGCCTGGTCATGCTGGAGGCGATTCGCGACTACGCCGAACGGACGGGGCGGATCGTCGGCTTCAAGGCCGCCGGCGGGGTGTCTACGAGCAAGGCCGCGCTCCAGCGCCTGGTCCTCGTCAAGGAGACGCTGGGCGACGAGTCGTTGACGCCCGAGCGCGTGAGGATCGGCGCATCGTCCGTGCTCAATGATCTCCTTCTGCAGTACGCGAAGACCGAGAGCGGCCGCTACGGGCGCGCCGAGGACTTCTCCCGGGAATGACCCCGTCCGTCGAAACCCGAACCAGCGTGGTCTGGGACTATGCCCCGGCCCCGGAGTCGGCCGAGCACATCCGGCTCCGCGGTCGCTACGGGCTGTTCCTCGACGGCGACTTCCGCGCCCCCGCGGACGGCCGCTACGTCCCCACGCTCAACCCCGCCACCGAGGAGCCGATCGCCGAGGTGGCGTGGGCGGGGCCGGCCGACGTGACCGCGGCGATCGAGCGCGCGCGGGCCGCGTTTCCGGCCTGGGCGGCCCTGCCCGCCCTCGAGCGCGGCAAGTACCTGTTCCGGATTGCGCGTCTGATCCAGGAGCGCGCGCGCGAGCTGGCGGTGGTCGAGACCCTCGACGGCGGCAAGCCGCTCCGGGAATCGCGCGACGTCGACATCCCGCTCGCCGCCGCGCACTTCTTCCACTACGCCGGGTGGGCGGACAAGCTCGGCTACGGCGTCGCCGCGCGCGAGGTGGCGCCGCTCGGGGTGGTGGGGCAGATCGTGCCCTGGAACTTCCCGCTGCTGATGGCGGCGTGGAAGCTCGCGCCGGCGCTGGCGTGCGGGAACGTCGCGATCCTCAAGCCGGCGGAGACGACTCCCCTGACCGCTCTGTTGCTGGCCGAGATCTGCGCGGAGGCGGAGCTGCCCGCCGGAGTGGTGGCGATCCTCCCCGGCGACGGGGGCGCCGGGGCGACGCTCGTACGCGCGCCCGGCGTCGACAAGATCGCGTTCACCGGCTCGACCGCGGTCGGCCGGGATATCCAGACCGCGCTCGCCGGACAGGACGTGCCGCTGACGCTCGAGCTCGGCGGCAAGTCGGCGAACATCGTCTTCGAGGACGCCGCGCTCGATCAGGCCGTCGAGGGCATCGTCAACGGCATCTTCTTCAACCAGGGCCACGTGTGCTGCGCCGGATCGCGGCTGCTGATCCAGGAGAGCGTGCGCGACGAGGTGATCGCAAAGCTCTGGCGGCGGATGGGCCGCCTGCGGGTCGGCGATCCGCTGGACAAGAACACCGACGTAGGCGCGATCAACTCCGCCGAGCAGCTCGCGCGGATCGAGACTCTGGTGGCCGCCGGCGAGGAGGAGGGCGCGCTGCGCCGCACGGTCGCGTGCGAGCTGCCCGAGCGCGGCTACTGGTTCGCGCCGACGCTGTTCACCGACGTCTCACCCGCCCACCGGATCGCGGCCGAGGAGATCTTCGGGCCGGTGGTCTCGGTGCTCACGTTCCGCACCCAGGCCGAGGCGATCGAGAAGGCGAACAACTCGCGCTACGGGCTCGCGGCCGGGATCTGGACCGACAAGGGAGCGAAGGCTTTCGAGGTGGCGAGCGCGTTGCGCGCGGGCGTCGTGTGGCAGAACACCTACAACCACTTCGACCCGACGGCGGCCTTCGGCGGCTACAAGGAGTCGGGGTTCGGACGCGAAGGGGGTCCCGCCGGCCTGCGTCCGTACCTGCGGGTGTTGCGGTGACGCGGCGGCTGGCGGTCCGCAAGACCTACAAGCTGTGGATCGGCGGCGCCTTCGTGCGCTCGGAGTCCGGGCGCTACGACGAAGCCGACGGCGTGAACTTCCCCCGGGCCTCGCGCAAGGACGTCCGCGACGCGGTCGCGGCCGCGCGCGGGGCCGCCGCTCCTTGGGCCGCCCGCACCCCTTACAACCGCGGCCAGATCCTCTACCGGGCCGCCGAGGCACTTGAGTCGCGAGCGGATTCGATGCGCGCGCCGCGCGACGAGGTGGACGCCTGCGTCGACGTGCTGCTGCACTACGCCGGCTGGACCGACAAGCTCCAGCCGGTGCTCGGCGGCGTCAACCCCGTCGCCGCGCCGTTTCTGTCGTTCTCGCTGCCCGAGCCGACCGGCGTCGTCGGGGTCGTCGCCCCCGACGCGCCGGCGCTGCTCGGCCTGATCGCCGAGCTGGCGCCGACGCTGGCCGCCGGCAACGTCGCGGTGGCGATCGTGTCCGAGTCCGAGCCGCTCGTCGGCCTCGACCTGGCCGAGGTCCTGGGCGTCTCGGATGTTCCCGGGGGCGTGGTGAATCTCCTCTCCGGCCGGCGGGCCGAGCTGGCCACCGCGCTCGGCGCCCACCGCGACCTGAATGCGATCGTCGACGCCGGCGCCGACGCCGAGCTGTCGGCCGAGCTCGACCGCCTCGCCGCGGAGACGATCAAGCGGGTCCGCCACGGCGACGCCGCGACCAGCTACGACGCCGCCGTCGGCGACGCGCTCGAGCGGATGGAGGCGGTCACCGAGCTCAAGACCGCCTGGCATCCGGTCGGGGCCTGATCGGGGCCGCCTGCGGCGGCGTCCGTGGGGCCGTGCGACCCCGTCCGGACGGGGCGGTTAGCCTTTGCCGGTGCCGGGAGCACGAGCGGCGGCGCACAGTGGTCATGCACGCCCACTATGTCGTCAACAACAGGGAGGACTTCAAGGCTGCGGAGCGGCCGCTGGGAAGCTGACCGACGCGAAACTCAGCCTCTGGCTGCCGTGATGATGAGCTTCCGCAGCCGCCCTGGACGCGTGAACACGGCGGGACGGCCGAGGGGCGAGGCGACGGTCACGGTGCGCGGGCCGATGTACATGCGGCCGGTCCACACATGCACCCAGCGTCCCGGCGGCAGCTCCACGCTGGTGCGCGTGACACCGGGCGCGAATGCCGGTGCGACGAGGATGTCGGAACCGAGCGTGAACTGTCCGGTGACGTTCTCGAGCCGTGGATCGGTCAGCCACATCGGCCGAACGATCGGCATACCGTCGGTCGCGGCTTCGCGCTCGAGCGCCTGCCGGTACGGGCCGAGGGCGCGGAAGACGCGGGCCCACACGGCAAACGCTCGCGCCACGGCGGGCGTCGAGTACGGCTGTACGTTGAGCTGGGGCCGGTTGCCTTCGTGCGAGCGGAGCATCGCTCCCCCGAAGGCGTTCATCTCCGACCAGCGTGCGAGCAGCTCGGCCGAGCGGGCGACGAGCGGAGAGGCCAGGGTCGTGTAGCCGCCGGTGTCCGAGTGATTTAGCGCGAACCCGGACAAGCCGCCCGAGAGCATGCCCGTGAGCGCCGAACGCATTCCATCCTGAGGGCTCCAGTCCACGAGTTGATCGCCCATCCAGAAGAGCCGCGCATAGCGTGGGCTGGTGGTGAAGGCCGAGCGGTGGAAGTCGACCACGTCGGTGCCGCGTAGGGCCGCGGCTTGAACCTGGGCCCACGCGTCCGGATAGCGGTTGTGCCATTGCGCTGCGGAGCCGGAGGCGAAGACGCCGTCGAACGGTGTCTGCTCGCCGAAGTCGGCCATCCATCCGCTGGCGCCGTACGTGCGCGCCATCGCGTGCAGGACGCCGATCATCCACCCGCGCGCCGCCGGGTTGGAGAGATCGACGAGCCCGGAGGAGAAGCCGCCTTGGTCGATGAGGTACGGCGTGCCGTCGGCCTTGCGCACGAGATATCCGCCCGCGGCGGCTTGGGCGAACAGGTTCGGCTCGGCGGCCGGCACGCCGCTGTTGGTCAGCATCGGGTTGACGTAGGTGAGGACGCGGATGCCATCGTGGCGCAGCTGGGCCACCATCCCGCTCCAGTTCGGGTAGTGGTCGGGGTTCAGCGTCCAGTTCCACAGCAGACGGCTGCCAAAGGAGGTCGTACGCTGGCCCACCCAGTCCTGCAGCCACACGCCGGCGAGCGGCACTCCCGCGGCGCGCAGCGCCGCCACCCGAGCGAGCACGGTGTCGGTACCGCCTTGGATCCCCACGATCGCCCCCTGGTCGACCCAGTGCGGCAACGGCTGCATGCGCCCGGCATACTCGGTGTAGGCGCGGATCAGCTCGGCCGGGGTGCGGCCGAGCAGCACCTGGGCGTGTACCGTGCGCGCCCACAGCTGACTGGCGATGCGGTCACGCCGCGTCAGGTCGAACACGCCGTACTGGTCATCCGTCCAGAAGAACCCGCGGTTGCCGCTGGTGAGGTATTGCGGCACTACCGCGTAGGTCGTGTTGTAGGCGCCGCCCTGCGGAGGGGTGAGCTGGTTCTCGGCCTGGGTGACGCCGGCCTCGCCGCGCCCGACCCCCTGCTCGCGCGTAAGGATCGGGACGATGCCGCCCTTGAGATTCCACCGGGTCATCGCGCCGAAGCCATGCACCGCGTCACGCCGGGGTGACGCCGCAGTGAGCAGGACGGTGGTCGCCCCGGGGGCGCTCACGTGCGCGGTCATCGCCAGTCGCACGCTGGACGCGAGGCTGAAGGTGACCGCGAAGCGCGCGTCCGCACCGAGCGTCCCGGTGAGGCGCAGCGCGTGCCGGCTCAGGGCGGCATGGGTGATCGTCTGGCGCCGCCAGCAGCGGGAGAACCGAGCCTGCACCTGATAGAAGCCACCGCCGTCGGTGAACTGCACCGTGCCTTTGCCTGCGCCCACAAACGGCACACGGGAGACCGACGCCCACAGCACGTGGCCGCCAGACTGCACGCGCAACCCGGCGCGGTCAACCGCCACGCTGAACGGCCCCACCGCGAACGTGCCCTGCGCCGCGCGCGCCACCGAGAGGGAGACTTTGCCCGGTGGACAGGCCGCGACAGGCTGGTCGGCCGCGCCGGCCGAGCCTGCCCCGAGCACCGCGCACCACGTCATTACGGCTGCGGCCACCACCGCTATTCGTCGCAAACTCATCCCATCCTCCGAAGCCGACCGTCTACCGCCAGCAGGCAGCCACTGACCCAGCGCAGTCATTACCCGCGTCGGCGCTAGCCAATCTGGCGCTCGTGGCCTTCCCATTCGCGCTCGCGCAGCTCGTTCTTCTGGATCTTGCCGGTGGAGGTCCTGGGAAGCTTGGCAATCTCCACGGCGGCCGGGCGCATGTATCCGGGAAGGCGCTCCTTCGCGAAGGCGAGGATGTCCTCCTCGGAGGCCTCCTCGCCGTCGGTCAGCTCGACGAAGGCCTTCGGCCGCTCTCCCCATTTCTTGTCGGGCGTCGAGACGACTGCAACCTCGGCTACGGCGGGATGCTCGGAGACCGCCTGCTCGACCTGGATCGTAGGAATATTCTCGCCTCCGGAGACGATGATGTCCTTCTTGCGGTCGCGCAGCTCGATGTATCCGTCGGGATGGCGAACCGCCAGGTCACCCGAGTGATACCAGCCGTGGGCCAGCGTCTCCTCTGTCTGCTGCGGATCATCGAAGTAGCCCGTCATGACGTTGTTGCCGCGCATCAGCACTTCGCCCAGGGTCTGGCCATCGGCGGCGACTTCCTCGCCGCGGTCGTCGACCACGCGGACTGGCTCCGCGATGACGTAGTGCACGCCCTGGCGCCCGAGTAGCCGTCCCTGCTCATCGGCCGGCAGCTCGTCCCATCCCTCCTGGCGCTCGCAGATCACGTATGGCCCATAAAGCTCGGTCGCGCCGTAGACATGGATCGGCCGGATCCCGATCCCGGTGAGCCGGCCGAACAGCTCGGCGGTCGGTGGCGAGCCCGACACCGTAGTGATCACTACTCGGTCCAGTTCGTGCGCACTCTTGTGGTCGAGCAGCGACGCCTGAACCGTAGGCGCGCCGTTGTAGTGGGTGATGCCCTCAGCGTCGAACAGCTCCCAGATTCGCCCCGGGTCGACCTTGCGCAGACAGACGTGGCGACCCCCGACAGCGGTCACCGCCCAGGTGAAGCACCAGCCGTTGCAATGAAACATCGGGAGGGTCCACAAGTACACGCTGCTTGGCGTCAACTGGGTCTCGATCACTTCGCCCAGCGCATTGAGATACGCGCCGCGATAGTGGTACACGACTCCTTTGGGGCGCCCGGTCGTGCCCGACGTGTAGTTGATTGAGATCGGCTCGGCCTCGTCCTCGAGGCTCGTCGGCAGGGTATCGGTTGACCCCTCGGCCAGGAATTCCTCATACGGGTCATCGGGGCGCCCGGTGTCGTCGATCCGGACTCTTCGCTCGAGCTGCTCGCCACCCAGCAATTCCTCGAACTCGTGGTCGACGAACACAAAGCGTGCGCCCGAGTGCTCGAGAATGAACTGCACCTCGTCGCGGTTCAGCCGATAGTTGATCGCCACCAGCACCCCGCCGGCCGCTGGCACCCCGTAGTGAGCCTCGAGTAGCGCGGGGATGTTCGGGGCGATAAACGCCACCCGATCGCCCTTCTCCAAGCCGGCGCCGCGCAGCGCGGACGCGAGCCGACGCACTCGCTCACCCATCTCCCGATAGGTGTAGCGCCGGTCCTCGTGCACCACGGCTACTTTGTCCGGATAGACGAACTCGCTCCGCTCCAGGAAGCTCAACGGGCTGAGCTCGTTCCGGTGGGCCCGTCGAACATCTGGTGCGTCGGTGATCTCGTACATGGATCCTTCCCGCGGTAGTTGGTTGGACTCTTCCCGGCTCGCGTGAAAAGCCATTACCCGTTACGCGATCGGCCGACCCGAGCGCGACGACATCTCCCTAAAGTCTGGGGAGCGAGTGGACCCTCGTGAAGTCGCTCGAACAGGCTCCACCACGCCCCGACCAAGAGCGTTGCGGACCTCATTGACATGGCCCTCAACCGGAGCTACGTCGGGTAGCCGCCGGTTCCGCGGTGATCACCTCGGACAGTTCGTCGAGTGATTCGTCGATCAGACGGCGGAAGGCGGTGGGGTCCTCCTGCGCGACCCAGCGGGCGAAGGCGACGTGGAAGACGGTCAGGCCTGTCTGTGCGGCGAGCATCGCGGCGTCGTGCGCGATGCCGCGCTCGACGAGCGCGGCCTTGATCGATTCGGCGAGCCGCTGGAGCTTGATCAGCTCGCGTTCCTGCAGTTCGGGGTTGGCCATGATGATTTCGGCCCGTAGCCGCGCGAAAGGGAGGCGGCCCTCGAACAGCTCGGCGATCGGGTCGAACCCGGCCATGACGGCGGCGAGCGGGCTTGCGTCGGTGGGCGTCGCGGTGAGCGCCTCCAGCCAGATCCGCTCGAGCTCCTCCGAGCCGTAGAACAGCACCTCGCGCTTGTCGCTGAAGTAGCGGAAGAACGTGCGCTTGGTCAGCCCGGCGCGCTCGGCGATCTCGGTGACAGTCGTGGCGTCATATCCGCGCTCGGCGAAGAGTTCGATTGCTGCCTTGATGAGGCGGCCTCGGGCGTCGGGTTTCCAGCGTGACATCGCGTTCAAGGGTAGTTGATGGCACCAGGTGACATGCTGTGCTATCGTGATGACACCAAGTGTCATACCCCCGACCGACTGGAAGCTATCCATGCGCGTATTCGTGACCGGCGCCTCAGGCCACATCGCCTCCGCCGTGATCCCCCAACTGCTGAACAACGGCCATCAGGTCGTCGGCCTCGCCCGCTCCGACGCTTCCGCCGACGCGGTCGCCAAGCTCGGCGCCGCGGTGCGCCGCGGCGACCTCGACGACCTCGACGGGCTCGAGCAGGCCGGCACCGAGGCCGACGGCGTCATCCACCTCGCTTTCAAGCACGAGCTGCTGCTCTCAGGCCAATTCGATTCGGCGGTCAGCTCCGACCTGGCCGCCACCCAGGCGCTCGGCGAGGCCCTGAACGGCAGCGACAAGCCGTTCGTGACGACCAGTGGCACGCTGATGCTCGCGATGGCTGGCATCAACGATCGCCCCGGCGCCGAGAACGACCAG
>Ga0213874_10000168_pt1 | contig 11687 bp, 9 predicted proteins | sample BarmaccomBMRX_R7_FD_160098 | JGI IMG/M metagenome (GOLD analysis project Ga0213874, IMG submission 160098) | Root-associated microbial communities from Barbacenia macrantha in rupestrian grasslands, the National Park of Serra do Cipo, Brazil - RX_R7 | ecosystem: Host-associated > Plants > Roots...
GCGCGGTTACACCTGGACCGTGATCCCGACGAGCTGGTACAACCGCAAAGGCGGCGTCTCCAAGTTCAAGATCAAGGAGATGGGCAGCCGCTATCTGTTCATCGTGCTGTACGCGCTCATCGAGAAGTGGCTCTCGCGGGGCGACTACGTGCGGCGCGCCGCGCCGCCCGCGCTGCCGTCGTCGACCACCGTCACGCTGCCCAGCTCGCGGCAGGTATAGGTCCGGCGGTCGCGGTCGACGACCGCGAGCGACATCGCGTACGCGCGCGGCGGAAGATGTGCCGTGTCGATGCGCGCCGCGAACCAGCCGTCCTCGACGGGCGGTGACGGGAGCGTGCGCGGCCACTCGTCGCGCCGGTAGCCCGCCAGCGCCGCGTACCGGTGCGGCGGTACGCCCGCGTCCTGCGGCGCGAGCATGACGAACACGGTCGCCGCGCCGCGGCCGTCCCGGTCGAGCGCCCAGCCCTCGACGGTCGCGACGCTGCCGCGCGCGAGCACGACGGGGCCGCGCGCCGCGCGCCGCGGCTCGTCCGAGCCGTTCAGCTCGGTGACCTCCGCGGCGGCCGGCGCCTCGCCCGGCCGGCGGCGCGGAAACGCCGGGAACGGCCGCGCCGGCCCCGCGACGTCCAGCGTCACGGCGACGTCGCCTTCGAACAGGCGCCCGTCCCCGTCGAAGCCCGCCACGTGCACGACGTGGCGCCCGCGGCCCAGGTCTGCGGTCGGGACGGCGAGCTCGAAGCCGATCCGGTCGCCGGTCAGGTCCAGCACGCCGCGCAGGTCGGCGCGGAGGACGTCGCAGGGCGCGCTCCAGCGGCCGCCTCGCGGTCCGAACGCGACGACGCCGGCAACGCCGCTGCGGGCGCCGGGGTCGACGGCCCAGCCGGTGAGCAGCGCGTACCGCCCCAGAGGGACGGGGACGTCGAAGCCGAGCAGCGCCCCGTCCGGCGCGAGGTCGACGACTTGCTCGACGCGCACGCGCAGGCGGCGCGGCACGCGGTCGAGCTCGGTCAGCGGCACGCCGGCGAGCCAGAAGGGGCGGTAGCCGGCCTCGTGCCATCCGTCCGCGTCCAGCGCGTACGCGCGCAGCTCGTGCCCGCCCGGGAGCAGGTCGCCGGTCGGGATCACCGCGCGATAGCCGGTCTGCTCGGGCGTCCCGGGCCGGACGGCCGCGATGTCGCCGCGCGAAATCCCGGTCTCGGCCGGGTAGGCGCGCGCGCCGTCCAGGACCACCACCACGGTGCCGGGCGCGGACCCGTCGGCGGCAACGGCCCAGCCGCCCGCGACGACCGGGGCGCCCAGCGGCACGCGGTGCGGCCGGGGATGCGGGATCAGCTCCGGCAGCGCGTCGACGTATTCCAGCCGGTCCAGCTCGCCCGGGGTTTGGCCGGTGACGGCATGCGAGTCGAACGTGGGGGCGGAGACGGAGTTCCTCATCGGCGGCGAGAAGCCGGAACCGCCCTTGCACGCCGCTCGCCCGGCGGCCTTCCGGGCCCAAGAGCGATGGATACCGACGAGCGCGCACAGCCCACGACATCTCAGAAGCCCGCCGCGGACGTCCGCCGCGAAGCGCTGGCCGGCCATCTCGCGGCGGAGGTCGAGCGCGCGCGCGCCGACGCCGCGGCCGCCCGCGCCGCCGCCGACCGCAGCGAGGCCGCCCTGCGCGACCTTTCCATTCGCTACGCCGAAGGACAGATCGCGGCGTGGACCGGCGAGCGCGAGCGGCAGACGGCCGAGGCGCTCCTGGCGCGCGCGCGCGGCCACATCGAGCGCACGCAGCCGATCCTGCGCACGGCGCGCACGCTGCTGGCGTCGATGCAGGACAGCAAGTTCTGGAAGGCGCGCAACGCGTGGTTCGAGCTCAAGCGCCGGCTGCGCCTGAACGCGTCGGGGCCGCAAGTGCGCTGGGTCCCCGAGGTCGACGACGCCGAGCAGGTCTGGGATCCGTACGAGCGCTGGATGGGCGAGCACCGCGTGCGGCCCAGCGACGTGAAGCGCATGCGCGAGCTCGTGCCGTTCCTCGCACTGCGCCCGACGTTCAGCGTGCTGATGCCGGTCTACGAGACGCCCGAGGAGTACCTGCGCGCCGCACTCGACTCGGTGCTGGCGCAGAGCTACCCGGACTGGGAGCTGTGCGTCGCCGACGACGCGTCACAGGCGCCGCACGTGCGCGCCGTGCTCGAGGAGTACGCCGCCGCCGACGACCGCATCAAGCTGGTCTTCCGCGAGACCAACGGCCACATCGCGGCGACCAGCAACAGCGCCTTGGCGCTGGCGACCGGCGAGTTCGTCGCGCTGCTCGACCACGACGACCTGCTCTCGCCCGACGCGCTGTTCGAGAACGCGCTGGCGATCAACGCGCAGCCCGGCGTGGACGTGATCTACTCGGACGAGGACAAGATCGACGAGGACGGCCGCCGGCGCGATCCGTACTTCAAGCCGGACTTCTCGCCCGAGTCGCTGCTCGCGCGCAACTACGTCTCGCACCTGGGCGTCTACCGGCGCTCGCTGCTCGAACGGCTCGGCGGCTTTCGCCTCGGCTTCGAGGGCAGCCAGGACTACGACCTGATCCTGCGCGCGACGGAGGTGACCGACCGCGTCGCGCACGTCCCGCGCGTGCTCTACCACTGGCGCAGCCACAGCGCGTCGACCGCGGAGGCGCGCGACCAGAAGGGCTACGCCTACGACGCCGCCGTGCGCGCGCTCGAAGAAGCGCTGCAGCGCCGCGGCGAGCCGGGACGGATCGAGACCGACGACCGCACGCCCGGCATCTATACGGTGCGCTACGCGATCACGCGGCCGGGGCGGGTGAGCGTCATCGTCCCGACCCGCGACCACGGCGCCGACGTCGACCTCTGCCTGACCTCACTGTTCGAGCGCTCGAAGTATCCCGACCTCGAGGTGATCCTGCTCGACAACGGCAGCACGGATCCGGAGTCGCTGCGCGCGTTCGGGCGCTGGCTCGAGCGCGAGCCCGAGCGGGTCAAGCTCGTCCCGTACGACGTACCGTTCAACTTCTCGCGGATCAACAACCACGCGGTCGAGCACGCGACCGGAACGTACCTGCTGTTCCTCAACAACGACACCGAGCTGATCGCGGCGGACTCGGTGGAGGCGATGGTCGAGCAGGCGCAGCGCCCGCGGATCGGGGCGGTCGGCGCGAAGCTGCTCTACGACGACGGCACCGTGCAGCACGGCGGCGTCGTGATCGGCCTGGGCGGCGTGGCCGGCCACAGCCACAAGCACTATCGCGGCGACGCGCCGGGCTACTTCTACACGCTGCAGACGGTGACCAACTACTCGGCGGTGACGGCCGCATGCTTGATGATGCGCCGCGAGGTGTTCGACGAGGCCGGCGGGTTCGACGAGCAGCTCTCGATCGCGTTCAACGACGTCGACCTTTGTCTACGGGTGAGAGCGGCAGGGTATCGAAACGTCTACGTGCCGCACGCGGTGCTCTACCACCACGAGTCCAAGAGCCGCGGGTACGAGGACACCGCCGACAAGATGGCGCGATTCCTGGGCGAGCAGCGCATCATGCAGACGCGCTGGCGCACCGGCGACGTCCCCGACCCATACTACAACCCGAACTTGACGTTGATGACGGAAGACTATGCGATCGGTAACTAGCGACCCCGAGCCGATGACGCCGCTCGCCGCACGGGCGGAGCGCGCGGCGATCGCGCTCGAGGGCGTGACGCTGGTTCGCCGCACGCAGGAAGAGCTGCACTACGATCTCAAGCGCAGCCTCTTCCGCATGCTCACCGGCCAGTTCTCCGGCGTGCGGCGGCGCACGGTGCTCGACGGCGTGAACGTGCGCATCGGGCGCGGCGAGAAGGTCGGCATCATCGGTTCCAACGGCAGCGGCAAGTCGACGCTGCTCAAGATCATCGCGGGCATCCTGCAGCCCACGCGCGGTACCGTCGCGGTCGACGGCACGATCGCGCCGCTGATCGAGCTCGGGGTCGGGTTCGACGCGGAGCTCTCGCTGGTCGACAACATCTTGTACTACGGCGTGCTGCTCGGGCACGCCGAGGCGGACGTGCGCGCGCACGTCGACGAGATCCTCGACTTCGCGGAGCTCGCGGATCACCGCGACGAGCCGACGAAGATCTTGTCCTCGGGCATGGCGGCGCGGCTGAGCTTCGCGATCGCGACGGAGTTCCGGCCGGAGATCTTGCTGGTCGACGAAGTGCTCTCCGTCGGCGACGAGCGCTTCCGGCGCAAGTGCGCGGCGCGCATCGACCGGTTCTGGGACGAGCACAGCACGATCGTGCTGGTGAGCCACGACATGCTGACGATCGCGCGCACGTGCGAGCGCGTGATCTGGCTCGACGAAGGGCGCGTGCGGTTCGACGGTTCCGCCGCGCGCGCCGCGGAATTGTACTTGCAGACGATTCCGGCGATGCTGAGCTTCAAGCGCGGCGAAGAGCTGCTCGAGCTCGCCGCGGGCCACGAGCGCGGCGAAGTGCTCGTGCGCGGCACGTCGGGCGGCGAGCAGCTGTACATCATTCGCGGCGGGCGGCGGCACTCCATCGCGTCGCCGGCGTGGTGCCAGCAGCACGGGTACGAGGGTTCCGACATCCTGGTGGTCGAGGACGACGTGATCATGCAGGTCGTCGAAGGCGACGTCTTCGTCTGAGCGCGCGCGTGGACGAAGCACACAACGCGAACGCGACCGCGCGACCGGTCGCGATTCCCCTGATCGATGCGCGCGCGTTGGTCGACGCCGTCTTGATCGTCTTTGCCGCCGGCGTCGTCCCGGCGATGATGTTCTGGCTGGTGTCCCAGTTCGGCATCTCGATACCGTGGGCCGACGACTGGTCGTGGATGACCGCGACGATCGCCGTCGCGCACGGCAGCGCGACCGAGTACAGCCCGTTCGCCGGGCAGAGCTTCCCGGTGCTCGCGGACCTGTGGGGACAGCACAACGAGCACCGGATCTTCGTGCCCGGCGTGCTCGCACTCGCGATCAGCTTGCTCGGAGGCTGGAGTCCGAAGCGCGAGGAGCTCGCGAGCGTCGCGATCGTCACGCTGGATCTCGCGCTGGTGTGGCGCATGATGCGCGCGACGCTGCCCGCGAACAGCATCGCACCGGCGTTTCTCGGCGCGTCGCTGGTGCTGTTCTCGCTGGTGCAGTACGAGAACTGGACGTGGGGATTCCAGATCGCGTGGTTCACCGGGACCGCGCTCGCGCTCGCGAGCGTGTATCTGCTGACGCGCGAGGACCTGACCCGCACGAAGTTCGGCTTCGCGCTCGCCGCTTCGGTGGCCGCCGCGCTGTCGTCGGCATTCGGGCTCGTCAGCCCGGTCGTCGGCTTCGCGCTGCTGCTCGCACGGCGCGATACTCCGCCGTGGAGCCGCGCGATGTGGGCCGGCTGCGGCATTCTCGCGTTCGCGCTGTACGCGCATGATTTCCATTCCCGCGGGACGACCATCGCCGGGTATCTTCCCGGCCTCGACCAGCTTGCGCCGTTCCTCCAGCACGTGCTGCTGTACCTCGGGGCGCCGCTGGGCAGCTGGAGCGCAACCGCGTTCGCCGGCGTGCTGGGGTTCGCGGGCGTGCTCGTCTACGTGACGGCGCTGGCGCGGTTCGTGCGGCTGCACATCGTGCACGACCGCTACGCTCGAGCGTATCTGCCGTGGTTGGGTGTCGGCGGCTTCGCCGTGCTCGGCGCGCTCATCACGACGTTCGGCCGCATCGCGTGGGCGAACTCGGCGTTTCAGAGCCGCTACACCACGGTGTCCGTCTTGTTCTGGGTTGCCGTCATCGCGCTGGCGGCGATTCTGCCGAGCGATCCGTGGTCGCGCGCGTGGCCGGTGCGCGGCCGGGCGCGCCGCGCGGTCGCCGCCGCGCTCGGCGCGATCTTCGCGCTCTTGCTGTGGCGCACGGATGCATACGGCTACGACAACATGGTCGCCGTGCAGTCGAGAACCGAGAACGACGTGCGCGCGCTGCACCATCTCGACACCGCGTCGGACTCCGAGCTGGTCGACATCTTCTCGCCCGACGTGAACGTCGCGCGCGTCTTCGTGAAGCTGCTGACGCTCGAGGGGGTCGGCCCGCTCGCCGACGATCCGGCGCTCGCGTTCCGAGGCCGAGGCGATGAACCGGCGCTCGGCAGCGTCACGAGCTTCGCCGCCGTCCAAGGCAAATCGCAGCTGGAGATCGGCGGCCCCGTCGCGCGCGGTGCGACGGTCGTCGCGCGCGGCTGGGCGATCGACTCAGTCGCGCTCAAGCCGGGCGCATCCGTCGTCGCGCTGGTCGACGACAAGCCGGTGCCGCAGACGTCGAGCTACGGCGCGAGCACGCCGCGCGTCGCGGCCGGTATGCGCCTGCGCGATCTCGACCACACCGGCTTCGCGGTGCGCGTCGATACGGGCGCGCTTGCGCTCGGCACGCACACCGTCACGTTCTTCTTGAAAACACCGGGGAATCCGAGGCTGCATCCGTTGTACCAGGCCAAGCGCACGTTCGAGCTCGTCGCTCCACAACGTGTCCGTCCGCACAAGGGCTCGAGATGAGCTCGTTCAACGCGCGCACGTCCGGCGTGAGCATCGCCATCGTCGCGGTCGCGCTCGTCATCATCATCGCGGCGGTGATCGAGACGCGCCCGCCGGGCGACCGCCAAACGCAGGCGAACGCCGCCGCGACGGCGCGCGCCCTGGCCGTCGCGACGGAAGGACCGGCCGCCGGGCGGGCGCCGCTCATCCCGCCGGCAAACGTCGCCGACCCGTCGCAGAACGTCTCCGACCGGTGCGCCGCGGCGAAGGGCACCGCGACACCGGGCGGCGTCGGCGACGTCAACCCGCTCGTCGCCGCCGACGCGCCGGCCGTGAACATCGCGGACGGCGGCCGCATGGACGGCCGGAGCAAGCACATATGGCGCGGCTGGGCCCTGGCCCCGGGTCCCCAGAGCGTGCTCACCGCGCTCTGCTTGTCGGTGGACGACAAGATCCAACTGGGCGCCAAGGTCGTGTACGGCGCGCCGCGCTCGGACGTCGCGGCCGCGTACCATCGCGGCGATCTCACGGCGTGCGGCTTCCAGGTCGACATCGCACCGCACGCGATACCGAAAGGCAGGCATCGTCTCGTGCTCATCGGCATCACGCCCGGCGGCGCGCTGGCCGAGCTTCCCGGCGCGCGCACGGTAACGGTGTACTAGCCGCCGCGCGGCCGCCGGCTAGAGCGTGAAGCCTGCCGCCGCGGCGTCCGTGTGGAACATCTTGACGGTGTCGAGCGAGTACTCGTCGAGGTCTTTGCCGACGAGCTCGAGCTTGGCGAGGATGTCGTGCGTCGCGGTGATCACGTGCACGCCCGCCGCGTCGGCTTGGAACACGTTGAGCAGCTCGCGCGGGCTGGCCCAGATGAGCTCGACGTTCGGGACCGTCTCGCAGACCTTCGCACTGCGCGCCATCATCGGCACCGGATCGCGTCCCGTGTCCGCGACGCGGCCGGCGAAGACGGAGACGTACGCGCCGCGCGTCCCGGACAGCGCCGTGACGACGCGCGCCACCTGCGCCTCGGTCATCAGCGCGGTCACGTTGAGCTTCACGCCGTCGCGGGTCAGCTCGCGCACGACGTCGCCGGTCGGCGCACCGCTCGTGTCGCTCACCGGGATCTTCACGTAGACGTTCTCGCCCCAGCTCGCGAGCTTGCGCGCGTGGCGCAGCATCTCGGCGGCGTCGTCGGCGAACACCTCGAACGAGACCGGCCGTCCTGCGACCAGCTCGAGCGCACGGCGGCCGAACGTCTCGTAATCCGCGATCCCGGCCTTGCGCATCAGCGTCGGATTCGTCGTGAAGCCCGCGATGCGCGGGTTTGCCGCGAGCTTGGCGATCCCGTCGAGGTCCGCGCCGTCGGCGAAGAGCTTGACCTTGAGCGCGTCCAGCGCGGTGGCGGCAGGTGAGGCGTCGAGTTGCTGCATGGAACTCCCGGAGTCAGCGATGATCCAGCGCGCAGCTTCAAGGACCGAAGAGACGCGTGCGGTCGGAGGGACGGATGGCGGGCGCTCGGCGTATCCCCGCTCGACGAGGACCGTTTTGCACCCGGCCGCAGCACCGGCTTCGACGTCGCGCCAGCGATCTCCGACCAAGTAGCTGCGCGCCAGGTCGAGCTCGTGCAAGCGGGCGCCCAAACGCAGCAGCCCGGGCTTGGGCTTGCGGCAGTCGCAGACGTCGGCGTCGTCATGCGCGCACACGAGCACGTCGTCGAGCGGAAGCTGCTCGCGCAGGCGCCCGTTGATCGCGTCGACCACGGTGCGCGGCGTGGTGCCGCGCGCGACGTCGGGTTGGTTGGTCACCACGATCAGCGCGAAGCCCGCGTCGCGCAGCGCGCGCATCGCCTCGCCTGCGCCCGCGCTCAGGTGCAGCGCGGACACATCGGCCGGCGGGTACGGCTTGCCGTCGCGCACGACCGGCTCGTTGAGCACGCCGTCGCGGTCGAGGAAGACCGCGGGCCGCATCAGACCGCCTGCGGCGCCGCCACGCTCTCCCACTTGGTCGCGCGCGCTTTGAGCGACGGATGCGAGACGATGCAGTGCCACACGACACCCTGGAACGCTTCGGAGTGCGGCGTGATGTGCGCGTCGTTCACCGTCGGGATGATCACGACCGCGTCCGCTTCGCGCGCGGTGTGCCCGCCGTCGCGGCCGACGATGCCGAGCACCTTCGCGCCGACGCGCTTGGCGTGCTGCACCGCGCGCACGAGGTTCGGGCTGACGTTGCGCTCGAGGCTGCCGCCGCCGACCGAGAACACGAGGATCGCGTCGCCCTCGCGCAGCCGGCTGACCTCGAGCCACGCCGCGAACGTCGTCTCCCAGCCCTCGTCGTTCGTGCGCGCGGTGAGCTCGGAAACGTTGTCGGTGGGCGCGTACGCTTCGATGCCGGCGAGCTTGCGGAAGTCGTTGACCGCGTGCGACGCGTTGCCCGCGCTGCCGCCGACGCCCAGGATGAAGAGCCGTCCTTCGCGCGCGCGCAGCGCCGCGAGCTCGGCCACGACGCGTTCGATCGCATCGGGGTCGATCCGGGCGATCACCTCGTTCGCCTCGGCGAGAAACGTGGCGGCGAAGGTCATGGTGGTTGCTGTTCCTCTCATCACGTCACGAGCGCGTCCTGATGAACCGCTCCGTCTCCGCCAGCCCGTCGGGCGAACCGATCTCGTGCCAGCGCTTGGTCACCACGAACGCGCGCAGCGTGCCGCGCCGGATCATCGCCCCGTGAATCGCAGCGAGGTCGACCGGCCGGTCCGTCGGGACGCCGGTGAACGCGCCCGCGCGGAATACGTTGATGCCGTAGTCGATATGCGTCATCGTACCCGGTGCAGCCTGCTTGTCGTACGCCGCGACGCGGTCGCCGGCGACCGCGACGTTGCTCGGCAACTCGCGGTCGTCGTTACGAAACACGCTCATCACGCCCTCGTCCTGCGGCCCGAGCGCGGCTGCGATCTCCGCCGGATCGGCGGCCGGCAGCGAGTCGCCGTACAGGGTGAGGAACGCGTCGCCCAGCAGCGGCAGCGCGCGAGCGACCGCGCCGCCCGTGCCGCGCAGCGAGTCGCCGTCCTCGCTGTAGTCGATCCGTAGGCCGAACGAGCGCCCGTCGCCGGCGAACGCGCGCACCATGTCGCCGCGGTAGCCGGTCAACAGCACGACGCGACCGGCGCCGGCATCGCGCAGCCAGCGCAATTGGTGCGCCAGAAAGGGCTCGCCGGCGACGGGGATCAGCACTTTGGGCAAATCGCCCGCGACCTGCGCGATCCGCGTTCCTTTTCCCCCGCACAGCACGGCGACCGCGAGCATGGTGAGCCGTTTCGCCGAGCGCACCTGGAAGGACTTTCGGGACCGCATTGAGCAGGCAGAAGGCCGCGATGCGAACGTTCATCAGCGGGGGCGCCGGGTTCATCGGCTCGCACCTCGTAGCGCGCCTGTTGCGGGGCGGCGAGGCCGAGCAGGTGGTCGTATACGACAACCTGTCGTCGGGCAGCCTGCGCCATCTCGATGCGTCCCTGCACGACCCGCGCCTGAACGTCGTCGAAGGCGACATCAAGCACCTCGGCGAGCTCACCGCCGCGATGCGCGGCAGCGACCTCGTGTACCATCTCGCCGCCAATCCGGACATCGCCAAAGCTGCGAAGCAACCGGACATCGACTTCTGGGAAGGCACGTATCTCACCCAGAACGTGCTCGAGGCGATGCGCGTCAACGGCGTGCAGAAGCTGCTCTACACGTCGGGGAGCGGCGTGTACGGCGAGCATCCCGAGACCGCGTTCGCGGAGAGCTACGGGCCGCTGTTCCCGATCTCGACGTACGGTGCGAGCAAGCTCGCGTGCGAGGCGCTCATCTCGTCGTACGCGCACATGTTCGGGATGACCGGGCGAGCGTTCCGGTTCGCGAACGTCGTCGGCCCGCGCCAGACGCACGGCGTCGGCTACGACTTCGTGCGGCGGCTGCGCAGCGACGCCTCGCAGCTGCGCATTCTCGGCGACGGCTCGCAATGCAAGGCGTACATCCACGTCGACGACGTGCTCGACGCGATGTTCCTGGTCGCAGCGGACCTCGGCGGCGCGCCGTTCGACGTGTTCAACGTCGCGACCGACGACTACGTGACGGTGACCGAGATCGCCGACATCGCCGTGCGCGAGTCGGGCCTGGACGCCTCGTCGGTCCGCTACGTGTACACCGGCGGCGACCGCGGCTGGAAGGGCGACGTTCCGAAGGTGCTGTTCGACGTGACGAAGATCAAACGGCTCGGCTGGCGGCCCGCGCGCACGTCGGCGCAGGCGCTGCGCGACTCGGTGCGCGCCATGCTGGGCGAGCTCGGCGCGGTGCCGGCATGACGACCGCACCCACCGAGGTTTCGGCGGAGCGGTTCGGCCAGGCGCCCACCGAGGTGCGGCTGCTGCTTCCGGCGGGTGACGATCCGAACGCACAGCCGGAAGTGAGCGTCGTCGTCCCCGCGCTCAACGAGCAGATCACGATCGGCGAGTTCGTCGACTGGTGCAACGAGGGCTTCGCCAAGGCGGGTGTCGCCGGCGAGATCCTCATCGTCGACAGCTCGTCGGACATGACGCCGAAGATCGCGCTCGAGCGCGGCGCGCGCGTGCTGCGCACGCCCAAGCGCGGCCTCGGGCGCGCGTACATCGACGCGCTGCCGTTCATTCGCGGCAAGTTCGTCATCATGGGCGACTGCGATCTGACGTACGACTTTCGCGAGCTGGGCGCGTTCGTCGACCGCTACCGCGAAGGCTACGAGTTCGTGATGGGCTCGCGGTTCCGCGGCTCGATCGAGCCCGACTCGATGCCCCGCCTGCACCGTTACTTCGGCACGCCGGTGACGACGTGGATCATGAACGCGATCTACCACAGCAGCTTCAGCGACATCCACTGCGGGATGCGCGGCATGACGAAGGACGCGCTCGAGCGCATCGACCTGCACTCGCAGTCGTGGGAGTACGCGTCGGAGATGGTGCTCAAGGCGTCGCGGCTGCGCCTGTCGACGATCGAGGTGCCGGTCCATTTCTACAAGGACCGTGAAGGACGGCTCAGCCACCACAAGCGCGCGGGCTTCTGGTCGCCGTGGGAAGCGGGCTGGATCAACCTCAAGGTGATGCTGGTCTACACACCCGACTCGTTCTTGCTCAAGCCCGGCTTGCTGCTGTTCGTGCTCGGCTTCGCCGGCACGACGAGCCTGCT
>Ga0213874_10000169_pt1 | contig 11684 bp, 7 predicted proteins | sample BarmaccomBMRX_R7_FD_160098 | JGI IMG/M metagenome (GOLD analysis project Ga0213874, IMG submission 160098) | Root-associated microbial communities from Barbacenia macrantha in rupestrian grasslands, the National Park of Serra do Cipo, Brazil - RX_R7 | ecosystem: Host-associated > Plants > Roots...
AGCTCGTAGCAGCAAATGGCGAGTGCATACTGATCGCTCTCACGTCGCGGGTTGCCCTGCCATTGTTCAGGTGCCATATGCGATGCTGTGCCAGTAACCTCCCCTAACGATGCATGTGTTTGCACGCCCAGATACAGTGTTGTGCCAAAGTCCGCGAGCAGGAGTTGACCATTGCGTCCGATAAGAAGATTGCCCGGCTTCACATCCTGGTGAATAAGCCCGGCATGGTGTATATAATGCAGGGCTGCGGCTGCCTGCTGCACATACGAAACAAGCTCTTCGGCGAAAGCTGGCCGTCTACTGCCATCTGCCTTATGAAACAGGTCTTTGATAGTCCTTGGCGCGTACTCCATGACCAGATAAGGCTGCTCACTTGCCAATTGCCCAAAGTTGTAGACAGGCAGAATGTTGGCGTGTTGCATATTAGCGATACGGCGTGCTTCCTGAAAAAAGCTAGCCCGTATCTTGTCATCGAATTGATCGAGGCGCAGCACTTTCAGGGCCAGAATACGGCTCAACGGCGCAGACTCGCGTACTTTATATACATAGCCGTAGCTTCCGGCTCCAATAAAGGAGATTACTTGGTAAGCACTAATACGCGCCCCCTCGACCAAAAAATCGCAATGCTGGCAACAAACTGTGCCATCGGGGTTATCATGCCCTACACCATGCGGATTCAGACAACGAACCAAGTGTTTCGCCTCTTTTAGTTGATTTCTGTATGTATCTACGTTTGTAATAAGCACGGGTTAGGGGAGACGGAAAGCAGTTACCGATCAGTCTGCTAGTTAGCCATGCCAGAACGTGAATCAGAAATAAAAAGGTGTCGGGCATTGCCCAACACCTTTTTGTTTTTGCCTCATGATGTTTCAACCAACGCTGCCCGACATCTCCAACTGGATCAGACGGTTCAACTCAACGGCATACTCCATCGGCAACTCCTTCGTGATCGGCTCAATGAAGCCATTGACGATCAAGGAGTAAGCTTCTGCCTCGTCGAGGCCACGGCTCATCAGATAGAAGAGCTGGTCCTCGCCAACCTTGGAGACTGTGGCCTCGTGGCCAATTTCCGTCTGGTTTTCTTCGACACGGATGGTCGGGTAGGTGTCGGTGCGAGCATTCTCATCGAGCAGCAAAGCATCGCAACGGACACTGGACTTGGTGTGATGCGCTCCAGGGTTGACGCGCACAAGACCGCGATACGATGCGCGCCCTGTTCCCTTGGAAACAGACTTCGACAGAATCTGCGAGGTCGTATGTGGTGCTAGGTGAGTCACCTTCGCGCCTGCATCCTGGTGCATACCGTCGTTGGCAAAGGCAACTGAAAGAATGTCACCACGAGCGCCTGGTTCCATCAGCAGGACGGCGGGATACTTCATCGTCACCTTCGAGCCGAGGTTACCATCGACCCATTCCATCGTTGCATCCCGATAGGCCGCTGCACGCTTCGTCACGAGGTTGTAGACGTTCTTCGACCAGTTCTGGATAGTGGTATAGCGAACGCGAGCGCCCTCCATCACCTTGATCTCCACAACAGCACTATGTAGGCTGTCGCTGGTGTAGGTCGGTGCTGTGCAGCCCTCAACGTAGTGAACATAGGAGCCAGGCGCAGCAATAATCAACGTACGCTCAAACTGGCCCATATTCTGCGCGTTGATGCGGAAGTAGGCTTGCAGCGGCACCTCTACATGCACATTCTCTGGAACATACACAAAGCTACCCCCACTCCACACTGCGCTATTGAGCGATGCAAACTTGTTATCGGATGGTGGAATGACTGTGCCAAAGTGCTCCTTCACGATATCGGGATACTCACGTAGCGCCGTATCCATATCGGTGAAGATCACGCCCAGCTTCTCCAGATCCTCGCGCACCTTGTGATAGACAGCCTCACTCTCATACTGCGCAGTTACTCCGGCCAGATACTTCTGCTCTGCCTGTGGAATGCCCAAGCGGTCAAAGGTATCCTTAATCTCGGGTGGAATCTCATCCCAGTTCTTTCCCTGCTGCGGCACCGGCTTAATGTAGTAGTAGATATCGTCGAAATCGATGCCGGACAGATCAGCACCCCACGTCGGCATAGGACGTTTCTCGAAGAGATCTAGGCTCTTAAGGCGGAACTGCCGCATCCAGCTAGGCTCGCCCTTCATCTCAGAGATATTCTCGACAACCCGCTTATCCAAGCCCTTTTCGGACTTGTAGGTATAGTTTTCAGCTACGTGGAACCCGGCAGTGTACGTGCCCTGTTCCAGCTCGAATGCCTGTCCACTCATTAAATCACTCCATTTGCAACTGATGTCTATCAGTCAGCATGTATAGCCGAGGAGATTCCCTCAAGCTTAATCCTTACTTAGGAACTCGGATTTCTTCGTAATTATATGGTTTTTACACCCACTTGTCAAGGGGTGCGCGTGGACTGGCTCGAATTGTACCATTTGCACAAATTATTAGTTCGGTAGATCCTTAACATACGTGAAGCATATTTCGTCGCGCTTGTCACTCCCGCACTTAAGCAGCTAAAAAAGATTATCTCTTAACTCCTACGATAATATCGCGTTTCTTTATTACGCGATCAACCACATGTGCAAACTGTGTGTAGGGCGGCTCATCACGCACTTTCAGGCGTGTCTGCCGCTCTAGTAGCTCTATCATGCTAGCACGTTCGATACGTGTTGCATTCCAAGCCAACGCCAGCGTGCCACCAGGCAGCAGCAGGTTCTCCCAAACAGGCAAGGCTTTGTCCAGTAGCGCCGAAATCTCCCCGAAGTGCTGAATACCATAAGGCAAGTCGCCGACGATGGCATGCATGCGCGATCCCCCAGCGACCTCGCGCAGATGCACATCGGCATGTGTGCTGTCAGCATGGACCAGTACAAGCACGCGAGTGTTGCCCCTGTGACCGATCTCGAAATGATAGCGCCGTCCAGCGCGGCGACCTCGCTCATCAATTTCCTTATAAGGAATACTTTCATTCTCCAGATATTGGCGGGTGAAGGCAGCCGTGGTCTCAACATCCTGCCGTTCCACTTCGATACCAAAGGCATCGTGACCAGCGGCCAGCGCGAGAAAGAGAGTCGTGCCCCCTCCGGCCAGCGGATCAAGCACGCGTAGCCGCCCACTAAATTGCGCATTATAGCCACCAGCGCACAGTGCCACATTTAGCAAGATGCGGGTAAAGATTTCATTCGTTTTTCCCTTGTAGCGACGCGCCTCTGCCATTCCTAGCGGAACGAAGGGGGTGTAGTGCGGCTCCAATGGTCGCAGCAGTGGACCCTGCACCTCGCCGATTAGCTCGAAGTATTCATACGCCTCACTAATTGTTCCCAGTCGTGCTAGCACATCAAGCATCGCAGGCAAAGGAAAACGTTGCTCATCCACTGTCACTAGCAAATACTGCTGTCCGGCCAGGATAGTGGGAGTAATGGCGCTGAGAGCATGTCCTAATGGACTGGCAACCAATTCAGGTGCTGCCAACGTTGCCGTCATCGCAGCATATTGCGTACTGCGTTGCGGCGCAATTTTGAGTGCGATTTTCATGCGCGCAGTATAGCATATGACGCCTACCCCTTTCTATCCCCCTGCTGAGGACATACAATAGATAGCAAGTATACATGAATCAAATGACAATCACAGCACAAACTCGGAGGTTTTGTATGCATATCGTGACCATTGCAGAAATGCGCGAACTGGAAGCACAGGCGGAGCGTCAATACGGCCTGACCTCGCACATCTTGATGCAGAATGCGGGCAAAAGTGCAGCCGACATCATAGAGCGACACCTGCCCCCACACCACTCGATGAATGGACTGGAGATACTCTTTCTCATCGGTCCTGGCAACAACGGCGGTGACGGACTGGTCGTAGCACACCACCTGGAGCAAGCAGGAGCATTGGTGAGCATCTACCTTTGGAAAGAGCACAAGCTGACAGTGCGCGGCGAGGATATCAGTGCGGTGAACACAGCAGCAGAGCTAGAGTTAGCTCTGCAAAGCGCGGATTATGTCATTGACTCCCTACTGGGCACGGGCAACTCGCGCCCTCTCACCGAGGATATGCGCAATCTGCTTGAGCGCGTACGCAAAGAGAAAGAGCAGCGCAGTGCTCTGCACATTGTTGCCATCGACCTACCTAGCGGGTTGAACGCCGACACAGGAGCTGTTGGTCCTGCCACACTGCACGCTGATATAACGATTACCTTCGCGTGCCCTAAACAAGGGTTTTTCTTCTTTCCTGGGCGCGACTACATTGGCACACTCTACGTAGGTGACATCGGGCTACCAGGGGAGATGGTGCAGCACCTTCAGACGGAGATGTTGACCGACGACCTTGTGGCCGTTCTCTTGCCGCATCGCCCATTGAACAGTAATAAAGGAACCTTTGGTAAAGTCATGCTGTTCTGCGGTTCACCCCCCTACCCAGGGTCTGCATTTCTGGCCGGAAGCGCTGCAGGACGAATCGGCGCTGGCCTGATTACGCTTGCAGTGACAGAAAAGATGTTGCCCATCTACGCAAGCGCCTTCCATGAGACGACATTTATTATTTTGCCTGAAGAGCAGGCGCAGAGCTTTGATCGCGCTCAGGTATTGATCGACCACCTGGAGGGATATCGCGCACTGCTCCTTGGCCCTGGGCTAGGTCAGTCTGCTAACACACGCGAAGTGACGCTAGAGGTACTGGAGCATCTGCGTTCACTGCCGGATGAGCAACGTCCTCGCCTTGTCATCGACGCCGATGGATTGAACAACCTCTCTGCTTTAGAGCACTGGTGGACACTACTTCCTCAAGGAACTATTATCACTCCCCACCCCGGTGAAATGGGGCGTCTCTGTAACGGCCTGAAAGTATCAGGGGGCGACGTAGAGCGCCTGGAACTGGCACGTAACAAGGCCAAAGAGTGGCAGGTTATTCTCGTGCTCAAAGGTGCCTGCACCATCATCACTACCCCCGACGACCGGACACGCATCAACTGGTTGGCCAACCCGGCCCTGGCCTCGGCGGGCACAGGTGATGTCCTGGCAGGCATGATAGCGGGCCTACTGGCGCAAGGGCTATCCCCCTTGGACGCCGCCAGCAGTGCCGTGTACCTACACACGGTGGCAGCAGATATGCTGAGCGAGGAATTAGGTCACGCAGGTATGCTCGCCTCTGACCTCCTACCGCACATTCCGCGAGCGATGGTTAAAATAGGGCGAGCGTCACTTTTCTAAGAAGGTGACGCTCGCCCTAGTGTTAGCCAGTAACAGTAATATCGCCGCTCTCAAGGTCCCACTTCGCAAGAAGTTGGTGATAGGTGCCGTCTGCTTCCACCTGCTTGAAGGCATTCTGTACAGCATTGAACATGGCAGTGTTGCCCTTGGCTACTGCAATGCCTTCGGGGATAGCTTTGGTGACCAAGCCGCCAACAGCGAAATCTCCCGGGTCCTGGCTCAAATAGTAGGTAGTCACCGGTGAGTCTTGATACGTTGCGTCGACGCTACCAGCCTTTAATAACTGTACAACATCGACTTCGTCTTGTAGAACGCTGACACGAATGCCAGGCTTATTCTGCGCCTTGCAGGTCTGGTCGGCGGTGGTCAAATCGCTCTGCTCTACTGTGTCTGCTTGCACACCTACACCCAGGCCGCACAGGTCGCTGAGTGACTTGATATGCTTGGGATTACCTTTGCGCACCAGCAGTGACGTGCCTGTGTTAAAATAATGCACGAAGTCTGCCTTCTGCTCGCGCTCATTAGTAATACCCATCGATGAAATGACGACATCGAAGCGCTTAGCATTCAGACCATCAAGAATCGTATCAAAGCCTGTCGTGAAAATTTTGGTCTTGAGTCCCATACGCTGCGCAATCGCCGTAATCAGATCAACGTCGAAGCCAGTGTACCCCTCCGCATTAGGTTTGGCAAACTCTTTCGGTGGATAGTTTGTATCGCTGCCCACCGTCAAGGTGCCAGGTGTGACCAAGTTGAGCGTTGAGCCGCTGCCAATGCTTACACCAGTACAGGCGGTGAAAAGCAGAGAAAGGATAAGACAACTTCCCATAAGTAGCATGTTCAGCGAAATACGTCGTGTGTATAACATGGAAGCGAACCTCCTTGTACCTTCTTAAAACTTGTTAAAGATCATTGTTGGAGCATGATTGATGACGCCCCGGCCTGGGGTGTGATCAATCATGCCCCTACGCATGACCAACATATGGCTTAGTAATTAGCGCGGTAGGAGACTAATCACATGTAGCGCATACTGCAAAGAGTCTGTGGACACTTGCAGATCACCGCCAAAGGGGTTATTAATGATCGCAACAAGCCAGAGAGACATAGCGATGATGGTGACTAGCAGTCCCGTCAGTACTAGGTGTAGCCTGGCGTTCTCAATCTCTAAGATCATGCCCAAGTAGGTGACAACCATACCTCCAACTATGAGCACAAGCCAGAAATAGTCCGGTATGGACGTAGCTGACTGAAGGCGCAACAGACGATCCTGACTCAGGGTACTCAAGCTAGACAACACGTTGGCAGTAACAGCAGTCTGTGGCAGTCTCTGTTGTATAATGTTAAACATCGCCTGCATGTCCTGGGAACCCTCCTCAGAACCAAAGCGGTCTCCGCCAGTCTGCTGCATCATTGGCCATTCGTCGTTGATCACCAGTTCTGTGTAATGGCGAAGCCGATCATGCATTACACCGCGTATAGGTTCAGGAAACGATGCAGAATAGCGAGCAGTAACAACAATAGCTGCTGCTTCTTCCGACACGGCATGTTCAGCCGAACCAAATGCTTCCCAGACGTAAATAACCAAAAATCCTAGTAACACAGCATACACGACACTCACCGTGGCAAAAATGAAACCAATAGACTCATTACTCATCAATTTCATTTTTCGACGGCGCAGCACTAACACCCCCAAAAAGGTGACAACAATAGAGCCACCTACGAAGAGAACGAAAAGCAACCACGAAGGTATGCTCAGAAATAATGCGCTCATGATAAAAGCTCCCCAAGTTGTTCCTGCTTTGAGAGGATATCTCCTGCTCCTCAGTTCTTCTCATCATGGAAGTTAACATACCAGTGTTGGCCGCTGCAGAACGGTTTGTTCTTGGATTGGCCGCACCGACACAGGGCATAGTGCTCCCGCGAGGAGCCTTGCGCTCCCTGCTCATCGTTGCCTTGCCCGTCTTTGAGCGGGATGCCACCAGTGACGCGATACGGCCCATCTTTGGAGACGGTGATCATTGGCTCACGAACCTGATCGACCTCGTCGCGACGTTCAATACCGCCAATGGCATAGCTGAGTGCGCCGGAGGGGCAGGCTCGTACAGCGGCAATAATCTCTTCCATCCTGGAACCATTAGCATCAATCCACGGTTCCTGGCGCAAGCGGAAGACCGACGCCAGGTTGTCTGTGCAGAAGCCGGAGTGCTGGCAGATGCCACGGTTATCCAGTACCGTGATCTGCTCACCGACATAGGTGTCTTCTCGATCCGGCACGCGGTCGGGTTGCTTGTCACCAGTGAACCCAATACGTGCATGGGTGCCATCACAGAAAGGCTTAATGGCCGAGCCGCCGCAACGACACAGCGCCATCTGTGGGCGAGTCGCGATGCGCTCTCCTCGTGAGTTCTGCAGGTTTTCGACGTTGGTCAGCAGATAGGGACCGTTGCGCGACGCTTGGATGCTGCATGCCAGCCCCACCTCCATCTCTTTCAACTCGGCAACCTCGGCTGCCACCCCACGGGGACCATCCACAGGTGCAAATTGACAGGCCAAATCCTGCAGCGCAGCTGTGGCTTCCTGCAACTCGGTGGGAATGGTGGGGTTCAAGCGCAGCTTGGTCGCAATCCTGGCCAATTGCCACAGCCGCTCGCCGAAGAAGACCCAGGCTGAGCGCTTATGCGGTAGCAGGTGGATATCACGGTTGTAGCCAAAGCCCGGACCGGCAGTCTTACCCGACGGCGCGACACTACCTACTGGCATCTTGGTCAGCACCTCGCCCAGCGGGCGAATGACAGTGGTCATGAGCCGCAGTGTAGCTCGCGAGAGCTGCTCCAGTTCAGCCTCTGTTTCCTCGTTATGAGCAAAGAAGCGCAACAGGATGAGCAACATCGTGTCATAGGCACCATTGAACAGGTCGGCGACCTCGTGAGTAAGGGCATCACTGATGACGATGCCACCAGAAGTATCGTCGTAGAAGCGCGTCATCGGATTGGAGACGACCGGTCGCACTGGCTCGAAGGGAACGCCGCTCTGTTGCGCCTGCGCCAGCGCTTCTTCGTACTGGATGCGAATCTTGTCGAAGACGCAGAAGTGCGCGTCGGGATGGGCTGAGGTGGGAGCCTCACCTTGCTCAACGATGCACTCAATGGCCGCACAGGCCGAGGCACGATCTACAATCGAAATCAAGTCGCCGCTCAGATCGACAAAGCGGGCGTTGGCCTGTGCTTCAGGCGGTCCGATGAAGAGCTCCTCTTCCGCCATATAGCCAAACCCCGTCTCAATCTTGTGGTACAGCTCGCCCACGGTCTTGAAGTCGACCTCGAACGGCTCACACCCCTCGTCATCCTCCTCCGGCATACTGGGCAGTACAGACTGCTGCGTTCCCAGGACGCGGGCGCGCATGGCATCGTAGGGTGCCTGCTCTTCCGCTGAGAGAATGCCCGCCTCAGGCATTTCATAGCAGACGAAGCGTTCGATGGTCTCCTGACAGAACGGTTCCAAGCTGAGACGCAGGCCAAAGGGAAACGCCGATGGAGGTAGAGGAAAATTGGGGCGACGGAAATGCGGCGCACCACCGATGGCAGTAAGCATGTTGGAGACCTGAGCCAGATGGCCCATCTCTTCGACTGCCACCTTGCACAGAAATCGTCGCCAGCCGCGCACCATCTCAGCTTGCTGCTCGGTCATGCCGCCTTCACTGACGTCGCTCTTGAGCGAGTAGGCGGCAAACAAATAAATACAGGCCAGCCCGTGTTCCAGTTCGGCGGCACGCGACAGCAGATAGATCAACTCTTCGCGTGTCTTGACGGGCGCAATGTGCGAGCGATCAACCTTGGCACCAGGGACCGTCTGCGACATATCTGACTTTCCTTCTTTCTTTATCTACAGGAAATAACTCTACTTTTCGTAGAGACCTTGGCGACTCTACAATCGCCCATAAATGTAACACAAGAGCAGGAAGTTTGTCAATAGTCTTGTTCACAGCTAAAGAGTTTATACAGAATAAAACATATTTCGATTACCATTGAGGACAAAATATATTACACATTAAGAACATATACCAACCATAAAAAATGCTTATTTGATATGACAATGGGCAGCCATGTCTTATGTTGAGTGCAGCACCATAGTAATACATTGCAGTAGTACTATGGTGCTAAAGCACTAACAAGAATATATAAGCATAGCAATATAGTACTGATGCGATGAAATCTATTGACTTATTCTGACGCATCATGTATTCTTCCAATAGATACTGAAGTGTACTGCAAAGCTTCTTACCGCTCTCGTAGAGAAGACAGGAGCTAGGCTAGGCGTGCTGAGTAGGTCACAGCCCATCACACTTGTGACCTTCCCCGGTGGTTTTTTGCAATACAAGTGTGATGTTCGGCACTATCCAAGAGAATGAGATTTGCTTATTTGCGTAGTCAACGAGGAAACCAGTAGAACGAGGTAGCCAGATGACAAAAAAGATCCTGATAGTATTATCCGAATGGGGGTACTGGGGTGAAGAGCTCGTCGGTCCCTTAGAGACGTTCGATGGTGCGGGCTACGAGAGCACCTTTGCCACCTCAAAGGGAAAGCGACCCGTTCCCCTGCCTCCCAGCATGAATCCCAGTTTCATCGATCCACCGCTTGGCAAGTCCGTTACCAGCAGAGAAATGGCCAACAAGGTTCGTGAACTGGACAAGTCAGACCGCCTCAATAACCCGATCAACCTGTCGGCGTGGTTGCCAGATCGACCTTACTACTGTTCTGCCAACTTCTTACGAGAAATGGAAGCGTACAACGATGCTGTCGACAAGGTCCAGCAAGAGATCGAACCGTACGCCACCATCTTTATCGTTGGCGGTAGTGGCCCCATCATTGACTTGGCCAACAACCACAGAGTGCATGACCTTATCCTCAGCTTTTATAGGGCGGGAAAACCTGTTGGCGCAATCTGCTATGGTGTTGCCTGTCTTGCTTTTGCTCGTGACTTTGTCCTCCGCAAGAGCATTATCTGGGGCAAGCACGTAACAGGTCACTGCAAGGAATATGATTACAAGGACGGTACCGGATTCGTCGGCACTGACATTAATATAGGTCCACCTCCCTATCCCCTAGAGTACATCTTGCATGATGCAACTGGTCCCGAGGGAGGCTACATCGGCAACTTCGGTAGGGAAATCTCTGTCATTGTTGACTTCCCATTTATCACGGGTCGCTCAACCCATGACTCATATGCAACCGGGCAGAAAGTCGTCGAGGTGCTGGACAAAGGACTGAAACGCTATGGCTGGTAAACCTAACAAGCCTTAGCTAGATTAACATGGATGACATCACGCTCGGGTGAGTAGTCTTCCACTCTATGCAAGGTTGAAGACCAAGCATACGTACAGTGAGAGGAACCTTTGAGGAAAGCAGGGATTATGACAGGTAAAACTGGACGCTTTGCCATCATTGAACAACTTCTTGCGGATGATATGCACTACATGTTCGGCAACCCCGGTACCGTCGAGCAGGGCTTTCTGGATGCATTAAGCGACTATCCGGACCTCAAATACATTGTGACACTGCAAGAGGCGGTGGCTGTAGGCATAGCCGATGGCTATGCTCGTGCTACCAAGAGACCCACGGTGGTGCAACTACATAGTGGGGTCGGCCTCGGCAACGGAATCGGCATGCTGTATCAGGCCAAGCGTGGACATGCTCCCCTGGTCGTCATCAACGGTGATGCTGGTCTGCGGTACGACGCCATGGACGCGCAGATGGCAGCCGACTTGGTAGCAATTGCTGAGCCTGTAACAAAGTGGGCAACCCGTGTGGTGGACCCAGCCTCGCTGCTGCGGGTGCTGCGGCGAGCTATCAAGATAGCGGCCACACCACCGATGGGACCCGTGTTTGTGTGTTTGCCGATGGATATCCTCGACGCTCCCAATGAAGAAGCAGTGATTCCAACTTCGTTCCCCGTGACGCGGGTGGCCCCAGAACCAGATCAGATTGCACAAGTGGCAGCCCTGTTAGCAGCAGCTCAGCAGCCCCTGTTCATTATCGGCGACGGCGTAGCCGCTTCCGCTGCACAGACCGAATTGACCCGTGTGGCCGAACTCACTGGAGCGCAAGTCTGGGGCGCAGACTCATCGGAAGTCAATATGAGCGCCTCACATCCACTTTTTAAGGATCAACTGGGGCATATGTTTGGGGAGCACAGCCGTGCAATCACCTCACAGGCAGACGTAGTGCTGATTTGCGGAACCTACGTCTTCCCCGAGGTCTTCCCTGCACTCTCTGGCGTCTTTGCCTCGGGGGCAAAGGTCATTCACATCGACCTGAATGCCTATGAAGTGGCCAAGAACTTCCCAGTGGATATAGGGCTGATTAGCGACCCGAAGACAACACTAGCAAAAGTGGCCGCTGCACTAGAGACAACGATGACAGCCAGCCAGAAAGCAGCAGCGAAGGCCCGAGTCAGTGCTCACACAGCGGCTAAAGAGC
>Ga0213874_10000170_pt1 | contig 11684 bp, 10 predicted proteins | sample BarmaccomBMRX_R7_FD_160098 | JGI IMG/M metagenome (GOLD analysis project Ga0213874, IMG submission 160098) | Root-associated microbial communities from Barbacenia macrantha in rupestrian grasslands, the National Park of Serra do Cipo, Brazil - RX_R7 | ecosystem: Host-associated > Plants > Roots...
GGAAAGAGAAAAGTTGGACACAAGCTGATCTTGCCAGGCGTCTAGCAATATCGGAGGTGATGGTAAGACTTATGGAAGCCCAAAATGCGAGTCTCGACTCGATTACTCGACGCCGTTTGCTTGCTGACCTCCTGAAGATTCCCCCTGTACTCCTGGGCATCGGTACACTTGATGAGCTTATGGAGTTTCTAAAACACCATGAAGAAGGCACAGCATCTCTCTCCGCAATCTCAGCATCGACTATAACGAAAGGCTCATATATAAAGAAAGAAACGATCGCACTATACAGAGATGCTGTGGCCCTCTATAGCGAAATACACTTGACCGGAACGGCTCAGGACTCACTTCTCGAGATTGAACGATGGATCGGGCGCATAACGGGCGATATCAGCAGAGCAAATGCCTATCAAAAGCATCAGCTTCAAGATGTTTTATGGGACTTTTACGATTTATCAGCCAAGATTTACAGCGACGATCTAGGCAAGTGGAAGCCTGCACTTGAGTACTTAAATGCAGAGATGGAACTGGCAACCCTCATAGACAGTAACGAACTTCATACCGCAAGTCTCTATCGCTCTGGCCAGATGAAGTTCGCCCAGAGACAGTATTTCCCTGCAAAAGTCGATCTCGACGGTGCTGTGTTGTATGCACAGCAAGCGCAACAGATACGCCCACAACTGAAAAGCGCTCTCTTTGCGGCAGCAGGTTTAGCTCATGCATTAGTAAACAAAGATGAGGCAGGGAAAACCGAGGCCCAACGCCTTCTTGATACTGCTGAAGCGATTGTTACTACTGGCAGTCTTCAAGAGCATGGGCGTTTTGTGAGATTTAACCTTGGAAAATACCTGCTAGAGAAAGCTGACAGCTTGATTGCCATGAACCGCCCAAGTACAGCTCTTCGCGTTCTTGATGATGCTTCAGAGAGCATTGATCCCGCTCAGAGACGTAGGCGTGCCTATATCGACATTCTGGGGGCGGAGGCAAACATATATTTGAAGCGACCAAAACTTGATATTGCTACGGACCTCTTAACAGGTGCATTCAACGTTTCTAAGCTGATAAAATCAGAGTTCAACATTAGCTATATTACACGACTTTATAGCATCCTACGAGAAGGCTCCTACGGCAATTCCATAAATGTAGCAGATTTAGGCATGGCCATCAGGAATTGGCGTAAGGCTTAGGGCGAGGCCTCGCATGCCTCTTCCTTCACGGTAGAAACACTAGAGAGATATGAAATCCTCTAGCTTTACGCCCATGATCCTCCACTGATCTAGATGACGAGGCCACTCAATGACATGTCTTGATGAAACAACCCGCGCCGAACTAGTACGAGAAATCGCCTTTACCCTGGCAAAGAAACAACGGCTTGCCTTTGCCTCAGATTTCCATGCCTTTGCAGAGGGAAGAAGCCTGACACTCGCAGGCATCACATTCGAGACCTTTCCCAAAGGACCAAATACTAGGCGCAGTGATGGCGATGTGGTTGCACATGCGATTGTGATGGCGCTTGCAGCGGCGGTCAACAAGGGAGACATCGACGATTGGTTTCCTGACAAGGGAGAAATTGGTGTACGATCAATGGACTATCTTGCCGAAATGCGCCGTCCGTCGTCTGATTGAGCCTGAGCAGCTTGTGCTCAGTACAGTAGACGTGACTATCCTGTGTGGAGAACAGCCGCGCATGAAGAAACGTCTTGCCGAAATGCGACAAAACATTGCCGATGGGCTAGGAATAGACCTTGAGCAAGTTCATGTGAAAGTCAGTAGTATGGATGGGCAAGATGAAATAGCTAGGCTAGAAGGTATTGAAGCACATGTCTTAGTCAGTCTTTGGCAAGGACTGTAGCGAGGAAAGCAACAATGAATACCATGCAGATGAAACTCGAACTGGTCGCGGTGCCCGTCTCAGACGTTGACCGCGCAAAAGCTTTTTATACAGAGAAGATCGGCTTTCACGCTGACCATGACCATCAGGTCAGGGAGGATCTGCGCTTTGTCCAGTTGACTCCTCCTGGTTCGGCCTGCTCCATACCGCCTAAACGGTGTTCAACGGCGGTGCGCAGGACGTCATCCTTCTCCGATAATATCCAGAGCGCACAAAGAGGTGCCTCAATTCTGGAAGTCTGGCGAACGGCCCCTTTAATATAGGCCAGCGTCGTATCATAGTTGCGGAACAGGTATTGTCCATCCAGTTTGGGAACCAAGTCGCTATAGCATATATGGGGCAGGAGATCGTCGTTTGAGAATATTTGCCTTCTTATGTCCATCCGGTCTGCCTGATGTACGATAGCGTACCATGTCCTGTAAGGCAGAAGCTGCAATATAGCCATGCGGGACGAACAAGGGTAATGTTGCCTGAGAAGCTCCTTTTCTTCCTCCCTGAATTCTCTATGAGAGCCAGGCATGGCTTTCCAGAGGTAGGCAATATCCAGGCGCGGGCAGACGGCATCCAGCCAGTCAATCGTCAGGCGCAGCCAATGGGGCGAAACCACCTCCACTTCTATCCGGTTAATGAGCAGGCTGAAGGCTTTCTGCCTCTGATCTAAGTCAAACGCAGGCCAAACGGCTTCAAAATTCCCGAGTAAGCGGTGCAACTGCTCGATTTCGTCAGGGCTGTCCACAATGCCTAGTTTTTCTTTCTTGGCTTCAAGCGCTTTCAGGCGCTTCATCAAATCGCGTTTTTCCTCCTCCAGCATGTCATACATAGGGTCGTCCACGCTAGTTTTCATGCGTTTCTTCGCATTTTCCACCAATTGGATGTTGATGCCTTCAATCTGCTGGTGAATGCTGACAAAATCCTCGGATTGCTGGTCATATACCTGTTCCAGCGTTGCCTTGATTTTATCTTTCATCTGCCGGTCGGCTTTTTCCAGCGCTTTCAGGCGTTCTATAACGATATTATCAAATGCCGCTCCCGGAAGGTTAACAAATTCGTCCTTCACCATGCCATTCACTTGCCTGCTAAACCCTCGATACAGAAGTTTGCCTCCATGATCTCCTGCTGTTATAAATGCCGTTCTGTCGGGCGTCCGTGGCGTCACCAGCAGCTTGCCGTGAAACAATGCATCCGGCGGCGTCTCGCGTGTTTTATGAATGCGCGTTATTCCTTTCCAGTTGTTCACGGGTTCCCCTTCCAACGTATAGCCTGTGAGCGCGGCATACCCTTCGGCAAACAGGGCATAGTCTAGGACGGCAGGATGATTGTCAGTAATCGTATCCGGCTCATCCTCATCTGGCTGCCACCAGCCTATCAGCATTTCATTCGTCAGCCAGTTCCTTATGGTTTGGTCATCACGCGGTTTATATCCCACGCCAGGTATAAGGCGCAGCTTTGTCTTGGTGATGTACCGTTCTTTATCCTCCTCTGGTATTTCGGGGAAAAGAAAAGCCTTCCTGGCGACTTCCCGGTTTAGCTTTCCCATGTCCCAATCAAGCGCTTGCGCTCTTAGAGCGAGTTTTCGCATTTCTTTAGCCCAAGGTTCATAGATGACGATTTCCTGGTTTTGTTTCTTTCCCTTGACCGCAAGGCCCGGAGGCAGAAAACGCCCGTCCCATCCGCCTTTATCCGCCTTGTTTTGCTTGCATCGGTGCATGTATTTCACATGCCCTTCAATATAAGCATATGCTTCCCGCATCTTATCCTGGAAGAGCATCAGCTCGCGGTACACCGTAAAGTCATACACTCTGGTCTTCTCATCAGTGGCGGTATCCGAAATTGGCGGCACAATGACTTTAATTTTCTTTTCCTCAGCCAGCCGTGTGAATGCGCCTACCTGATCCATATGCTTGTTACGGAAAAGTCTGTCTTCTCTTGCCACGATGACGGTGCCTATGATCCCTGTGTTCATATCCTGATAAAGCAGGTCGAGTTTTTCCCTTTGGTCAATGCGTTTTTGTCCAGACACTCCAGCCCCTTCATCGTATAAGCGCACATCCGGCGCTTCTTCGCCATAGAGCAGCCTACCATAATCTCGCAGCCCTAGCTGTGTTTCCCTGCTTTCCGCCCGTGTCGTATCCGCCCCGGTTTTGGACTGTCTTACTAAAACGGCTGTCGCCCGTTTCCTGTCAATTTCCGGCAACGTTCCGGTATAGCTATTCGGGCGGTTTTCCGTCTGACGCAGTTTGAATGCTCTTGGTTCCGGCATTCGCTTGTTTCCTTTCTGGCTAAGGAGTGGTCTAACAGAGTCGTATTCTTAGAATACTATACCATAAAACGGCGAACATTGCTATAGAACGTAGTTCATAGTAGTAACCCGCATTATATCGTCTTATAAGTATTGACATCGTAATAGTTTGGATGCATACTAGAAGTATAATTTGTTTTTTCGGAGCGCTTAACCTATGAATCTGCAAGAGTATCGGGTTAAGCTTGGATGGTCGAAAACGAAACTGGCACGTGAGGCCGGTATTCGCGTAGCAACAGTGACTGACGCTGAAAGGGGCAAGAATATCTATAGGGCGACCGCCGGAAAGATCGCTAACGCCTTATCTCAAGGGTTAGGGTACGAGATTACCTACAAGGATATTGACGGACTTAGTTTCGCCGACGACTGACATCCAGACTTAACTTCAAGGAGGTGATGCCAAAAGACGCTTGAGGGAGAAACCCCAAGCGCCCCCCGCAGACTTTTATCACGCATTTTTGCGCTGCTGCGCTTTACCAGAGGACACGACAGCGCAAAACTAAACGACCAGTCCATCTTACTGTGTTGACAGCGGCGGCAAAAGCGCTGTGACGGGTGCTTTTTGCCGTCAGGACGGGCTCTAAGTCTGATGGTAGTTTACCACGTACGGCTTTGCCTGTCTATTCAGAGAGGTAAGCATCCATGACGGTACAACTCTTTCCGTTTTTTCCTGATTTGCCTGAGGAAGGGCAGGAAACACTCCTTACACTGGCATTTGAGACCGATACCAGCGCGCCGCGCACGACGGTCCCTGTTTTCCTCATTCACAGCCTTGAAAATCCCTTTTGTGCCAATCCGCATTGCGTGTGCCAGGCCGAGCGTGCCAGCAAAAACGCCCTGCTGTTCAGCATCCGGCGCGGTGAGGCCATCGTATACGCTTCTACCCACTTTCAGGAGACAGCAGAAAGGGGGCAGCGGTGACGGCTCCGACGCAGCGCAGAATATTGCCGGAACAGAAAGCGCAGCATGGCTATAACCCCGTTCCGCCGCGTGCCAGCGCGGCAGTCGCCACCGAGGACGCACCGGCATCGCGGCGTTCTGGCGAGCGCCATGCGGGCATGCAGGCTGACGCTATGCCGCACGTAACCGCAGACAAGGCATGGCAGTACGCCGAGGTGGATGAAGACAGTGATGCGATCTACCCGAAAGCGCCGCCGTCTTCCGTCAGGCGTTACAGGCCGCCCGCCACGCAGCAGGGCAGCCATGCCGCTTACAGGCGTAACGGTTATGCGAGGGGATTTTACGCGTTTATCATCGGCAGTTCCATCCTGGCGGGCATCGCCATCGCCTCCATCGTTCCCCCGCTCTGGCAGCGCGGCAGCGATCAGTTGCAGTACGGCTATCCCCGCACCTGGCAGACCGACGCCAATGTCGGGCATGGCAGCGCAAGATATCCGGATACGCATTTTATCGCCCTGAACAATCACGGCTACATTGAGGTGATCGAGATACCCCAGGGCGTCCCCGGCAAGGATGCGCCCCCGCAGCTCTATCTCATCGCGCAGCCGGACAACGCGAGCGCCGACCAGGCACCCGTCACCCTTGCCTTTGAAGACATCAACGGCGACGGCAAGCCCGATATGGTGGTTCGCTGCAACAATAACCGTTTTATCCTCTATAACGACGGCCACAGTTTTAAGGAGCATCTGTAGTGTTTCTAGAAGCCGGGAGTCGAGAAGCCGGAAATTTCCCGTATTCTCCATTTCCCGACTTCCCAGTTTCTTCCCGGAGGGAAAACGATGGACGAGGAAGCAGCCAAGGCGATTGAGGCAGCGATGCGGATTGTTCAGCAGAAGGCCCAGGCGCAGCCGGAAGGCGCAACCCCTGAACCCCCGGTGGTCGCGGAAGCGCCGGGGGAAGAACCGGCGCAGGAGCCGCAGGAAGCGGAGCAGCCCGCCAGCGTGGAACCGGAGCGCGAGGCAGGCGTCCGCACAGGCGGATGCGGAAAGCGCCGCTGGCCGGGCGTTGCTGGTCTCATGGCGTGCGTCATCAGCGTCACCGTGCTCATTCTGCTGGTCGCCCTCCCCCTGGTGCGCCCTGCGGCGAGCGTGACGATCATCCCCGCCCAGGCCACCGTGACGGTGGACGCAGCCATACAGGTGACAGGGCGGGCGTTGCCTACGGTGACGCTCAGCCAGGCGCACACCGTTCAGGCGACCGGCACCGGCCACCAGGACGCGCAGGCAGCGCACGGCGGCGTCACTTTTTACAACGGCTATACCGAAACGCAAACCATCCCGGCGGGGACGTTATTGCAATCGGCAGGCGGCGTACAGATGGTGACCGATGCAGGCGCGGTGGTTCCCCCGGCCAATCCGCCGACGCAAGGGCAAGCGACCGTCCCTGCCCATGCCCTTGAGACCGGGCCAGCGGGCAATATCAAAGCCTACAGCATCTACGGCGCATGCTGCCGGGCGTATATTCTGGTGGAGAACACGGCGGCCTTTACCGGCGGCCAGCAAGCCCGGACGTTCCAGGCGGTGACGCAGGGCGACCTTGACGCCGCGACCAATGGCTTGAAAACCTCGCTCATGCAGAGCGTGAACGCCGCGTTTGAAGCGCAATTGCAGCAGGGGGAGGCCAGCGCGCCGCCGGATTGCGCCATCAGGATGGCAAGCGACCACAGGGCGGGCGAGGAAGGGGCGCAGGCAAGCGTCACGGTCACGGCAACCTGCGCGGCGCAAGCCTATCAGGCCCAGGAGGCCCAAGCCCAGGTAATGCAGAGTCTCACTGTTGCAGCCGGGCGGCAGCTAGGCGACGGGTACGTCCTGATCGGCGATCCGCGCATCACCGTCACCGGCGCAAGCGCGAACGGCACCATGCTGCGCCTCGATGTGAAAGCGCAGGCAACGATGGCGTACCGGTTCGGCCAGGGACAACTGCAAGCCATCAGGAGCCGCATCGCAGGCATGGACAAAGCCGAAGCCGCCGCATGGCTTGCCCGGCAAAGGGGGGTCAAGGCGGTTTCCATAGAGGTGAGCGGCGGCGCGAGTCTCCCCCAGGACGTGAGCGCCATACGCTGCATCTTGCTTTATGCGGAGTGAGGCGGCATAAGAACCATAATGCCAGCTCCATACTCGCGCTACCGGAAATCCGGTAGCGCGTTTTTCTATTGCTGGAGGCGGGGATTTGCCTTAAAAAGAAATAGAAGGTATTTTTATGATTATTGAAAATTATAAAAACTACCAGATTGTCCGCCTTGATCCGGAAACGAACAAGCAGGCCGGAGCTTTGGAGACTGCACCTTATGCCCTGAGTCTCTCCGGCGGATTAGGAAGTGCTATCGCGGCTGAAAGAGCGATTCAGCGATACGGGCGCGAAAATGTGACCCTTTGGTTTGCGGATGTTCTTAAAGAGGATGAAGACCTGTACAGATTTCTGTATGACCTCATGGCGAGATGGAGCGGAAAACTTTACTGGTTTACCTCCGGGCTGCGCCCGGAAGATGTCTGGGAAAAGAAAAAAATCATCCCTAATACTATGATAGCCCCTTGCAGCTATGATTTGAAGGTAAAATATTGGCTCTCCCGCGCTTTGCGTGATCAAGGATGTGATAAAACAGGCGGAGAAAGGGATTTTTAGAAATTCTCCCTTGACGCAAAGTTAAGCACAGATGACTCCCTCCTTCTGCCTGAGCTTCTGGGCTTTTCCATTGAACAGACCACTTTGACGACTGGAGTAATCGCTGTCTTGCCCCAACCACACAGGGTGACGGAAGACGCTGAGAAGTTGTTTATCTCCATCCATGATTTATCGCAAGAAGAGCAGTGATCTATTGATCTGCTTTGCTCGTATCTATAGGTGGTTTCTTTCTCCTGGTGTGGCGATCTACTTTTTTACAAACTACTTACTCAAATCAATATTCTTTCTCGCGTCGAATCTTTTACCTATCTTTCATGGAGGTTCATATGTCACAGTATCCTTACGGTGAAGAATGCCCTAGTGACTTGGCGCGTACACCGCTTTGGCATGGGAAAGAGTTGTATGAGCCAAGACGTATTGTTCATGCCGCAGTTTTGAGTGCTCTCTATTTATGTCGAACATCCTTGGTAAATTGACTGTTAGTTCATGCAGCTCTTTCTCTAGAGTGAGAGCGCTTTTTGAAGGGCATCAGAGCCTCAAAGTACATAATCCATTGACACACGTTCGTGCAGAGCTATGCTCAAGGAGACGACTATCGAGAAAGAGCCGCTCAGCAAAGAACAGCAAGCACAAGTGATGCGGACCTGGATAGTCTCTTCCCTGGTTTCATAGCAGGACAGGATTACGGTGAGATGGTGTAGTCAGTCCTTGCATCTCGTGCGCCATTGTCATTGTCGGAGGCCCGTGTCTAGTCGGAGAGCTTTGTCCCAGCCATGGATGGCGGAGGCCCGTGGGATAGCATGTGTTAAGCCCTGAATCACCAACTTTGCGGAAGACCTGTTTAATTCTAGGATTTACAACAGGGGGAGAAACGTCAAAGATTCCAAGGAGAATATAGCATAGTGATGCGACTTGAGAAAGCGAGCATGGCGACCGCAAGGGATCGCCACGACGATACGCGCTCTGGGGCGGGGCGTGTCTCGTCGTGGCTGCGGCTCTGCCCCAGTCATGCAAAAAATTGATACGCACCCGGTAGGACAGGGACTCTTGCCAGAGTCCCCTTACTTTAGCTATACTGTATCCTAGCCGAGAGTCATCACCAAGGCGATCCTTGTGGTCTGGTGATAACGTGAGAGAACAAAGTGGAGATGACCGACCAAGATGCATACAAGATTGCTTGAATGCATGCAGCTTATATGATCGCTTCCCAAGGTGCTTTCTAGCTATGATCATGGTTTTTCTTAGCTCCACATCTAAAGATCTGTCAGCATACCGAGACGCTGTATATACAGCTATCGAGGGACTTGATGGCTTTCATTGCGTACGTATGGAAGATTTTGGAGCGCGAAACATCCCAGCAAAGGAATTTTGTCAACAGAAGATTTCGGGGTGTGAGCTCGTTGTCTGTCTCATTGGCCTCTGTTACGGAAGTACAGCGCCAGGTTCTGACGAGTCATATACCGTTCTCGAATACCGAGCCGCTGGAATTGCATGCATTGACCGCCTTGTTTTTGTCTCTTCTGACGGGATTTTCTATCCAAGTTTCTATCGCGAGCCCGATGACCAATGGGCAAAACAGCAAGCATTCCGACAAGAGGTAAGTAGTGAATGCATACGGGAAACTTTTATTGAACCCAATGATTTAGCTCGTAAAGTCGTCGCGGCCATTCGCAACTGGGAGCAAGGAAGCAAGCCTGCGATTGAGCAGATCAAACAAGAGGAGCTAGCTACCCTACACCAGCACTATTGCCACACACTCTATGAGCAGTGGAAGATGCTGGACTTCAAGGGCATTTTGTACGTCAAGCAGAACGAGTCATTGAGTATCCTACTTACAGAAGTTTTCGTCTTTCCTGATGTGCTGGTCGGTGTGCCAGAATATGAGACCATAGAGCGCGAAGACGAGCGTGAGAGCGATGAGCGCAAAGGGAAGAAGTCAGGCAGAGCGGGGGAAGACGAACAAGAACTGCTTCGTTCTCGCGAACGCCGACCACGCAAGGAGACGCGCATCACGCTGCAAAGAGAGGAAGTGGGTGTGGTGTTGGCAAAGAGTCGTCGCCTGGTCATACTTGGTGATCCTGGCGCTGGCAAGTCGACGCTCTTGAAGTATCTGATGGTGCGCTTGACACAGGGCAAAGATCAGTTTATCGCTGATTTCCCGCAACTGGCAGATATCTCCTCTGCCGTTCCGCTCTACATCAGGCTCGCGGACTATGCACAAGCTTGGAGCACTATTCCACTAGGAGAGCGTTCACTCAAGGATTTTTTGCCCAGGTACCTGCGTGAGAATTATCTAGAGACATGTATCACCTTTCTGCAGACACACCTTGAGCGAGGGACAGTTTTCCTACTGCTGGATGGATTAGACGAAATTCCTGATGTAGCTCTACGTATGCAGATCGTGCGACAGGTAGAAGCGTTTACACAGTTCTACCCAAAAAATCGCTTCATCGTCACCAGCCGTATTGTAGGCTATAAAGAGGCACAACTAGCGGCAGACTATCAAGCCTACACTCTGGCCGGTTTCACGCCGAAGCAGACCAGCACGTTCACCCAGAAGTGGTGTCCTGCGTATGAACGCTGGGTCAAGAGAGCAGCAGACAGTCCACACCTGCAAGATGCCGCTAGCAAAGAGGCCGAACGCCTCTTCCAGGAAACACAAAAGAACCCCGGGGTAAAGAAGCTGGCAGAGAATCCTTTATTGCTGACTATTCTTGCCATCATACAACGCCAGGGTACCAAATTACCTGGTCATCGTATCAGGCTCTATGAGTTGTGTGCCACGACCCTGCTCGATAACTGGATAGAAGCCAAAGGAATCTCTATACGTTTCAACCAAAATGATCTGATCAAGATTCTGCGCCCACTGGCCTTTTGGATGCATGAACATAAAGCAGTTGGGGTCATTCCAGAAGAAGAGTTGACCGAGCAGATTGTTAAGCAACTGCTTGAACGCAGAGTCACGCGTGATGAAGGCGAGGCTGCCAGACTTGCCGCGCAATTCTTAGAAACGGTGCGTGGTCAAACAGGGATATTAGTCGAACGCGGTAAGCAACGGTATAGCTTCCTACACCAGACCTTTGAGGAGTATTTTGCCGCCAGAGAACTGGTAAAACGCGAAAAGCAGGAGCGCAACGAATTCATCAGAGTACATCTGCATGACGCACGCTGGCGAGAGGTGATACTACTTGCTGTGGGTATTATCGGCATCCTTGATAGTAATGAAGAAGAAGTCACAGAACTGGTAAATAATGTTATCCGACAAGCTGGAAGCCCCTTTGAAAAGTGGCTGCATCGTGATCTGCTCTTTGCTGGATTGTGTCTGGCAGACGACGTTGGGGTGAATACAGCATGTGAAGACGATATCATCGAGGACATTGTCTACCGCTATCTCACCAGTCCGTATGACGCGCTACGTGAGGCATTTTCCAGCGTACTAAAAGCGTGGGATAGCACGCCAGCAGCCAGTAAGGCTGCACGTCTGGTGCTAACACTCTTTCACAATCCAGAAATGCTGACTGTTCCACCATCAGCGTCTCTCACACCTTTATCCTCTGAGGAAGCACGATTTGCACAAAAGGTTGCAGCTAATTATCAGCGGCTCGCCCAACTATATCAACAATCACAGATAAAATTATTGCATATGTCGGTGCTGATGATACTACATACTTTGCAGATTGAGACCCCTGTTGCTCCAATTGAGTATGCTCTTGAGCTGTTCTCCGACTCCTCCTGGCCAGTGCGCCAAGCCGCTGCCAGCGCCCTGGGCCAACTCAGCTCCTCAGACCTTCGTGTGCTTGAGGCCCTGCTGGCTGCTCTCTCTGATACTTATGGGTATGTGCGCCAAGCCGCCGTCAGCGCATTAGTCACGTTACGCATTAATCGCATGACCATAGCCTTACATATAGAAGGGCT
>Ga0213874_10000172_pt1 | contig 11562 bp, 12 predicted proteins | sample BarmaccomBMRX_R7_FD_160098 | JGI IMG/M metagenome (GOLD analysis project Ga0213874, IMG submission 160098) | Root-associated microbial communities from Barbacenia macrantha in rupestrian grasslands, the National Park of Serra do Cipo, Brazil - RX_R7 | ecosystem: Host-associated > Plants > Roots...
GCACCTGGCGGAGACCGAGGAGATCGAGGCGGCGCTGGCCGCGTAGGTAGTGGGGCCGCGCGCGGCGCGCCGCCACGGGCCGGCGCTCCCCGACGCGCGGCGTCCGTGGGACCGGGAGTCCGAGTTACGGGACCCGCCGCCCGCGGCGCGTCCGATGACCACCACGGCCCCCGCGAGAGCGGGCCGCCACCCGTTTCGGCTAGGTTCCAGCGCCCATGCCCCTCGGCGTCGACGTAGGCGGCACGTTCACCGACGCGGTGCTGGCGCTGGACGGGCGGCTGGTCACCGCCAAGGCGCCGAGCACGCCCCACGACCAGTCCGAGGGGGTGATGGCCGCCGTGGGCGCGGCGCTCGAGAAGGCCGGCCGCCCGGCGCGGGAGGTGCGCGAGTTCTCCCACGGGATGACCGTGGCCACGAACGCCCTGCTCGAGGGCCGGACCGCGCGGACGGCGCTGATCGCCACCGAGGGGTTCACCGACCTGATCGCGCTCGGGCGCCAGGACCGCGCCGAGCTGTACCGGCTGTGCGCCGCCCAGCCGGCGCCGCTCGTTGCACCGGAGCTCCGCTTTGGCGCCCGCGAGCGGATGACGCCCGGCGGCCCGCTGACGCCGCTCACCCCGGAGACCGCCGAGAAGCTGGCGGCCCGGGTCGAGGAGGTCGAGGCGGAGGCGGTGGCCGTCGTGCTGCTCCATGCCTACCGCCACCCCGAGCACGAGCGGGCGCTCGGGGAAGCCCTCAAGGACGTGCACGTGTCGCTCTCCCACGAGGTCGTGGGCACCTTCCGCGAGTACGAACGCGCCGCCACCACCGAGATCGACGCCGCCCTCTCGCCCCTTCTGCGCAACTACCTCCGCCGGCTGGTCGAGCGCGGAAACGAGGCGGGCCTGCCCGAGGCCGCGATCATGCAGTCCAACGGCGGCCTGATCGACCTGGCCGCGGCCGCCGGACACGCCGCCTGGACCGTGCTCTCAGGCCCGGCCGGCGGCGCGGCGGGGGCCGCCTTCGTCGCCCGCGCCGCCGGCGCCCGGGACGCGCTCTGCTTCGACATGGGGGGCACCTCGTGCGACGTCTGCGTGATCGACGACGGCAGCGTTCAGGAGCAAAGCGCGGGCGAGGTGGCGGGCCGACCGCTGGCCCTTCCGATGCTCGCCGTCCACACCGTGGGGGCCGGCGGCGGCTCGGTGGCCTGGCGGGATCCCGGCGGGGCGCTACGGGTCGGTCCCCGCTCGGCCGGGGCCGACCCCGGCCCTGCGTGCTACGGGCGCGGCGGCACCGAGCCCACGGTTACCGACGCCAACCTGCTCCTCGGCTACCTGGCCGCGGACGCGCCGCTCGCCGGCGGCGTCGAGCTCGATCGTGACGCCGCCGAGCACGCGATCGCCGGACTCGCCCAAATGCTGTCGCTCGAGATGACGGCCTGCGCCGAGGGGATCATCCGGGTGGCCATCGCGGAGATGGTCCGCGCGCTGCGGGTGGTCACCGTCCAGAGGGGAATCGACCCGCGCCGCTACGCGCTGCTGGCCTTCGGCGGCGCCGGCGGCCTGCACGCCGCGCAGATCGCCGAGGAGCTCGGGATCGACACGATCCTTTGCCCACGTGCCTCGGGCGTGCTGGCCGCGCTCGGGCTGGTCGTGTCGGAGCGGCGCCGTGACGTGCAGCGGAGCGTGCTGCTCAGCGATGAGCACCTGACCGCGGAGGCGATCGCCACCCATGTCCGCGAGCTCGGCGAGCGGGCCCGCGCCGCCCTCGGCGAGCCCGAAGCCGCGCTGCAGCCGACCTACGAGCTCCGCTACCGCGGCCAGTCGTTCGAGCTCGCCGTCGCCGGCAGCCCCGAGGCCACGCCCGAGGAGCTCCGCGACGCCTTCGAGGCCGCACACGAGGAGCGCTACGGCTACCGCGACGCCGAGCAGTCGATCGAGCTCGTCACCGTCCGGGTGACCGCGACCACCGGCGGCGCCGAGGTGACGCTCGCCGAGGCGGCCACGCACGACAGCGCGATCGAGCGGGGCCGGCGGACCGCCACGCTGGCCGGGGCGGAAACCGAGTTCGAGGTTCTGCGCGGAGCACCGGCGCCCGGGACCGAGTTCGCCGGCCCCGCGGTGGTCGAGCTCCCGGAGTCAACCGTGCTGGTGGCGCCCGATTGGTCCGGCACGGTCGACGACACGGGCACGATCAGGCTGAAGCGCGCATGAGCATCGACCCGGTCGAGCTTCAGGTCCTGACCGGCGCGCTGCGGGCGATCTGCGAGGAGATGGGAGCGGTGCTGATCCGCTCCGCGCACTCGGCCAACATAAAGGAGCGCCGCGATGCCTCGACCGCGCTGTTCGAGCCCGGGGGCGAGATGGTGATGCAGGCCGAGCACATCCCGGTGCACCTGGGGGCGATGCCCGCCGCGGTGGCGGCGATCCTCGAGGCGGACCATGCACCGGATCGCCCGTGGATTCTCAACGACCCCTACCGCGGCGGTACCCACTTGCCCGACATCACGGTGATCACCCCGGTGTTCGCCGGCGATGAGCTGATCGCCTTCGCCGCCAACCGCGCCCACCACGCCGACGTCGGCGGCCCGACTCCGGGCTCGATGCCCGCCGACAGCCTCACGCTGGACGACGAGGGGGTCGTGATCGAGCCGCGGCTGCTCGACGACGCGGCGCTCGCCGAGCTGAGCCGGCAGATGCGCCGCCCCGAGCAGCGCCGGGCCGACCTCCGCGCCCAGATGGCAGCCGGCCGGGTCGGGGCCATACGGCTCGGCGAGCTGCACGAGCGGGTCGGCGCGCAGACGCTGCGGGCGGCGTTCGACGAGGTCCTCGAGTACGCCGAGCGGCGCACCCGCGCCTGCCTGGATGCCCTCCCCGACGGGACGCGGAGCGCGCGGGACGTGCTCGAGGCGCGCGAGGGCGACCTCGAGATCGCACTTGCGGCGACCGTCGAGGGCGACCGTCTGAGGCTCGACTTCACCGGCACCGCGCCTCAGCACGAGGGCAACCTGAACTGCCCACTTGCGGTCACCCGCTCGGCCTGCTACTTCGCGATCCGGGTGCTGACCGATCCGGACATCCCGCCGAGCGCCGGGGCCTACCGTCCGATCGAGGTGATCGCGCCGGAAGGCTGCCTGCTGAACGCGCGCTCCCCGGCCGCGGTGGTCGGCGGGAACGTCGAGACCTCCTCGCGCGTGGCCGACGTCGTCCTGCGGGCGTTCGGGCGTGCCCTCGGCCAGGGCACGATGAACAACGTCACCCTCGGCAGCGAGGACGTCGTCTACTACGAGACGATCGGCGGCGGCCAGGGTGCCTGCCCCGACGCTCCCGGGCCCAGCGGCGTCCACGTGGCGATGAGCAACACGCTGAACACCCCGGTCGAGGCGCTCGAGCTGGAGTTCCCGCTGCGGATGGTCGAGTACGCGCTTCGCCGCGACTCCGGCGGCCAGGGCGAGCAGCGCGGCGGGGACGGGGTGGTCCGCGAGCTCGAGGCGCTCGCGCCGCTCGGCTACTCGCTGATCACCGAGCGCCGGCGCCATGCCCCGCCCGGCGCCGAGGGCGGCGAGCCCGGCGCCAGAGGGCGCAATTTGCTCGACGGCGAGGAGCTCCCGGCCAAGGCGATCGGGGAGCTGGCGGAGGGGCAGCGGCTGCGGATCGAGACACCGGGCGGCGGCGGGTACGGTGCGCCGCGATGAACGTCGCGGCCCTCGGCCTCGAGACCGCCAAATGCGTCGAGAAGCACAAAGTAGGTGCCCTGAATCCGCCGATTTGCGGCGACATTATGGAATTTGGAGTTCCTCGCGTACAATCTCGGCTTCCTGTTGCTGCCGTTGCACCAAGCTCAGGTGCGCGCGCCGGGACTGTCTGCAAATCTCCTCCCCCCCAACCTCATACATGCCGATTGCTTTCAAAGAATGGGCCGTGACCGTGCGGGCGCTCGCCGAGGGCGAACAGCTTCTCACCCTCCGCAAGGGCGGCATCCGCGAGCCTGACAAGCACTTCAAGCTTGAGCACGAGCGCTTCTTCCTGTATCCCACCTTCGACCACCAGCGCGCCGACCTGGTGCGTGAATCACACCAGCCGGAGCTCACGCGCGCGCTCGAAGAGGGCGTCTGGAGCGACGGCGAGCCGCCGCCGCACGCGCTCCATCGCGAGGGCGCCATCTCGCAACCCGATCGCGTCCGGATTCGCGCCTGGGCCGAGGTCGCCGCGCACTTCACCATCAACGACCGGCGCACCGTCGACGCGCTCTCGCCCTTCTACGTGTGGACAAGCGACTACGCCGAGAAGCGACTCGCGTGGAAGCGCCGGCATCCGCTGCACGTGATCCTGCTGCGCACCTACCGGATCCCGCGCCCCGTGACGGTCAAGGTCCGCGACGAGTACGGCGGCTGCCGCTCGTGGCTCGAGCTGACGCGCGAGCTTCCGTTCGAGGGCACGCCCGTGCTCTCCGACGAGGAGTTCGAGCGGGCGTCTGAGGAGATCGCCTCGATCGCCTCGGACCGCCAGCCGGCGATGGTCTAGGCGGTCGGCGCCGCGGCGGGGAGGACCGCGGCGCCCCGGCCACCGCCGGGCGCTACCTGACCAGCTCGAGCAGCACCCAGAGGAGGATCGCTCCGGCGGCGAACGCCGCCAGCAGCGCGACCAGCAGCCGCGCCGGAGCCACCCCGGCCGAGGGCGGCTCCGCGCCGATCACCGCAGCCTCGAGCAGCACCTCGCGTGCCGTCAGCAGCCCGCTCTCGGCCACGAGCACGTCACGCGGGCCGGCGGCCAGGAAATCGGGGACGTCGAAGCCGGCGCTCCGGCGCACGAGGCTCGGCACCCCCTCCTCGAGCAGCAGCGCCTGGATGAACTCGGCCTCGGCCTGGTTGCGAGCCCCGGCGACCCGGACCAGGCGGCCCTCGGTGAGCTGCGGCTTGATCTTCCGCGCCCGCCGCCGAGTTTCGCTGACCGGGGCCTGGCCGGCCTCCGAGACTGCCGGGGGTCGCCGCATGCTCACGGTACGACCAGCTCAGTCTCGAACACCACGCCGTCGTCGATCAGCCACGCCCGGACGTCCGGCGCGGGACCGTTCAGGCCGACGATGATCCACACGACTCCGGGCCAGCCGCGAGCGAAGGTGATGTCGGTCTGCGAGGGCTCCGGCGCCGTACGGGTGTGGGAGTGGTAGATCGCGCCGATGTCCAGTCCGGCATCCTCGATCCGGTTCATCAGCTGTAGCTGCTCCCGGCTGTCGATCACGAAGCGCAGCGGGCTTGCCTCGGCGTTCGCCGCCCGGTGGACGGCAACCGCCTCCCCGTCGCGCGAGGCGACCATCCCGCAGCACTCGTTGGGCGCCTCCTGCCGCGCGTGCGAAACCATCTCCTCCAGAAGCGCTGCGCGGATCCTCATCTGTGGATCGAGCCTACCAGCGCCGCCTCAGTGCCGGCCCTCGACGGAGGCGACCGGCACCGTCCGGTCCCATTTGCCCGGGTGCAGCAGGCCGCCGATCGCGCTTGCGTGCTGCGCGTCGGCGCCCATGATCTCGGCCGCCACCAGCATCAGGCCGGGGTCGCCAAGGTTGCGCAGCGCCTTGTAGTAGGCCCCGATCGACAGCGCCTCGACCTCGTAGAGCAGGTCGAGTGCGCCGATCTCTCGACGAACCGCGGACAGGCGGCCGGAGGCGTCGTGCTCGGAGAGCTCGTGGTCGGCCGCCGCGACGGTGTCCGGAGCGGCCGGAGGCGACTGCCCGAGCCGGGCCAGCTCGGCCGCCAGGACGTGCGCGTGGACTTGCTCGTGCCTGAGGATCGTCGCCGCGAGCCGGCGCGCCGCGGGACCCAGCAGACCTCCCGCCAGCAGTCGTGCGCAGACGAACATCCCGAGCAGCTCGAGCTCGAGCGCGGGGCGCAGAACCGCGGCGTCGCCATCCGCGCTGCCGCCTGGCTCGGCGGCGAGCGCGCCGGGCAACCGAACGCCGAGGGTGTGCGCGCCGAGCCACCCCACGCCGGCCGCCGCCGCCCCCCTGCCAAGGAGCCGGCGGCGGTCGATGCGGGCGCTCCGGCGGTGCTCCACGGCGACCTCTAATCGCGGCCGGTGACGAGCGCCGAGGGCAGCGGCGGCTCGCCGAGCAGCAACCGCACGCTCGCGAGGTGCTGGGCGTCGTTGGCGAAATAGGCCGCCGCCTGCGTCCGCACCGGTCCGGGGGCCAGGCGCGGGATCGCCGTCAGGTAGGCGGCGATCTGCCCGCGCTCGGCGCGCTCGAGCAGGAGGAGCAGCTCGCGCGCGCCGCGCGGCTTACCGAGGTCGTAGCTCGCGCGCGGGTCCGGCGCCTTGGCTCCGGCGGCCCCCACGAGGTAGATCAGCCCCCCGGCGTGAGCCAGCTCCTGGGCCAGGAATTGCTTGGCCGCGCGCGCGGCGGACGGCGGCAGCAGCGGCGCCGCGGCGGTGTAGGCGGCGATCGCGTACCGCTCGGCGTCGAGCAGCCGCTCGAGGAGCTTCACGTCGGTCTCGGCCACCGGCGAGTTGCGCCGCAGCTGCGAGCGCAGCGACTCCCCGCAGGCGCCGAGCGCGGAGGCGCTGCCGGCCGCGATCACGGCCCTCGCCGCCCGGCCCAGCCATCTCCTGCGTGTGCCGGAGCCGTCCTCCGGCGGCGGGCTCACCACCAGACGGTGGAGTCCAGGTCCTCGATCTCCTCGATCGGGCGCGTGTAGATTCCCGAGGAGAGGTACTTCCAGCCGTCGTCGGCGACCAGGAACACCACGTTGCCTTCGTCGAGCTCGCCCGCGATCCTGACCGCGACCCGCGCGATCGCGCCGGAGGAGACACCGACGAACAGCCGCTCCTCGTCGAGCAGCTTGCGGGTGAACAGGATCGCGTCGGTGTTGGTGACGAAGATCTTGCGATCGAGCAGCGTGAGATCGATGATCGGTGGGATGAAGCCGTCGTCGAGCGAGCGCAGTCCCTGGACCGGCTCCCCCTGCATCGGCTCGGCGGCGACGATCTTGACCTGATCAGCGAGCTCCTCCTTGAGCCGCCGGGCGTTGCCCATCAGCGTGCCGCCGGTGCCAAGACCGGCGACGAACACCGCCACCTCGTCGAGTTCCTCGAGGATCTCGAGCGCCGTCCCGTTGTAGTGGGCGAGCGGATTGGCCGGGTTGCCGTACTGGTAGGGCATGTAGTACGAGGCATCGCGCTCGGCCATCTCGAGGGCCAACTCGACGGCGCCGTTCGATCCCTTGGAGCCCTCGGAGTAGACGATCTCCGCGCCGTACATGCGCAGCAGCTCCGTGCGCTCGGGCGTGACGTTCTCCGGCATCACCACCTTGAGCTTGTAGCCCTTGCGGCCGCAGATCATGGCCAGCGAGATGCCGGTGTTCCCGGAAGTCGGCTCGAGGATCGTCTGGCCCGGCCGGATCAGGCCCTTCTCCTCGGCATCCTCGATCATCGAGCGCGCCACCCGATCCTTGACCGAGCCGGTGGGGTTATGGGACTCGAGCTTGGCCCACAAGCGGACCCCAGGCCTCGGGCTCAGCCGCTTGAGCTCGACCAGCGGCGTGTGGCCGATCGCCTGGACGATGTCTCCGTAGCGCCCCCCGCAGGGCTTGTTCTCCAGACGCTCGACGGCCATGCTTCAGGAAGTGTAGCGCTGGGATACCGCCGGCCACGGCCCTACGGGCACCTCGCACCGAAACTCCGGACGCGCGCCGGCTACCGCGAGCCGCCCGCCATCGCGGGCAGGATCACCAACGTGTCCCCGGCGCCGACGGCGGTTTCCAGGCCGTCGAGCACGCGCACATCCTCGTCGTTCAGATACACGTTGACGTACCGGTTGAGCCCGCCGTCGGCCGAAAACAGCTGGGACTCCGTGTCGGGGTGGCTCTCCGCGACCGAGCGAAGGATCTCGCCGACCGAGGAGCCCTCGGCGCTCACCTCTTTCTCGCCGCCGACGGATGGACGCAGCACCGGAGGTATGCGAACGGTCGCCATCTGCGCGAACCCTAGTGCGCGCCGGCGCAGAACGCCTCGTAGTCGGGGAAGACGCCCATCTCCTCGTCGGCGATCTCCTCGGGGTGCCGGGAGCAGATCGGGCAGTCGGGATCGCGGCGGACCTTGACCTCGGTCACCGTCGCGGCGAGCGCGTCGTACATCAGCAGCCGCCCGATCAGCGGATCGCCCTCGCCCAGGATCAGCTTGATCACCTCGGTCGCCTGCAGCAGGCCCATCGTCCCCGGTAGCACGCCGAGGACGCCGTTGGCGCCACACGAAGGCGCCAGCTCGGCCGGCGGCGGCACCGGGAACAGGCAGCGGTAGCATGGCCCGTCGTAGGGCTTGAACACCGACAGCTGGCCCTCGAAGCCGAGGATCGCGGCCGACACGACCGGGATTCCGAGCCGCACGGAGGCGTCGTTCAGCAGGTAGCGGGTGGGGAAGTTGTCGAGCCCGTCGAGCACGATGTCGTAGCCGCGCAGGATCTCCACGATGTTCTCGGCCCCGAGCCGCACCGGATACTTCTCGACCTTGACGTCCGGATTCAGCGCGGTGATCGTCTGCTCGGCGGAGTCGACCTTGGACACGCCGATCCGCTCGCTCGAGTGGATCACCTGGCGCTGGAGGTTCGAGAGGTCCACCTCGTCGTTGTCGACGATCCCAAGCGTGCCGACGCCCGCGGCGGCCAGGTAGAGGGCCGCCGGGGAGCCAAGACCCCCGGCGCCGAGCAGCAGCACCTTGGCATCGAGCAGCTTCTGTTGGCCGTCGATCCCCACCTCGGGCAGGAGCAGGTGGCGGGAATAGCGCTCACGCTGCTCGGCGGTCAGCGTGCGCGGCTGCTCGACCTCGTAGCCGCGGTCCTTCCACAGCGTGAAGCCTCCGGTCATCGACTCGACGCGCTCATAGCCGAGGTCGTCGAGCAGCGTGCGCGCCGCCCATGCGGAGCGGTTGCCCGAGGCGCAGTAGAGAACCACGTGCTCGGAGCGGTCGGGCACCGCCGCCTCGATCCGCGACTCGAGGTAGCTCTTGGGCACGTGGCGGGCGCCGGGGATGTGACCGGCTGACCACTCTTCAGGCTCGCGCACGTCGACCACGACGACCCCGTTGCTGAGGTCGTCGCGCACTTCGGCCGGGTCTACCTCGTCGATTCGGCTCTTGATCTGGCGGAGAACGTCGGCTCCGGAGGGGCTCATCAGCGAAAACTCCTCAAAGGCAGTACGGATTCAATACTTCAGTGAGTATAGCTTCGGATCGACGGCCTTGGCGGCGCTCTAGCATCGCGCATCGTGCGCGCCCCGGTCGATCACATCGCAGCCCCGCCGTTTCCCGCCGCGATGCCGTGGATCAACGTGGCGATGTTGCGCATGGACCAGCTGCTCGGCCGGCCGGTGCTGATCGAGTTCTGGGACTTCTGCCGCCCGAACTCGCTGCGCACGCTGCCCTACCTCAAGCGCTGGCACGAGCGCTACGCCGCGGCGGGACTGCGGGTGATCGGCGTGCACAGCGCCGGCTTCCCGCCTTCGGACGATCCCGAGGCGGTGCGCCGTGCGGTGGCCCGTCTGCAGGTTCGGTATCCGGTCGTGGTCGACGTCGAGCATCAGATCTGGCGGCTCTACGACAATCTCGGGTGGCCCGCGCGATACCTGTTCAACCAGCGGAGCCGCCTGTTCGAATACCACTACGGCGAGGGCGGCTACGAGGAGACCGAGCGGGCGATCCAGGAGCTGCTCGGAATCGACGCGCCGCTGCTGGCGCCGCTGCGCCCCGAGGACGCGCCCGGTGCGGTCCTCGCCCCGCAGAGCGCCGACGTGGCGGGCGCCTACTCGGGACCCTACGAGGCCGGTGCGGTGTGGGCCGTCCTCGACGGCGAGGGCGAGGTCACCGTCGACGGCCGGCGGATCGCGGTGCCACACGCCGGCGCCTACGAGCTGATCGCCCATGCCCACAGCACCCGCGGCGAGCTCGCGCTGTCGATCGGCGAGGGCGTCCGCTGCCTCGCCGTCTGCTTCACGCCGGGACTGGCGCGCTGACCCCGTCGAGCAGGTTGACCAGCTGCGGCGGGCCGTGGTCGTCGACCTGCACCGCGAAGCCGGCCCGGTAGGGGCTGCGCGACGGCTCGGCTCCGAGGAAATCCGGCTGCTCGAGCCAGCTTCCGCAGTTGATGAGCTGCCCGCCCGCCGCCGTCCGCCACTCGCGCCGGTCGTCGGTCGCCAGCGGCCCGGCGCGATGGGTGTGCCCGAAGATCACGTACGGCGCCGTCACGTCGAGGCGTGCCAGCACCTCGCTGAGCGCCCGCAGGCCGGCGCGGCGAAGCTCGGCGCCCGACAGGTCGGCCCGCAGCGGGCCGATCCCGCCGCGGTTCAGCGCCGCCAGCACGCCGGGGAACGCCAGCGCCAGCGCCCGGCGGCGCAGCCTCGGGCTCCCGTCGCCGGCGGTCAGCATGCGCCATCCCCGGGTCGAGGGGTCGCGCGCGTGGTCGCCGAGGTCGTGGGCGCCGGTCTGGGCCACCGCGTGGACCCACGCGTAGATCGGCGCCAGCGTCGCTTCGTAGTCGGCGACCAGAGCCGGCCCGGCGGCGGGCTCGCGCAGCAGCCGCGCCATCGCCCCGGCGGCGATCCGCTCGAGCATCGGGACCGTGGTGTGTCGGTCCAGGTAGTGGCCGTGGGTGGCGTAGACGTCCGCGCGCAGCCACAGCCCGGGGTACGCCGCGCTCACCCGCGCGGGCGCTAGCCAGCCGGCCACGGCGGCGAGCGGCTCGGGCGCCTGCCAGTCCACCGCGCCGTCGGGCCCGAGGGGCACCGGGTGCGGCTGCCGGCTGCGCCGCTCGAGCCACGCGGCGGCGAGGTGGTGATCGTGGTTGCCGGGGACGATCACCACATCGCGGTCCGGGCCGAGCGCCGCCCCGAGCTCGCGCAGCACCGGCTCGGCCTGCGTGAACGCCTCGGCGATCCGTGCGTGGCGCAGCTCGATCACGTCGCCGAGCAGCACCAGCCGCTCGCAGTCGGCGACGGCCGCGAGCAGCGGTTCGCGCCGGCGCCGGCGGCGAAGCACGTCAGCGCCGGTCCGCGAGGCCAGGTGCAGGTCGGAGATGACGAGGGAGCGCAGGCAGCGCGCCCCTGGCTAGTTCGTGGCGCCCGCCATCGCGCGGCGGATGCCCTTCGGGAGCATGAAGCGCACGTCCTCCTGGACGACCTTGAGCTCCTGGACGTCGACGGTCCCGCGGGCGCGGAAGAAGTCGACCAGGCGCTGCACCAGCTCCTCGGGAGCGCTGGCGCCGGAGGTGATGCCGACGACGGGCTTGCCCTCGAGCCACTCCTCGAGCACCTGCGCCTCGTTGTCGATCAGGTGGGACTCGGCCCCGTGCTCGCGCGCGACCTCGACCAGCCGGTTGGAGTTCGACGAGTTGCGCGAGCCGATCACCAGCACCAGGTCGCACTCGCCGGCCAGCTGCTTGACCGCGGCCTGCCGGTTGGTGGTGGCATAGCAGATGTCGTCGGTGCGGGGCCCGACGATGGCGGGGAACCGCTCGCGCAGCCGTTCGATGATCGCCCGGGTCTCGTCGACAGAGAGCGTGGTCTGAGAGATGTACGCGACCTTGCTCGGATCGTGACCTCGAGCG
>Ga0213874_10000173_pt1 | contig 11560 bp, 15 predicted proteins | sample BarmaccomBMRX_R7_FD_160098 | JGI IMG/M metagenome (GOLD analysis project Ga0213874, IMG submission 160098) | Root-associated microbial communities from Barbacenia macrantha in rupestrian grasslands, the National Park of Serra do Cipo, Brazil - RX_R7 | ecosystem: Host-associated > Plants > Roots...
CTGCGAGTTCGGCGTGAGCACGATGAAATAGCCGTCGATACAGATCACGTTCGAGCCGCCCGAAAAACCCGCCGCGCTGCCGGTGGGGGTGATGGGGGTGAGCGTGTTGGCCGTGAGGTCGAAGATGCCGCCCAGTTGCGCGCCGGTGGGAAACAGGTTCGTGCCGCTCGAAACGATGCAAATCTGCTTGCCGTTGGTCGCCATGTGCAGGCTCGTCAAGCCCGAATTGAGCGAGCCGCGCGACACGTAGCTGATCGTGCCGCCGCTATAGACGATCTCGTAGAGGGCTTGGGGCGTGGCCGCGAAGACGCGCCCGTTGATTTCGAGCAGGGCGAGCGCGGGCGCGGTGGGCAGGGTGAATTGCACGGTGAGGCCCGGCGTCGGCTTGAGCGACAGCGGCGCTTTCGCGCCGGGGGCTTCGGCTTTGACGGGAAACCAGTTCACGCTCCGCTCGCTATCGACAAAGGCGGAATCGGGAGCGTCCGAACCGCCCGCGAAATTCACGAAGGGCGGCATTTAGCGGAAGTCTCCCAAAACAACGTCGAAGTTCCCGCGCCGTCCTCCCAGGCTCGTCAGCGCCCCGTCGCAGCGCAGGCGCGACACGGTGAAGTTCACGCGTTGCAAGCCGGCTTTCGCGTCATCGGCTTGGGCGAGGAGGAGCGGATTCAGAGCGCCCGTGACAAATTCCGGGGCGAGTTCGACGGCGAGCGCATAGCGCAGCGCCTTTTCGTAACCCGGAGGCAGGCTGATCGTTTGGCTCAAGCTGGTGAACTGCGTAATCGCTACCGGCGTATAGAGCGCCACTTGGCTCGAGGCGGAAGGCGCGGGCCAGAGCGCGATTTGCCCGTTCGGGTAGTCCGACTCGTAATAGAGTTTCGTCGGAATCGGGCTGGTGGTCGCTTTGATGCGAATGGCGGCCCACTCGCTTTGGTCCGTGAGGAGCGTGAGCGGAATTTCCGTGGTCGTCGTGCCGGCGAGGAGCAGGCCCGCCTGGTCAAGGTACATCGGACGCGGCGCGACCCAATCCGGCGCGCTCGGCCCGATCTGATACACCTGTTGGCCCGCGACGACGTTGAAGATCGTGCGCGAGGTCGTGTACATCGAAAGCCTCTCTGTCCCCCACGCATCCACCAGTTGATTGAGCGCGGCGAGCGCATCGGTGAGCACGGGCGTCGAGGGCGTGCGTCCGTGGTTGGTCGCCTTGAGCAATCGCAAGGACGACTGAATCAAATCTTGAACGAGGGTGGCCATTACTGCCCTTGTCCTTGCCCCGGCGCAGGAGGCGCGGGCGCGCCGGTGTCCGTGCCGTCCAGTCCGGCATAGTTCAGATGGTTGAGGCTCACGATGCTTTGCTTGGCTTGGGCGGCGAGCGCCATCAGTTCCGGCGTCATCGGCTGCCCGTACTCGGGCGCGAGATCGAGGGCCAGACCAAAACGCAGGGCGCGCTCGTAGCCGGGCGGGAAATCCACGTTATCGGTGAGGTTGACGAAACCGGAGAGCGCCTTGAGGCTCACGAGCTCGAGGCTCGTTGACGAGGAAGCGGGTTTCGGCCACAGCGAAGCCGTCGCCAGCGGATAGGCGTTGTCGAGGTAAATCTTTTGCACCACGTTGCCGCTCACGCTGCGCTCGGGGATGCCCTGCCATTCGGCGTAGGAGATGAGATCGACCGGGCGGTAGACGCCTTGGTAAATGCTTTCCGCCGAGAGCAGGCGCAGGGGCCGCGCCGTACTCCACGTCCCGCCGCTGCCCCAGGTGTAGGTTTGAGCGGTGGTGAGCGCCATCGTCTCGGAGACGCGCGTATAGAGCGGGGCCATCTCGGAAGACCAGGAGGCGATGAGTTCGTTGAGCACGAGCATTCCATCGGTGAGTTCCTGGTTGCTCGCGGTTTCGCCCACGGCGAGAGCGCCGAGAAAGCGCAGCGCGTTGCTGATAAGGTCTTGTGCCTGAATGAGTGCCATGAAAAGAAAGCCTGAAATAGATAAGTAAGGGATAGGGGCTTGACTTCTTACGCGCCGCACCCTAACAACAGCAAGCGCCGGGGGGTTGCGAGGCCCGTCGCCGCTGGTTTGAAGGCCGCCACTTGCAAGGCGCACGCTTGCGCCGCGCCGCTCATCGTCCAGCTACCGCTCACGCTGCCCGCGCTCGTCTGGATCAAATCCTCGAGGCCGCTGCCGCCCGCGTTGCGGCGGCTGGTAAAGCCCGCGCCCGCGCTGCTGATGACCGCATAGGCGTAGATGCCGCACACGACGAGATCGGCTCCGGTCGTCGTGATCGGTCCCGCTGTCGGCGTGGAGGAGACCACCGTGGCCGTCGCCGCTCCGTCGAGCGGAGCAGACAGGGCCGCGCCCGCGTACTCCGACACGTAGAGCGAAGGGTAATCGACGGCGGAGGAGAACGTGGCTGTCACCGAGTTCGTGCCCGCTATCACGTTCGTGGCATAGAACAACTGCATGGCGAGGCCCGAGCCGTTCGCGTCCGCGCGCGCCGCGCAGGATTGCCACGTGTTGCCTTGCGAATCGCTGAGGGTGATGGTCGAGCCGTTGCCGGTGTATCCCACGTAGGCGACGAGCAAGCTGCCTGCCGTGTTCGGGTTGCCGAAGGGCGGCGATTGGGTGCTCGTGACGCCAACATCGTCGTCATAGCCGTTCTGCTGGAGAAAGGTAATCGCCATCGCGTTTCCGCTACTTCCAATCCACGTTCACCACTACCTCATTCGCCGCAATCGCGGTGGTGTCGTTATCGGCCATCGCGCCGGTGAGGGCGAAGGCAATGCCGGTGGAGAACGCCAGACCGTTCGAGATTTCAATCACGACGCCGGACGAGGCGGGGGGAATCAAAATGGTTTTGATCGGCGTATCGGTGCCGACGGTCGGAGCGCTCGCCTTGTTGTAGAGCTTCAGATAACGAGGGCTGGAGGCATTCGTATTGAAGGCTTGAATGTTGTACACCTGACCCGCCGACGCCTTCACGCTGGTCGCATTCGTCGTGGCCGCGCTCACGAGTTTCGAGGTGGAAAGCCCGCCGCTGGCGGCAGGGACGGAGGAGGTATTGACGGTGGAGGCAATCGAAACCGGCTGTGTGGCTTGCCAGAAGGTGCCCGAAACCGGAACAGTGCCCGAGACGCTGACGGTGCCCGAAACCGGCTGTGTGGCTTGCCAGAAGGTGCCCGAAACCGGAACCGTGCCCGAAACGCTCACGGTGCCGCTCACGGGTTGCGGAGTGGTGCCCACGGGGTCGATGCGCAAAGGCGCGGCGAGAGTGCCGCCCGCGTTCACGAGCAGTTGCCCGTGCGAGTCGGTTTGCAGCGGGTTCGTGGTGCCGCTGGTAAACGTCTGCTGCGCGCTGTTATAAACCGCTCCGGTGGTGGACGAGAAGGAGCCTTGCGCGATATTGACGAGCAGATTGCCGTTCGTGTCCAGATTCAGGTGATTCATCTGGCCCGAGGCGAGCGTCGGCGTGCCCTGCACGCGCCCCACATAGCTGTCGGACACGTTAACTCACTCCTTCGCGGATCGAGCCGTCCGCGCGGCGCAGGGCGAGACCTTTGGTAGCCAGCGCTTCGCGCACGTCCGGGTGCGAGTGATGGCGGAAGCCGACATGCTGCCAGCTTCCGGCGTGCCCGCGCTTCAGGATTTCGACGGTGCCCGAGGCGGGGGGAGCTTCGGCGGCAGCGGGCGTGGGCGTAGGCGTCGTGTTCTCATTTTTGAGGACCGCCGCGGGCCGGGCCGGGGCCTGGAGCCAGCGGAAGCGCCGCCGTTCGCGCCCTTCCCGCACGAGGCGCGAGACTTCCAAGCCGACCAGCGCGGCCAATTCGAGTTCGAGAATCATGTTAATACTCCGGGGGCGGGTTGTAGGTGGGAACGCCGAAGTCCGGCTCTGCCGAGGGCGAAGCGGGTTCCGTGTCGCCGTAGCCTTGCGCGTTCGCGGCGGTTTCGCTGGTCGAATCCGCCACGATGATGGGCGGAAGATTTTGCGCGTAGAGCCATTTTGGCCAGGGTCCTAAAGGCATAAAAGAAAAGTTCCTTTTGAGTGAAGTACGAGTACGGCTAGAGTACGTCTAGCCCTTGTCAATATTGGGTTTTACGCTTCACGCTGGTAGTAATGAGCGAGTCGAAGCGCACTTGTCCCGACTGCGGCGAGACAAAAGAGATTGAGGAGTTTCCGGCGCATCGCCTCACGCGATGCCGCGAATGTCGCCGCGCCAAACGGCGGGCTTGGTATGCGGCGAGCGCGGAACACTATTGCCAACAGATGCAGCGATGGCGCGCGGAGAATCCTGAGCGCAATAAAGAGATCAAAAACAAGTCTTACCGGAAAAACGCCGCTCACGCCATTCGGAAGGTGCAAGAGCACACGGCGGCAAATTTCGAGAAGTATTCCGCCTATTGGAAGCGTTACGCCCAGGAGAACCGCGAGCGGAAGAACCAGCTACAAAAAGACTGGAACGCTGCGAACCCCGGCAAGCACAACGAGTACCAGAAGAAATGGAATGCCGAGAACTCGGATGCTGTTACCATCATCAAGGATCGTCGCCGCGCCCGCCAGCACGCCGCCGTAGGCCGCCATACCGCTGGCGAATGGCGCGCGCTCGTGGAGAAGTTCGAGGGGCGTTGCGTCTGCTGTCAGCAGCATTTCGGAATCCGCAAGCTGACGCGCGATCACGTTGTGCCGCTGGCGCTTGGCGGGTCCGATTCGATTGAGAATATCCAACCGCTTTGCCGATCATGTAATTCCCGCAAGGGCGCTTGGCACACAACCGACTATCGAAATAAGAAGAGGGACGCCGAAGCGTCCCCCGTGCAACTAAATTTAGTTACAATCTAGCCTTGGATGCGAACGGCCCACTCGGGCCGGATAACCCCCCACCCACAAAGTATGTCGAAGCGTCCCAAGAATTGATCGGTCGAAATGTTGTAGCCCGCGACAAAGCGCAGCGAAATGCCGAGTTGGTCATCGGATTTTCTGGCGCTCATATGGACCCCGCCTGGGAGCGGCAAATTCACCGAAGCGAAAGTGAACGCTTGCTTGTGGAACGCCAGGTTCATGGGAGAGACCGTGTTGGCGGGCGAGGTGGAGACGATCACGGCGGCGTTCGCTGCCGGAACGTTCGAGACGTTTTTCCAAGCGCCCGACGTAATCATCGGCTCGGAAACCACGAGCGTGGCGTTGCCGCTGCCGTCGGAAGTGGCGTTCTGCACGAGCACGAACTGCTTCAGCTTGTTGGTCGTGGCGAGGCTCACGGGGTTCGTTTGGTAGCAACCGGCGAAGGTCACGACATCGCCCGCATTGAGCACCTGGGTCGAAGCGGTCCAGCCTTTGGTGGGCACATTGAAGGTGGTGGAAGAGGCCGACAGAGACGTACCGGAGGGGCCAGCCTGCGGAGTCACGGTGCCGTTGATCTGCGGAGTGCCGCCCTGCGCGCCGGTGGTGTAGCTGTTCACGTTCTGGCTCATCGACCACTTGAAGCCGAGGGCGGTGCCCATCGTGCCCTTCTTGTACTGATCGGAGATGCTGCCGCTGTCCTGGAACAAGCCGCTCAAAGCCGGGATGACCGAAGCCTGGCAATCTTCGTTGATGACGAGGGCGCGCTGGTTGTCGCGCGGGGTGCCGGTTTTATCGAGCGCTGCGCCCGCATTCGAGAAAACGCCGAGCGTTTGCTGGGCGGTGGCGCCGCTGCCCGGCGTGGTGCCCGGTGTGCCCACCGTGTTGGCGACTTGGGAAGCGAGCGCGAGGCCTGCGTAGTCGATCTGGTTGGCAATCGCCACGATCTGCGGAGCGAGCACTTGCTCGGAGAAGGCGTCAATCGAGAGGGTCAAATCCTGCGAGGAGAACTGTACGTCCACACCATATTGATGGTTCAATGTCAGCGGTACTTGCGTAATCGTGGTGTCCTGTACGCTGACGTTCTGGCCGTCGCGCACGGTGTATCTTGGCGGTTTCTTCACGAAAATCGTGGCGCCGCGATGCGTCGGTCCGGTGTATTCTCGCTGCAATTCCCTGTTCACTTGCTTCGTGAAGGTCAGGTTGTTCTCTAAAATCATCAGAGCTTCGCTCGTGATGTGTTGATCGGTTAAAAGTGTATTGGCCACTGGCTAAAAATTCCTTTGGGTATTGAAATGGGGTTGCGGTCAGCGCAGCTTGCCCGATTCGCGTAAACGGCGGTAGTCGGCAAGCGACAGCTTCGACAGGTCGGCGGGAGCCGCGCTGCCGCTGCTGCGAGCGCCGACCGGACGGATCGGTTTCGGGGCTTTGCTGGTTCGGGTTTCTGCTTCAGGAGTGTCGGAGGAGGAGTATTGGGCTTCGAGCTTGCCGAAGTAGCGCGCCGCCTGGAGCGGGTCCATCGCCGCGAATTTCTGAAGCTCTTTGGGATCGCGGGCTAACTGGTAAGCCAGTTCCGCGCCCTGTTCGCTTTCTAAAAACAAGCGTTGATGCGCCGGGGGGAGCATCACGTTCGCTGCCGCTTCTAACACGTCGTCGTAGTCGGCGTGCGCTTGTTGCGCCGCTTCCTTGCGCGCGGTCCAGTCGCGGAGGACGGCTTGTTGCTGCGCGGCGAGCTTACCCTTCCATTCGCGCTCGTCGGCTTTCCAATCGGTTAAAGCTTCGGTGAACTCTTCAATCGAATCGAAGTCGTCCATCTTGGGCTTCGGTTTGTCGTAAGCCGGGGCCGGGGCCGGGGCCGCTTCGGTTTTGGTCTCGGAAGCAGGCGCAGCGGAGCGTTCCGCCAGTTGCTTCCTGAGATCCGCAATCTCGCGGTCCTTTTGCTCGATCTTGCGTTGAAAGCCGCCCTTCTTGGGCTTGCTCTTGGTCTCTTCGCTTTTCTCTTCGTCGTGCTCCGTCGTATCGTCGGCGGTGTCCGGCGCCGCGCTTTCGTCCGGCTCGGGCGAGCCGTCCGAGGACGGTTTTTCTGCCGTCTCTTCTGCCTTCCGAGCCACAGCGCTTTCCCGCGAGGAGCGGTACTCGGCCAAACTCATTTCAGCGAGGGAGGTAGCAGGGGCGGTTGACGGGTCAACCGTTTGGTTTTCGGTCATGGGTGGGGAAAAACCCCGCTCCAGCGCTCGCGCGCCAGCGGGGGAAGTCGTCAAAGTCGTTTAGGCGAGCCAGGACAGGGCCGGAATCGAAACCTCGTCGTCGGCTGTGTCAGGCTGGATCATGGTTCTTGTGTGGGTGATGGTCGTCATCGCGGCGCTGGCCGCCGCGGTCGCCTCGCTCGCCTATGCCGTCTACCGATTGGCGCGCGTGGTTCATCGCCAGGCGTCTCGTCTCGAAACGCTCACGCGGCTCGTGGAAGGTCAGGCCGAGGACCGGGAACGTGGGCCGAAGGCGCGGCGCTGAGCGTAAATTCGAGTTCCTGCATCTCGCACCCATAGGCGGGATCGAAGCGGGTTCGGACGACGCGCCCGCCCAGTTTGCGCAGGAGCCGGGCCGAGCCGTGCCGGGTGGTCGCATAGGCGAAACCCCGCGTATCGCCCAAACTCCGCGCCAGTCGAAACGGCGTGAGCGCCAAATCGAGCGCCACGCGCGTATGCCGGTGCTCGCTCGCCACGCACCAGCCGCCAATCCGCGCCGTGCGTTGGCCGAGGGGCGTGTAGCGCAGGCAGCCGGCCAAGCGTCCTTCGACGTAAATCGCCACGTGATAGCTCCGCTCGTCGGGATCATTCGAGACCGTGACGCCATCGGCTGAGTAGATCTCCGCGCGAAAGCGTTGGATTTCCCGAACGAGCGCCGGGTTCAGGCGGCCTGGGACTACGAGCAGCATGGTTCACGCGGCTTTCTTCTCCGGTTGCGGTTTCGGCGTTTGCGCTTGGCGCAACTGGAATTGGTGTTGTTGGGCTTGCTGGAGCGCCGCGAACTGATTTTGCTGCGCGCTCTGTTGCGCTTGCGCCTGCTGTTGCTGCGCCGCTGCCTGCTGTTGCTGCGCCGCCTGCTGTTGGCCTTGCTGGAGCGCTTGCCCGTGCTGCATTTGGCTCATTTGGGCGTCCTGCTGGTGGCCCACGAATTGATTGAGCCGGTCGTACTCGTTCTCGATGAGGAGTTCGGCGCGATCCGCCTTGATCTTCGCTTCCGTCTGCAGGAGTTCCGCCTGGACTTGCATCGCCGCGATGCGCTCTTTCGATTGGATCTCCATGATCTTGCCCTTCTTCTCATCGAGAAGCTGCTTGACCATCGCCTGCAATTGCTGGATCTGCTGTTGCGCGGCCTGCATCTGCGGTGTCGCCCCGTTCTGCTGGTCCTGGAGTTGCGGAGGCAGCATCTTCTTTAAGCGTTCGGCAATCTCGGGCGCGAGCGGCCAGTCGAAGCTCTGCACGAGCAGATCGCCCACCACGTTCATGAGTTCCGGGTTCGCTTGTACCAGTTGCATGATCGAAGCCGCTGCCTCTTGGCGCGCGCTCTCGAAGGAAGGTCCGCTCGATACCGACACGTCGTACTGGCCGGTCGTGAGGTCAAAGACCTTCATCAAACCGTCGTCGTCCTGGAAATGCTGGTTAATCGGAATCGTTTTGCTGGTGCGATCCGGGTTCACGATGCGAACCACGCGCGGAGCATCGTAGTAGTGGGGAATCCAGCCGATCACGATGCGGCCCGCGTGCTTGATGGCGGTCGCCATCGCATCGACAAAGCCGAAATTGGCCGATTCGCCCTGTTGCTTGCGGAGCAGGATCGCTTTGCCCGATTGCTCGGGGCCGGGCGCGCCCAGACTCGCATCGTAGAGGCCGGTGGTCGATTTGAGGTCGTTATCGGCGTGCATCAAGGCGGCTTGAATGGCCTGGATGGGCGGCTCCGAGAATTGGCGTTGCGGCCAGCCGGGAGCTTTCGGGTCGGGGTTGACGGGCAGATACGGCAAATTCTCGCTATTGGCGCGTTCCCAAATGTCCTCGAAGCCCTGCACTTGGGCCGGCGTGACTAAGAACGGCGCTTTCGGAGCGAGCGCAATGGTCTCGGCCATCGCGGAGTGCCAGATGTTATAAAGTTGCTGCGGGACGCGGGCGTGCCGCACGACGGAAACCAGCGTGCGCTTGCCCTTGATGATGAGTTCTTCGCCCAGGACCGGCACGATGGGGATGTACTGGCCGGGGATGATCGACTCTTCGAGAATTTCGACGCCGTTGGTCTTGCACCAATGCACCGTTTTGGTGATTTGGTCGCGCTGGCCTTTCGCGCCTTTTTCCGTCTTCGTTTCGATCCAGAAATACTCAGCGACTCGCACCGAGTCCTGCTGCAACCAATCGGGGGCGTTGTCCGCGAGCGCGCTGAAATCCGTCAGGCCGCACAGGTCCGAATCGGGGTACTCTTCCTCGAACTCGTCGCGCGGCATCTCCTCGATGACGAACCACCACTTCGCGTCCGAGTAATCGCGCTGGCGGCAACGCGGATCGGGGTAGTGGGCAAACGCGTTCGGCTCGCGCTCGATCTTGATTTCCTGGTCGTTGCTCTCGCCGTCTACGTAGTCCGTGACGATGCGGAAGTACCCGAAGCCGCCCGTGGCCATGGCGTCAAACGCGGTGTCGTAGGCGTCGGAGGCGTTCGAGGCGCTCTCGATATGCCGGACCAAACCCTGTTCGATTTCCGCCGTTTCGATGTCCGCGCCGTCACCGATGGGCGAAATGCGGATCGCGGGCCGGTTCTGTTTCTGCTGGCCCGTGACTTGGCGCAGGAATTGAGGTAAGCGGTTCACGGTCATCACGGGACGCCCATCTGCTTTTCGCGCTGCTTCCACGTCCGAGTCCCACTGGTTCCCAAGACGAAATTCCCAATCAATCAACGCCTCGCGGTGAACTTCCTGTAAAGCGTCCTCTGCCATGCGAAACCGCTTGCGCATGGTGGACAAAAACTTGTCCAAATTTCTTGTTTCTGTAGAACTCATTCGGGTGTGTACTAGAACGCTTCAAGTACGTCTAGCCCTTTATTGACGGGCCTTTTACGCGCATCCTGGTATCAGTGCGGAAGCCGTTCGACTATCAATGCTCGAAGTGCGGAGAGACGAAAACTCCGCAAGACTTTCCGGGCGGAAAGCATCGCTGCCGCGATTGCGTCAACGCTTATCGCCGTGCGTGGCAGGCGAGCAACGACGCACGCGACGAAGAAATTTCCTGTACGAAATGCGGCGAGCGCAAGCCCGCCGAGGCGTTCCCGAAAGGGCATCGCCGCTGTAAAGAGTGCGCGAAAGCCTATCTGCGCGACTACTACCAAGCCAATACCGAGCGCATGAATGAAAGCAGCAGGCAGTACCACGCCGAGAACCGCGAGCGCATGAACGAGATCAGCCGCCAATACTACGCGGCGAACTCCGCGCGCATCATTGAAAACGTCCGCCGATGGAACGAGGCAAATCCCGAGAAGCAGGGCGAATACTACGCCCGAAATATCGAGGCAATCCGCGAGCGTGATCGGGCGAGGCGCGAGGCGCATCCCGAAAAGAAAGCGGCGAGCGATAAGCGCTGGCGTCTCAAGAATCCGCTCAAAATCAAAGTCAACCATCAGCGCCGCCGCGCCAAGAAAAAGGGTGTGGAAGGATCTCACACCGAAGCCGAATGGCGCGCGCTGGTCAAACAATTCGAGGGCCGTTGCGTCTGCTGCGGTGGATACTTCGGCTTCGGGAAGCTCACGCAGGATCATGTGATACCGCTGGAGCGCGACGGCTCGAACTACATCGACAACATCCAGCCGCTTTGCCTGTCGTGCAATTCCCGCAAGGGCGCGTGGCACGCAACCGATTACCGGAAAGCGCCGTTTACCGGCAAAGGACAGCAAAAGCTGTTCTAAGCTTCTTCCTGCCGGTCGCGCCAGTAAATGAAGGCGGCCACGTCTTCGAGCAGCAACGCGCCGACCTTCAGGCGCAATTGCTTCGATTGATCTTTCTGTTCCTGGGCGGCTTGGCGGGCGCTTTGGGCGTGGCGCCACAGATCGCGCATGGCGTTACTGCGGTCGGTTTCGGTCATCAGGCGGCTTTCTTCTGCGGAGCGACGGCGGCGAGTCTCGCGTGCGCCAGTTCGATATACGAGGGGTTGAGTTCGCACCCCACGAAGCGCCGCCCGTGCTTGAGCGCCACAAGAGCGGTGGTCGCGGCGCCCGTGAACGGATCGAGCACCGTATCGCCCGGCTTCGATCCGGCGAGCACGCAGGGTTCGATTAACTTCTCTGGAAACACGGCGAAGTGGCTGCCCTTGAACGGGGTCGGCGTCACGGTCCAGACGGAGCGCTTGTTGCGGGTTGCCGCTTGCGGCTGGCCCGTGCGGGCACGACTTCCGCCATCCGGTCTAGCGAACTCAATCGTTTTGTCCGTTCGCAGGTGCCGCGTATCACCGACAGTTACCGCTGGTTCCTTGATCGCGTCGGCGTTGAAGTAATAGCGTGGCGACTTCGACAATAAAAACAAATACTCATGCGCCTTCGTGCAGCGGTCGCGCACGCTCTCGGGCATCGGATTTGGTTTCGCCCAAATGATGTCCTGGCGCAGATACCACCCATCGGCCTGCAGCGCGAGCGCCACGCGCCACGGGATGCCGATCAGGTCTTTCGGCTTGAGACCGTCGCCGCCCTTGGAGCGGAGCCGCTCGATTCA
>Ga0213874_10000174_pt1 | contig 11515 bp, 8 predicted proteins | sample BarmaccomBMRX_R7_FD_160098 | JGI IMG/M metagenome (GOLD analysis project Ga0213874, IMG submission 160098) | Root-associated microbial communities from Barbacenia macrantha in rupestrian grasslands, the National Park of Serra do Cipo, Brazil - RX_R7 | ecosystem: Host-associated > Plants > Roots...
AAAGCCCTCCTCCACCAGGCCGACGGCCAGCGCGTCGGTGATCTCGTCCAGCTCTCGGAAGGTGATCGCCTTATCGAAATAGAACAGAGCGGGGTGGTCGGGGAACCGTTTCACGGTCTCCTTGAAAGCCGCCAGCATGCTGTCAGTTTCCAGCTCGATGTCATGCGGCAGGCCCGACGTATAGTGCTTCAGCCACGGCCGCTCGGCGTAGATACTCATCTCATCCCTCTTTGACTATTTCACAACGACGGGGTTGACCGGCGCACCCGTCCCGCCCACGACATGGATGGGCGACGCCGTGTACAAGAAAGACCACTGGCCGTCCTGTACACAATCCGCGGCCAGTTCTTCGAACCAGAGGATCTCCGAGAACAGCAGACCCAGGTTGCGCATCAGGGCGGCGTGCAGGGTGAGGAAAAACCCATTCTCCGGATCGACAGTGACCTCGTTGGCGATCGTGTCGGTGGACAGTGACACGATCTCGGTCTCGTGAAACCAGCGCACGAGCTCCGCGCTGAACACGAGACCCGGCTCGAGGAAGTTCTCATAGAACGCGTCACTGCCCTTGTCATAGAACACCTTCAGCCAGCCGGTCCTAATCAGCAGATTGTCGTGCGGCTCGATCTTCACGCCCTGCGCGTCGGCTGCTGCCTCGAGGTCCTCGGCCCCGAACGTCTCCCCCGCCTCGAGGGACTCCTTACCGCGATGCCTCGCCATGTCGATCAGGACGCCGCGGCCGACGATCCCGCGCTTGGCGAGCTTGTCTACGCCGCACTTGGCCATCCCGCCGGTTGTGGTCTCGGCCGGATAGCCGTTGTAGAGCTGATTGTCGTACCACGTGTGCCCGAGCGCGTCGAACTGGCTCGATCCCTGTAGGAACGCCGTTATGTAGTCATCTGCGAACTCAAGTCCTCCCTTGAGCGGCTGGAGCTTGCCAGCGGTGTAGTGACTGCGGTCTTGGGTCATCAGACGAGTGGCGCCCGAGCGTCCCGGCCACACCGGGTCGCCACCGGGGCTGCCTATCGCCAGGCCCAGCGTGAACACCTTCCCCGACTTGATCGCATCGACGCCGCGGAGGACCTCCTCGGGAGTCTGGTAGTTCAGGCAGCCGATCTCGTCATCCTCGCCCCAGCGCCCCCAGTTCTTGGGAAGATCGGCGAGCACCTCTGTCAGAGTCGCCTGTTGCTTTCTCGTGGTTGCCATCTGTCCTCCCATCCCTCGGATTTCAAGGTGCTAGGTCTGCTCGCTTCGTTGCCGGATCCAGTCCGCGATCTGGGGCTGCGCCACTTTGGCCGCGTGCCGACCGGCCACGAAGCCCACGTGCCCGGACTTCAGCCGTAGTTCGGTCGCGTCGCCGCAACCCACGAGTGGCGTCAGAGGAGCCGAGGACGCCGCCGGCGTGATGGTGTCCTGATCCGCGTAGGCGTTCAAGAACGGGCATGTGACGTCTTTCAGGTGGACCTCGCCGCGGCCGAGTGGGATGGCGCCCTCGCGAAGGGCGTTCTGCCGGATCAGGACCTCAACGGTCTGGCGGAACAACGCTCCGGGGAACGGCACCTGGTCGCGAGCCCAGTGACCCATGGCCAGGAAGCTCTCGACGAACGTGTCGTTCCACAAGTTCTGAAACAAATTCACGCGCTGGACGACCGCATCGGTCGGCTTGATCGTTTGAAACCCTTCATCCAGCGCGCGGGCCGGGACAAGCCCGGTGTCGTCGATGACGTCCTCGGGCTCTAGCCGACGCTCCAGAAACATGTTACTCATGAACCCGGTTTGCCGGTAATCGCACGGGGTTGCCATCACCATCATGTTGCGGACGGGCAGCTCCGGGTGGGCGGCCGCCAGCAGCAGCGTCAGGACGCCACCGAAGCAGTATCCGATGAGAGTGGTTGCGTCGGCACCCGACTCCCGCTGCACGGCGTGCATCGCGGCCGGGATGTAACCGTCGACGTAGGTCTCGAGCGTGTTCTCGGCGTCGGCCGGGTCCGGCGGCTCCCAGTCGAGCAGGAACATGTCGAATCCCTCGCCCACGAGGAAGCGCAGCATGCTGGTGTTGGGCAGCAAGTCGAGCACATAGCTCTTGCTCACCAGGCTATGGACGATCAGCACCGGCGGGCTGTATCGCCGGTTGCCGGACCGATAGCGCCACAGCCGCGCCTTGTCCTCCTTCCAGACCAGGTCTCGTGGCGTCAGGGCAACCTTCGGGCGGGTCTCGCCGGTCATGTAGGCCAGGCCGTTGCGGGCGCGAAAGTACTGACGTTCGAGCAATCCCGGGGCCTCCGCCATCACGTGCTCCTTGCCGGTCCGGACGCCACGGCTATTACGCGCGTCCTGTCGATCGGACTGGCTGCTGGGCCACGGCGCCGTTGCCCCGGCCGCCCTCCGGCTCGGACTCCACGCCACGGAGTTCCTGCCTGAGCTCGCGCAACTGACGCTCGAGACTTGCCACCTGATTTGAAATCAACACAGCGTCACTGCGGGACGGTATGCCCCAGAGATTGAGCCACTGTCCAATGTAGGGTTGGACGGCGCGGCTCAGTCGACGCTGGACCCGGAACGCCACCGCGGTCGCGTCCATGAAGGTGTCGCTCTGCACCCAGGATTCCGACAACGCCGACAACGGACGCTCGACCGCGTCGAATGGCAGGCGCCACAACGGGGTCATCGCCTGGCCTCAGTCAGGCGAGCGCCCGCGCATTCCGGCGCGTCGTCGAGCTCCTCCACGGAGCACAGGCGCTCCGCTGGCAACGCAAGCCAACTCAGGTCGAACGTAAACGATGTGGGATCCAACGTCTCCCTGGCTCCTGCCTTGGCTTTACCCCACCTTGGCGGCGTCAACCTCATCCGCGGGAAAAAATGGCGCCTGCGAGAACTCAGCCGACCGCGCCCCCACGTATCTTCCCGCCGGTGCTTGGTCTCGAAGTGCCGGCGGTGTTCGACGAGCTGTTCGCAAACGCGATCGTGATGCTCTCCAACGTTAAGCCGCTGGAAGGGCCGGACCGAGTTCCAAGGGCGCTACTGGCCGGCATTCCCTGGGGAGCCAGCACCCCAGGTGCGATCGCCGCCGGCTGCGCGCGCTACCCGTCTGCCGCTGCCGTGATCGACGAACACGGCTCGCTCACGTTCAGGGATCTGTGGCGTTCCAGCGACGAGTTGGCGTGGGAGCTTCTTGAAAGCGGAATTGGACGCGATCGGCGCGTGGGCCTGCTGGCCCGCAATCACCGCGGCTTCGTGCAGACCCTTCTGGCGGTGGCCAAGACCGGCGCTGACCTTGTGTTGCTAAATCCCGAGTTCGCGGCGCCGCAGCTTGTCGATGTCGTGGTGTCAGAGCGCCTCGACCGCGTCCTCCACGACCGTGACTGCGCGGCCGCAGCGGCCGCTTGCGAGGTGGCGTCGTGCCTTGACGATCGTCTCGCGGCGTCGGCTCGTGATGCCCGGCGCTCGGTGCGACCTCCATCCCGCCCTGGAAGGATGATCATTTTGACCTCGGGGACCACGGGTCGCCCCAAGGGCGCGACGCATCGCGGCGACGGCTCAGCCCAGGGCGTGGCTGCGACCGTCGGTCGCATCCCGTTCCGGCCCGGCGATATCCAGGTGGTGGCCGCTCCGCTGTTTCACGGTTGGGGGTTGACCAACCTCCTGCTCGCGCTGGCGCGCTCGTCGACCACTGTGCTTATGCGGGTATTCGACGCCGCGCAAACGCTGGACACAGTCTCGCGCCAGGGGGCAGACGTACTGGTCGTCGTCCCGGTCATGCTCCAGCGCATCCTGGCGCTTGGTCCCCAGGCGCTAGTCGACGCCGATACCACTCGGCTGCGCGTGATCGCCTCCAGCGGATCCGCGCTGGGCGGAAAACTCGTTGGCGAGACCTTGGATCGAATTGGCCCGGTGCTATACAACGTCTACGGGTCGACCGAGGTCACGGTGGCCGCGATCGCTACCCCGTTTGACCTTCGTCGGAATGCAGCGTGCGCGGGCAGTCCCGTGCTCGGCGCCCGAGTCGAGGTCGTGGACGACCAAGGCAAGCCGGTCGCGCCCGGTAGCATCGGCCGCGTGTTCGTCGGCACAGCGACGCGGTTCGAGGGGTACACGAACGGCGGCGGCAAGGAGGAGCGAGACGGCCTGCTGTCGAGTGGAGACCTGGGCCATTTCGACCCAAGCGGGCTACTCGTCATCGACGGCCGCGAAGACGACATGATCGTGTCGGGGGGCGAGAACGTTTACCCGGCCAAGGTCGAGGAACTGCTCACCCGGCATCCGGGTATCGCTCAGGTCGCTGTCGTGGGCGTGCCCGATCCGGACTTCGGCCAGGGTCTGGCCGCGTTCGTGGTTGCCCGGGAGGGGCGGGAGCTGACGGTCGAGGACGTCAAGCGACACGTGCATAGAAACCTCGCTCGGTTCAAGGTGCCACGCCGCGTGGAGTTTTTGACAGAGCTTCCCCGGACGACGACCGGTAAGGTGCTTAAGCGAGAGTTCGTGCAGGCATGTTTGGACTGACTGCATCGCGCGGACGCTCGAACGCCTACGGCGTGTTTGATCCACAGGCTTGGTTTGACGCGATGCCCGAGGAGGCGCTTCCGCACGCTGCCGCCATCGCGGACGCGCTCTCGCGCAACGGCGCGTACGCGGCCTTGTTGAACGCCACCACGGGCGGCGAGGCGCTGATGACCCGACAATACGAACAGCAGTCGCGGTTTTTTTTTCACCTGGTCGGACAGTCGACGGTGGCGGAACGCCGCGAGCGCGCCGAGCGGGCCGCCCGGGAAGGGCAACTTGCCCATGGCGCGGCGAGCCGGGCGCGGCGCGCTGTTTCTGGACGCCGTCCGCGCGTGTTCTGGCATGAGTCCGGCGACGGACCAGTGCTCTGCTACTCAACGGCTGGACCGCGAGCGGCCTCGCGTGGCCGTCCGGGTGGCGGAGATCGCTAGAGCGGCGATTCCGCGTAGTTCGTATCGACAGCCGCGGGACAGGCTTTTCGCGGACCGCGCCGGCGCCATTCACAATGGCGGAGCTCGCCGACGACGCCGCCGACGTGCTGGACGCCATAGGAACCAGTGGCGCCGCCGTGCTCGGCTCCTCGATGGGAGGCATGATCGCCCAAGAGCTAGCGATCCGCCGCCCCGATCTGGTGGAGCGCCTGATCCTGCTCGCGACCCGGCCGCCCTCGCCCGCGCATCTCCTCCCGAGGTCCCCGGTGATGCTGGCGATGCTCGCGCGCCCCACCACGGAGGAGTCAGTGGAGCAGTTCCAGCGCAGGTTGTGGTCGACTCAGGTCGCTCCCGGTTTCGTCGAGCGCGAGCCGGAACGGTTCGACGAGCTCATGCGCGAGATCTCATCCCGCGTCACGCCGCGCGTGGCAATGATCAACCAGCTTCGGGCCATCGCCGGCTGGTACGGCAGCGAGCGCCTGCGCCAGATCCGAGCGCCCACCGTCATCGTCCACGGCGATATTGACTCCATGGTCCCGGTCGGCAACGGCATCCGGCTGGCCAAACTGATCCCGAAAGCGCGCTACGTGGAGCTTGCCGGGGTCGGGCATCTGCCGGCGCTGGAGAATCCCGACCCACTCGAGCGGATCCTCCTCGAGGATCCCGCACCACGCGGCTGAGTGCGCCCGCCCGACGTCCCAGCGCTCGTGGCTGGTGCGGACCAGCAGCGCGACCGGCGCCGGGCAGGAGCGGCGTTGAGCATACGTCGAAGTCACCATCCGCGAGCTACGCGACCCCGCGGATTACAACGCAAACTACGCGACGGCGTACGAGCACCGTCGTCTTCGGCGACCAGCCGAACGCCTGAGCGCGGCCCGCACGAAGCAGCGCCAACTTTTGGCTGGTGGGATAACCGCCAGCTTCACCGAGGTCAACGACGTGAACCCGACGAAGCTCCGTTTGTCTTGCATCCGCTTGAGGTGGGCGCCCTTCGCGGTCTTCGGACTGGTCCTGGCGGCCGCCATCTTCGTGGTCTGCGGCGGCCACATTCTGTCCCTGCCTTGTATTCCTCCTGCTCCCTCGGCGGGCTCTTTGGCCACCGGCGGCGGTATGCGCGGGCTAGCCGTGCCGCGCTTGGTGCTCATCGTCGCGTATGCGAGCGCAGGCCCTCAGAACGCCTGAAAGCCCCGATCTTGATCTCGGCCTGGCGAAACCGCGACCGCGATCGTGACAGCACTCCTAGCGACACAGGCGGGGTCGCCTGGCGCCGATCCAAGCAAAGGAGAGTCCCAGTAGGGCGGCGGAGCAGAGCATGGGGAACCGAGCAGTGCGGGTAGCGAGACGGCATCCCGGAATTCTGAGGCGCTACGGGTGGTTTCTGTGATGCGCGCTGTTCGTGTCCTCTGCGCAGTGCTGACGACGATGCTTATGGCAGCCAGCCCGGCGCGGGCGAGCGAGAGCGCATGTCTCAGCGCGCTGGTCCCCGCTCCGTCGAAGCGACCGGACGCCATTCGCTTTGGGATCGCGCCGCTGCTCGCCGGGACCTCTGGAGCCGTGCAGGAACCAGCCGCGCCGGAGGATCAGTCCCAGACTCCCCTGCAAGCGTTGGATCCCCCGGGCGCCAGCTGGTGACGCGCATCAGCCGGGTCTTCGAGTCAGATGGACAGCCCGGGATCGCCAGAGCCGTAGCGCTCGAGCAGCACTACGCGCAACTCGGGTTCCGCTCCGGGTGGAGTCGCAGGTGCGATACCACCCGAGCGACGCCGAGAACGGCGACATGACCGCGTGGGTCCAGTACGTGCACGAGGCCACAGCGGCGCTGGCCCAAAACCCTGCGCTCACCGCGCTCACGATCACCAACGAGGTGAACTTCCCCACCTCCCCGAATACGTCCGACGGCGCCTACAAGAACGCGCTCGAAGCCCGGGTGCTCGGGATCGAGGCCGCTCACACGGAACTGACCGCGCTCGGTCGTGGCGACGTCTCGCTCGGATTCTCTTACGCGTACCGGTATCTGCCAAGCAGCGACGAGCAGTTCTGGAAGGGCATCGCGCAGCGCGCAACGCCTGCCTTCCGTCAGGCGCTCGACTACGTCGGCGTCCAACTGTATCCCGGTCTCGTCTACCCGCCGGTGCTCCCGCCCGGGCAAACGCCGGCGACGCGACGCTCGAAGCGCTTGCCCTGGTTCGCGACTGCTATATGCCGCTCGGCGGACTGGGCAATCACGTCAAGCTGTGGATCACGGAAAACGGCTACGCCACCAACCTCGGACACACCGAGGCACAGCAGGCGCAGGACCTCACGAGCACGGTGGACGATTGTCTACCGCTACTCGAGCACGTTCGGGGTGACCGACTACCGGTACTTCAACCTCCGCGACAACGTCCCCGACGGGACCGACCTGTTCGACGATGTCGGCCTCCTGCGCTCCGACTACACCCAGAAACCGGCGTTCTCTACCTACCGGAACGCAATCGCGACGTACGGCACCGCCGGTTAGCGCACGATCGTCCGGCCGTCCGGACCATCCGGACGCGGCGGACTCGCAGCACTGAGCGAGCGACTTGGCGCTGGGTGCTCCAAAACGCCCACCACGTGGCGTCCTCGGCGCGCGAGATCCGTCATCGCTCAATACCAGGCCGTCCACTGCGCCGTTCGCGGCGATCGCTTCCACCATGCGACTGGCACGCCCGGGGCGATAGCTTCGGCCACGATCCGTCTCTTGGGCGTGCCAGGTCCGAATGACTGCTCGTCGAGTAGAGCGGTCACCCCCGCGCCGGCCTCGTCGTGGCCCCGTTTGTCCGGAAGGGTTAGTCAGCCGGCTGGCTCGCTGGTGGCCGCTTTGGTGGGCGAGCGGGCGCGCGGTGGTCGCCTGTTAGCGCTGATCAGATTCGTCCAACGCGACAACGGTGACACCGATGAGCTACGTGCTCGCAATCGCTGGCGAAGGATCAGCGCTGGCCGCGGGTCGTCGGCGCCTGCTTCTGGGCGGTTGCTGAAGCGGCTTCGGGAGCACGAGGTACGTCCGGGCTCAGTTCTGTCGATGCAACCTGTGGGCCCGGGTGATCGCGGCGGCGCTGATCCTCGTCCAGGGCAGCAGTGTCCGAGGCGGTGAACTCGGCGCCTGGTATCTTCCGGCTTGCAGGAGAGCCTGGGCTTGCCGCGTTGCGCCGATTCAGCCGTCGGCAAGCACTTCGCTGACTGCTGCTCGTGGTGCCGGAGGGGCTGTCATCAGGGTTTGTCGCATACTACGCGGTGGTCCTACCCGTCACGGGAATTCACAGGCGGTCCTAGCTGTCACGGTTACGCAGTGCACATTGCGACGCCGTCCTCGACGGGGTTGTGAGTGATACGCTGACGGCGACGGAGCAGGTCCTGCTCGATCGTGACGGCGAGGGCGGCGAGGCTGCGGTCGCTCTCGGCCTTCCGAAAGCGGGTCTCGGTTCGAGCAGCCCGGCGGTCCGACTGAGGCACATGTCGCCGAGCTCTGGCTTTTTGACTTGCGATGGGTGACGCGGACGCTGGACATGCATCAACGAGCACGGAGTGGTCGACTGGGCGTGACCTTGAGCTTGCCGGTGATCCCCTACCTCGGCGGCTAGCTTCGGCTATGCGGCGCTTGTCGGGACAGTCGTTGCTTGCTACAGTGGCTTAGGTCGTTATGTGGGGGTTTGCGAATTGTTGGCGTTCGTCTTAACCGCGCGGCGGCCCGGTGCCAGGGCGCTGCTTGCCGGCGTGGTCGGTCTGCTGCTGCTGGCCGGGGTGGCCAGCGCCGATCCGAATCACTCACCCAGCAGCGGGCATGCGCCAGCTGCTTCGGGCGCGACGCCGTATTCCATCGCCCTCAACTACACCATACGGTTCTATCCACGGCTTTTCACCTACGTTCAGACAGGTCTGGGCAAGCAGAACTTCCTAAACGGCCCCAACCATATGGGTCCCGTGTATGGCGCCGTTCCGGCTCCTAACGACGACACGCTTTACGCCAACTTCTTCCTGAACCTTGCCCAGGGTCCGCAGGTGTTCACTATCCCGGGCACCAACAGTAATGAGGTTAGGTACTCGCTGCTCGTGACGGATGTGTTCGGGAACGTCATCCAGACCAACATCCCGACCAATATCGCAACGACTGGCACCTATCTGCTCGTTTCGCAGGGATGGCAGGGGACGCCGCCGCCGGGAGTCACTGTGGTCCGCGTGCCGTACGCCTTGACGGTCTGGATTATCCGGGCTGACAAGTACATCAACGGCCAGAACGTGATCCCCGAGGCCAACGCGTTTCGCACCTCGCTGCGGCTGGCCTCGCTACATGACTACGAGCAGGACCCCTCGACCGGAGCCACCCAGCTGCTGCCGCTGAGGCACTACGCCCCTCGGGCGAAGGCGATCGCCGATGGGCTGGTCGATTCCCGTACCACGACCTTCTTCCGGCTGGTCCAACTTGCACTGCGCTCGCCCACCACCGTGCCCCTGAGCCCGTCGGACCTCCAGCTCTCGAGCGCCTTCAACCGCGTGTTCGCAGCCGCAAACCGGGCCGCCCGCCGCGGGAACCACAGGCCGCTGGCGGTGCTCATCCAAGCCGCCCGTACCGCCCATGCCATGATCATCGACAGGTTCGTGTCCAACGTCGACCAGAATCGGTGGGTCTACTTCGACAACATTGGGGAGTGGGGGACTAACTACCTCGACCGCGCCGCCACCACCGAGTTCCTCGAGTTCAGCAACAATGCCACGACCTCTGGCTACTACAGCGCCTTTACCGACGGCCGAGGTGCCTCGCTTGACGGCTCCAGCCACGTCTACCGGCTGACCTTCTCCACCAACGAGAATGCACCCGAGGGGGCGATCCCGGACGCCCAGCGCTTCTGGTCGCTCACGGCCTACATGCCGCGTGGAATGACCCTCGTCCCCAACGCAGCCAGAAAGTACCTGGTCGCCAGCTACACAAAGACGCAGAAGAGCTCCGATGGATCGATCACGCTCTACATCCAGGCCTCGCCGCCGGCCGGCCACAGGGCCAATTGGTTGCCCGTGCCGCGAGGGCCGTTCTCCCTCGTGCTGCGCGTCTATGGTCCCACGGGCAACACCAGCCCCGGTAGCAAGTACATCCCTCCCAGGATCATGGCCTCGAGCCGGCCGTGATCGGCGCGTCGGCCGGCGGCCGGGGCTGGCCTCGACCAACGAACCCCCGGATGTAACCCTCGATCACGTGCGCGGGGTTATCCAAGTTCCTTGCGAGTAACCCACGGGCAGTGCGGATCCCTCGGCGATCCGGGGGTGCTCCACAAGGGCGTCATTTCCACAGGCCGAGCCGTTCCTCTCGGCGCGAGGAACTCCGGAGAAGGTGTGCGGCGACTGGCGGCGTTTCCCGTCGGTCGCCGCGATGTGGTGTGCGTTAGAAGTCAGACGGCCGCTGCAACCGTCTCGGGCGCGTTCTGATGATGGGCCTGCTCGCATTGGGCGGGTGGCAGGTAGCCGAGTGTCGAGTGGCGGCGCCGAGGGTTGTGAGCGCCGGGATAAACCGGCATGGAGAAGGAGATGAGAGAGCTCTACATCGAAGGAGTAGCGATCCACGGTGGCCCCGAGTCATGCGTTGGCGTTCGTGAGGGCGTCGGCGAAGCGTTGACAGGGGTACGCGTAGGCGGGGCTATTGAGCCGCGAAATCAGACAGTTCGGGGTGCCGACGCCGTACAACTAGCCCGGATGGCGAGATCGTCGGTCGCGTTATGCGAGTGGCCGGCGGACCCTGCGCGGTCTGAGAACCCTGGCATGCGCGGAATCTCCATGCGCGAGAACCGCGAGGCCCGATGATCGCCCGTCGGCGTTGGTGATGCCCCGTCCGGGATGGTTCGCGGGGTGGCATACCAGCGGCTGCGCGGGCCGCGAGGGGAAGGCGAAGGCCGTAGCCTGAGATGCAGGATCGTCGGGAGTCAGACAGCCGCGTAGTACCTGCGAAGCTGGCGAACAAGGCCGTGGACGCGGCGGCGGAGCTCGTGGAGGGAAGGCGGCTGGACGAGGGGAACTCGGGCCAGCAAAACGCGAGCCGGACGTAGAGCCGGGATGTGAGCGCGTCAAGTGCGCTGGACCGTGTGCGGCAGGTCGCCGCGAAGGACAGGGACGCGAGGTTCACCGCGCTCTTGCCCCACGTCGATGTCGATCGCCTGCGCGACGGCTACCGGGCGCTGAGCCCGCGGGCGGCCGCTGGGGTCGATGGCGAGACGTGGGGGTCCTACGGGCAGAACCTGGAGGAGAACCTTCGGGATCTGCACGCGAGAGTTCAGCGGGGCGCCGACCGGGCAAAGCCGTCGCGTAGGGTGTACATCCCCAAGGCGGACGGGCGGCTTCGGCCACTCGGGATCGCCGCGCTGGAAGACAAGATCGTCCAGCGCGCCGTCGTCGAGGTGTTGAACGCCATCTACGAGACAGACTTCCTGGGGTTCTCGTACGAGTTTCGGCCCGGTCGCTTGTCCGGCTGTGGATCCTCCTCGAGCAGAGAGACAGGACCCTACGAGGACCGTTGGTCCGGCGGCGGAGGCGCGACTAGAAGACTCCTGAAGAAGTGGGTTGAGACGGTCGTGAGCCGCGGC
>Ga0213874_10000175_pt1 | contig 11465 bp, 10 predicted proteins | sample BarmaccomBMRX_R7_FD_160098 | JGI IMG/M metagenome (GOLD analysis project Ga0213874, IMG submission 160098) | Root-associated microbial communities from Barbacenia macrantha in rupestrian grasslands, the National Park of Serra do Cipo, Brazil - RX_R7 | ecosystem: Host-associated > Plants > Roots...
TTCAGGATTAGCGCAATGGTTTATTGCCTCGCGCCATCTCGCCCCGACTGACACGGCGGGGCTGGCGGCCTTGGTCTTTCGGGTGGCGATGGTCCCAGCCGTCGACGTGGCCGCGCTCTTGTTCCTAGCAGTGATGAACTTCCAGTCGCTCAAGAAGTTTGTGGCTGACCAACGCCTGCGCGCCCAGGCGATACGCGACCTTAATGAGGCCGAACTGGAAATCCAGCGTGCCCAAGCGGTCGCCCGTCGCCGCGAGACGGAGGAACAGCAGGATATCGCCATCAAGGAACAGCGCAATAGCCTCTGGCTGGAACTGGACCGCCTGCACGCTCAATCCCTGCTTGCCGACGCGCAGCGTCGGGCGCTGCCTACTACCACAGTAACCGAAGAGGCCCTTCCTGCCCCTGATGACGATGTGCCTGGCACGGAGCGCGTACGGGTGCGGCGCATTGATCGGGCGGCTGGCTCCTAGCTCTTTGTGCGCCACGCGCCAGGCGTCCCGGCTCGTGGCGCTCTCCTGCCCGATGCTGCTCTTGGTGGTCTCGGGCGTTGTCTGGAAGGGGATTATGCACCTGGAACGAACATACTTGCAGCTGATCGCCTCCACCTTTGTCGGTCGACGCACTGACTATGCGCTGCAACGGGACAACGGGCGCTATGTGCGCGTGGGTCACCCGCTCACCTATGAAGCGTTGCACCAGCATGTGCAAGGGGCCCACACAGTGGGCACCTATGTGATTGATGAGCAAGGCACGTGCCGCTTTGCCGTCTTTGATGCTGATCGGGAGGATGGCTTGCAGGTCCTCACCCAGTTGCAAACATGCTTGGCAGGGTTGTCCATTCCGTCCTATCTGGAACACTCGCGGCGTGGTGGGCATCTGTGGGTCTTGCTGGCCTCTTTGGTCACCCCTGCTCACTTGCGGCGGTGGCTGTTGCCCTCTTGTCCTGAGGGGGTCGAGTTCTATCCTAAACAAGAGGTAAGTGCTGGCTATGGCTCCCTGATGCGGGTGCCCTTTGGCGTCCATCGGCTCACTGGCAAGCGGTACGGGTTTGCGGGGCCCTGGCAGGAACCTGTTGAGTGGCTCACCACACTGCAACGGGCGAAAGTGCCCGCTCTGGCACCACTGCCAAGCAGGACACCAGCCGTGCAGCAGCACACCCCCCAATCGTTAACAACAAGCGTAGTCACCTCAGACGCCTCCCTCTGCTCAGCAACCATCCAGGCCTGGTGCGCTGCGCAAGATGCACTCAGGGTGATTGGTCGCTATGTCCACTTAGACCGTCGCGGCGTCGGCTGCTGTCCCTTTGGAGAACACCACTCTGATGGCAAGGATAGCCACCCCTCATTTCGGGCGTATACTCCTCGTGTTGCTGGCGGCTCATGTTGGTACTGCTACACCTGGCAAGGTGGGGGGAACCTCTTTAACTTTTTGCAACGGTACTACCATCTGGATGCGCGCACCCTGTGGCACCGCCTTCTCTCAGGTGAACAGTTCTAAGCAGGGGTGTGCTGCCATCAGGTGGTGTTGGTCGGCTGTGTGGATTGCAGAGCACGGAGCAGCCTGTTGAAACTCTGCTGGTAGGCGTCGTGCTCTTTCCAGTGGGTGAAGTCCCCGATGTGGCGAGTGCGACGGATGTCTTGTGCCCACGCAGTCGTGCAGGTCAGAATGCTGTCGTCCAGTCGCACCGGGTAGAGCACGTTGGGGATGCCTTGGGGTTCCTTGTTCAGGGCCTTTTCGACCTCATAGGCCACCCAAGGACTGGCAAGAGAGTGCTCAGAGAGGATGAGCAAGAGCTTGTCATACAACCGAATAGACGCATCTATACGATGCCTGATCTTGTCACCAACCTCCATATCTTCGGGAGCAAACCAACAACGCACGCCTTTGCTTTGCAGATCAGCGTACAGACGCTCGGCACAGTCGTGATCGTGGCTGCAATAGCTGATGAAGCAGGTGTAGTACTCGATAGGACTGTTCACCAACGAACGAGCAGAGCTGATGAAGGTCTCAGACAGACCGACCCCGCGAAGAAACACCTCGGGAATAGCGCCTTGCGAGCGCTCCAGGGTATCAGTGCCCAGGGTGGAAGGTGCCCAATGCTGCACGGTCTCAAGCCCCTTGACAGGACGAAGGTCAACATTACCAAAGATCGTCCCTCCTATCCGTGCCTGATCCAGGTCGGCAGCGCTGAGGTCGGCAGCGCTGAGGTTGGCAGCGCTGAGGTTGGCAGCGCTGAGGTTGGCACCGCTGAGGTAGGCACCGCTGAGGTTGGCACCGCTGAGGTAGGCATGGCTGAGGTAGGCACCGCTGAGGTTGGCACGGCTGAGGTCGGCACCGCTGAGGTTGGCACCGCTGAGGTAGGCATGGCTGAGGTAGGCATGGCTGAGGTTGGCATGGCTGAGGTAGGCACGGCTGAGGTAGGCAGCGCTGAGGTCGGCATGGCTGAGGTAGGCAGCGCTGAGGTAGGCATCGCTGAGGTTGGCAGCGCTGAGGTAGGCACGGCTGAGGTTTGCACCGCTGAGGTTGGCACCGCTGAGGTCTGCATCGTTGAGGTATGCACGGCTGAGTTTTGCACTGTTGAGGTCTGCATCGCTGAGGTCGGGCCGTTTGTCTGGATGCTGCCTTCTCCATGCATTCCAGATGGTGACTCCTTGGTTGAGCAGATCAAGCTGTTTTTGCTGTACCATCGTGTCCTCCTTCCTGTATGGTGCTCTCATTATAACTGAGGTACAGGCTGATCTGCAAGGGCAGAGTGGTGATGGCTGTGGGTCTCTTTGCGCGGCTCACAGCTACTATTAGGAGCCGCGCATTTTACAGGGGGACTCGGTGCTCTTTCTGCTCTGGTCTCTAGGGTTAGGTTGTTCTCAGGAAGGGAAGGTCTCTATGCTACGCGTGTTCTCCTATGGTGGGGGGGGTCCAGTCGACGGCAGCTTTAGTCTTGGCAGCACAAGGCAAGATCGACTATCAGACGTTCCTGTTCTGCAACGTGGGTACTGACTCAGAGAACCCTGAGACGCTGGCCTATGTCGAGCAGGTCGCCAAACCGTACGCTGCACGGCACGGACTTGACCTGATCGAATTGTCTCGCAAGAAGCGGGATGGCACGGTCGAAACGATCTATGGGCGTATCACACGTCCTGACTCTCGGTCAATAGGTATTCCTGTCTATATGTCCTCCGGTGCTCCTGGCAACCGTCAATGTACCTACGATTTCAAGGTCGCGGTGGTGGATAGATGGCTCAAAGAGCAGACAGAGAGTGGCTATGTTCAGCACATGAAAGAGGCGTTGCTCTTGCGGTATGGCCTCAAGCGACTGGACAAAGAGACGGTCCTCTCGGTCATGGGGTCTCTCGATCAGCATTTTGCTGATCGGGAACCTGTGGTGGTAGGACTCGGGATCTCGCTGGATGAGATACAACGCGTCAAGCCGAATATGGATGAGAAAACCATCGCGTGGAAAGTCAACGCTTTTCCGTTGCTCTTTGACCTGCCGCGCCCGTTGAGTAGGCAAGACTGCATGAGCATCATTGCGGGTGCCGGGTTACCTGTTCCTCCAAAGTCGTCCTGTTGGTTCTGTCCGTTTCACACCACGAGGGCATGGCAGGAGTTACGAGAGCAACAGCCTGCGTTGTTTTGGCGAGCGGTGGCTCTTGAGTGGCTCATCAACGAGCGTCGGCAGGTGCTGGGCAAAGATCGGGTGTGGCTTTCCAGCAAACTGAAGCCATTGGAGCAAATCACGACCGAGTATCTGCAACCCTCACTCTTTGAGGGAGAGGCTCCGTGTGACTCGGGCTATTGTTTTGTCTAGAAGGGAGGTGTTGCTGATGGCTGAGGAAATCGTGAACTATGGGGTAGATAGTCTGTGGCTCAACTTCTGCTATGCCTCGCTACAAGATGACACGGTACCAGACCCACACCCAGCGGACCCAGCACTGCTAGCGTCCCTCTTGACCTTACAGGAGCAAGCGAAAGCAGAAGATGAACCGGTCCCGACAGCATACCGCTTCAATGGCAAAACACTGTTCATGTATCCGCATGGGGGCGGCATGCGCTCGCCGTGGCGCTATCTGCTGCGCAATGACGACATTGAGGTCAAGATAGGCACAGGCAAGAAAACGGGCTACGTGGCCAAGGTACGTCTAATGGCTCAATACCTGTGGCCTCATGACCTGACCGATGCCATCGCTAATGCGTGGGAAGCCGTCGGGGTGCTCTTTGGGTGTTCGCTCTATGTCCAGGTCTCTGAGGTGCATCTCTGTGCGGATCTCGTGCATGATTTCAGTCACGCCGACTGGTCGGAGGGCTTCATCCGTCGCTGCTCGCTGACCCCGCACTTTGATAGGCAATTTGGCTTCATCGAGGCTCACCCTGAGCAAGACGCGGAATACTTAGTGGGTGCTGATCGCGTCCATCTGCGCCATCGTCCTATCACAGGCTTTTCCTTCGGTACTCATAGCAGTGCTATCAGTGCGGTGATCTACAACAAGTCGGCCTACATCCGTACCAAGGAACCGCAAAGCGATTACTTTCACGACATATGGAGGGCCAACGGATGGGATGGCGAAAGTGACGTGTGGCGGGTCGAGTTTCGGCTGAAGCGTGATGCCCTGCGAGACTTCAAGATTGAGGACGTGTGTCATGGCATTGGTTATGCCTTTGACCTACCGGAACGTTTAGAGGTGATCTGGCAATACTGTAGTGTGCATTTCCTGCGCTATGTGGTGCCGACAGAGGACACGAACCGGACACGGTGGGAGACGCATTCAGCTTGGCAAGCGGTCCAACATGCCTTCTTCCCGTTGGTGCAGATTGACCTGGCCCCGATTGTGCGAGAGCGGAAGCGGATAGTGAACAAAGAGCGCTTAGTGCAGCAAGTGACGGGGTGCCTGATTACGTTGCATGCCTGGGACAAGGACAGGCACCCTTGTGATGAGGGGGATGATCTCTCACTGGTGTTGCATCGGTACTATCCCAATGCGTTGGAGTACCTTGAGAAGCAGAAGAAGAAAAGTTTTGGTAGGCTTGTGCAGAAGAAACAGCGAGACTATCATCTGATCGCGGCCTAGGAGATATGAATATGGCACAACGAAAGAGAATGTCGGCAGTTAAGCCCTTGTTGTTAACTGTTTCTGACGTAGCAGAGTAGGAGCAATTATCATGGACAAACAGATACCTCAAGTAGACGAACCCATGTTATTGACCATTCAGGAAACCATGCGTAAGTTACGTGTAGGTCGCACAAAGTTGTACAAATTGATGGGGAGTGAGGGCTTACCTGTGTTGCGTTCAGGTAGGTATGTGCGCGTGCCATCTGATTTACTTCAGCAGTGGATAAAGGAACGTGTGCAACAAGGCGTATAGTTGGCGGTAGTGTAAAGCTGTCTTAGGTTGAGCTAAATGCTTGGACTAGGGCGGCTTTGCTGTATCTAGGAAAGTGAGATGCTCCATATGAGTAGAGGAAGACGAGGCAATGGTGAAGGTACTATCACTCAGCGCAAAAACGGGACGTTTGAAGCAAAGATCACAATAGAGGGTGGTAAGCGTAAAAGTATCTATGGTAAAACGCGTAAGGAAGTGCAGGAAAAGTTGAAGATAGCTTTACGTGAGCAGCAGCAGGGGACGCTGGTAACATCTCCGCAACAAAAGCTAGAAGTTTTCTTGAAGGATTGGTTAGAGAGCACGCAGAAGCATAGTGTTCGTCCTCGTACCTATGAACGGTATGAAGAGATTGTACGCTTGCATATCATTCCTGTTCTTGGTCGGCACTACTTACAGAAGCTTACGGCTCAGCAAGTGCAAGCATTCTACACAAAGAAGCTTGACGAGGGGCTAGCGGCTAAAACTGTAGAAAACTTTCATATTGTGTTGCATAAGGCACTAGATACTGCTGTCAAGTGGAATTTGATATCTAGGAATGTGTGTGATCTTGTCACCCCTCCACGTGGTGAGGAATTCGAGATTAAACCGCTTACTGTAGACCAAATACACAAGTTGTTAGATGTTATGCGTGGTCATCGTTCAGAAGCACTCTTTCTGTTGGCTCTTGTTACTGGCATGAGGCGCGGTGAAATAATGGGGCTGAAATGGCAAGATATTGATTTTGCCACGAGCACATTACAGGTGCGCCGTATTCTTACACGGGTGCCTACGAAGTTGCGAGCCGAGGGACATAAAGAGGTGTTTGTCGAAGCAGAGCCGAAAACACGACGCAGCCGTCGTAGTATTGTCATTGCTTCCTTTGCTCTTGAAGCACTAAAGCAGCATCGTGTACGTCAACTGGAAGTAAGGACGAAAGCGGGGGCATTGTGGCAAGACCATGATTATGTCTTTTGTACATCTATTGGTACTCATGTTAACCCAACGAAGGATATCTTGGACCCGTTGAAAGCTCTCTTGAGAAAGGCGAGTTTACCTGATATTCGTTTTCATGATCTGCGTCATAGTGCAGGGACATTGCTTCTTGCTATGGGAATTCATCCAAAGATAGCACAGGAATTGCTTGGTCATAGCAATATCAGTATGACGATGGATATTTACTCTCATGTCCTACCTGGCATGCAGCAAGAGGCTATTAGCAAATTGAATGATATGCTAGCAGGTCTGGGAGAAGAGGATGAGACCACGGATTAGGCGAGAAAAAAGGAGATTGTCGTAAGATTTGTCGTAAGTTGGGTGATTGGTCTTCAAGGGAAGTACCTCAAGCGGCTTCTCATCTGACTTGAGGTACTTCCACTGGTGAGAGGATGCCGAAGGGGGGACTCGAACCCCCATGCCACTTAAGGCACAACGCCCTGAACGTTGCGTGTCTACCAATTTCACCACTTCGGCTTACTTATGCAGATGTACATAGGCGGCAGTGCTCACCTTTTCTACTATGGACGGGTCCTATATTACTGTATCACTTGGATGTTGTCAAGGGCGATTCGCGCCGATTCCTCCATGCTTATCAGACTAGACCGTGGCAACAGACTTGGTTGATCTGTGATATAATAACACAATACCCACAAATAGTGATGTGCGCAAGGCATTACTGTGCCTCATAAGGCTTTGCAGAGTTTGTTGAAGCCGTGTAAGATTGGATGAGGGAGGCCGAGTGGAACTGTAGAGATTATTTGTCTTGCTTGTAGCGTAGGAGGTTTTTATGCAAGACCAATCAACTCCTATGGGAGCTGCTATTGATATTGGGAGCAATACGCTGCACATGATCGTTGCACACTACACACCGATTGTTCTGGATATTGTTGCAGATGAGGTCAACATGGTGCGTATCGGTGAGAGTGTAACGGCTACTGGTGAGATTTCACAGCAGAAGCGTGATGATACACTGGCAGTTTTGTTACAGTATAAGGACATCGCTACACAGCATAAAGCTGATCCTGTTCTGGTGGTGGCAACGGAAGCTATCCGCAAGGCTAAGAACAGCGCCGAGTTTGTTGAGGATGTGCAGCAACACACCGGACTTGCGACGAAGTTGATTAATGGCGATGTGGAGGCTGTGTTGACGTTCTACGGCGCGACATATGAGCTGTACCAGGATGCGCAGGCCCCTAGGTTGGTGGGGGTGATGGACCTCGGTGGAGGCAGTACTGAACTAGTGTTGGCGAAACAGAAACAGCTTACATGGCACACTTCCTTACCTATTGGTTCTGGTTGGTTGCATGATCGCTATTTGCACTCGGACCCGCCGACGCGTGATGAGGTGTCAGTGGCTGAGACATTTCTGCAGACTTACTTCGAGAAATTACCAATTAAGCGTTATCCCTCTACACTCATTGCGACAGGGGGAAGTGCGAATTCGCTACTGCAGTTGGCACGACGCGCCTTTCATTCCAACACACAGGATGATCGGTTGACGTACAATGACCTCCTACGCTGCGAAGGTTTATTGTGCGCCTTATCAGCTCAGGGGATCGCACGTCGCTACAACCAACCGCTGGCACGTGCCCGTATCTTACCAGCAGGTGCGTTGATGATACGTATAGTAATGTCTCAATTTGGCTTGCCTGAGATTCGCGTAAGCCCTCACGGTATCCGCGAGGGTGCTCTGCTGGCCTATGCCCGTTATGGCAGTGAGTGGTTGCAGCACATGGAGAAAGAGGCTAAGCAGCAAGAGAGCGCCGCAGCAGTGATCGCTGGCAAAAATGGTATGCTCACGGAATCGTTTGCTCAGTCGGGGTGGCGTTTGTTACAGGAGCACGCGCACAAGTTGCTACAGTGGCGCAATGAAGTCTTGAAGCACGAGGATATAGAAGCAGTACATAAGATGCGCGTCGCTACACGCCACCTACGCGCTGTACTTGATGCGTATCAGTCAATCTATCCAACAAAGCCTTTTAAGAAGCTCTATCGCAGTATCAAAGACCTGGCTGACACACTAGGAAGCGTTCGTGATACAGATGTGATGATCGAGAATCTGGAAGCTCAGTTAGAACATGCAGCAAGTGAGGAACAAGCAGGAATACATTGGCTCATCGATCACTTGAAGCTATACCGTCGACAGCACCAGGACTCGATAGAGCAGTTCTTCGCCGATTTTGATGAAGATAGGCTGAAAGCGGAAATCGATGCATGCCAGCCGAAAAAAGGAGGGTGACATGGCAAAGGCTAGACCTATTGTTGGCTTGGACGTGCAGGCATCGACCTACAAAAATGCATGTCTGGTAGTGCATACGCGACTTGAGGAACTGTACAACTGGGCACCTTTCGTTGATGATCCCTATCGTGTACGCAAGTTGCACAATTTGCGTATTGCAGCCAAGCGCCTGCGTTATACGTTAGAAATATTTGAAGAGGTGTTACTCGAAGCAAGTAAGGATGCGATAAAAGAGTTAACACAAATACAGGATGAATTGGGGAGGCTACACGATAGCGACGTGATGCTTGCCTTGCTGGGGCTTTGCCTAGACAGCCAGGGCGCTAGAACCAGGCATAAGTATGCACTCTCAAATTCCCAGCACAGCAAAGAAAGGGTGCAGCTCAATTCAGAGTTAGTGGCTACTCTCGTTGATCCCTTGGCTACTCCCTCTGCAAAGGAGCGTTACGGTTTGGAGCAGTTAATGCTGCATTTACAGCAGCAGCGAGATGAACAGTATATGGCCTTTCGTCAGCATTGGCAGCAATTGCAGGCACGTGACTTTCGTCGTGAGCTCCTTAGACTACTGGACACATAATGTCTGCAGTGGTCCACAAGCGGACCGTTAAAAAAGGAGAAGGCTTACACATGATACCGCCATTTTCGCTTGAGGAGTTGAATTGGTGGAAACAGGCCCAGCCAACGACAGAAGAACTTCATCTAAGTGGAGGGCTACTCGTGGAGGACTGGCCTCATGCTCGCCATGTGCTGCGTCTCTCCGCTGAACTGTTCCAAGCGACGCAGCCGCTTCACCTTTTGGATGAAAGTGCGCTTCGCTTGCTTGAGCGGGGGGCATTTCTGCATAATACAGGCATGCTGGTCGAATCCCGCCGTCATCATAAGCATTCCTTTCGCCTCATTAAGCAAACCAAGCTCCCAGACTTCACCGATGAGGAGCGGCATGAAATTGCCTGCATTGCCCGCTACCATCGTCGAGCACTTCCTAGCAGTAAGCACGAAGAGTTCGCCGTACTCAATAAGGAGGCGCGTAGGCGTGTCTCTGCCCTCGCCGCCCTTGTGCGCATTGCCGACGCCCTTGATTACAGCCATGATGGTTGTGTACTACACGTAACTACCGACCCAGATGACTGTAATGAAACAACCTGGACACTGCGTATCCAAGCACGTCCTCTCGCCGAGCTGAACGAAACGCTTGCAAGCGCCTACGAAAAGGCTGACCTCTTCGAGAAAGTGTTTACGCGAAAACTACGCCTGCTCGTTGAGCAGTAAGCAATAGCTTACGGTTGTTTTATGCTACCTGCCTGTACGTGCAAGTTCTCGTGCATCGCGTCCCTTGACAGATTTGTCGCGATTGAAGCGATCAAACCCGAGTTCTCCCCTTTCCCAGATGACTAGCAGCATGCTCGCGTTGAAGATAGAAGAATAGGTACCACTAAAGATGCCAATGAGCAGCGTGAGAGTGAAGGTGCGGATGCTCTCACCACCGAAGAGCGTGAGCGCGCTCAGTGTGAAGAGCACAGTCAGCGAGGTATTGAGCGAGCGAGACAGCGTCTGCACCAAGCTTGCGTTCACTACCTGCTCGAAGGTCTCCACGGTACGGCGCTGCATGTTCTCGCGGATACGGTCGAACACCACGATAGTGTCGTGGACGGAGAAGCCAACCACTGTCAACAGAGCCGTGATGAATAAGGCGTCGATTTGGACATGAAACGCCCAGCCTAGAATCGAGAAGATGCCCAGCACCACCAGCACGTCGTGCAGAAGTGCGATAATGGCACAGGTACCGTAGCGCCAAGGTTTAGGCACTTTGCGGAACGAGAACCAGATGTAGAGCAGAATCGCTACCGCGGCTGCAATAACGGCGAGGAACGCATTACGTGTTGTCTCTCCCGCCACCGAGCCTGATACCTCGGAGTTGCTGATGAGCTGTAAGTATGGACCACCTCCATTTAAGCTTGCCGCCATAAGCTTGGGCACATCACTCGTCTTGACGGTGGTACTGGTCAGAATGGTAACCGTTTGTGTTGTAGTGCCCTGGGAGATGTCGGCAACACTGACAGGAATATTCGCAGGGTTACTGGGTGTCATCGTGGGCGTAGGTGTTACCTTGCTCACGATTGGTGTCCCCTTTCCTGTTGCTACTGAAGCAGTGGGAGTCGGAGACGGGATAGCCGAAGGAGGACCTTTGGTAGGATCACTCGTATTTGGCAGCTTGTTGAGCAAAGCTCGCACGTCACTCGTCTGTAGAACCGTTGAGGAATTCGGTGGCAGTACAAGCGTTACGAGCGTCACCGGCTTCGCAAGTGGTAGGGGGTAAGGATTGATGATTGCACCAGGATACTTCTGCTTCAATGTATTCTGAATATATTGTTCAACATTCTGATCGACCTGCGTACTCAGGCGAATCCAGATAGTATTGTTGGCTGGTTGTGTTTTATTATCACCCAGGATAACTGCCAAATCTTTCAGATTCAATGGTCTAAGCAGTTTCATCACTTGGTCAGTGCTCCTCACCTGGGCCTGTGGGCGAAACTCGACACTTGCGCCCCCGGCAAAGTCAATGCCGACGTTTAGACCCGTAAAAATGAGCGAAATGAGGCCAGGAATGATCACGATCAGTGAGATGATTAAGAATAGGTAACGATACTTTACAAGATTGAACACAAAAAGCTCCTCTATACCGTGCGGTTGGCTCGCGCCAGGGACGATGTGGCAATCGAACCAGCGGGAAGCCCGAAGAGTGCAGGGTGACTCACAACACCAGTCGGGACGAGCAGGTTCAAGAAGGTGCGCGTCACTACGATGGCGGTAAACATACTAATAACGACGCCAAGGAAGAGCGTCGAGGCAAAGCCAACGATAATGGTTGC
>Ga0213874_10000176_pt1 | contig 11398 bp, 12 predicted proteins | sample BarmaccomBMRX_R7_FD_160098 | JGI IMG/M metagenome (GOLD analysis project Ga0213874, IMG submission 160098) | Root-associated microbial communities from Barbacenia macrantha in rupestrian grasslands, the National Park of Serra do Cipo, Brazil - RX_R7 | ecosystem: Host-associated > Plants > Roots...
CATTGAAGATAGGATTCGTAAAGATCTGATTGAACAGGTATATTAAACCCACGGAACTATCCCTTTGCCTTCCTTGATCACGCTGGCCTGGCGTTCAGGCACTGGATCGTAAAGATCACCGTGATAAAAGGGATGACAGCGACTAATACGCTTAATGGTCATCCAGCCGCCACGGAAAAAGCCAAAACGTTGAATAGCCTCATATCCGTACTGCGAACACGAGGGAATGAATCGACACGATGGGGGCAAGACTACCGACAGCGTGCGCTGATAAAGTCGAATAAGTGCTAGTGCTATATATTTCACGGTTGCTGACCTTTGTGCATGTTCAGTTGCTCTGCTTAGATAATGCATCTCGGAGCTGTGCCCGCCGCAATAATCTACCAACATCCTGTGTAAGCACAGCCAGATCGCTATCTACTACTTGCTGCTTTACACTAAGTACTACGTCCCAGTTGCCTAAAAGTTCAGGAAGAAAGGGGCGAATCGCTTCACTCAGTAGCCGTTTAACGTAATTACGCTTAACCGCCGACTTAGAGATGCGCTTACTGACCACGAAGCCGATGCGTATTCCCGGCGTGTTACTAGGTAAATATGCAAGAACGAGCAGCGGAGACGAGGCGACCCGTCCCTGCTGCCTTACTCGCTGAAAATCGCTGCTCTTTCGTAGGCGTAATGCACGTTTAAGCGCCACGATGTGCTGAAACCTTCAAATTAGACTGTCAATCTCCAGCGTCCTTTAGCGCGGCGAGCTTTGAGTACACGACGGCCATTGCGCGTAGACATACGTTTCATAAATCCGTGTTCGCGTAAACGCGGAATACGCTTAGGTTGCCATGTGCGTTTCATGAGAGATGCTTTCCTACTCCTCCCCTTGGAATATCCTGTAAATTATACATAGTATGGTGGAGGATGTCAACTAGTTTTGAAACGCAGGAGAACGCGTCCGAGCCTGATCTCGTCATTGTCATGCAATAGTATTGGCTTCTTGGGGTCAAGGCCCTGGCGGTTGAGAAAGGTGCGGTTAGTGCTATTCTCATCCTCTAGCATATACTGGCCGTTCTCAAGGAAGATGCGGGCATGCATGCGTGAGACACCGCCCTCTTCGCCGCCGTGCGGAGTGAGGTCGATGTCAGGGTACATGTTGCTCATTGCATCTTCACGGCCTATAGTAACGTTGTCCTTACCGCTAATATCGAACTCCTGGTTGTCGGCTTCGACGATGAGCCGTGCCTGCGTCGCTGTTGCTGCACTGCCTGCCGGCACAGGAGCAGCGGCAGCAGGAGCAGAGGCACCGCCGAGTAGGCTTTGACCACAGTTGGAACAGAAACTTTCGCCCGCGGGATTTGCTGCCCCACAGGACGGGCATTGCTGCGTTCCTGCTGTGGGAACTGCTACTACGGTGGGAGCCTCTGGAGAAACAGTAGCTGGTGACGCAGCGCCGACCAGAGACTCGCCACATTCATCACAATAAGCAGAACCATCTGGATTCTCATGACCGAGAGAGCACTTTATTGTCATAACGATCTATCCTTCCTTAAAAAAAGAGACCTTGTTTGCACATGCTTTGTTTTTACTGAGGCATACTTATGGTAATATGTCGTCCAGTCTCTGCGTTAGTTTACGCGTCTTGTTACCGATTGATTTGACCTGATCTTGTGAAATCTGCTGACCCTGGTTAATCTGTTCCAAAGCGGTCTGTGTTTCCTGATCTAGTACGCGTGTGACGTTGGGGGCGAGGCGAGTCGTAGCTTTGCCTGTGCGTTTGTATTCGTCGAGCACTTTTGTGACCAGGCGATGCGCATTGGCTTTTTCAGCAAAGTTCATTACCAACGCGTTCACTTGTGCTGTCTGGGTGGCATCTGTAGAGAAGGTTACTTTAATGTCATCGCGTATACGCTCACCTATAACACCTATGATAGGCACATCGTATGTGAGCTCGGCTTGTGCAATGCGGAATAATCCCGCTGGTCGGGGATCAATCATTAGTTCGGCCAGCACCGATTGTGGTTTGTCTCTCTCCAGGTCGCCCAGGGGTATAACTACCTGGCGATCAGAGAGCACGGACTGTCCAAGGTCGCTGATGATAGGAAGAACCTTCACTGCTTTTTTCGGTGCGACGCCCGCTGGCAAGCGTAGTGTCAAGGTCGTATTGCGCACAGCCACGGCTACAGCGCTCTGCACCTGCTGCTGGAAGATGCTCATAGCGTCAGCCGGGTTTCTGATAAATTCGGCTGGCATACCACCACTGAGCTGACCAATGTCGTCCAGCAAGTTTTCGTCCCAGTCTTGGCCGATGCCTAGTGGGTAGATGGCAACGCCTGTTGCTGCTGCTTCTCTGGCAAGCTGGCGGCAGCGGTCGGAGTCGCCATAGGTGACACCATCCGTCAGCAGAATCATGCGGTTAATCGCGTTGGGAATGTTCCAGCGGCGTAGTTCACCAAGCCCTTGAAGCATACCCAGAGACATAGTCGTGCCGCCGGCGTCCTGAATACGGTCGATTGCAGCCTTCATCCCAGGCTTATCGTTACAAGGCATCGAGGAAATGATCACCTGCGCACTGTCGTCGAAGATGACTACGGAGATATAGTCCGTCGGCTCCAAATGGTCAATAACCATTTTGACTGCCTCGCGCACGTTTCTCAGCTTTGCACCTTTCATAGAACCGGAATGGTCAATGACCAGAGCGAAATTCAACGGCATGCGTACCTGTGCCATCATTTCTGTCGGCTTGGTCTCTAATAAGACGTATGCGATCTGGCTTCCGCCGGTAACCGGCATGAAATCTTTTCCCAGTTGGTGTGCCAGTGTTACCTCTCCGGGCATAATATGTCAACTCCTTTCGCACGCGGGGGTGAGCGTCACCTTTTTGCAAACAAGCTCGCGGAGGGACATGGCGACCGCAAAGGTCGCCACTACTCTATATGCTCCACCCGCCTCGTCACGCGTCTGGTAGTGGCAGCGGCTCTGCCCCAGCCATGTAAAAAATTGACGACCACCCCAACATGCTGGCTAGCTCTTAGTATATCATACGTTCTGTCTTGTGGCGGGGTTGTGTTTTTCATAAACTGTTTAGGTTAATCTACTTCTCATGTCTCTTTTGTCTTCTCTCGCGGTTCCTCTTATACTTTAGGTACTTACTGACAAGTTTGGATTTACTGTTTTTAGCATTCAGATCAAGAACATAGGGATGCCTGCACTCATGATCTTGCTGCTTCTCTCCTGGAAGCTTTAGAAAATGTAAACCATTTGCTATTCTGTCTCCGTCCTCTGTCCCTGCTACTGTGTAAATGCGATTGATTACTACTCCATGCTCAAGAAGTTCGATAAGATAAGCTAAAGCTGCGTGCAGTAGCCTACTTGCATAATATCTTTCAACTAGACCAGGCTTGGCGACTATCCCAATCACATAGCAGTCTTGAGAACCCGCTATGTATGGTTGGAAGTCCTCTGGCTTTAGCTGTGTTTCGTCAATCTCCAAGTTAAGAAGCATCTCCAGTGCATCATGCCTGAGAGGGCTTATAGTGATTCCTCCTACTACACTATTCGTCTCAGTATCCTTGAGTATATGTATTGCTTGTGGGTTATGAAGTAACCACTTCTGCTGTTCTTCTGGCATGATAAGTGTTTCTTCATGGAACACTAATCGGTCAACATCGTCTATGAGTTGTCTAAGTTCTTCAAGGTTTGGGACGATAAATGTTAGTCTCTCTGGCTCTTCCTCATATTCTGTAAGTATTTGTGCTTTCTCTTGTACCAACCTGTCAATCTCTTTCTTAGGATAGACAGCGTGTGTTCTTAAAGGCAAGATAATCTTGGGGATCCTTCCCTCACGGACGTACTGATGAAAAGTGCTTTTAGGCAGATCTAGCTTTTTCATTGCTTCTTCTGCTCTGTAGTATGCCTTCATGCGTTTTCCTTTCCCATGTCCGTACCATTATTCTAATCCTTTTAGCCCTTTCAGTCAAATAGTACTGCAATGAACGTGAGTAAATGAACCTATCTAGCCTATTCAGCCTTTTGGTATTGACAAATAAAGATCATCATGCTATGATAATTCCATACCTTTCAGCCTTTCTAGCCAGTTGGTTTAACAACTTAAGGCAGGTGAGGCAAGTAGACACGACAACAGTAGTCCCCTCAACCGAACGACGAAGGGACTACAGAGAAACCCGTAAAGTCACGTTCACCGTTCTGTACGGGGTCCATCCCTATACTAGGCACATGGACCCGCATCGTCAAGAAAGGCAAGCACTATGGCTGACAGCAGCCAACGCCCTATCCCCATCCCGATGGAAGACCCCATCATGCACACCGATGAACATCCTTTTTGTGCGTTTGACCCCTTCGATGACTGCCCCTGCCATGAGGATCCTACTCTGATTGGTGAGGTGAACCAGCAGGTCACCGATGGCTTGCTCACCCCTGATGAAGCGACCAGTATCGTGACTGGTCGCCAGTTCTAGCAAGGAGATCATCTATGTCTACACACACTCACCAGTACGTCGTTTCTCCCACTGAGCAAGCGCCCTGGATGCCCCTGGAAGGGCTGATTGAGCAGTGGGCAACCCTGGCGCACGAGGCCACGACTCCACAGATGAGGAAAGTCATCGGCTACGCCTTTGCAGCGCTGTCCTCTGAACAGGTAGCCTTGCAGTCCTACCACCTGGCAACCCAGTACGACCAGCGGCGTCACACGCTCTGCTGGTCTTCGCCCTTGGACGCCTACGCACCCGCACTTGGTGACCTGCACGAGGCTCTACGAGAGTGGATGAGTGTTGCCTATGCACTAGAGAGTGAAGCCCGTGCTCAGTCTGACCCCGCTTGTGCAAGCACGCTCTCTGCCTTGGTCATGGAAGCGCTCACCCACTGCCAACGTCTCTCGTGTATTGCGCACTGTGTGCGTACTGAGCAGCACGCCCGCTACCAAGAGAGCATCAAGCACCTACGGAAGGAGAGGTCATGAGTGAGCACAGCAGCATCGAATGGACCCATTCCACCTGGAACCCCGTCACGGGTTGTACCGAAGTCAGTGCAGGCTGTGACCATTGCTATGCCCGCACCTTTGCCGAGCGCTTCCGTGGCGTGAGTGGTCACCCCTACGCGCAGGGCTTTGACGTGACCCTCTGGCCCGAGCGCCTAGACACCCCCACCCGTTGGAAACGCCCACGCCTCATCTTTGTCAACTCCATGAGTGACCTCTTGCACAAGCAGGTTCCTGACGACTTCATCGTGCAGGTCTTTCACACGATGGCACGCCGTGCGCCCCAGCACACCTACCAAGTGCTCACTAAGCGCCCCTCGCGCCTGGTCCACACCACGCTCTTGGCACAGATCAAAGAGGCTATTGGTCCCTGGCCTGCCCACGTCTGGCTAGGCGTTTCCGTGGAGTGCCAGCAGTACACCTGGCGGGTGGACAAACTGCGTGCCACTCCTGCTCCCGTCAAGTTTATCAGTGCTGAACCTCTGCTTGGCCCCATCCAGTTCGATCTGGCTGGCATCGCCTGGCTGATTGCGGGGGCCGAAAGTGGGCATGGTGCCCGCCCGATGGAGGAGCAGTGGGTACGCAGCTTGCGTGACCAAGCGACTGCTGCACAGGTCGCCTTCTTCTACAAGCAGAACGCCTGCCGTGGCCGCAAAGTGCCCGTGCCCGTGCTGGATGGCAAGCGGTGGCAGCAGTTGCCTGTCGAGCGAACCGCACGCAGGAACTAGTCACCACAAGCAGGGGCCCACCAGGAATGGTCACGTAGAAAGGAAGCGCCATGACCAAAGAAGTCTGGTACTGCGAAGGTTGTCAGACCGTGGGATGTGCAGAGCTAGCACCACACACCGCTGTCTACACGGCCCTGTACGCCATCAGCAGGTCACACCGGAGCCTCTCCCCCACCTGTCCTGTTCCGGTCGAAGGGGTACGGGTGCTCAACACCGCCATTCTTGCCTCACGAGAGGCCCTAGAAGTTCACCTTCCCAGGTGGGTGGTATCCCCAGCAGCCCACTTCTTGGGGTTTGAGTAGAACACCTAGGAACAGGGTCTCTAGCTAGAGACCCTCTTGTCTTGCGCTGAAAGAGAGAAAGGACACAGCCATGAGAGAACAACGCGCATCCCATTACCAGCAGCAGTCTCGTCCCGCTCAGCAGGAGAGCGACGAGGACGAAGAGGACGACCGCCTCTATGAGACGCGCTTGCCCACCAGCCCCCGCCGCTACCACACGACCAGTGACCAACGCACGGTCACGCGCCGCCCCCACTATGAGGTCGAAGTCCACCGGGGCTATACGATCCCCAGGCGTGCCAGTCAACAGTCGCCACCAGCAAGGCAGCAGGCCCCGCCACCAGAGACCAGCACGCACCCGCCACCGCAGGGCATGCATTGGGTGTTCTATCTCGGTGTCGCCATGCTGGTCATGCTGCTGGGCTGGTTCGTGCTGAGTGCGCTCCTCTCGTGGTGGCAAGTGACCCAGGATGATTGGCATTACGGACGCCCACGTACCTATCAAACGGACGCCCGTGTCGGGCACCATGATAATGTCACCCCCAGTCACTTCCTTGCCCTCAACCTGCACGGCCAGAGTGAAGTGATCGAGTTTCCAGGAGGCGACGCGACCCAGGCCAAGGTCTACCTCGGTCCGGTCTTGAGTGGCCCAGGAGCAGACTTGGTTCCAGTGACGGTGCGCTTCAAGGACGTCACGGGCGACGGCAAGCCCGATCTGGTGCTGCAGATGGGCGAGCAAAGCGTGGTCTTTGTCAATGACACCGTGGATGGGATCATGCAGTTCCGCCCCGCACGGGCAGGGGAAGCAAGCGGGCTGTAAAGGAAGTGCTGAGCACCACCTAGAGCACTATCCTAGGTGGTGCCTTGCAAGGAAAGGATACACACACGATGGACGAACATCTCCACGAGGAAATTAACGGCATTCTTACCCAACTGCACGAGCGCTATGAGCAGCAAGAGCACGCTGTACCGGAACAAGACGAAGTAGCTGATACCCCTGATGAGCAACCGTCTCTTCCCCCGAAGGTGTATGTCTATGTGCTGGATAGACCTCTGGAAGAGCACTTGGCTGAGCAAGACGAGATGGTGGAGAGTACGCCCACTGCTGAGCAAGCAGCGGATCCCGTGACGCAACCCCCAGTACGCAACAAGCGCAAGCCCCATGTGCTTCTGGTCGTAGGCTGCCTGGCCCTCGTCGGAGTACTGGCAGGGATGCTGGTTGCGCTCCTGCTGGTGCCACCTACGGCGACGATTACGCTGGTGCCCGTCTCCACCCCGATTAGCAGTACTCTGCTGGTCACCGTGGTGACAGGTACCCCAACGCTTGCACACCACGAGGTACAGGGACGGCTGCTGTCGTCACTGGTGATGAGTCAAGCCAGCACGGTGCCCACCACAGGCACAGGCACCCAACAGGCACGCGCTGCCCAAGGGATAATTACCTTCTACAATGCGGCCCTTACTGAGCAAGTCATCCCCGCAGGCACGCTCTTAACGGGTACCGATGGGGTCGAAGTGGTGACTGAGCAAGAGGCAGCTATTCCAGCAGGGTCACTCTCCACGAACGGACAGGCAACTGTGCCTGCCCATGCCACGGAAAGTGGCCCCACAGGCAACATCAAGGCAGGAGATCTCTATGGCCCCTGTTGTCGGGCCAATGTGTTTGTACAGAATAGCGCCGCCTTTACCGGAGGACAAGACGCCCGCACGTTCCCGATGGTCACCCAGCAAGATCTTGACCAAGCCGCAACCACGCTCAAGGCAGCACTTGCCAGTAGCGTGCAGGCTGCTGTGCAAGCACAGGTGCATCCAGGCGAACACGTGATTAGCCCGCTGCCCTGTACGCCTATGGTCACTCCCGATCATCGAGCAGGAGCGGAAGCAAGCCAAGTGACGGTGACCGTGAGCGAGTCCTGTACCGCAGAAACCTATGATGCTGCTGCCATCCAGACACTACTCACACAGAGCACCACTCAACAGGCTACTACGCAATTGGGAGCAGGCTACGCGCTCACAGGAGAGCTAGAGACCTCCATTCTGCATAGCAGCATACAGGATGCACAGCGCGGGGTCGTCACTTTAGAGGTGAAGGGAGCAGGGCTGTGGAGCTATCAGTTCACGAATGCACAACTCGACCAGATGAAACAGGCCATTGCAGGCACAAGTAAAGCCGAGGCGACCGCGCTCTTGCTGCACACCCCAGGTGTACGTAGCGTCTCGGTGAGTCTAGCTGGCACGAGCGTGCTTCCTCGTGCTCTTGATGCATTGCGGGTGGTCGTCGTCTATGGGGTCTAGGCACCAGGATACACTGCGCCATGACCGTTCATGAAACCAACGAGGAGTGAAGAGCGATGAAGCAGCGGAAGAGCAAAGAGCAGATTACCAGAGCACTTACCCATATCCAGCTTAAAGAGACCAATGGGGGTAAGTTAGCTGTGCTAGATGAAGTAGCGAGCGTCTATCTACCCCTGTGCCAGCAGTATGTAACCCTCTTTTGCATCGATGAGCAGCCCGATATGTTTCGTGTCCCTTGCTTTGACACACCCTTATCCGAGCGCTGGCAGCGGGTCGCTATCCAGCAAGCAGCAGGTATCGCCCAGTCTTGGCGCACCAATCGAGAGCACGCGTACCAGAGCTATCTGCAAGAACACCGAGCCTATCACGAGCGACAGGCAGCAGGCACGCTGCACAGAGCAACCAAGGAGCCACAGTGGCAGGAATGGAGCGTGCCCGTGCTACGCCAGATGTGCATCCAGGCGAATGCCAATGTGGCCCTACTTGAAGTCGCAGAGGATTCCACCTTTGACTACTGGCTCAAAATGAGCACCCTACAGAAGAGGCAACCTATTCGTGTCCCAGTCAAGTTGGCAGCCTATCATACAGAGCAACTGACCGACCCCAAGACGGGCAAGAGGAAAGCCCTCAACAGCAGTGTGACCCTTAACAAGCGTGAGGGTGCCTGGTGGCTCACGCTCTCCTATGACGAGGTGGTGGCAGTACAGACCCCACCTGACGCCCCAGTGATTGGCATCGATGTGGGCATTGCCAATTTCTTGACCACCGATGACGGCAAGCATTACGGCACGTTCCACGGCAAGCTGCGTGCGCGGCACAAGCGAGACCGCGCCAAGCGCCGCAGGAAGGCCAAGCTGCGGGCGTGCCTGAAGAAAAAGGGGGTCAAGAAGCTGCCTTCGACCAGCAGTCGCACGGGGCAGCGGTTAAGACGGCATGTGAAACAATCTATCAACCGTGCCGTGAATGAGTGTTTTACCGACAAGGAGCATGCAGGCGTGCAGTTTGCCTATGAGCAGTTGTCGATAGCCACCATGAAGTTCAAGGCACGGGCACAAAATGCGTATCTGCGAGCATCGAACTTAGCCCATATCCCACAGCAGATTGCTTGGAATGCGGCCAAGCGTGGGAGGCGTGCTACCAGAGTACCCAGCGCGTATTCCTCGCAGCAGTGCAGTGTGTGTGGGTATACAGACAAGAAGAATAGACCGAGCCAACAAACGTTTTGTTGTCAGGTCTGTGGGTACGAGACCCATGCGGATGTAAATGCAGCCAAGAACCTGGCAGCACGCGTAGGGGATAGCGAACTCTACGCATGCCAGGACAAGCACGCCATCAAAGCCCTGCTCATGGAGCGTCATGAGGCATGGACACAGCACCAAGGTAAGCAGGACATTGGTCCGACGAAGTGCCAAGGGATAGCCTCAGTGTCTTCGACGTGAAAAGGATGTGCTATACTTTTCTTTGATAGGGCACCCGTAGTGTGTCCTCCCGCCTAGTCGGTTGTTTCGTAAACGGGCGTAGGTGAAGGTTCAGCAATGAAGATGAATGTCTCCGTTGTTGGCAACTATATCATACTGATTAATGTACCATGACCACGATGGCGCTGACGTTGTCCTCGCCGCCGTTCTTATTGGCGGCCTCGATCAATTGTGTGCAAGCACTGTATGGATCAGGTGCATGGGTGAGAAGCTCTGTAATCTGTGGATCACGCACCATTTCCCACAGACCGTCAGAACAACTGAGCAGAATATCAGCGGGAAGAATCTGCTGTTTAAAGATGTCTACCTGCAGATTCAGCTTATCACCGAGGCTGCGGAAAATTTGACTACGCTGGGGATGGGTGTATACGTCGTCGGGTTCAATGAGGCCACCTGCGACCATTTGACTGACTAGAGAGTGATCGTTGGTGAGCCGATACAGTTTACCATCCCGTAACATATACGTACGGCTGTCGCCAACGTTGAGGATGTAGGCATGATCCTCAACCACCATAAAGCCAGTGATGGTCGAACCCATGTCGGTCTTGTCACGCTGGTTCGTGTGATAGAGAGCTGCGTTTGCATCCTCCACTGCTCCTTCCAGCAGGGTTACGAGACCGTCTTCGACCATCGGTTTGGCTGACTCACCCGCTTGCTCGTGGGCGAGTGGGTCCAGGAGCACTTGGCGCACCAGACGTTCGGCTATCGTGTTGATGGCCATACGGCTAGCCTGCTGGCCATTGTCGTGTCCGCCTAGACCATCTGCCACGATAAACACCCCCACAGCAGTGGAGAGCGATTCATGGACACGTTGTAACTGCAAGACGAGAGTGCTGTCCTCATTCGGTTCGCTGCGCCGTACATCACCTGCATCTGACGCACTGGCAGCAAGCAAACAGACACCAGTAGGAAATGATGAGATTATTGTCTGTGGCTGCTCAATCATATAGGTCTGTCCTTGCTCTACAAAGGTGTCGACGATAGCTCCCTGCAACACGTCGGCTTCCTTGTTCTGTTCCTGCGTTGCGGGATACTCATGCATGATATAGGAAGCATGTACTAGCTCTGCACCGCAGTTGATGCAGAACTGGTCACCTTCAGTATTTTCTTCGGAGCCACAATTCCAACAGTACTTGTAGCTTTGGTGGTCGGTTACCTGGTATGTATGCTCTTGCTGCGCTGTGCTTAAAACTTGCACGACCTCGAAGCGCCCAGCAAGGGTCATACCGATAGCTAGAACGGGAAAGCTCTCGTTTGAGTCAACCGGAGTCTGCCGGTCGACAGCCTCCGTTGTCTCTTCTTTGATTATTGTGGGCAAGCTTTCGGCAGTCGCTGAGGTTTCCTCACTTTGTTCCGTTGCACTCACCACGGCGGGTGACGCTGCAGCCTCATCCGGTGGTAACAGTAGGGTCGGAGCATCCGCAACGTCCATAACATCGTGTGTATTGCTCGTCTTTTGCTTCTGTTCCCGTTCTTGCTGCCAGCGGCGCGCTTGATAAGCCATCATTTCTTGTGGCGAAAGAATTTGCGTAGGTGCATAGCTAATGTCGTCTACCTCACTCAGTATCTCTGGCGACTGCCGGTGTAGTAGCGGGGATTGGGCATCCGCAACGGGCTGCTCTGCGGTTTGCA
>Ga0213874_10000177_pt1 | contig 11386 bp, 9 predicted proteins | sample BarmaccomBMRX_R7_FD_160098 | JGI IMG/M metagenome (GOLD analysis project Ga0213874, IMG submission 160098) | Root-associated microbial communities from Barbacenia macrantha in rupestrian grasslands, the National Park of Serra do Cipo, Brazil - RX_R7 | ecosystem: Host-associated > Plants > Roots...
ACTTGGTGGATGGACCCTGGTTCTTGCCCCCAGTAATCAACTTTGTCACATAATCTATCGTTTTTTGGGCTGAATCACGCAGTCCTTGATAAAAGGCGCGTTTAGCCGCCGAAATGCTATAGTCAGCAATTTTTTTATTGAGATCGCCGATCAACTTGCTTAGGCTGGCTAGAGAGCCATTAACCTCACCCCAGTGGTCGGCGCTCGTGTCGTAGCCATTATGATCGCCCCAGGCACCCTGCAAATCGCGAGGCGTGAGGTGATCTGCTACAGAGTTCCAGGCGCTCTTGAGCGAGGCATCCAGATAGCCTTTCGCCTCCAGACAGCGGATAATTCTCTTGAGTTCCTCCGCAGAAACGCCTGCGCCTAGTGCCTGGGCGATAAGCTGCAGCCACTTCTGGAGCGCCTCTGCGTTCACACCCAGTTTGGCCGCTAGCTCACGCACCATATCTTCTACAGCAGCTTGCTGCTCAGGGGTGATCTGAGGCCCCTTGGGCAAATTAAGATGAAGAATCTGTGGCTTGGAAGCCTCTGGCGTACTGGTGACGGTATGGACCAAGTGGTTATACGCGTAAATGGCGAGTGTGCCTACAATCCAAATAATAAGATCGGCGGCCACCAAGCTTAAGATCAAATCGATCTGTGCTGCCAATAGGGCCGCGTCCAGGGGTGCTTCGACTAACACAGCCGTTCCCCCTGTTGCCACTGCTACCACAGCCTCAACTACTATGAGTAGGATATCGAGAATCGCTAGGCCAGCAGCCAGCACGCCAATTCCCTCTAAAACTAGCAGACAGGCGTTATTGAGGCTCTGCTGAGCACCACCAGCGTCGATATTCAGATTAAGCTGTGTGAGTGAATTGGATAGACTAGTGAACTGCGTGTTCATCTCTGTCGCTCCTGGACCCTGCCAGGTTACTCCACTGGCCTGCGCCGTGGTCAGGCTGGTGAGCCGCGTTTGCATCACGCTCATTGTAGTTTTATGTACGTCTGCCACCTGCATGCCTACTCTGTTCTGCTGTTGCAGTGCTCCCCGAACAGGTTCTACCACCTGATTGAGTTTTGCGGTAGCGAAGCCAGTCAGGCCCTGGTTGACCACACCAAGGGCGATTTCTTCCATGGTTGGTATGACTGATCCGCCTATGTGCTCAATGTGTCCGATCATACTGGAGATGACATGCACCGGGTCCTGACCCATTTCAAGCAGGAAATGTACAAAACCTTCTAATCCTTCAAAGGTACCAATGCCTAGCGATTCTAGCTCTTTAAGTGCTGTGTCCAATAATTTCCCGAAATCATCGGCAACATGCTCTATCCCGTTAATCATCGCTGAGAAGATGCTCATAAGAATCCCTTCGGTTACTCTCATGAATAAAAGCCACTTTATCAGTGATACACAACCATATGCTTGGGAAGAAGGCGCTTTTTACTCCTGCTGAAACTGGAGAAGTCCGCTGATGTTCTGTTCAGATGCACTCACCGCTTGTGACGCCTTGTCGATATGGTCCACCAGGGTGTACAGCGCTTGATAGACCTCCTGGTACTGGCGGTGATAGTTGTTCACAGCGTCTCCAATTTCATTACCCTGACCCGAGACTGTGGCGAAAATTTTACCCACAGCCGTCAGCAGATGATGGTAAGATGCTGGTTGATTCATAAAAAGACGAGAATGCTCCTGCCATTGTGTATCGAGGAAGTTTCTCAGGCTATACGCAGTAGTCGACATTGCTTCTGTCGAGTATGAAAGATTTTCGTTGCTCATAGACGCCTCGCTTTTTTTCTGATTTATAACCGTTTTAGGATATCTCAGCGATCTGTTTCTGAAGACAGACGAGTCACAAAGAACCAATTGAACAACAGTATCCACTCCTACTCAAACTCCCCCATACTTTGGCAATTGAGCAGTAGAGTGTATAGATGTGTATTGCTCATTGGCCCCTAATACGCCTGGAACCCTCTTCTGATCTGATCATCTAGATCGCCATAGCCAATCCCCGCACTCTGCACACGTTGGCCAACCTCTTCCAGCACATGTTGAATGCCATTGACATCGGTGTGCCATTGAGCCATCAGGCTAGCAAATTGCGAGGCTGCTGGTCCCTGCCACATCTCTTGCAGGGCGGCGATATCTTTGCCAACCTGGGAGATCAGGTCGGCAAGTTGCACGGATTGGGCAGCGAATTGGCCTGCTGCTGTTTGCATGGATTCAGTGTTGGTACGAATGTCTGCCATGATGTTCTTGTTCCTTTCTGTCATGCTCTCGGTTGTACTGTGACAATGTAACCTATTCTCGTACGCACATTACTGGAAAAAAAGCGTGCGCATACACAAGAACTGTAGCATGTGTGTTATGGAAAGTAAAGGGTTCTTGTGACTGTGCAGGAGGAAACCGCTGGGGAGACCGACTGCATAGGGATGTCAATCAGTAATATATACGGCAAGTAGACAAACTTTTAGCATACGGATTTCGGACTCATTTGTGTATTGGGTTGGTTCATCATCCCCTAGTTGGGAGACGATGAACCAACTCAATATGCTACAAGTCATGCTGCGCTGCGTTTCTAGAGTAGAGATGTTTCTGCCTAGATCGTATAACACGTATGTCGGCCTTGGGTCGTATATAAGGATCTACAAGAAAATTCGATGAAAGGAAAGACTATCATACACGTCGTTCTTCGACTGTTAGGAGGGAAAAAGTGACGGGTCCGCGTATTTTTGTCTGTCACGAAGCGAGCCAATCACTTGGCCCCGATACAACGATTGCCACACAACTCATCGCTGATCTGGCTGCGGCGGGTGCCGAGGTGATCAGTGGCGATGCCTCTCTTCCTGATGAGTTACTCTGGCAGGAGCTTGCACGCTGTGACTGGTTCATTCTCATACAGACCCCAGAGGCAGTGCAATCGCACCACGTTGAGCGTGCGGTCAACACGGCACTGACTTTGCTCGGAGCACAGCGTATGAAGGGAGTGTTGCGGGTCATTGCTGATGGGCCACTACGTGCCTCCTCGCAGGAGTTGCCTCCTTCTTGGCTGTCAATGCGGGCATTCGATGCGACTCAGGACTATGCTAGAACAAAAGAGAGGCTCTTACTCGCGTTGGGTCTTGTGCGTACAAAGCCATTACCGTTTCTAGCGCCTGGCGTGGGATTAGCGCTCGCTGCGGGAGAGAAACGAACCGGTTCTGATCTGCCGTATGACTCCAGCGGAGATACGCTCGTCGCAGGCGATAGGCCGTCAGGTTCTCCTCCTAGGCCCAGGCACTTCCCCAGCCTGGCAAGGCTAGGCTTTTTTGCTCTTCTCGTTGGGCTGCTCGTCTTTATGACCGTGCTCGTGTTCACTCATATCCACGCTAGCACACCGCCTACCCCTGCTCCTACAGCTATGCCTACGGCAACGCCTACATCTGCTTCTACAGCTACGGCAACACCTGCTCGTACGGCAACGCCTACTCGTGCCTCTGCTCCTATAGCCACAGCTACCCCTGCTCCTATAGTTAAGCCCACACCTACGCCTATGCCCAATCCCACACCTACGCCTACACCCACTCCTGCTCCTACACCCACACCTACGCCTAACCCTACACCCACTCCTACTCCTACACCCACACCTACGCCTAACCCTACACCCACTCCTACTCCTACTCCTACTCCTACACCTAACCCTACACCCACTCCTACTCCTAGCGGAAGGTGAGACCAATAGAACCGTTACAAAGGACACGTACGGCGGCACAACATTTTCTGGTTGCTGAGTAACATCATAGCAAGTGACAAGGGATGAAGGACTGCTTTTATCATAATGCGAAGCTGTGGAGGCTTTAGCCACCAAGGGCTGCCAGCTTTGCTTCCAAGAGGTAAACCATCCACGTGGCGAAATTGGGGCATTGGGCCAAGTCCGATGATGACCATGCTTGGTCGAAGAGACCACATAGGTCTGGACTGATGCTCCAAAGGACGCCACGTACTGCGCGTATGCGGCGCTCCAGTTGTGCGGGTGGCTCCTGTTGGCGGAACTGGAACAGGGCATCGTACTCGTCCGGGGTCAAGGCGCGTACGAGCGGGTTCCACCAAGTCAGCATCTCGCTGAGCAATATGGCCCCAGCGAAGCGATCACCATCGGGTCGATAGTTTCCCCGTTGGTCGAGAAAGCGGTGCTGGTAGCCTTGCCAGCCGCGACTGCGTTGAGGCGGTGGAGGCAAGCCAGGGATATAGATGCCCTCAATGTCAATCAGTTCAATCTTGTTCGTCGCCAAAACTATGACGTTCTCACCAGCGATATCGGTGTGCGCCGACTGATGGTTCTCCAGGTTCCAAAGGGTACGAGCCATGCTCACAGCTAGGTCAATTGCCTGAGGACGGGTATAGTAGGCACTGGCTAGCGGATCACTCATAAAGTCTGCCCAACTCTTTCCTGTGATCCAGGGCATTAGCGTGGCGTCCTTGAGTGCTGGGTATGCAGCGATGAGTTCAGGGTAGAGTGCCTTAGTGAGGGGGAGGCGATTAGCAACAAAGAGGCCGGGCAGGTGTTTATATGGCGTCAAAGCTGCGGCTGTGAGCCGGGTATTCTGCTGGTCACGATGGGAACCGACGTTCATCACTTTAAGTGCCCAGAGCGTGCTGTCTGCTTGGCGTATCAATTGGTAGATCGTTGTCTGTTCGCGAACCATCTTCTGCACCTCACCAGCAAGGACGGGATGCGGGAGAAAACCATAGCTATCTGACCCTATGGTGAGTGTGGTGCTAAGGTCTGGACGGAACTCCTTTATCATGTTTGTGTCGCTGAGGAAGCGGCGAGCGCCAAGCGGACCAGTTCGGCGTGAACGCCTGGGAAGAAGAGCGCTGCGCCTTTTTGTAAATGATAGCCTGCAGAGGTGTTAATCGTATTGCGGTAGGTTTCCGGCAGGGGTGATGAGAGTGTGAACAGGTGCCTTGCATACCCATCGGTTAACTCCCTCGCCTTGTGTACCCCGCGCCATGCATACCAATCTTTCGGAGGTTTGCGCAGCATCTTCTCTGCCATGAGAATGTTCTCCACCAACACCGGGCCGTCCTCCACACTCATTGCCCGTATGCGCTCTACAGCGGGTGATGGGTCGCGAGTCGTGAAGAGCGCATCTGTCAGATGGCAGACGAGCGGAGCAGGACAGCTCTTATACGTGCTGATGTGCTGCTGCAAGAGTTGCTCGACAGCAGCAAAACCGCTAGCAGTATCGGTCACATCACCTCCTGCAATCAGTTCTGGGTGGCCTCCTATACGCATCACTTCTGGCAGTGTTCGTATACCATCCAGAAGATTGAGCACTTTTGTGCTATAGGCGAACATGGCAACATGGTAACGCGGCTGCACCTTGTTATCACGCATAGAGCGCAGGACCATCCCCTTAAATGCCTCTTTCAACGCTGCATTGACGAGAGCGATCTTCGTCGTAGCCAGAGTAGAACCGCATGGCTCATTCATCGAAGCGCTCGCATCAATCAGGTAGATCACTAGGGCTGGTGTGAGCCGTGTTGCAGGCTGCATATAGTTGGTCATATCTCTCTCCCCAAACTATCTTAGCAGGAACAATGGTGACAATCAAGTTTGCCATTGAACAGGAGTGCCGTCAAGCTGTAACGCTATTGGCGGAACAGGTAGGCAAAGAGCACATTTCGTTTCAAATAGCTAGTCAGAAGGTAGGAAGAAGATTGACAATCACAACAACTATCTGTATACTCCAAGGTGTACTCGCTGCATTCTATTCAGATAGGAATTGTTCGAGGGAGCATCTGAAGATGACACCATCCCTGTCGCCTCGTAGCAAAGTTTTTATCAGTTATAGTCATAATGATGAAGATCATCTAAGACGACTGCAAGTCCATCTTGCCCAGGATGTACGCAATAAACATGTGGACCTTTGGGATGATACAAGCATTAAACCAGGAATGAAGTGGCCTACAGAAATAACTAATGCTCTTGCAGCAGCGCGAGTTGCTGTATTGCTGGTCAGCGTGGACTTTCTGGCATCGGAGTTTATTAGCGAGGTTGAGTTGCCGTCATTGCTTAACGCAGCGGAGAATGAGGGTGTCACTATTCTGCCTGTGCTTATCAGACCCTGCCGCTATGAGCCTATCCTGGGGGAGTTCCAATTTGTGAACAGGCCGCTCAAGCCGCTGATAGAGATGACGGAAACACAGCGAGAAGAGACATGGGTAAAGGTAGCCAAAAGTATTACAGAGGCACTTGACACTCCATTACCGCCTGCATCGTTGTCTTCTCCTCCGGACTTCTCACGACAACGAGCAGGCTCTGACCTCCCGCATAGCTCTAGCGGTCCTAACCTGTTGTCAAGCGGTAGGCCAGTAGGTCTTCCTCCTCGGCCTGGGCAGTTTCTGCGCCCATCAAAGACAGCCCTTTTTTTTATGGGCATAGTGCTTATCGTCTTTTTGACCGTGCTAGGTATCAATATTATCCCTGTTCTGGGTCATATAGCCAGTACCCCACCGACGGCAGTTCCGACCAAAGGGAGAACATCCACTGCCACTCCCATAGCCAATGTCACACCGCCGCCAGTTCCGACCGGGGGGGGAACATCCACTGCCACTGCTATACCCGGTGTCACACCGACACCATGTGCAATCGGAGAGGGAACACCTCCGTCGCAAATCTATAGTTGTGCGACAAAAGGGCGACCAGTTCTTGACGACACGTTACAGGCTCAAAATGCTGATAACTGGTCCACAGGTTCTAAGCCGAATGGAAGTTGCGCTTTCGTCAATCAAGCGTATCAGGTGACTACGACTTTTCCTGACTATTATCAGTTGTGTGTAGCTCAAACCAGCAGTTTTGGGAAATTTGCTTTTCAAGTGGATATGAGCATCCTTAGTGGGGATGCGGGAGGTCTCATTTTTCGCTCTAACTCGTCACATTTCTATGCGTTCACTTTCTGCTCTGAACAGAGCACTTGTGGTGGGCTAGGCGTAGGTGGCTACTATGCACTGTATGCTATTGATGTTAGTGCTGCGCCCGGTCTACGATTAGTAGGTCAGAATGTCAAATCTGCAGCACTCAACCCTCGTCTTGGTGTGTCCAACACGCTGGCAGTGGTAGCACTGGGCAACGACATATACCTGTATGCTAATGGACAATACGTTGACTATGCCCCGAATATAGGCTTAAGTGTCGGTCAAATTGGAGTGACAGCGTACGATCCGAAAGGGTCTAGCGCTCTTACGCAAGTAGCATTCAGCAATGCCAAGGTGTGGCAGCTTTAGCCATCATGAACTGCCAACTTTGGTTCCAAATGAGGAAACCTAGCCATGACAGAGCCTCCGTCACAAGCCGTCGAAGTCTTCTATTCCTACTCACATGCGGATGAAGCACTGCGCAACGAGCTAGAGAAGCATCTCAAGGCTTTGCAGCGACAGGGCCTCATTACCCAGTGGCACGACCGCCGCATTGATCCAGGGACGGAATGGGCCAGCGCCATTGATAGGCACCTCGACACAGCCTCAATCATACTCTTACTCATTAGTTCCGACTTTATTGCATCCGATTACTGCTATGATATCGAGATGCAACGGGCAATGGAACGGCACGAGGCTGGGGAGGCGATTGTTATTCCCATCATATTACGTCCCGCCGATTGGCGGGGAACACCGTTTGCCAAGCTTCAGGCACTTCCCACAAACGCAAAGCCAATTACTAGCTGGCAGAATCGCGATGAAGCATTCTTGGATGTCGCTAAAGGCATCCGTACTGTCATCACAAAAAGGACCGCACAGACAGAAAGGAGAGCGCCTTTTGTTGACAGCCAACCTACCCACTTGCCTGTCTGGAATATTCCCTATGCACGCAACCCCTTCTTTACCAACCGTGACGAGACTCTCAAGCAGTTATATAGCACTCTGCGCACGAGTAAGACACCTGCGCTAGCAGGGGCGCTCAGCGGGATGAGCGGCGTGGGGAAAACGCAGGCCGCCGTTGAATATGCGTACCGCTATCGCGACGACTATCAGCACGTGTTCTGGGTCTCGTCGGATACCTACGAAACCTTGCTCACAGACGTCGTCACGATCACCGACCTGCTACAACTGCCTGAAAAGAATGCTCAAGATCAAAGCGCAGCAGCCAAGGCATTCAAACGCTGGCTCCAACAGCATTCGAGTTGGTTGCTCATCTTCGACAATGCAGACAACCTGACGCTGATCCGCAACGTTCTTCCCGTCGATGTCAAAGGCCATGTCTTGCTTACAACACAAGCATATGCGCTAGGAGGGCTGGCTCGGCGCGTCGATATTGAGAAAATGGGTCAAGAGGAGGGCGCTCTTTTTCTGCTGCGACGAGCGAGTAGCATTAGTCCCGATGCTTCTCTTTCTAGCGCCGCCGAAGCCGATGTTATCATTGCAAGAAAGATTGTAGAAATAATGGGAGGACTTCCTCTTGCTCTTGACCAGGCTGGCGCGTATATTGAGGAAGTGGCCTGTAGTCTGTCGGGCTATCTCGACCTCTATCAGATACGACAAGCGGAACTGCTCAAACGGCGAGGGGGCGTTGTGACCGACCATCCTGAACCTGTTGCCAATACGCTGGCACTCTCGTTTCAAAAGGTGCAGCAGGCCAACCTTGCGGCTGCTGAACTGCTCAACTTCTGTGCCTTCCTTCATCCCGATGCTATCCCAGAAGAGTTGATCTCGTCGGGGGCGTCAGAGCTTGGCTCAATTCTTCATCCAGTGGCGGCTGACCCTTTCAAACTGGATGCCGCACTTGCAGAACTACGCAGATTTTCCCTTATCCATCGCGACTCAACGACCAGAACACTTACTATTCACCGCTTAACACAAATCGTGCTCAAGGATGCAATGGATGAAGCTACAAAGCGACTGTGGGTCGAGCGCACAGTCCATGCACTCAACCGCGTCTTTCCTAACCCCAGGTTTTTCACCTCCTGGCAACTCTGCCAGTTGTGTTTGCCTCACTGTCAGGTATGTGCTGAACTGATCGCACAATGGAATCTTCATTTCCCCGAGGCCATCCAGTTGCTCAATCGCACAGGATACTACCTGATGCGGCGCGGAGTCTACACGGAAGCTGCTGTTTTCTATCAGCAAGCCCTGGCAATTGGCAAACAGTTTTTCACAGAAGAGCAGCGTGATGTTACAGAGACGCTGTATCGAATAGCAGAGTTGTCTTATATGCTGGGCAAATATGCCGACGCAGAGCCGCTCTACCAACAAGCTCTGAGCATCCGTGAGCGCGTTCTCGGTCGGGAGCATCCTGATGTGGCATTGAGTTTACATAACCTGGCCTTGCTCTATGCTGACTGGGGAAAATATGCAGGGGTAGAACAGTTATATCAGCAGGCGCTTGCTATCTGGGAGAAAACGCTTGGGCCACAGCATCCCGACGTGGCAGAGGGACTTAACAACCTTGCTGTCCTCTATATCAGTCAGAGAAGATACGCCCAGGCAGAGCCGCTCTTGCGCCGTTCACTGGTGATTCGCGAGAAGGCATTCGGAGAAGATAATCCCGATACGGTGTTGAGCGTGTACTTCCTGGCAAAGCTCTATCTTGATGAAGGCAAAGACGCCGAAGCAGAGCCGCTCCTACACAGGGGTCTACGTATGTGCGAACAGGTGCTAGGGCCAGAGCATCCCTATATGGCCGCATATCTGGGTAGCTTAGCACTCATCTTCCGCCATCAAGGTCGTTACGAGGATGCAGAGGCGTTCTATCTGCAAGCGCGAGACATCAGTGAGCGTTCTCTCGGACCAGAACACCCCGATGTAGCTAGCACTTTGAACGACCTCGCCGAAGTCTACCGGGAGCAGCACAAGTATCAAGAGGCAGAACCGCTCTACCAGCAAGCACTCAAAATACAAGAGCAGGTACACGGACCGGAACATCCAGAAGTCGCTTTAGTGCTGGAGAATTATGCAGCTCTGCTTCATGCAACACAGCGGGACAAAGAAGCAGACATATTAGCGGCACGCGCCCAGGCTATACGCGAGAATGCATCGACCTCTTAGCGCTTTAAAAAGCCTTTTTTATTCCAGTACGCTTCATGAGCGAGCGATAACCCACCATCCACTGTCAGCGTTTGTCCGGTAATGTAGCTTGCCTTCTGTGACGCCAGAAACACCATAGCATGTGCCACATCTGTCGGTGTTCCCTTATAGCCCAATGGGACAAACGGATACGTGCGATCTGTCTGTCCTCGTGTAGCAATGCTGCCTGGAGCAACCGCATTGACGCGAATGCCATAGTCTGCCAGTTCAACTGCAACATCGCGTACTAGCATTTCAAGCGCAGCTTTTGTTGCAGTGTAGAGCGGATCCAGATAGGTCACCCTAGCATGAATAGACGAAGTAAAGAGAATCGAGCCGTGGATGTTGCGTGCGATCATCTCCCTGGCAACCCGCTGTGTGAGGAAAAGAGGCTCAACCAGGTTGGTTCTCACGATCTTCACTCCATCCTCTCTGCTCATCGCCAGAATGCCGCCCTGCGTATGAACGCCAATGCCGACATTATTCACGAGAATATCAATGCGGCCAAATTGAGCAAGCGCGGCGTCCACCAGCCGCTGAGCGTGCTGCTCGTTGCTCATATCTGTAAATACTGTAAGTGCGGTGCCGCCAGATAGGCGTATCATGTTCTCCGTCACATGAGAACCTGCCTCGTCAACGTCCGCTATAACAACAACAGCACTCTCTCGTGCCATTCCAAGAGCAATACCCTGCCCGATACCTTTCGCTGCACCTGTCACAATGGCGACCTGATTCTGTAAAAGGCCCTGTTCGAACTCTCGTATCTGCTCACTCAAGCTGAAACTCATAAAAGACCCCAGGATTGTTGTCTTATCTTTTGCCTGTGCTACTGCTTCACAGTATGAATGATTGTGATTGGAGATGTCAAATGGGTTGACTTATATAGCATACAGTCGTGACCACAACCTTATACGGACACATTGATTGACCTTAGAAGTAGTCTATGATGTCGGTCATGAATAAGCACGATCAGAAAGAGGTCACCACACTAGAAGCATTTTTAGTGCAGGCAATGCAAGAACGTCGTCTATCCATTGTTGCGCTTGCCCGTGGGGCAGGTATTGCCAAGCAGACGATTCATGGCTACCTGAATGGTGCGCGCCCGACACTCGAAAATTGTCGCAAACTGGCATTCTTTTTGGGTGTTCCTCCGGGCCAAATCATCGGCCTCGTCTACCAGGACATTGATGGGAAACGGCTTGATTCGCTCATAGAACTGTATCTGCGTTTGCCCGAGTACGAGCGGCAATTATTGGAAGGAATAGTCATGCCCCAGCAGGGCACCACCATCCATGAAAATGCTCTATACTTCCTCCAGGAACTGCCAATATCAGAAGGTCGATCAAGGATCTAGCGTCGTGA
>Ga0213874_10000178_pt1 | contig 11384 bp, 8 predicted proteins | sample BarmaccomBMRX_R7_FD_160098 | JGI IMG/M metagenome (GOLD analysis project Ga0213874, IMG submission 160098) | Root-associated microbial communities from Barbacenia macrantha in rupestrian grasslands, the National Park of Serra do Cipo, Brazil - RX_R7 | ecosystem: Host-associated > Plants > Roots...
ATCGCCGTCCCGGTGACCGCGACGTGCACGCTGCCCGGCGGCAGGCAGGGCGCCTGCTCGAGTGGGATGCCCGCCAGGCTGATCACCGTGGCGGGAGGCGAGCTGTGCTCGACCGCTCGACGGCAGGCCTCCCCGTGCGCCTCCGGCGAGGCGTAGTGGGCGCCCGTGCCGGCATCGGCGACCCCGGGGCCGGCGTCACCCGGCGCAGGGATCACGACGACGCGCGGCCCGTCCGCCGCTTCGCCGAACGCCCGCTGAAGTTGTTCGGCGGCGACGCGCCACGCGTTCGTCGGCAGGTCGACGAGCGCGTAGATCAGCGACCGGCCGGCGCGCTGCTCCACGAGACCGCGGATCAGGCCGTGCGAGTTGACCCCGTCGGCGGCGCCGAGATCGACCACGCACAGCACCCGCTCGTCCGCAAACAACCGCGCGGCGCCCAGCGCAGCCGGGTAGGTCGCCTCAAACGCTGCGCGCTGCGAGAGCGCGCCGCGCGCGTAGTCGTCCGCCATACTCGCGAGTTTGGGGCGATCGGCCGCCGTGGCGCCTCCTTTCCGGACAGCAGTGCACCGTCTTGGCGCTGCGACACCGATGCTCTCAAAGGGTCGGCTCCACCTCAAGCGCCAGCCCCGCTCGGCGCCCGGCGCATCAGCGCGCCTCCGACCGCTGCAATCACAATCGCATCCCCACTGTGACGCCGGCGAGGCGCCCGAGAACGCTGGCCACACCTTCGAGACGCGTCAAGGGCGGAATCGCGAGAGCTTAGACCTGGCCATCGCGAGCCAAGGACCGGGCTGAGATCAAGAGTCTAAGCGGCCAGCGTGGGGTGCCGATCCTTTGCTCGACAGCGGTGCCGTGATCACCGGCGGTAGTAACATCGTCGACTAAGCGCGGCCAATTCTCCCGGGTCCTGACCTCGTCCACACCACGGTCGCGGGGTTCTCCGCCGGGACTCAGGCGCACGAAGCATCAGAATGTGGTTTCGACCCAGGCCAGCGCGTCTGAGGCACAGGCCGGCTCGTCACGCAGCTCTCCCTTCTGCCGGACTTTTGTCCGAAGCACAAGCCGGTCCATCAGCACCCCGGTGGCGATATTGCGGCAGTGTCTGCTCCTAACGTTGTAGACCTCGCCGCCCACCGAGGCTCAAGCTCCGCCATTGGCGGTTCGGTCGTGAGCCGTTTCTGACCGTCGAAAGGCCGTTGAGCTCGGGTATCGTCTGATATAGACGGTCGATGACGTTGCTATCCGGCTGTGTGGGTCTACCGACGGGAACACTGCGGCGGCGGAGCCGTGGTTGGTGGTGCTTGGCGGCTCGACTTCTGCTCTGAGCTGCCGCGTCGCCAGCTCAAGTTTGCATGTTTTGTGCAGGGCGCCGGCCGGTCAGCGAAACCGACCGGCTCCCCGGGACTTTGATCGCCGCCTCCACCCGCGCAGCTGCGCTGGTCTGGCCAGGCCTGCGCCCGCCAGCGTGCGACGTCGTTCGCCATCTGCCCTGCCAGCACGGTGAGCCAGCAACGGTCGAGCGTCACCGGATTGTCGCGCCGCGCGGTGGTCGTGGGGGCCGGGGTTGGCGGGTTGGCGGCGGCGCGTGGTCTGCAGTTGGCCGGCTGGGCGGTGAAGGTGCTCGAGCAGGCCGCCCGCTTGGATCCGCTCGGCGCCGGGATCTCGCTGTGGCCCAACGCCGTGCGCGCGCTGAGGCTCCTCGACGTGCTTCTGGCAGTCGAATCAAGCCGCCTCGGGACAGACGGAGTGCGCACTCGCGATGGCCGCTGGCTGTCTCGTACCAACGCCGCGATCTTCGCGGCGCGGTACGGCGCCCCGTTGCTCGCTGTCCACCGCGGCGAGCTGCAGCAGGCGCTGCTGGGCAGCCTGGCGCCGACACTGTCACGACTGACGCGCGCGTCACCGGCGCTGAGCCGCGGCCGGTCGGTGTGCTCGTACACCACGGCCGCGGTATCGAAGATGCCGAGTTGGTGGTGCTCGCCGACGGTCTCGCCAGCGCCACTCGGCGGCTTGTCGCTGGTTCTCGGCCGCGGGCTCGCTTCGCGGCTACACGGCCTGGCGTGGGATCACTCGCGTCGGCGCGCCGCTTCCCCAGCTGGGTGGTGTTACGGAGAGTTGGGGGTGCGGCGAACGCTTCGGCATTGTTCCTCTCACCGACGGCCGCGTCCACTGGTTCGCCCCCGCCAACGTTAGCGAAGGCCAGAATGCCCCTGCCGGGGAGCACGCCGAGGTGATGCGCCGCTTCATCACTTGGCATGACCCGATCGCCCAGATCCTGCACGCAACTGACCCGACCAGCGTGCTGCGACACGACGTCTACCACCTGCGCCCACACCCGTCTCGGTATGTCAACGGAAGGTTGGTACTGCTCGGGGACGCCGCGCACGCCATGACCCCCGATCTTGGCCAGGGCGCCTGTCAGGCCCTTGAAGACGCCGCCACCCTGCAGATGCTCATCGAGAGCCACGCCGACCTGGCGACGGCGTCGGCCCGCTATGACGCGTCACGCCGACCTCGGGCCAGCCTTATCGCCAGCCGGTCACGACAGCTCGGGCGCCTGGGGCAGCTCTCCGGAGCTCGCGCCACTGCGCTGCGCAACCGGATCATGTATGCCACACCCGCTCGTATCACCAACCGCCAGCTCGACCGCACGCTCATCTGGCACGCCCCCTCGCCATAACAGCCGCACCCACCGTCAGCGGCGCTCGAGAAGACGCTGGTCTGCCGGGCCGAACCGTGAGCCCTTGAACCGTGAGCCCTTGGGACCGCCAAACGGTGATCGGCCCTGACGAACCCGTAGCCGGCCGGACGCGGGCGGCGATGGAGGCTAATCACTGGGACGCGCTGAGACGCGAGCTCAGGGTCGTAGGCGCAGGAACGACGGTGGGGACTACGGAGCACTGCCCCATGACGCGGTGCCAGCACCGCCTACACAGTCGCCTCAAGGGCTAAGCCGCGAGCGGCGCCCTCCGCCGTTGGCCCTCATCCATACGCAGCCGCGGGCGGCTCAGGCGATTCGGACGGCGCCGGCCTCGACTTTCGCGTCGAGCCCGGCGAGCACTCACGCGGCAGTGCTGTTAGTGCCGACTGGGCGACGATGCAGAAGCGCCTCGGGCTGGCCGCGGGCGGTCGCTGTTGTCCGGACAGGACAGTGAGCTGGTTGGCTCGCAGGTGGCTGCTTTGCTGGCCGAGCGGGAGACCGCCGAGCGCAGCGACGAGCTTCTTCGATTCGTCCGAGGCAGGAACGCGCTGGCGAAATGCGCCTGCTAGTGCAATGTCTGATGGAAGGGCAATCCGTTGTGTCGTACGTTCTGTTCGGATGGCGTGAAACTCAGTCGTTGGGCCGCTTGAGCTTCTCGAGCTCTGCCGTGCGTAGGTCGGTGAAAGGCGCCGCATTGTTCGTTGGTGAGGGAGCGAGGCCGCCTATGCCGGGGCTTGGGCGCGATAGCTGGTCCTCGCGAAGTCGACGTACGGTGCGAGCGCTACGGTCGCGCGGATCTCGACCTGCTCGTGGGGTTCGACCTGCGGCTTGCGGGAGTTTGGTTGCTCTCCCCAGAGGACCGTCAGCTCAGTGCCTGGCTCGCTGTGCTCGGGGTTGATGGTCGCTAGCGAGACGAAGGCGGACTCGTTGGCGATGTAGCCGCAGTCGAGGGAGGAGCCAACGAGCTCGCCGCCCGAGAGCACGGCGTCGACCTGGTAGAGCGCGTAGCGTGCCTTGGGGAGTTGGAGGTACTTGGCCTTCGGGGTGTGGGTGAACAGCCCGCGGATCGCGTGCGCGATGTCGTCGGGGTTCCACACGAGCGTGACTTTGGTGCGGGCGCTGTCCTGCTGGTGGCGTTGGAGCGCGTCGCGGCCGATGAAGTCGTGGTCGAACGCGACGTGGCGGCTGTAGCCGAGGTCATGCGGCGTCAGGTAGTAGTCGGTGATGTCTTGGGAGTTGTAGCTTCCGCCGAGCGATCCGGCGGCGGCCGGCAGCCAGCGGCGGTAGTCCTCGAGCTCGGGGCCGGTGAAGATCGCCGGCAGCGGGGTGGGCACCCAGCCGGATTCGAGGTTGGATGTCGAGTAGGCCAGCGCTCCGGCGGGGACGAGCCCGAAGTCGAGGCCGGCGTCGAGGATGGCCTCGCGCACACGCTCGCCGTGCTCCCACGGGCCGAACATCTCAAAGCCCGGCTGTCCGGCCATCCCGTGGCGTAGCGCTCGGACTTCCAGGCCGGCGAAGCAAAACCGCGTCATGTTGAAGAACTTCACCTCGGGCAGCGGCTGGCCGGTCAGCTTCTCCATGATCTGGCCGGCGGCTGGGCCCTGCAGCTCGTAGCGAAACAGCTTCGGCGGCCCGCCCGCGCGCACCGCGGAGTTCTCGTCGCGTTCGACGCGCACGTCGTAGCCGCCATGTCCGGCGTTGTACTGCACCCAGTTGATCGCGGTCGCGTGACCGACGAGGTCGAGGCTGCCCTCGGCGAGGTAGAACAGGATGCCGTCGCCGATCAGGTAGCCGTCGTGGTTGACCGCGACGAACTGCTTTCCCTTCCCGGGCGTGTAGCGCGAGAAGTTGTTGACGCCGAGCTCGCTCAGCAGGCGGATCGCGTCAGGGCCCTCGATGAACAGGTCGGTCATGTGATGGGACTGGTCGAACAGGACGCAGCTCTCCCGCCAGGCATGCTGCTCGGAGCGCCAGTTGCTGAACTCCGCCGCCACCGGGAAGGTGAATGGCGCCGCCTGCGCGTTGCGCAGCAGCTCGACCGCGCTCGGCGCGGCGGCGATGGCCTCGGCCAGATTGGTCGTGTGCACTTCATCTCCTCCGGGTTGAGGTGTCGTCGTCGGTGTGAGCGGGACTTTCTTGGATCACGCGCCTGGCCCACGCGAGCTCGAGCTTGCCGGTGGGGGTGCGCGGCAGCTCTCGGACCCGCACGATCGACCGCGGAACCTTGTAGCCGGCCAGCCTGCGCCGCACCCATTCCTGCAGCTCGTTCGCGGACAGTTTGTCGCTGGCGGTCGCGACCACGGCGCCGACGCGTTCGCCCCAGATCTCATCCGGCACACCAACCACGGCGGTGTCCAGCACGTCTGGATGCGTGAGCAGGGCATCCTCGACCTCCTGGGGGTGGACCTTCTCGCCGCCGGTGTTGATCACCCCGGACCCACGTCCCAAGAAGCGGATCGCGCCATCGGCCTCGACCCGCGCCAGATCCCCGGGTATGGAATACCGGACGCCGTCGACGATCCGAAACGTCCGGGCGGTCCGTTCCTGATCTTTGTAATAGCCCAGGGGCATCGGCCCGCTGTAGGCCAGTACGCCGGCCTCGCCGCCGCCCGGCACGACGTCCCGGTCACCCTCGGCGAGGACCTTGGTGGCTGGGACCGGAAAGAACCGGGCGGGGAGGTCATCGACCGATGAGGTGATGGCGAACGCGAACGGTCCGCCTTCGCTCGAGGCGATCGCATCGATGATCGTCACCTCGGCGCGTGCGTGCAAAGCATGCTTGAGCCGGTCGCTCAACGCAGTCCCTGAACTGATCACCGACCTTAGGGGACCGAGGTCATGTCGCCGGCCTGCGCGCTCCACGGCGAGAAGCTCGTCCACGAGCGGCTGACACACGGCATTGCCGGCGACGATGATCGTGCTCGCCTCCTGCGCCGCCACGGTCTCCCACACATCCCGCGCGTCCAGTCCGCCTGGACGCGCGGTCACGACCCGGCCGCCCACCAACAGGGCTCCCATCGAATTGAACAGTCCAGTCGCGTGCATTAGCGGTACGACCGGCATCACGGTAGGTGCGCGTCCACTGGCGCGCGCGCTCGCGGCAAGCGCTACCACCTCCGCGAGCGTGGCAGGAAGATCCGCGGCGCCCGCTGGGCGAAAGATCGGGACGACCAGCGAGTGCAGGAGGTCGCGTTGCTGCCAGATGACACCCTTGGGCTTGCCGGTGGTGCCCCCGGTGTACATGAAGATCTGATCGGTGCCGGGGCGTGGCGTGACAGCGCGGGGCGAATGGCGCGCGAGGACCTCCTCGAATTCGGCGATTCGGTTGGTGGGCACCGGCGTCGGGGCCGGACCAACCCGTACCAGCACCCGCAACGTCGGGAGGTGCTCGGCGGCGTGAGTCACGTTCGCGCCCAGCTCACCGCTGAACACCACTGCCGCAGCGTCGGCGTCGGCCAGCAAGGCCGTCAGCTCAGCTGCGGTGTAGCGATAGTTGGCGTTGACCGGGACGGCGCCAAGCTTAAGCGCAGCAAACACGGTCTCCAGGTAGGCCGCGCCGTTGTACAGATAGCAGGCGACCTTGGCGCCCGGCCCGACACCTCCTGCCTCGAGCGCGGCGGCGAGCCGCGCCGATCGGTTCTCGAACTCCGCATAGCTGTAATCGCGCCACGGCTCTGAAATCGCGATGGCGCCAGGCAACCGCGCGGCAACCGCTTCCCAGATCGTCCCGAACGACGCATCCACAGCAAGGCGTCCTACGCGCGGGATGACCGAATGGGAAGAAGATCGAGCGCCGCTTCAGCTTGGGCGGCCGCGGGATCGGCGAGCTCGTCAGTCAGCTGCCGGAACAGCTTCTCGGCCTCGACCGCGGGCCAGTCCCTCGGCAGATGCCTCAACGGCAACCGCGGGTCGAGGCGAAGAAGCCGAAGCCATTCCGCCTGGACGAGCAGATGCTGGGCCAGCGGATCTGCCGCGCTCGGCCGCACCCGCGCCTGCCAGCGCGTGAGAAAGCTGCGGTATTCGGAGGCGATCCTCCCCAGGTCCCACGCCTCTGACACCAATGCGTCGATGTCGGTGGGCTCATCCGGTCGGGCATGAAACACCGTCACGTGATCGTCAACCCCCAGCCCCTCAAGCAGCGCTACGACGTCGACCTGAGACGGCGCGATCCACAGTCCACTCTGCAACAGACCGAACCGAGCCCAGAGGAGGCGCGAGCGCAGCAGATGGCGGCGCGCGCGCCACGACTGCGGCATGGTGAACGCGACGAGCGTCCACCAACCGTCCCAATCATGATCGACCGGCTCGTCGATGCGACGTCGCCCCTCGCGCAGCTCACGAGTCGCGTGATCGGTCAACGCGAAATACACCCGCCGTCCACTGCGATGTCGTTCAAGCAAGCCGCGGTCAACCATCCGCGCCGACGTGGAGCGCGTCGCATGCTCGCCCACGCCGGCTCGGCCGAGCACCTCGATTGCGCTCCCCGAGAAGAGGGCCACCGGCCGGTCGTAGAGATACCACGCGAGCAATCCCAGCATCAGCGCCTGCGGCTTTACGACCGTGGGGCCCTCACGAGGCCGGACGCGTCCAACCGATCCCGAGCGCCTATCAACCATCCCCACAACCTCGCGCACGCGCGAGCGGCACTGGTGACGGCCGCCCGCGGGCCCCGGCCGTGACCGCGGCCGGGGTATCCATTTCGGCCCGGGCCATGGCTGAAGACGAGCAGTGTCCATTCCAATTCGCCGGGACATCCGCCAGCCACGTCCCGCCGTCGTTTGTCGTTCCCGTGTAATGGCCCGGGGCGGCTGCGACTGCCGATGGCGCGCCCGCGAGCAGGTACAACGCGGCAGCAGCGACCAACACGGAAACACGCCGCGTTCCGATCGAAGCGAGAATTCTGAAACCTCCTCCTCTCTAGCGGGTGCGAGCCAGCGGTTGGATCGACGCGCTCCCACCGGCACCGACAAATTTCCGCGGACAGATGTTAGGCAAAACGGTGACCAGGGTCAAGGATCTGCATAACTCTTTCCCTCCGAGCCGACGACGAGGTCTCGCTACCCCCGCCGCCGACCGACCGCTGACGCTCGCACGATCTAGGTCGGGCGCCGACAAGCAGCCGCGTCCATGGCCAGCACCACGGCGGGCAATCATTCCGCCACCGACGTCATGCGATGTGCGACTCGCGCATCTGGATGGGGCCGGGACGACAAGACCAGACGCTTCAACGGACGAGCTTCGCGACTGCCGCCGGCGGGCTTGCTCCTCGCATGGGTCCGGAAGTCGCATCGGGTCGGAACGTTCTCCTCACGAGCGGCTGGCCGATTTGTGCGGCGCGCACAACCGGAGCCCGCCGCCAATGCCGCGAGGAGTCACGACTCGCAGTTTCCTCAAGGACGAATCCCAGGAACTCCTCGCCGAGCTCGGCAGTCTTCTGCTCGGCGAGCAAGTACAAGTCTCGGGACGATCCCTGAGACTTGTGGATCCCTGTACACGTGAGCGTCTCGTCGGCGTCGGCTCCCACACTGCCGCCGCTGCTCGGGAACGCATTCGTAGGGTGCGCTATAGCTGGCAGAGGGCAAGACGCCGGGCTGGTCGCCCGCTTGGCATGACCGCGGCCGTTGCGACGCGGCGCATTTGCCCAAAGGCTGATTTTCGGCGTGGCCGGTGAACGGGCAGCCTCAGTGCTGGACGAGCCGGTACACCGGGCCGAAGAGCGAGACGGCGTAGATGTGCCCGGCGTTGTCCTGGCCGAAGGCCGACAGGCTGCTGACCGACAGGCCGGTCGCATGGTTCTCGCGGGCGTGGCCAGCGCTGAGCACGACAGAGTTGATCTGGGGCCTGCAATTGTCCCCGAACAGGTAGCGGCCGTAGAGCGAGGGCAGCGAGGGGTCGCGGACGACGTAGCCACCGATGATCGCGCAGTACCCGTCGCTGTGACGGGCGACGAGGTTGGGCTTGATCGCTCCGGGCGCGGAGCCCTGCTTGTAGCGAAGATCACCCTCGAAGATGCTCCATCCGTAGTTCGCGCCGGCGCCGTGGCCGTGGCGCGCGAAGTCGATCTCCTCCTCGGTGTCCTGGCCTACATCGGCGATGATCAGATCTCCCGTGCGCCGGTCGAAGGAGAAGCGCCACGGGTTGCGCAGTCCGTACGCCCAGATCTCCGCACGTCGCCCGGACCCGGGCCCGTACGGATTGCCCGCTGGGATCGCGTAGCCGCCGCGGGGACGGGGCGCGATCCGCAGCAGCTTGCCGAGCAGCACGTGCGTGTTCTGACCGTAGTTGTGCGGGTCGCCCTCGCTGCCGCCGTCCCCGACGCCGACGTAGAGATCACCGTCGGGGCCGAACTGGAGCTGGCCGCCGTTGTGGTTGGTCTCGGTGTGATGATCAATCGAGAGCACGGTCCGGCTGCTGCTCGGATCAGCCCGGTCCGGATCACCGCGCGCGCGCCGGTACTGGACGATCTGGATGTTGTTCGAGTCGTCGGTGTAGTAGACGTAGAACCGGCCGCTGGTCTGGTAGTCCGGCGCGAATGCCATCGAGAGCAGTCCCTGCTCGGTTCCGCCGGAGTTGACCTCGCTGGAGATGTCGAGGAATGGGCGAGGCTGGCGCCGGCCGCGGACAAGAACGATGATCCGCCCGGCGCGCTCGACAACGAACAGCCGACGGGCGTCGCCCGGCGCGGCAGCCACATAGACGGGCTGGCTGAACGTGCCGATTCGCTGCAGGCCGATCCGGGTCGCTCGGGCCGCGGCTGCGACGGTGGCAACACGAGATGGCGTCGAGGATCCGCACGCGGCGATGCCCGCAGCGGCGGCGATGGCGGTGACGCCGGCGATCAGTGTTCGACGAGTCATCACCAACACCGTACTGACTCACAGCCCCCCGTTCGGCGGGCGACCGTCCGGTCTCAGGACCTCATACCGGCACCGGTCTGCTCCCCGGGCTGCGAGGTGGGCGGGATCGCCCCCGGCGGTTCCCTCGTGCGGCAATCACGGCCTCGGCGGTCGCAGCGTCCACGCTCGACTACTCCTGCCCAAGGCGCTGGCGCAAAGAGCGCGACGATCGGGGCCTGGCTGTCCCAGCCTGCCCCGCCCCGACCCACTCGGCCAGCGCCGGGCGTCGCAATCTCCGCTCGGCGTGTGCCTGTTCGGCCAGCACTGCTTCACGCCGGTCTCCAGTGCCCGCTGGTCGTGCCACAGCCGCCGCGCGTCCGCATGTCCGTCGTCATCGACAGCGACCGGAAAAACCCTAGTGCCGTGCGGAGCATGCCCGCGCATGACCACCACTCTCACTCGAGGCCACGCCGCCTCGCACAACGAACAGGCGCTTCTCCGCGCGGCACAGCGCGGGGATCGCCAGGCGCAAGAAGAGCTCTTGCGCCGCTACGAGCCGCTCGTTCGCCACACCGTCTGGCGGCTTCCGTTGCCCTGCCGGTGCGATCGGGAGGACTTCGCCCAGGACGCTCGGCTTGCACTGCTGGCCGCCGACGCCTTGGCGCGCGTGACCTACACCGCCAGTCCCCATCGCTCATCAACCATGCCGAGGAGGCAGCCCGCTGGGTCGCGGTCGCTATCGACCAAGCGCATGCCGATCCCCCCTCCGCCCCGCGAGCTATCGCCGACGCCCTCGCCTAGCTGCTGGTCGTGTGCGTGTTCGCTGACCTCGCCTGCGACCGCGACTGACCGCCCCGGCCCTGTCGTTAGCTCGGGCACTCCGTCCCGCGTGCTAGCTGCTGTCTAGTAGTGTCCTGCTGGTCGCAGCGTCTCCTCGAAGGGCTCGTGGCCGCGCTTGCCGGTGATCGCGACGCACCGCTCCGCGAGTATCCACGTGAGCGCGGCGCGGATCGGCGGCTAGCCGGGGAAGGTGGAGAAGCGGCCGACGACGGGCGCTCTGAGCGCCTCGATCAGCGGATCGCCCGAGTGCTGCTCAGACGTGTCTCATTTTCATCAGCGCGTTGCTGGCGAGACGTTCGAGCCGGATCGGTTCGGAGCGGCACCCGCAAGTCGGGAGGCGGTGAACGGCACGGTGGCGAGGTTCGCGCCGCGTGGCGCCTGCGGTGCAGCCGCGGGGTGTGAGGGCCGAGACGTTCACTGCCGTGACCGTGAGGCGGGCACCGGCGATCCGGCGAGGAACTCGGCGATCACGGGCGCGATTGCGTTCGGCTTCACCGCATGCTTTTGGCCGGGGAGCTCGCGCAGAGTCGCGTTCGGGAGCACGTCGGCCAGCGAGCGGGACGCGTGCTTGAGGCTTGGGTAGGTCTTTGAGCCGTACATGACCAGCGTCGGGCAGGTGACCGTCGCCCACTCGTCCGCGCGTAGCGGCGACCCGTGCATGTTCTCGTCACCGAGCGCCACGTAGTCGAACATCAGCGTGTGGCCGTTGGCGCCAAACCGTTTGAACTGTGGCACCAGCGACATAACCGTCACGATCGGCCCAGGCATCCCGACGTTGCGCAGGAAATGCTTGGCCGCTCCCATCCGGTCGTCAGCGGCGATCAGCGGCTCGAGCCGCGCGGCGTAGTCGTCACGCGGGAATTTGGCCGTCGGGTCGGTCTTGAACGGGATCTCGTAAAGCACCAACTTCTCGACCGGGAGCCCCGCCGCGGCCGCGCGCAGCGCGACCGCGCTGCCGGAAGAGTAGCCCCACAGCGAGGCCCGCCCACCGACCGCGTCGATCAGGG
>Ga0213874_10000179_pt1 | contig 11356 bp, 11 predicted proteins | sample BarmaccomBMRX_R7_FD_160098 | JGI IMG/M metagenome (GOLD analysis project Ga0213874, IMG submission 160098) | Root-associated microbial communities from Barbacenia macrantha in rupestrian grasslands, the National Park of Serra do Cipo, Brazil - RX_R7 | ecosystem: Host-associated > Plants > Roots...
CCGAATACGCCCAGGAGACCCGCATGTACGAGTTAATGGGCCTGCTCGGGCTGATCGCCACCGCGGCGTTCCTGCACGCGTTCGTGTTTCGCCGGCGCTGGTACCTGATCGTCTTCGCGGTCGCCCAGTCGCTGATGCTCTACACGCACGCCTGGGGGATCTTCTTCGGCGTCGGCGCTGCGATCGCGCTGATTCCGATCTATCTCGCCAGCGACGAGCGCCGGGCCATCGTCCGCGACGCGGTAATGATGTTCGTCGGCGCCGGAGTGCTGTTCCTGCCCTGGCTGCCGAACTTCCTCTACCAGGCCACCCACACCGCCGCCCCCTGGGACCACTCGCCGCGGCTCGGAGCTCCGGTGCAGATCTCGCGTGACCTGCTGGGCGGCGACCGCATCACGGTGGCGCTGCTGATCGCCGCGGTGATCGGGCTGGTGGAGTACTTCGGGCGCGCCTACCGGCGCACGCGGGAGGCGACGCTCCTGTGGGCGCTGATCGTGCTGCCCACGGCCACGCTGCTCCTGGCCTGGGCCTCCTCGCAGATCACACCGGCGTGGGTCTCGCGCTACTTCGCGCCGGTGCTGGCATCGATGCTGCTGCTCGCGGCGTGGGGCTGCGCCCGGGCCCGCATCGTCGGCGTCGTGGCGATCGTCGCCTCGCTCGTCTTCCTCGCCCATACCGCTTCGTTTGCCCCGCAGTACAAGAGCAACATGCGAGAGGTCAGCGGTGAGATGACGCCGCTGCTTCACCGCGGCGATCTGGTCGTCGTCGCCCAGCCAGAGCAGACGCCGCTCAGCTGGTACTACCTGCCGTCCGGGCTGCGCTACGCGAGCACGATTGGGCCCGTCGCCGATCCGACCTACATGGACTGGGTCGACGCCCTGCCGCGCCTGCAGCGCGCCAACCCCGGCGCGACGCTCGCGCCCCTGCTTGCTAGCCTCAGGCCAGGACAGCAAATCCTGTTCGTGCGACCTTTGACAGAAGGCGCACAGAACTGGGAGGCGCCATGGACTCAACTCGTTCGCCGGCGCGCGGCCCAGTGGGGAGCCCTCCTCGCGGCCGACCCTAGCCTCGAGCCGGTGGCATCGGCTCCTCGTACCTACCGAGGCGCTTGTTGCGTCGCCAACAGCGCCCTCCTGTACAAGAAAGTCACCTGACGCCTATGCCCCAATTTCAGCCAACGCCTCCAGGCCGTGCCGCTCCCGGTGCCGCTGCGATCACCCCCGAGCGCCCGGTCGTGGCGATCGGCGGTGGTCCGGCTGGACTCACCGCGGGCTACCTGCTCGCCAAGGCGGGCAAGCCGGTGATCGTGGTCGAGGCGAGCGACCAGGTGGGCGGCATCGCGCGCACCGAGGTGCGCGACGGCTACCGCTTCGACCTCGGCGGCCACCGCTTTTTCACCAAGGCCAAAGAGGTCGACGCTCTCTGGCACGAGATCATGAAGGAGGAGTTCCTGAAGCGGCCGCGCCAGTCGCGCATCTACTGGAACGGAAAGTTCCTCGAGTACCCGCTCCAGGGCATGGACGTGATTCGCAAGCTCGGACCGGTCGACCTCAGCAAGGCGCTCGGCTCCTACCTGTATGCCGCGGCCAAGCCCAAGGGCCGCGAGGACACCTTCGAGGATTGGGTCACCAACCGGTTCGGACGGTGGCTGTTCAACCAGTTCTTCAAGGCCTACACCGAGAAGGTGTGGGGTGTCTCGACGTCGGAGATCCGCTCCGAGTGGGCGGCGCAGCGGATCAAGGGCCTGTCGTTCTTCGCCGCCGCGAAGTCCGCCTTCGTCGGCAACCGCGGAAACAAAATCAAGTCGCTGATCTCCGAGTTCAACTATCCCCGCTACGGACCAGGTCAGATGTGGGAGCAGATGACCGACGACATCCGCGCCTACGGAGGCGAGGTTCGCCTGAACGCCCCGGTGACCCGTCTGCGGGTCTCGCCCGAAAGCCGGGTGTCCGAGCTGGTGGCCGCCGGCGAGAGGCTCACTCCCTCGCACGTCATCTCCTCGCTGCCACTGCGGACCACGGTGGGGATCACCGAGCCCGAGGCGCCGCTCGAGGTGCGTGACGCCGCGCGCGGCCTGCGCTACCGCGACTTCCTCACCGTCGCGCTGGTGATCGAGGGCGAGGACCTCTTCCCGGACAACTGGATCTACATCCACGACCCTAACGTCCAGGTGGGGCGGATCCAGAACTTCCGCTCCTGGAGCCCGTGGATGGTCCCCAACGACAGCGACGCGTCGATCGGGATGGAGTATTTCTGCTTCGAGGGCGACGAGCTCTGGAGCATGAGGGACGACGATCTGGTGGCGATGGCGACCCAGGAGATCCAGCAACTCGGGCTTGCCCGCGCCGACAAGGTCAAGTTCGGCTTCGCCGTACGCGTCCACAAGGCGTATCCGATGTACGACGCCGAGTACGGCGAGCGGGTGCAGACGATCCGCCGCTGGCTCGACGGCATCGACAACCTCCAGCAGGTCGGGCGCAACGGACTGCACCGGTACAACAACTCCGACCACTCGATGCTGACCGCGATGCGCGCGGTCGACAACATCCTTCTCGGGACCCACCACGACATCTGGGCGGTCAACGCCGAGAGCGTCTACCACGAGGAGTCGGTGGAGGACGAGCATCCCTACGTCAGCGCGCCCGAGACCCCGGCGATGGAGCAGCCGCTCGCCTAGGGCGATCGGGTGCGGGCGGTGCGCGTCGCGATGGCGTCGGTGAGCAGCGGACGGGCTCTGCGGGTCGCGATGGCGTCGGTGTGCAGCGGACGGGTTATGCGGGTCGCCGTGGCTGTCGCGGCCGCGGCGGCGCTCGCCGTGCCGGGCTCCGCCGCCGCTCAGTCACCGGGCAACCCGCTGTCGCCCGGCCTCCCGCAGCCCACGACCACGACGCCGACGGTCGCCCCCACCGTCACGGCCGTCCCGACCACCACGACCGCGGGCGAGAGCGGCGTCAGCGGTGGCGGCGTGGCGGTGATCGCCCTCGGGGCGCTATTGCTCATCGGCGGCATCGGCTTCTTCATCTGGCGCGACGCGCGCCGGCGCGCTCCCGTCCGGGCCCGCGTCGCTGCCGCGACCGGCGACCCGACCTCGCGCAGCGGCTCACGCCAGCGCGCCAAGCCGCGCAAGCTCAGCCCTGCGGAGCGGCGCCGGCGCAAGCGCGGCCGCGCGCGTTAGACCAACGCACGGCTTACGCAGCGCAAGCGGCGCCCCGACGGCCCAATCGCGAGGCACCCACGCCACATCACAACGTGCAAAAGCCCCCCGCCGCGGCCTGGTGCCGTGCCGACTCGCTCTCACGCCTACACGTCGCCCATGTGGGCGGTGCGGATCTGCCGCCGCGCGCTGACGAGCTGCCGTTCGACCGTTCGCATCGTCGCGCCCTCGTGAGCGGCCATTTCCGCGTAGCTCAGGCCTAGCGCCTGCAGCCAGACCAGGCGCTGCTGGCGAAGCGGTAGCCGCCTGACCTCGGCGATCTTCTGCCGCTGCTCATAAAGATCTTCGGTGGCGGTGCTCCGCGGATGCACGCTCGCCTCCCCAACTTCGTCAACCGCCGCGTCGAGAGATTCCTCGCGGTTTCGACGGCGCAACAGCTTGAACGCTTCGCGCACCGCGGTCGTTGCCAGCCACGCCGGCGCGGTCTCCATGCACACCCGCTCGCGATGATCGATCAGCCGGCTCCACGCGAACTGGCACGCATCCTCGATCACCGGCTGTGGCGCGCGCACGCCGTGACGGACGAGGCGCTCGAGGCGACGCGAGAACTCGCGGTAGAGATCCTCGACGTCCGCGAGCGCAGGACGAGGCCGAGACGCGGACGCCCAGGCCTGCGATCGATCCATGTGTGGAGCCTCCTGAACCTAATTGAGACTAATTTGATGCTGTCAAGCCTAGCGAATCTCACCTCGCATTGCTAGGTTCGTGTGGACTCAATTAGGCTCAATCTGAAAGGAGGATGCTGGTGTTACTGCATATCGGCGTCAGCGCGCACCCGAGCCTGACGGCGCTACCGGGCAGCAATGTCCTGCAGCAACTCGTCAACGGCGCCGAGGCCTGGGCGCTCTCGATCGCCCTGCTTGGCGCGTTCATCGGCTCCGCGATTTGGGCCGTCGCCGCCCACACCCACAATCATCACTACGCCGCCCGTGGCCGGATGGCCGTGTTGGTCTCCGGCGCCTCGGCGCTGATCGTCGGAGCGGCGCCCGGACTGGTCAACTTCTTTCAGCATCTCGGGACAACGGCCAAGTGAGACGGGGGCACTCGCTCCGATGCCTCGCGGTGGCCGTGTTCGTCGCGGTCGCCTGCGCGGGCGCAGTCGCCGCTCCGCCGGCCGCGGCCTTGAATCTGAAGCCGGTCTGTACCGTCGCGGGAGCGCTCAGCACGATGGTCGGGAAGGCGTGCGGCGCCGTCCAGAACGGAGGCCGGCTTATCGGCGCGACCCGGAAGTTGCTGGGCGGCCACGTGGCCGGCGCAGTCAAAGCTCTTGTCAACAGCGGCGCCCCGGCCACAGCAACCCGGCGGATCGGAACCGCGGCGGTCGGACTGTGGGCCGTGCTGGGGGCACGATTCGCCCTGCGGCAAACCGCAACGCTGTTGGCGGCAACCGTCTCTCCACAGCTGCGCAGCGCCTGGTTCTCCGCGACTTACTGGCGCATGGAAGGGATCGGCGCGGTGCTCACGCTTCCGTTCCTGTTCGCCGCCGCCATCCAGGCGCTGATGCGTTCGGACGTCGCATTGCTGATCCGCGCCGCGTTCGGCTACCTGCCGCTGGCGCTCCTCGCGGTCGGGGTCGCAGCGCCGTTGACGATGCTCATGCTTGCGGCCGCCGATGAGCTTTCCCACATCGTCGCGACGGCTAGCGGCAACGATGGGGGACACGTCCTCATACGAGCGGCCTCGGCCACCGCCTCGCTGACGGCCGCGTCCGTCTCGCCGTTCGTGGGCTTCGTGGTTGGCGTCTTCACCGTTGCCGGCGCGCTCGTGCTGTGGACCGAGCTGCTCATGCGAGAGGCGGCCGTGTACGTGATCGTCCTGATGCTGCCGCTTGCCTTCGCGGCGCTAGTCTGGCCCGCTCGCCGCGGGTGGGCGATTCGCGCGGTCGAGGTCCTGGTCGCGCTGATCTTCTCCAAATTCGCGATCGTCGCCGTGCTCTCGCTCGGCGGCGCGGCGATGAACGCGAGCCTGAACAGGATCAGTCCCGCGTCGTGGCTCGCAGGGTTCGTGCTGATCATGCTCGGCGTATTCGCGCCGTGGGCGCTGCTGAGAGTGATCCCCCTCGCCGAGCTGGCCGCCGGCGTGGCCGGCTCCCTGCGATCGGAGGCGCTGAGATCGGCCCGAACCGCCGCGGAAACCGCCGGCGCCGCCGGCCACCTGAGTCACGACTGGGCCAGGACAACGACGGCGCGTCTGCGGCGTGACGCCGGTGAGACGCCGTCCCGGGCGCCAATGGAGACAGCGAGTCGGCCACCCGCACGGGAGGCCTCGGGTGCGCCCGCGGGCTCCGACGCCGCCGCCGCCGAAGCGCTCGGCGCCCGCCGATCCGCCACCGCGGAGCCCATGCCGCGCACCGGGGAGCCACCGCCGCCCACCGGGGAGCCACCGCCGCCCACCGGGGAGCTAGCGCCGCCCACGGGGGGGTCAGCGCCGCCCACCCGGGAGCCAACGCCGCCCACCGGGGAGCCCTCGGCCGGGACCCCTGGCTCCTCCATCGACGCCACCAATCCGTCGCTCGACGAGGAGGCCGGGGCGGCGGTAAGGCGTGCCTTTCCCGGGGCGGTCGTGCAGTCGAGCTCGCCGCTCGTTCTGGGGCCGACCATCGGCGAGCGTGTGGGGCAGTCGCCTGGGGTCAGAAACGCTCGGGGCGCCCCGCCTGACTCTCCGGCACCCACGCCTGCCCCGCCGGCACCCACGCCTGACCCGCCGGCACCCACGCCTGATCCTCCTGCACTCACGCCGGACCCCCCGGCACCCACGCCACACCCGCCGGTGCCCGCGGATCGCGGGCCGCAACCAGCCCGCCAATCCGAGAAGGCACCGCTGTGAGCCGGGAGCGACTGACCTACCGCTTCGGACCGGTCGAGCAACGCGGGCTGTTCGGGCCGATCGGCGCGGCGCAGATCGCGGTCATGGCATTCGGTGCCGTCGGCGCGATCGCGATCATCGACCTCGCTCCCTCTGCGGCCGGCGCGCTCGCCGCGGTCGTCTTCGTGCTCACCACGGCTGCACTGGCGTTCGCTCCGCTCGGCCGGCAGACGATCGCGCAGTGGGCGCCCGTGTGCGTGTCGTTTGCGATTCGCCGCATCACCGGACGTGGCCGGTCCCGCTCGGAAGCTCCGAGCCGCGGCGTTCCCGCCCACCTGCCGCGCGACGCCTTTGGCGCCCGGCTGGGAGCAGTGGGGCCGGATCCTCCTGCCTCTCTATGCGGCGTGCGGATCGTCGAGCTTGACTACCGGGACCGCAAGATCGGGGCGCTGTCCGAGCTGCGGGGCCGCCGGCTGACGGCGGCGCTGGCCTGCAGGGTCGTGTCGTTCTCGCTCCTCGATCCCGACGCCCAGGAGCGGCGACTTAGCCGGTGGGGTCTGGTGCTCTCCGGCGCGGCCGGGACCTCGGTCCGCCGCATTCAGTGGATCGAACGCACCGCACCGGCGCAAGGCGATCAGCTGGCGCGGTGGCTCCACGAGGAGCGCGACCCGGCGATCCCGCTCCGCGGCACGCCGATGATCGAGTCCTACCTCGAGCTGATCGGAACCACGGCAACGGTGACCCAGGAGCACGAGATCCTGGTGGCGGTACAGGTGGATGGCCGCCGGGTGCGCGAACGAGGTCCCGACGGGGTCGTTCGCGCGCTGCTCGAGCAAACCGAGCGGATCGCCGTCGGCCTCGAGGCCGCCGAGGTCGCGGTCCTCGGCGCGCTCGGCGCTGGCCAGCTCGCCCGCACGCTGCGGACGGCGTTCGACCCGTATGCCCGCGCCGAGCTCGCCGGGCTCGAGGCCGCCGATCCGGAGAGGACCGGCCTTGCCGAGGCCGGCGCCTGGCCTCTCGGGACCGACGACGGATGGGAGCGCTACCGCAGCGACGGCGCGCTGCACAGCACCTACTGGATCGGCGCGTGGCCGCGCATCGATGTCTCGCCGATGTTCATGGACGCGCTGCTCGGACGCTCGAGCGTGGTTCGGACCGTGGCGGTGACCTTTGAGCCGCTGGCCGCCGAGCGCTCGACCCGCGAGGCCGAGGCGGCGGTCACGCGCGACCGGGCCGACCGCGAGCTGCGGGCGCGCTTCGGCCAATCGGAGACGGCGCGCCAGCGCCAGGCGCAGGAGGCGACGCTGCGCCGTGAGGCCGAGCTGGCCGCCGGTCACGCCGAGGTTCGGCTGGCCGGCTTCGTAACCGTCTCCGGGCGCGACCCCGAGGAGCTGCGGCGGGCTTGTGCGGAGGTCGGCGAGCACGCCGCTCGCGCCCGCCTCGAGCTGCACCGGATGTACGGACAGCAGGCGGATGCGTTCACGTTCACGCTACCGCTGTGCCGGGGGCTGCGGTGAGCCCGCTCGCCGTCGCGCTGCTCACTTACGTCGGGCACTACGTCTTCGCTCGGCTCCTGTATGACGAGTTCGTGCGCCCGGCCGCCCTCTACGGCGCCGGCGGGTGGGCGCTCGTCGGCGCACTGCTCGCGCTGGCGCTGCTACTGCGCCGCCGCCGGCGGAGGCGGTTCCGGTGAGCATGCGAATGGCTGAGCGACCGGGACACCGGTGCACCACCCGGCACGCCCAGTCGATCTACCCCTTCATGGCCGCCGGCGGCCTCGGCGGCCGCGGCGTCTTCGTCGGCCGCGACACGAGCGGTGGTGCCTTCTGCTACGACCCCTGGGTCCTCTACGGCGAGAGCGCGCTCGACGATCCGAACGGGATCGTGCTCGGAACCCTCGGCCAGGGCAAGAGCGCTCTGGTCAAGACGCTCCTGTGGCGGATGCTTCTGTTTGGCCGACGCGCCTTCGTGCTCGACATCAAGCGCGAATACGGACCGCTGTGCCAGGCGGTCGGCGTGAGACCGATCTCGCTCGTGCCGGGCGGGGGAGTGCGGCTGAACCCGCTCGCCGCCCGCCCGGAGGAGCACGCTCAGCTCGAGCTGCTGCGAGCCGTGACGGTCACCGCCATGGGCCAGCCGCTTACCCAGATCGAAGCCTCCGCGCTCCGCGAGGCCCTCTACACGCTGCGCGCGCGTGGCCTCGGCGAGCCGACACTGCCGCAAATCGCAGAGCTCCTGTTCACGCCGATGGCCGAAATGGCCGCGCGGGTGCGCAGCTCCCCGGAGCGGCTGGCCGCCGGCGCCCGGCGCGCCGCGCTGGCGCTCCAGGACCTCTGCGACGGCGCGCTGCGCGGCATGTTCGACGGCCCGACCAGCCCGGGCTTGGATCTCGATGCTCGGCTTCTGGTGCTCGATCTGCATGCGGTGCGCGACTCACCGGCCCTCGGCATCCTGATGGCGTGCGCCGCCGCGTGGATGAGCGCGCTGCTCTCGCGCACGGCGGAGCGCCCTGGACGTGAGCGACTGATCAACGTGGCCGACGAGTCATGGAAGATCGTGCAGCACGAGGGGCTCGGCGAGTGGTTTCAGGCCAACTTCAAGCTGGCCCGCCAATACGGCGTGATGAACCTCGTCGTCCTGCACAAGCTGGCCGACCTGCACGGCGCCGGCGATGCCGGCTCGCGCGCGGCGCGGATCGCCGAGGGCCTGATCGCCGACGCTTCCACGCGGATCATCTACCGCCAGGACGACAGTCAGATCCCGCTGACCCGCACGCTGCTGGGACTGTCGGAAACTGAGGCGGAGCTGCTCTCCACGCTGTGGCCCGGGCAGGCGCTGTGGCGCGTCGGTAGCCGCTCGTTCGTCGTCCAGCACTACCGATCCCGGCTCGAGACCGCGCTCTCGGACACCGATGCCGGCATGGGGCTGACCGCGGGAGCGCTGAGCCGATGAGCCCGGAACGGGCCGACGGCGCGGGGATCTCGGACGGCGTCGTCCTGGCCGCGGTCGGGTCGGTCGCGGCGATCTTGGGAGTGGTGTGGCTGTGGGGCGCGGTCGCGGGCCTCGCCTTCGGGCGGGGCTGGGCCGGGATCGACGTCGCCGGGCTTCTCGGCGTCCTCGTAAGGCTGCCCGCGCGGTTGTCCGATCCCGCGCTCGCGTGGCCCGCACCGGCCCGCGCTCGGCTTCCAGGCACGTTCGGGCTGTACGCCGCACTCGCCATGCTCGCGGGCGGGGGCGTGGCGCTGGGACTGGCGCTGCTTTGGCTGCTCACTGCCGCCGGCCCGCGCGGCGGCCGGTCTCGGCCTGCGGCTCGATGGGCAACTCCGCGCGATCTGCAAAGCCTGTGGCGGCGTCGCCGTGCGCCCGCGCACAGGGAAGGCCGGATCGCGCTCGGGCGGCGAGGCCGACGCGTCCTGTACGCCGAGCACCGGCACGCCCTTCTGGCCTTCGGACCTCCCCAGTCGGGCAAGTCCGCCGGTATCGCCGTGCCGGCGCTGCTCGAGTGGCCCGGACCCGCGGTCGCCTCCTCGATCAAGACGGACCTGCTGGCGGTCACGCGCAAGCGGCGGGAGGCGCTCGGCAACGTGTTCGTGTTCGATCCGTTCGGACTGGCCGCCCCGATCCCATCCCATACGTGGTCCCCGCTGCGCGGAGCCCGCACCTGGGACGGAGCTCTCGAGGTAGCGTGGCGGCTCGCCTCGGCGGGCGAGATCGACCAGCGCGGCGTCGAGAGCGGCGACTTCTGGGCGGTCGCCGCCCAGCAGCGGCTGGCGCCGCTCCTGTTCGTGGCGGCAAACTCGGGCGGCGACATCGAGAGCCTCGTACGCTGGACGTACGGGCACGGCGTCCGGGAGCTCAACGCCGCGCTCGGCGCAATCACCGAAGCCGGTGGCGACCCGGCGGGTGCCCGTGCCGCTTACGAGGCGGTGCGCGCCTTCGAGGCGCAGGCCGATAGGACGCGGACGTCCATCGAGGCGACGGCTCAGGCGCTGCTCCGCGCGTACCGGTTCACTCGCGTCGCCTGGTCGGCGCGCTCCTGTGAGATCACCTCCGATCAGATGCTCGATCAGCCCTCGACTCTGTACCTGGTCGGCGACGCCAAGGCATCGAAGCTGCTGCGACCGCTGTTCCTGGCGCTGCTCTCCGAGATCGTCGACCGCGCCTACGAGCGCGCAACAGCGGCGGGCGGGGCGCTCGAGCTGCCGCTGCTGCTTTGCCTCGACGAGGCCGGCAACGTGGCTCCGTTGCCCAATCTGGCCGAGATCGCCTCTACGGCCCCGAGCCACAACATTCAGCTTGTCTCGATCTTCCACGATCTCGCCCAGGCTCGGAGCCGCTACGGCCGGCAAGCAGAGACGGTCGTCAACAGCCACCGTGCGCGGATGCTGCTGCCCGGCGTCGCCGATCTCGACACGCTGCGTTACTTCTCGGGCTTGCTCGGCGAGGAGGAGGCCCGAGACGTCACCCGCTCGACCGGCTCGGGCGGATCGTCGCGCTCGACCGCTCGCCGCCGGCGTCCGCTCGCTGCCCCTGAGACGCTCCGTCAGCTCCCGGAGCACCGGGCGCTCCTGCTCTACGGGCGACTCGCGCCGACCGAAGTGCGCCTGCGGTTGTGGTTCGCGGACCGCCGGCTGGGGAGGCTGGCCGCATGAGCGCCACCCACCTCGAGCGGCACCGCATGAGGGCCGCGAACCCCGAGCGAGCGGCATGAGCTTTCACGAGCCGGACGACCGCTGGGAAGAGCGCGACGACGACCTGGCCGATCCCGCCTCGCGCCGGTGGCCGCTCGACTGCCAGGGTCTCTACCCACGTGAGCGCTGGATGTGGTTCGAGCAGCTGTGGGCCGACGTGTGCATGCTGCGCGAGCGCTACCACCTCGCGGTCCACGCCGGCTGGTGGGAGGACCAGATGCAAGTGGAGGCGCTGGCCGCCCTGGCCGCATGGGTGGAGCGCTATGACTCGGGTGAGTGGAATGACCCGCCCGGCAAGCTCTCGCTGCTCTACGACCTCGAGCGCGTCGCCGCCCTCCTGCGCGACGGCCGCGAGCCATTTCATCCGGATCGAGACCGGGCCGCGTTCGCTCGCTACCTGGTCGACCTCGGCTGCCAGCCGCCGCCCGGCCAAGAGCCGCCACCCGGCCGAGGACTGCCGCCAAAAGCATTGTGAGCCCGCACGACACCTGCCGCTCGTTCGCCGCTGAAGCACCACGGGGGCTCCTACAAGACGGTGATCTATCCGGTCTTTCGTCACTCACCGATTCGTCGCTCCCTTCCGCGCCGGGGCGGTGCGCGAGCGCTTCGCCAGCGCGACCCAGCACGAGGCCGACCGGTTGATCGA
>Ga0213874_10000180_pt1 | contig 11330 bp, 12 predicted proteins | sample BarmaccomBMRX_R7_FD_160098 | JGI IMG/M metagenome (GOLD analysis project Ga0213874, IMG submission 160098) | Root-associated microbial communities from Barbacenia macrantha in rupestrian grasslands, the National Park of Serra do Cipo, Brazil - RX_R7 | ecosystem: Host-associated > Plants > Roots...
GAGCAAGTGCCTCGTGGTTGCCGCATCCAGATAGGCTTCGCCGCACACTTGACAGACCTCGGCGGGAACGTTCTTAAAGACTACCGTGGTGCTATTCCGTTCAAGCGTCATAGTGGTGGTTCCTGGCTCGGTTTCTCCCTGCTTACAGATGATGCATTTCATGGCTTTTTCCTCTTAAAATCTGCAGCCCATTGGTCTGGGTTTGGCTTATACACGGTAACAATAATCTTCCTTCGCTTCGTTGTATCAGTGGCAACTACAATATGGAGCGGTTGTGTATCACACCATCCGAGTATTAACTCGCTTGGGAAAGGCGCATCATCAGGATAGACCTGTATTACTTCCCCTGTGAGAAGCACCCGCATGACGTCCTCCTCGCTTACTTCTCTCTGGGCCATTCGTTCAACGGCATGACGTTGATAGACAACTTGATACGCACTCACTGTGCCGCTCCAATCTCAGACTTGCTACTAGTCTAGCATATGCATACAAGTCTGTTATGATTTTGCTCCATGTCTGCATTACTTTTCGCTCTGCTGCATCCACTCACTGCCCGCAAGTCGGGGATTATCCCAACTATCAGTACGCAGCCGAATGCCTCCCACCCCCGCACGCGTCCAGGTCTCCCCGCTGAGGTCGGAGAGCATCGCCAACAGATCGTCGCAATCCTCCACAAACAGCGGGGCCCCCTTGTACATCTGATAGCCCACCGTCTCAGGTACCGCCGCCCCACGCGAGACCTCTCCCCAGGTGATACCAGCCTACTCACACACCTGCCTAAACGTCGGTCGCCTGTCTGCTGAAGCCGACTCTTGCTCTTGCTCCTCCTCGAGCAGATGGACCTCGATGTCATCCAGCGTATAGGCGGTATTGTTGAGACGATTGAAAGCGCTCAGAATCCGTTCGGCATTCGAGCGCCTCACCCCTCGGTTGAGCAGCATGGCATGAACGTGGCTGCCCGCAACGCCGCTCACCTGAGCCAAGTGCCCAATGTTGCCTCCATGCTTGACGCGTAGATCGTAGAAGGTGGGTGTGTTGGCAGACCCTTCCTTTTCTACCATCGGGTAGGTCCTTTCCTCATGCGGTTATCCTCTATCGTGCCTCGGCCTTGGTCGCGCAAGTAGACGAAGAGCAGCCGTTGCCCCGTGGCATCGGAGAGGGCTTTGAGTCGGCGGTAGCGCTGCTGGCAGGTCTCTTGCACAGCAGAGGACGTGTGTAGCACTGGAAGCGGTTGGGTCGGCTGCATGTGTAGCTCCTGACCGGCCCGATATGGGGACCAGGGTTCCAAGGGGGCTGGTTGCTTCTTTCCCTTCCTTAAGAAGAAGCGCTCTAGCATCGTATTGCCATTCCTCTCGACTTGTATACATTTCTGATCAACTTCCCTTGCCTATGCAGACAGACAAAAAGCAAGCGGATGCCACTTGCATCCAAGACCGCTTTGCATCTGCGCTAGCATTGTTCACGAGCCTTCTGTGTACTCGTCGGCACGTAATGGGGATGCCACATCTTCAAACAGGTGAACTACTGTGATGCTCCCTTCCGCCCCACCAGACAAGTGAATAGTGGCAAGGTACTCAAGCCCCTCGGCGTCAAAGCACTCTCCGGTCGAAAAAGAGTGAAACCGCCTCAACTCTAACCCCGCTGTGGGATCAACAAGCGCCCAAACAAAGGGCAAGCCATCTTCTACCGTCACCGTCAGTATCCTTGCTCCTTTGGGCAGCTCTAGCACGCCATTAGGGAGAAAGGCATACTGGTGGATAACCCGCTCTTTTGTACTTTTCCTACTCGTTTGTTCATTCTTCTTCATCTGTGTGCGTTTGCTCCTGATTTCTCCTCATATGATACTGACTGCTAGTGGTCAAGCTTTTGCATTCTGTGAAGGTTGCTACAAACCGTGCAACTCGTGTATCTAATGGCAAGTATACCTGATATGAAGCCCATCAAGAATGACAAAGCGGTGACAGGAGAGCGTCAAATGAGGTGTCAGAATGGTGGTACCCGACGGCAATACAGAAACGATGAGAGCTTTTTCTTTCTTGGCTTTCCAAGCTAGTTGAAAAAGTTTGTCGGTCAGCTAGTGTCAAAAGAGTGACAAATGCGTCTTATTTTTCTTGTATTACTTATACTACGTGCCATGCTTGTTTTCCTTACTTGACTTAGACATAGAGAGGATATACACTTGCAGCGCATAGTGAGGATCACGCAGATGAACGAGAAAAATGAGAAGCTCATCATTATGAGAGTAGCAAGGAGTCTCTCGCAAAGTGAGGTCTGTACACACATTGGTGTTGATCTACGCACCTACAAGAGGTGGGAGAGTCAGGGAACTATCCCGCAGCCACAGTCGCGTAGAAAACTCTGCGAGTTGTTTAGTGTCTCTCTCTGTGACCTTGGCTATGATTCTCTTTCTCTTCTCCGTGCTCGGGTAGGCAAGATTACCACGTCACCAACACAATCCTCTCGTCCTAACACTGCTGAAACTCAGCAAAACAATGTTTCAGGCTCTTCGATAGATGTAGAACCGCCTGATTGGGCTGTCTGGTTTGGCTTAAGGGTAGCACAGATACTCAGAGCAATTAGCTTATGGAGCGGACAAGCCATGCCTTGTGATGATATTCAAACGGTAGTAGATCAGGAGATCAAAGTGATGGATGAGATGCTGCGGCAATATCAGATAGAACCGGAGCAGAGCATCCCGCGAAGACAGGCGCTTGTAACAATTGCTGGACTGCCCACAACTCTATTGACTATCTGGAAGCAGTCGGGAGTAATGACCGACAACACTATTGAAGAGTTTCTTCCTCAGTGTGCTGCGAGTACCACAGCTTGCTGGCATCTTCTGCGAGGAAAAGGACTAAAAGTAGTAAGTGAAATTCTTCCACAGTTTGCTCCATTGCTCACAGCGGTTGCACTACGGCCATCAAAGTATCAGCAAATGGCAGCACGTCTTGCAACTCAGACATCCATCCTTCAAGCAATAGTAGCCATGCACCGGCTTGATCCCACCGGTAGGGAAAAGCATTGTAATGATGCTATTTGCTATAGTCGTATCTCAGGGGATAGGAAACTACAAGCAGCGGCATTGATGTATCTTGGATACACCTTCTCTTTCCGCTATTTGCCACGAAAACCAGAGAAGGCTATCCCACTGTTCCTGCAAGGGCTAAACGCCCTTGGAGAGGAGGAATCACTTCTAAGAAGTGACATTCTTATGGGACTAGCAGAAGCATACGCTCAATGCAAAGAGGAAAAACAGGCTTTGCATTATATGGAGCTTGCTAAGACACATTTTCCTGCCTATCCTGAACACGATCCCTGCTACATCTACGCCGATTGCGGCTGGCCTGTACTCTACCAGTGGGAGGGCAAGATGTACTTGGAAATTGCTGAACAGTATCCTGACTTTGGATATCAACGAAAAGCTGCCGATGCACTTATGCAAAGTATAGGAGTACAGTCCATTTCTGAACGCAGCACGAATGAGACAATTGTGTATCGAGCTGATGCAGCACGCGTATTAGGAGAGCTAGATGTGTATGTCGAGTATTTAGAAACTGGAGCACAAATGGCTCTCACGCTCGGAAGTCGAAAACGCTTCACAGAAGCTCTCTTGGTGTACCAAAGAACTCCTGAAAAGTGGCTTGCTGAGCAACACATACAGGCTTTGGCAAAAGACGTGTTTCGACAGTTACCAACTGGAAAGGCAAACAACCCATGACCGACTTTCTCGAAGTTCACACCACCATCGACTCCCAAGAAGCCGCACAAAAGATTGCAGAAGCCCTTGTCGCTAAGCGACTAGCCGCGTGCGTTCAAATATCCGGTCCCATCACAAGCACCTATTGGTGGCAAGGAAAGATAGAACAAGCTGAAGAATGGGTATGCACAGCCAAGACCCGTAGCGAGTTGTACGATCAGCTAGAGCAAGCTATCCGCGACGCTCATACGTATGACGTGCCAGAAATTCTAGCCGTGCCCATAGCTGCAGGCAACCAAAGTTACCTCGACTGGATCCGCCACGAAACGTAATTGACCTTGGACAGTGGCTGTGATATAATGGAAATGCACATACTCTTGTGTAACAGTACTGTCTGCTTGCTATCCAACTAGCAGCCTCGACTGTTTCTCTGTGGCTAATTGTATTTGCTTGGGTGCCAAGGGACTCCTATCCCTTGCTCCCCCAAGATGAGCATCGTGCGCCATGCTCAGAAAGGTATGATCATGTCCGTCGAACACAACAAAACCATTGCCCGTCGTTTCTTTGAGGAGTTCCTCGTTGAAGGCAAATCTGATGTCCATGATAGTTCCTTCGCTCCCCACTTGGCCTATCATGTCTATGGGGTCTCCACCCACACACATCAAAGCATTACAGCAATCGTACAAGACTTTCACCAAGGCATCACAAACCGCTCTGTCACCATTGATGATCTGTTTGGTGAAGGGGACAGGGTAGCTCTACGTTTTTCCTTGACAGGAACCCACAGCGGTCAGTACAGGCAGCATGCTCCCACCAATCAGCCAGTCAATATTGAAGGAGTACTTTTGCTCCGCTTCGAGGCAGACCAAGTTGCCGAAATGTGGGTCTACTACGAAGGGTTCGACTACGACGTCTCGCCCAAGTAATCACACTGCTTGTCCCCTGCGCTCGCTAAGCTGCTCCATGAGCCTCTTGGCGAGCAGGGAACGCCCACTCCCAATAGTGGGATTCCTTTGACCTTGGACAGTGGCTGTGATATAATGGAAATGCACATACTCTTGTGTAACAATATTGTTTGCTTGCTGCTCGATCAGCAGCCTCGACTGTTTCTCTGTGGCTAATTGTATTTGCTTGGGTGCCAAGGGACTCCTATCCCTTGCTCCCCCAAGATGAGCATCGTGTGACATGCTCAGAAAGGTACGACTATGTCCGTCGAACACAACAAAACCATTGCCCGCCGTTTCCTTGAGGAGTACATCGTCGAAGGCAAATCTGATGTCCATGACAGTTCCTTTGCTCCCCACTTGGCCTATCATGTCTACGGCGTCGAAACACACTCGTATCAAAGCATCCGAGCGCTAGTGAGGGACTTTCACCAAGGCTTCACAAACCGCTCTGTCACCATTGATGATCTGTTTGGTGAAGGGGACAGGGTAGCTCTACGTTTTTCCGTGACAGGAACCCACAGCGGTCAGTACAGGCAGCATACTCCCACCAATCAGCCAGTCAATATTGAAGGAGTAATATTGTTCCGCTTCGAGGCAGACCAAGTTGCTGAAGTGTGGGTCTACTATGAAGGGTTCGATTACGACGTCTCGCCTAAGTAATGCAACTCCTTGCTGAAACTGCCGCATGACCTCGCTTAGGAGGTAGTCTGGAAGAAATTCTCTTATTGCACCTGCTCGACCAGCAGGTGCTTCTGGACTTTGCCCAACGCGTTGCGCGGCAGTGTTCGTGCGAAAATGATGCGACGCGGCTTTTTATAGCTGGCCAGTCGCTCGCGGCAGAAGGCGATGATTTCGGCCTCGTTGGGGGTGCGCCCTTCTCTGGGTACAATAACCGCGACAACCTGCTCGCCGAAGTCGCTGTCGGGTAGCCCTATGACAGCAACTTCGGCGCTATCGGGATGGCTCCCCAACACATCTTCGACCTCACGCGGATAAACGTTGTAGCCTCCACTGATGATCAATTCGTGCGCACGGCCAGTAATCGTATAATAGCCATCAGCACTACACCGGCCCAGATCGCCTGTCTTAAACCAGCCATCAGGCTCAAAGGCTTCAGCGCTGGCCTCAGGTCGCTTCCAGTAACCGCAGAAAACATGCGGCCCCCTCACTTCAATCTCACCAATCTCGCCCGCAGGTAGCAATCGACGGGTGCGCACATCAACAATACGCGCCTCCTGGCCGGGAAAGGGGCCGCCAACCGTCCCGGCTCGCCGCTCTCCATCGTAAGGGTTGGTCAGATTCATGATAGTTTCTGTCATGCCATAGCGCTCAAGGATAGTTCGCCCAAAGAGCCGCTCGAAATCGGCGAACAACTGCGGGCTGAGCGGGGCCGAGCCGCAGACAAACAGGCGCGGCAGATGCACAGGTACACCCTGCTTTTCCGCTTCCGCTAGCAGGCGTGCATACATCGTTGGTACGCCAAAGAAGAGCGTAATGCTCGCATCGGCATCCAGCCTAGCAAGAATATCTGCCGCCTCGAATCTGGGCCGCAGTGTGACTCTGGCCCCCCTAAACAGCGTTCCATGCATGCCGACCATCAAGCCGTGTGCGTGAAACAAAGGCAGCGCCAGCAGCAAATGATCGTTCTCCGTCCACCTCCAGGCGGTCGTGACAGCCTCAACGTTCGCCACAACATTACGATGGGTGAGCAGTGCGCCTTTCGAGCGGCCAGTAGTCCCCGATGTGTAGCCAATTACGGCTGGCGCTTCGGCCTCAGGCATTGCAAGTTCCGTGCTCTCGCCGCGCATCATAAAATCCGCGAAGGCCATACTCTCGCTGCTGCCAGTTGGGGACGGATCACCTGCCCCGTCTACAACCACAAGTGCCGCCAGGTCGGGCAATTGCAGGCGCAGCAATGCCTGCGCGCCTGCCGAACTGGTGACGCAGAGCCGCACTTCAGCATCAGTCATGATATGGCTCAACTCTACTTGCTGGTACTGCGTATTGACCAGCACGACGATCCCACCCGCCAGATGCGTTCCTAGATAGGTTACAACAAAAATTGGGCAGTTCTCAAGGAAGAGGGCAACGCGCTCCCCCGCACGCAAGCCCCACACCCTCAACGCCCGCGCAAAGCGCTCAATCTCAGCGCACAGTTTCCCATAGCTCCATGACTGATCGGCGAAGAAAACAACTGGCTGCTGCGGTCGCCGCTGCGCGTGCTGAAATACTGCTTCGACGATAGAACGCATCACTACACCCTTGACAAACTTAAACAATCGACGCAAGCGCCGCTCCTAAGATGCCTCTGGCTCTTCCAGGCGGAAGACACCCTGCTCCTCTTGGTACGCGAACAGCTCAGCGTAGCGTCCCCAGTTAATCGCCGTCTCCAACTGTGCCCACGCCTCATCTTCGCTGAAGTGCTCCTTCAACAGCTTAAGGAAATGCTCCTCCGGCAAAGTATGCTCCGGATCAGCCCGCAAATCCCGCATAATGCGCTGTATCAGGCTCACGCGTGCCAGAGCTTGGTCACGGAAAATCTGCTTTTCCTCCAACACGCCAGCCTCTGCAAAACGCTTGCCTTGTTCAGTTAAGACCAGGTCGCCCTCTGCTGCATCGGCTAGGTCAAGCAAATCGGCAGCATCGACCAGCGGGAACAGGTCGTCGATTTCCAGTTGCAACTGCCGCCCCAGTTGATAGAGGTCCTCGCGACCACCTCGCGCATGCACTAGCTCGATCAAGCCCGTCACATCACCAATGCCAACATGAGGCAAAACCTGATACGGTCGAGCAGCGAGTTCGCCCGTCTTTGGCTTTGGTGCATGAGTTGGCAACAAGTTGGCAACATCCTCATGCGGACTGGTCATAATGCGATAGATCAGGTCCACCAAGTTGGTATGCCCCTCGCTGGTAGCAGTGCGTTGCTCCAACGGTAACCCGGGCAGCTCGACGCGGATGATGCCTGGATTCGCCCCCAGCACAACGATGCGGTCGGCCATCTGCACGGCATCATCAATGTTGTGTGTTACCATCACAATGGCCCGTGTCGGCATGCCATGAGAGCGCCACAAACCCAGCAATTCCTTGCGCAAGTTGGCTGCTGTGAGCACATCCAACGCGCTGAATGGCTCATCCATAAAGAGCATTTCTGGCTCGACAACCAGAGCACGAGCAAAACCTACGCGCTGGCGCATGCCCCCGGAAAGCTCCTTGGGATAGGCATCCTCAAAGCCGTCCAGCCCTATGGTGTCAATGGCCGCCAGTGCTTTCTTAAGACGCTGTGTGCGTGTGAGTTCGAGCGCCTCCATGCCAATCTCGACATTTTGTAACACAGTCAGCCAGGGAAAGAGCGCGAAGGATTGAAAGACTATCGCCAGATGCGGGTTGGGACCATGCTGCGGTACACCTTTGAAGAGCACTTCGCCTTCGGTGGGGCGCAGCAATCCAGCCAGGATACGTAGCAAGGTAGATTTTCCCGAACCAGACGGCCCAAGCAGCGTCACAAACTCCCCCGCTGCAATTTGCAAATTGATATCGTCCAACACAACAGGAGAAAGCACACCACGCGGTCGCTTGCCATCCTTATCATAGATTTTTTTGACATTGCGTGTTTCCAGCAGCACTTCACTCATAACTCTTCCCTCTATCCCAGCGTATAGCGGCGCTCGGCCAGCGCATACAAACGCTTCCACAGCAGGCGGTTAATCAGCACGACGAAAACAGCCATCAACAGTGTCGCAGCCAGCAATACCGGAAAATTTCCCCCCGCCGCACCTCCCGCTGCAGCCTGTGCAATTTGCGCTCCTAAGCCTACCGTGCTATACGTTTTACCATGAAACTGCACATATTCCGAAACAATACTGGCATTCCAAGCACCCCCACTGGCAGTAATCAATCCTGTCACGAGGTAGGGAAAGATGGCAGGCAAGATCAGGGTACGCCAGCGTCGCCAATCTGTGATATGGTAGACCGTGGTGGCTTCTTTTAGGTCGCTTGGAATAGCCATCGCTCCAGCAATGACGTTAAAGAGGATATACCACTGTGTGCCTAGCAGCATCAACACGACAGCCGCGATGGAAAGCGCATCACCAGGTAGACTCAACAGGGCCAGTAAGAGCACCGGGAAGAGTGCTGTTGCCGGGACAGAAGCGATAATCTGTATAACAGGCTGCAGGCGCTTTGACCAGCGCGGCGATAAACCTATCGCCACTCCCACGGGCACAGTCCACGCTACACCGATCAGCAAAGCCGCGAGCGTACGCAGCCATGTGGCAAATGCAGCTACGAGCAACGCTCCCCACGTCGCGATAGGAACCTTGAGCAGTAACAGCAACATATTCCAGACGCCCCATGCCACTGCCACACAAGCAAGCACCCCTATTACAATTCCTATAATACTACCAGCGGTCAAACGCCCAGCCATCCGTTGCTCGACCTTGCTCACTCGTTCGTCCGGCAACGGTTGCAGGCGATTGAGGACACCAGCCAGCAACGCTCCTAGAGGACGAAACACCCTCTGATTGATAGTAGCGACCAGTGCAGAACGCCGCAGTATATCCAGCACAGGCGACTCAGGTGCATCGGCCTCGCCGCTCAACTCGACCTTAAACTTGTCGGCCCATGCTACCAAGGGCCGCCACAAGAAAAAGTCCAATAGCACGATCAACGCGATCAACGTACCTAACCCGAGTAACAGAGCAGTCGTATTGCCGTCATTAGCAGCTACTTGCAAATATGAACCAAGCCCTGGCAGTTGGAACGACTGATCACCGAGGGTAAATTGCTCTGAGGCCATTAGAAAGAACCAGCCACCCGCCCAGCTCATCATACTATTCCAGATCAGCCCAATCGCCGACGCCGGTACTTCTAACTTGACGAAGCGCTGCCAGGGACGCAGACGAGCAATAGCAGATACCTCCTTGAGGTCTGTCGGCAGAGTACGGGCAGCATGATAAAAACTGAAGGTCATATTCCAGACCTGACTGGTAAAAATGAGCACGATGCTAGCCAGTTCGAGGCCAATGTTCGAGTGGGGGAATGCTGCCACCAAGGCCAGCACCACTGCTGGTAGAAAGGATAGGATGGGAATACTCTGCAAGATGTCTAGCAAGGGCACCATGATCGTACTAGCACGCCGATTCGTCGCGGCAATATGGCCATATACAAGTGTAAAGACTAACGAGAGCAAGTAGCCCAGAGCCATACGTAAAAGAGAATAGCCCGCGTAGGCTGGCAGCACAGTGGGTGAAAGGTCAATCTGCACCTTCTGGCTGAGTGGAGCGCTCCAGCGCGATGCCGCCATCACCACAGCACCGATGATTGCCAAAACTACCAGCACAACCAGGAGATCAATGACACCAAAGCGTCGTCGTGGGCGCTCTTCCTCCCGTAACGATCTGCTCCTCTTCGGGGAATTTACACCGCTCTGGAGCTGCTCACGCTCGGCGGCATTCTCGGGAACATAAACTTGTGCCATTAGAAAATGTCATCAAAAAATTGACTAACTTGACACGTAAATCCTGGCAGATGCGGCGATTGCACTTGGTCAGTCTTGTAGAGTGTGCTATGCAGTTTGAGAACAGCTTCGTCACGTCGATAGATTTCAAGGCGCTGTTCTCGCCAACTGACAATCCAATATTCCAGAACACCACGTCGTGAGTATAATTTGAGCTTGGTTGCACGGTCTCGCCGTTCATTTGTTGGCCCAGGCGAAAGAACTTCTACCACTAATTCTGGGGCGGAGTGGTATTTGCCATCCTCTTGAAACGCTATCGCTCGCCGTTCCCAGCTCATCCACGTCACATCGGGAGCCACATCATCATCTTCTGCGAGCAGCAATCCTGGCGCGTTGACGGCTTCTCCCGCTTTCGTTCGACGGCTCCAAGTTTGCAGTAGCTCCCATATCCGACTGGAAACCAGTTGGTGGTAATTATGTGGCTGCCGGGACACGTACAATTCTCCGTCGATAATTTCGTAGCGCTTACCATCATCTGGCAGCGTCTCCAAGTCTTGCGAGGTCAGGCGTAGACTGGTCATGGCATCACCTGGGATTCCTAACATGCGAACGTGAGCGAAAATGGCTCTTGCATAGTGCATCTATATTGTAGCATTGCAGAGAGGTGGTGGCAAGGGCGACCCTTGCGGTTGCCTTGCTCTGCCATTCTGCCGCTACTGGCCGAACCCCCACCCCCGAGGTTTTGAGAAGTGGTTTGCTGCGGGCGAAGGCCCGCAGCAAACCACTTCTCACATTTTCTGGGTGGGGCAGGGCAGCCGCCCCTACGATACCAAATTAGCCAAGCACAACATTGCCACACGCAATCGGGTCAAATCCCGTCTGGGTGGTCAAGGCTGTGCTATGGTGAACATTGACATACCAACCCGTGCTAGGAATAGATGCAACGTCAGGGATGACTGTCGTCACCGTAGCCTTCCCCGAAGCATCTGCCTTCACCGTGGTGAGGGGGTACTTTACATCGCCCTGGCTCTCGCAACTGCCCAAATGAATGTGAGCCGCATGACTGCTATTTGGTTCTAGGCCACTCAGCGTCAACCTCACCGTTAACGTCTTACCAGAAAGACTCAGGTGAGCCGTACCACTGACCGTCTCACCCGCGCTAGCAGGCGGAGCAGCCTGCATAGTAACCCGCACTGTATTTGAGTGGTTCGGGTTGGCTATATCACCGCAG
>Ga0213874_10000181_pt1 | contig 11286 bp, 11 predicted proteins | sample BarmaccomBMRX_R7_FD_160098 | JGI IMG/M metagenome (GOLD analysis project Ga0213874, IMG submission 160098) | Root-associated microbial communities from Barbacenia macrantha in rupestrian grasslands, the National Park of Serra do Cipo, Brazil - RX_R7 | ecosystem: Host-associated > Plants > Roots...
ACGATTCGCTTGAACCGCTAATTGACTGATCTCGCTGTCACTGCGTGTCCCGTAAGGGCAGTGCGCTGTGTCACCGAGATAGATGTAGTGCTCGTGTGGGAGTTCTTGGCGCAGGGCCGACAGGATCGTTAGACCGCCTGCCCCTGAATCGAACACCCCTATAGCTGCTTCAGCCTTTGTGCTCAACGTACTCTTCTCAGCGTCGAAAGCATGCCTCCTGCGTGCGCTGTCATGCGCAGGAGGCATACCTCGTGCCTCAGCAGTCTCACTTGAACTCAAGTATTGCATAGTATTATTGGTTTACTCCACATTACGAAATTCGCGTTGTTCGCCAAATACCTCGCGCATGGCGTCGCTGATCTCGCCAAGCGTGGCATAGGCTTCAACTGCATCTATGATCAATGGTACCAGATTAGTCGTGCCCTCGGCTCCCAGTTTAAGAGACTGCAGTTTCTGTTGTACTAGTTCATTGCTGCGTCGTCGGCGTAGGGCAGCAAGCTTTTCTGACTGTCGCCTGCCTACTTCGGGGTCGACGCGCATCAAGGGTGGTCGCACTTCCTCCTCCTGCACGAAGCGGTTCACTCCCACCACGACGGCACGCTGCTGCTCTAGCGCAAGCTGATAATTGTAAGCTGCCTTCTCAATCTCCGCTTGTATAAAACCGTGCTCAATTGCTCGCACACTGCCACCCAACGTATCGATCTGGTGGATATAGTCCCAGGCTTGTTTCTCTATCTCGTCTGTGAGCCACTCTATATAATACGAACCTGCTAATGGATCAACCACCTCGGCAACGCCAGTCTCGTAAGCGAGAATTTGCTGTGTACGTAGTGCTACGCGGGCGGTGTCCTTGGTTGGCAGAGAGAGCGCCTCGTCCTTGGCGTTAGTGTGCAGGGATTGCGTGCCCCCCAGTACAGCAGCTAGGGCCTGGTATGCGGTGCGCACGATATTGTTATCGAGTTGTTGTGCAGTTAGTGTCGAACCTGCTGTTTGCGTATGGAAGCGCAACATCATCGAGCGCGGATCTTTGCTCTGGAAGCGATCACACATGATTCTGGCCCACATACGCCGCGCTGCCCGAAACTTGGCCACCTCTTCCAGTAGGTTGTTGTGACTGTTGAAGAAAAAAGAGAGCTGGCCCGCAAAGCGGTCTACATGCAAGCCAGCGTTCACTGCTGCTTGCACGTAGCTGATGGCGTTAGAGAGTGTAAAGGCCACCTCCTGCACCGCACTTGAGCCAGCCTCACGGATATGGTAACCGCTAATGCTGATAGTATTCCAGCGCGGCATGTTCTCAGCACAATAGCGGAGGATATCGGTGATGATACGCATCGAGTGTCGCGGCGGGTAGATATAGGTGCCGCGTGCAATGTATTCTTTTAGAACGTCGTTCTGTACTGTGCCGCACAGTTTGTGTATCGCAACACCTTGCTTTTTGCTGACGGCGATGTAGAGAGCAAGTAGGATACTCGCTGTGGCGTTGATAGTCATTGAAGTGCTGATGCGGTCGAGCGGTAGCCCATGCAGCAACGTTTCCATATCCTCCAAGCTGGAAATCGAAACACCGACTTTGCCTACCTCACCGTTTGCGAGTGGATGGTCAGCATCATAGCCCATCTGTGTTGGTAGATCGAAAGCCACCGAGAGTCCGGTAGTGCCCTGAGAAAGTAGGAAGTGATAACGCTTGTTCGACTCTTCCGCCGTGGCAAAACCAGCATATTGGCGCATCGTCCACAGCCGTGAGCGGTACATGCCAGGATGAATACCACGCGTGAACGGAAACTCGCCCGGATAGCCGAGTTGTCTATGAGCATCGTAATCGTGCATATCCTCTTCTGTTATCAGGTCTGGAACTTCAATGTCCGAACTGGTTACGTGTCGCTCTTGAACTTTCTGGTGAGCACTGCGTGCTGTCGCCTCACGCCATTGCTGGACGTTCTTGCTTGTATGCGGATCCACGAGTCGTAATCCCTTCTTTGCCTACCATTGCCATTATAACATATGGACCGGTCCTATTCATTCACGCGCCCCGCGTCACCACCACTAGCAGATCTCCCTCGTCTACTGTCTGCCCTTTAGTCACACGAATCTCTTTTATCGTTCCCGCAATCGGCGAAGAGAGATCATTTTCCATTTTCATCGCTTCGAGGACGACCAAAGTTTGACCTGCGATGGCGGTAGCTCCTTGCTCCACGGGAACATCTATGACCAAGCCAGGCATGGGAGCGTACACGACTGCTTCATCCGTGCTGGACCCCGACTTGACCAACTCTGTCAGTAGTTTGCTGCGTTCGTCTTCGACCTTGACCTCGAAGCGCTGCCCGCCAAAGGAAATCTCGTAGGTCTCCTTTTCAACAGACTTGTTGATGAAGATGTCGTACGAAGTGCCAGCGATGAGAAGGCTATAGTGGCCTGCACCTCCATTTCCTGCTACTGGGACAATTTCTCGCCAATCAATCATGTATGTTGTATCATCTAACGTAATGCTCTGCTTCTGTTTATCTTCATGAACGTCAACGCGGTATGTCTGGTTGCCGACAACTACGATATAAAACATCCTCACTGCCTTCCTAATAGAGCACCTATAGAAAGCATTCTACATCATCAGGGGCGCAGGGGCAGCTATTTCTAACATTCCTCTAACACTTCTCCTATACGCTTCTAACATTCCTTATGGCATACTGTTGGTACAGAAGCCGAGCATCTAATAGGCAGCTTGAGGCAAGAGACAATGTATGCAGAGGGCAACAACTTAGAAAGCAAAGAGAGCAAGAGCATCCAGAAGAAGCCGTTGCGTTGCGCGAACTGCGATATCGAGATACTCTGGTCTGTGACGATGGTGCAGGAACAGGCGTATTGCTGTACCGGATGTGCTGCTGGTGGCCCTTGTAGCTGTGACTATTCTCAGTATCGCTCGGTTACTATTTCCGGCGTTATTCACTATGATGTCGAAGGCGAATAACGTGTAAAGACTGTATACACTAAAGGTGAAAAGGAGTACATGTAAATGGCAAAGCTTCGTCCTATTGGTGATCGTGTGGTTGTAAAGCCCTCGGCTAAAGAGGAAGTGACCAGAAGTGGTATTGTCCTTCCAGACACGGCTAAAGAGAAACCTCAAGAAGGCATAGTCATCGCTGTTGGCAGTGGTCGTTTGTTAGATAATGGTGAGCGCGTGGCAATTGATGTGCGCGAGGGAGACCGTGTACTGTTTGCCAAGTATGGCGGCACAGAGTTTAAACTGGATGGTGAGGAGTACTTGGTGCTCAAAGAGAGTGATATTCTCGCTGCTATTATCAGCTAAAACGAAAGGAAAGGATTATTATAATGGCAAAACAGCTTGTATTTGACGAGGAAGCTCGTCGTTCCCTCAAGAAGGGTGTTGATACTCTTGCTGGCGCTGTCAAGAGCACACTTGGCCCAAAGGGTCGCAACGTCGCTCTTGACAAAAAATTTGGTGCGCCAACTGTTACTCATGATGGCGTGACCGTTGCCAAGGAAATTACACTGGAGCAGCCATTCGAGAACATGGGTGCCCAATTGCTTAAGGAAGCCGCGACCAAGACCAATGACGTGGCTGGCGACGGTACAACCACCGCTACTGTGCTGGCCCAAGCTATTGTCAACGAAGGCCTGAGGAACTTGGCGGCTGGTGCCAATCCTATGCAATTGAAATATGGCATCGACAAGGGCACAGAGGCAGTTGTAGAATACATCCGCTCTATGGCAATCCCGGTCGAAGGGAAAAAAGAGATTGCCCAGATTGCCGCTATCTCTGCTGCTGATGATCAGATCGGTGAGCTGATCGCCGAAGTCATGGACAAAGTTGGCAAAGATGGCGTCATCACGGTTGAGGAGTCTAAAGGCATGAACTTCGAGACCGAGTATGTCGAGGGTATGCAGATCGACAAAGGTTGGATCTCTGCTTACTTTGTGACCAACTCGGAGAAGATGGAGGCCGTGCTCGATAATCCATACATTCTTATTACCGATAAGAAGATCAGCGCTGTGCAGGATATACTGCCCATCGTTGAGAAGATTGTGCAGCAGGGGAAGCGTGACATCTTTATCATCGCTGAAGATGTCGATGGTGAGGCACTAGCAACCCTGGTGGTAAACAAGCTGCGTGGTATCCTCAATGTCTTGGCTGTCAAAGCTCCCGGCTTTGGTGACCGCCGCAAAGACATGATGCGTGATATGGCGGCACTCACTGGTGGTCAGGTCATCAGCGAGGAGATGGGCCGCCGCCTAGATACTACCACGCTGGCTGATCTCGGCTCTGCCCGCTCAGTCATCTCTCGCAAAGAGGAGACAACTATTGTTGAGGGCCGTGGCGATAGCGCAGACATTCAGGCTCGCATTCGCCAGATCAGGGCGCAGATCGAGGAGACTACCAGCGACTACGACCGCGAGAAGCTGCAGGAGCGCCTGGCAAAACTGGCTGGTGGCGTCGCGCTAATTAAGGTCGGTGCTGGTACCGAAGTCGAGTTGAAATACCGCAAGACCCGAGTGGAGGATGCGCTCTCCGCAACCCGCGCTGGTGTTGAAGAGGGTATTGTTCCTGGCGGTGGCGTTGCTCTGCTCAATGCTGTTGCAGCACTGGATAACCTGCATCTCGAAGGCGATGCTGGAACAGGTGTTACCATTCTGCGCCGTGCTCTTGAAGAGCCTTTGCGTCAACTCGCCGTCAACGGTGGCCGTGATGGTTCGGTTGTCGCCGAAGGTGTTCGCCGCACTCAGAAAGAGCAAAACAATTACCATGTCGGTTACAACGTGCTCACTGATAAGTATGTAGACATGATCGAGGCTGGTATCATCGACCCAGCCAAGGTGACACGCTCAGCTCTGCAGAATGCTGCTAGCATTGGTGCGATGATCTTGACGACCGAGGCTCTCATCACAGACCTGCCCGAGAAGGAGAAGCCCGCTGCTCCGGCAATGCCTGAGTACTAGTCGCAGTCTGAGTCCAACACTATGAGATCAAAAAATCTCTCGGCATTGCCGAGAGATTTTTTGATCTCATAGTGTTTTATGAGTTCACGACAGGAAGCGCAATGAGCCAAGTATAGGATTGATATACTTATGCAACGCTTCGTTGTAGTAGAGGTCAGGCATGGAGGCAATGATATTATAGTACCTTTTATTATGTTGCACTGAGAGCGTTGCAAAGTGCAACTTGCTTCCGTTGCTATCTACAAGGATTCCATCCTGCTCTACCCACTTGACGCCACCGACCAGGGGTTGGTCGGCAGGCGCAGGTACTGCTTGGATGTCTTTCACATTGGTACCAAGGCGTGAGACGAGATCCTGGTTAATCTGGTCTGGGCTTTGAATGCTGGATGAAGTGCTCTGGGAGAAACGTCGGACAATGAAGATGATACCTAGTTGCTGGCTGGGATGGACACTGAGAGATGTGACGTCGGTTGACTTTTGTGGTGCATCAGCCATCCAGTCCGTTGGATACTTAAAAGAGACATTCACGTCAACATTGCTGGTCTGCCGAAAGGCCGTGGGTGTGGGCAGTTGATCAGTCTGTGCAGAAGGTGTAGCCGTCACTATCGTAGCGGGTGTTCGTGACGTTGGTGCTGGCTGTCCAACAGGGTTTGTAGTCCCCAGTTGACCTTGTGCGTAGAGTGTTCCCAGCGTAAATAGCGCTCCTAGAACTGGCGTAAGTACAACCAAGAAGGCGATAAGCATTGCTCCACGTATCGAAGGTTTGTAGCGCTCTACCTTTGCCTTGGTCTCGGTTGTAGTTACTTGAGGAGAAGGCCGACTGGACGGTCGTTCTTGTGGAATCGTGCTAGGCCAGGGAGGGGCTCCCGCTGGCAAGTATGAGAACATAGGCTGTGCTACGTTTGTGCCTTGTGAGGCAGGTGGGAGTTGAAGGTTTGCTGGTGTCTGCAGGTGTGCTACTGGAGTTGCTACGCTCTGATAAACAGGTGTGCCACACTGGGGACAGAACGTGGCCGCGTTTTGCATTTCAGCTTGACATTGAGAACAGTTCATGAGTCACTTCCCTACTTGTTGGATGTCTTAATCAAATGGCAATCAAAGCGTACTACTCCATTATGTTGCTCAGTGAGAGCAATACATAGTTATGATTGAACTATAGATAATTACAAGAAAAATGTCAACCTCTTTAAGCAGAGCTTTTGGGAGTCCCAAAAGAGGGATAGCGTTTTGTAGCTTAATGGCTCATTTCTGATGCCTGTACTTCGGGATCTTGAGTGGGGAGGGGAGGTTGAAATGGCTTGCTGAAGCGTCGGCGCAGTAACATAGCTAAAGCAGGCCAGCCATCTTTCCAGGGTGAAAGTTTCTTTTCTTTACGTGGCTTGTAGCTGATTGGCACCTCGAATATGGTAAAGTTGGCTTGTAGTATACAAGAGGTAATCTCAGGTTCGATCTCGAAGCGGTGGCCTGTCATTGGCAGAGTTCGTGCAACGCTGCTAGGTATCAATTTGTAGCACGTCTCCATGTCATGGATGCGACTGCCAAAGAGCATATTAGTGACTGCCGTTAGAAAGCGATTACCCCAGCGGACAGCAAAGTGCTGTGCTGAGAGGTCGCGGTAACCGTAGACTGCGGCTCTGCTATGACCCAATGCAGTTACCTCTTGCCACTTACGCACCAGAGTGGGCAGATCCTGTGGGTCGTACTCCATATCTGCGTCTTGCACTGTCACTAGATCACCGCTTATCAGGCCGAAGCCAGTGCGCAAGCTGGCCCCTTTACCTTGATTGTATTCATGACGCACAAAACGGAAGCTGTTGAACGGCTCCTGTTGTCGCAATTGCTGCAGAATCTGCCATGTACTATCGCTGGAGGCATCATCCACGACAATAACCTCAAGTTCAAGCGAGACTCGTGCGAGGCTCGTGAGCACCTGAACTATCGTTTTCTCTTCATTGTATACTGGAACAACCACCGAAATGCGCATGACATACTACCTCATTTCACTCAAACGAATAGCAGAAAAGAGTGTAACTCCTGTACAAAAGTTGCCTATTGCCACACCTGAATAGTTCCATCCGTCAGTGCCACAATGAGTTCTTTGTCGGCAAAATGCAAAGCACTGACCTGCCAGGGATGGTAGAGCTTTTGTGCAACTTGATTCGTTGCTGCTGACCAGAGGTCTATCACTCCCTCGTTCACTTCGCTATCTTCGCGTGCAACCGCTACCCATTGACCATCAGGCGATATGGCCATTCTCGAACTACCACCCATTGTGCCACTAAGCAGCTCACTGTAGGTGCCTGTAGCGGTATCACACAGCAATATTTTTTGTCCGCCGTGAACCAAGGCGAGCATTCTAGCATTTGTTGTGACCGCATATGGTGGAGCACAATCGGCGCAGCAGCCAACCACAATAGAGGCGACGATATGGGGGCGTATCTTTTTGCTCAAGGGTGAACGTGAAGTGAGATCCCAGCAGCGCACGATCGCCATTTCGCGAGGTTCATTCTGCATGTGGGCACAGGACAGCGTAAGCAGCGTGCGCGCATCCTGGGCAAGGCTGCGCAGTCGGATAGCCCAGAATTGTCGCTTCTCGATTTCTTCTTCAGCACAGACTATGGGCACACTCAAGCTCGCATCGAGCGTGCCCATTACGTGGCTTACCACGTCGGTCCCGCGCACTCCCCGCGCACGTGGGGAGTGTGAATCGGCAGTGAGCAGAGGTAAGGCTATGGTGATCTGGCGTTTCCCTCCTGGTGCTACGTCAAGTGTTGCATCGAGCGAATAATGGGCGGAAACGGCTCGTTGCCCCAATTCGTAGCTCCACAGTCGTATCCCACTATGGGCATCCCATACGTGCAAGCCCAATCTGCCCCATCCTGCCAGCATAGCTCCAGCGGGCGAAAAGCGTAGCTCACGTAGTGACTCGACGGTGAACTGAGGGTGAGTGATGAATTGCACTTGGTTGCGCACTGTGTCATGCACTACTTGCCAGAGTGTTCCCTTGCCGTCAAGCGAACCAGCAGCAATTAACATGCCCTCTACTGTGCGTGAACTACTCAGGGCAGAGATAACTCCGAGAGCGCTGTGAATAACTGGACCAGCGCGAAAAGGTCCCTTGGTGCAGAAGATGTTAAGGTCAGAGAAGGCGATATCCTCTGCAGCATCAAATGTATGTGGCTGGGGACGTGGACGAGCCGAGCTTCCTCTACGCATGTCGATAACGCCCCCAATAACTGCGTCGTAGTGCTGGCGTTTCTCAGCATCGCTCAGGACAGCGTAAGCGCGATTGATACGCTTCATCTCAAGTGCAGCGTGCGGACCAGCTATATCCGGGTGGTAGCGCCGTGCCATCTGGCGGTATGCGCGTTTTATCGTGTCGCCTTCAGCATCGCTAGGGATGCCAAGAATGGCATAATAGTTTTCGGGTGTGTCCATATGCAATTATATCCAAAGTGAGACGAGATAGCCAACCTCAAGAGACCGCCATGCTCACTGGACAAACACTCATTCGTGTTTGTCTTGTAGCTGCTTTTCTTTAGCTCTGAGGCATTGCTGGAACGTTCTAATGAAGGTTGATGCTCCTGGGCGTCTTAGATCGAGCATAAAGGCTGTTTCTGCTATGTCGTAACGTGCTGCAAAGTAGAGCTTCTGTATGAGGATGTCCCCTTCGGGGCTCACTGACTGTGCATAGATTTTGTCAATGTGGCGTTCTGGATAGTGTTCACACCAAAAAGTGAGTAAACTTCTCAGTACTTTACCGAGTTGCTCAGGATGTTCTGGGTGTGCTACAGCACTTTCTACCAGAAGTGTGTAGGCTCCTGGCCTGTTGTACTCCTCAATCTCATCTGCTTGTATGTCCATTTCTGATCTTTCCCCCTTGAGCACTTTCATGATTACGCTTTCTGACAGAGGGAGCATTGCCACATAGGCAAGTGCTGTTCTTCTATCAGTTGTATCAAATGCTGCAAGGGAGATATACGGGTTTTTCCTCACCCAAGAGAGGTAGTGGTTAATATCGGCAATAACGGCCTCTTGGTAGACGAGGAAGTCTAATGCCACGGTAGCAGGTACGTCTGATGGCTTGACCCAATCTATGACTGTTTGTGGTGAGTCATCTATACCTAGCTCTTCTTTTACCCTCATTATGTCAGCAAGGCTATAAAGGCTTTTTCTTTCGCTTTCTCCTTCTTTGACTCTAATGCTTTTTGCTTTGGCATAGTAGAAGAACTTTCCTTTGTCCATCTTTAAGAGTTTCTGGCCTTCGCTTGATTTAATCCATTCGGTGTTTCTTGCCATCTTGACCTTTTTTTTTCTGCATGATCTTATTTGACCTTCTTTATTATACGATAAGATATTCATATTGTTAAGTATTGACTTTTACTAACTTATTAGGTAAAATATAGATTAGTTACTAGTTTGTATTAGTTTTTTGTAAGTCATACAACACCATAACCTTTTTGAACAGCTGAGTAGTAGCAAGAGTTGTTGTAACGTGCTTATGAGGCGTTCGTCGCACCCCATAAGCAGAAAGAGTCTAGCTAGTTAAACGCAGCCTAGGCTCTCAAGCGGGATGATACCTGGCTGAGAGTCGAGCTGTCAAGCACACACAAGGAGCTATCACCAATGAGTGACCACAGGCACGTTCCACCACCCACTGTCCCTGTCCTCTCCGCCCTTTTAGCGCATGCCGAGGTGCAAGCAGGGCTGCGGAGTGGGCAAGAAGCCTTTCAAGACGGCTTGTTTGACCAAGATCATGAGCACGCCTGGACCGAGCAGGACATTATCCAGTTTGTGGACAGCGAACTCTCAAGCAAGCAGTACCGCCGAGAGCAGCGCATTGACCGAGCGCTGGGCTCTCCCACGCTCTCCTCCCTGCACCGCCTTGGCTTTGTCATCAGTTCCCTGAGTCAGACCCTTGCCGCACAAGCTCAGTAACTCGTTCTCAAGAAAGGAGGCGGTCTCCATGCAACTGGTAGAACAGCACGTCATTGCTCGTCGTGACCCACGCTATGCCGTCATTGATGCTGCTTCCTTTGCCTCCAAGAATTTATACAATGCCGCCCTCTACGAACTACGCCAAGCCTTCTTTGCCGATGGGACCTGGCTCCGCTCTGCCGTACTAGACAAGCGTATGCAGTCGCATGAAGCCTACAAGGCGCTTCCTGCTAAGGTTGCTCAGCAGGTGCTCAAGCAACTTGACGACACTTGGACCAGCTTCTTTGAGGCATGCAAGGCATATAAACAGGACCCCTCCACGTTCCTGGGACGACCGAAACCACCCAAGTACAAAGACAAGGCCAAAGGCCGCAACCTGCTGGTCTACACGAAGCAGGCTGTGAGCAAGAAGGGACTGAAACGTGGTCTCATCCAACCCTCCATGCTGTCTATTGAGGTACAAACGAAGCGAAAAGAGATAGACCAGGTGCGTATTGTCCCACGCAAGGGCTTTTATGTTCTTGAAGTGGTGTACAGGAAAGAGGTCAAACAGGCGAACGTGAACCCTGCGTACTACGCTGGCATAGACATTGGCATAAATAATCTGGTAGCGCTAACAGCAAACAAACCTGGCTTTCGGGCGAGAATTGTTAACGGGCGTCCAGTCAAAAGTGTCAATCAGTGGTATAATAAGCGCAAAGCGGAATTACAGAAGCAGCTAGGGCATACAGGCACGACCAAGCGCATGGAGCGTATGACCACCAAGCGGAACAGGCGTATTGACCACTACATGCATACCGCGAGCAAGCGAATTATTGATCTGTTGGTCAAAGAGGGGATAGGGGTGTTGTGCATCGGCAAGAATGACGGGTGGAAGCAGAAAGCGAACATGGGCAAGCGCACCAATCAAAATTTCGTGTCCATTCCGCACGCCCGTTTCATTTCCATGTTGACCTACAAGGCGGAGTTAGCAGGCATTACGGTCAAGATCACGGAAGAGTCCTACACGAGTAAAGCCAGTTTGTTAGACTTGGACCCATTGCCCGTTCGTGACCCGAACAACGGGAACGAGAAGCACGCCTTTAGCGGCAAGCGTATCAAGCGTGGACTCTACCGTACAGCAGACGGGCGGTACGTGAATGCTGATATCAATGGGTCAGGCAACATCATCAGAAAAGTAGCCCCTAATGCTTTCCAACAAGTGGAGGGGGTAGAGGATGGCAAAGCGGTGCTGGCATCGCTGGTAGTCCATCCGGTGAGGATTGTCGTTTCCCCCTCACCAAACCAAAAAGGGAAATCCTAGCTCGCTAGAGATCGCTAGACTTTTTGGAACTACAGTTTGATATGCAGCACATGCCGAAGAGAGAGTAACAATATCGATGCAGGCTACATTTGCTA
>Ga0213874_10000182_pt1 | contig 11265 bp, 9 predicted proteins | sample BarmaccomBMRX_R7_FD_160098 | JGI IMG/M metagenome (GOLD analysis project Ga0213874, IMG submission 160098) | Root-associated microbial communities from Barbacenia macrantha in rupestrian grasslands, the National Park of Serra do Cipo, Brazil - RX_R7 | ecosystem: Host-associated > Plants > Roots...
GACGGTAGTGGTGCTCCACTTGCTTTTGTGAGCCGTCTATGTAGCGATAGGTCACATGTCGATAGCGCATTCGCATACTTAATTACCTACTTCTTGGTAAGGGCGCACTGTGCAGAGCCCTACATAAAAAGGCCAGAGGAAAAGAGCCTATCCAGTGGCACTTTTGCCTTCTGCCATGACGACACTTTTCAAAAGATACTACGCAAGTGGAAGATCTTTCTCGCCACTAGCCAATGCTTTTTGGCACTCTGAACAAAGATACTCAAACTCAGAATTGCTCTCTGAGAGCACATCGCTTTGAATAACACGAGCGTAGCGTAAGGGCGTTGCCTTACCACAGCGAGCGCAATTGACGTAAGTTTCTGAGACGGCAGTACGTCGAGTCCCAAGAAAATCTTCCTGCATGACCGACACTTATCTTTCTATATTGCTTCAAAAATGCCCACGTTGCTAGTCACACAATCTGGGCATGGAACGTGCAATACTTAGGGAGTATGCAGACAACGATGTCGCAGTAGGAGCATGATTTATCACGCCCTCACGCGCAAGTTAGATGCTTTGATTATGGCACGAGAAGTGAGAAATTGCAAGAGCGTTTGACGCGCCCTGGTTATTATGCTACTATATTTCCATACTCCTAGTCCGTAATGTGTTTTGTAGTGATTCGTGAATTGCCGGATGTTCACCCGACCCGATTTAGCGAGCCATGGTAACATCCCTACAAGAACGAGGGCAAGGGATAACATGATCATACAAAAGGTCAAGCGTTGGCTGCAAGAGATGTTGGCCTGGTGGCCCTGGAGGCAGGCTCCAAAGGCAGATTACACATCTGTAGTGACTCCTATGAATAAAGGAGCGACTCAAGAGTGGATTGTACGCTCCACTACTACAGAGACTTCAATGCCCCCGCCGGGTAGCGCCTCTGTTGCTGTTGAGCATGCAGAAAACGAAGCGTCCCCAGAGCCGAATCGAGCCACAGCAAATGAAGAAAAGCCTGAACGCAGTGTACCATTTCGTTCACCAGTAATAGAGGAACGTCCATCTCTGCCTGCTACAAAGAAAGTACCCTCCAATGCGCAAGAAATGCCTCCACCGACATATGAACAGCGTCTTGAGTTTATGCGCTATCTTGTGAAACGTGGGCTTGTGAACGAGGGATTTGAAGAAGCACAAAAGCCCGAGTAATACGAGGGCCGATAATTACGAGACAGGGAAAGCAAAGAAACGTCCGATACTATGCGGATGACCTTGCTCGCTGCACGTGACTAATCTTCGGGGGCGACCTCGCTCAGTTGGAGAACGAGACGACAGAAATGCAACATTGCTGAGACTGACTCCAAGTACGCATGGTCACCGCTTACGGTTTGCTGCATCGTGTTAGCGAGACGGCGCAGAGCACGCAACACGATCATTACATCCTCTTTAAGAGAGCTATCGAGATCACCGCGTTGCATCAGGAGAACGACTTGGGTGACAATGGAGTCTACCTCGCGCCGCATCATGTTAAGATCGCTTACCCAGGGGTCGTTGTGAGAGTTGCTGTCCTCGAATCTTACTCCTAGCTCATGCAGTATGATAGCCAGCTCTTCTTCCCAACCAGCCATAGAACACCTCCTTAAAATGAAACAACCACATAGTGATCTGAATTCAACTTTTGCTATTTGAACCATATTGGGAGAAACTCTATTCCCGCTTTGAGCTCTCTCTGGTATGCCCGAAAGCCCGTTCAAAGTGTAACATAGCACGTTATGCTTGTAAATGGCCTAAATGTCCCTCTATCCCATCCTTTGAAAATGTTATACAGGAATAAGGTTTGTTGGAATGTGAGGAAGCATAGGCACAACTGCCGACACGATAAGAGCAATGACGAGCAGGAAAGTAAATAGCCTTTCCAGTGAGAGTAACTGGTGCATAGCAAGGTGTAAGCTCGCTGGCGTCTGAGAGCGTAGCACACCGCTTACCGCTACAAGCAGTAGTGGCAAGGTCCACAATGTAAGCAGAATAAGATGTGGTGCGGCAGAGGAAATTCCAGCGACCACGACTAGGGTATAAATCCACAGCACAAGAACCATAAAGAAGGCGCGGCTCCATTGTAGACCCAATATTGATGCAATGGTGTGCTTCCCTGCCTGTGCATCGCCCTCGGCATCACGCATATTATTGACGTGTATAACAACTGCAGCGAAAAGTCCTAGAGGAACACTATAGAGAAGGACACTGCTCTCAATGTGCCTTGTCTGCAACTGCACCATATATGCACCAACAGTGATCAGCGGACCATAGACACAGAAACTGACTAGTTCACCAAGGGTAAGTGAGCCAAGTGAGTGCGATGTGGCACTGTAAAAGTATGCGCAAAGCAGTCCCACCAGTCCTATAGCGTAAACCCACGGGCCACCCACAAACGATATCACTATACCTAGAAGCGCTCCTACGCCAAGCAAGGCGAGTCCAAGAGAGAGAACAGTAGTTGGCTTGACAAGTCCCTGTTGAATTAACTCACCTGGGCCAAATGTATTGCTGGTATCGACACCGCGCAAATAGTCGTAGTAATCATTAACAAGGTGCGCACCAATCTGGAGTGCAACTATAGCGAGGCAGGTGAAAAGAAAGTGCGTGAAGTGAAAGTGGCCGAAAGGGTGTTTGGGCGAGACTGTTTGCATCCATGCCAACGTAGTACCAAGCAGGACAGGCATCAGCGATAGAGTGAGGTAAGCAGGACGTGTGCCATCCCACCAAACCTGGAACCATTCTAGAAAGTTACGGTGATACTCCGACCGTTGTACAACGAGAGGTACAGGCATACTAACCACATGCGTTGAACTGACAGCATGAACAGACACTTCAGGCTGTAGGGTGCTTATAGTCTGTAAAGAATCTAGAGGTATAGTTGGAACTTCTTGTGCCTGCACCGAGTCGGCTGCCACTACCTGAGTTGAGATTGTCACTTTAGGAAGAGAAACTGGCGCATCACCATTGGACGATTCTTTGCTTTGCATTACGCCCCCTCTTAAAATATCAGCAGTATTTAGGCAATAAATAACTATTCATGATACTTATTATCTCTCAATGCTTGTTGCAGAGCCAGCATCGACTTTTGTAGTTGTGCCTGTCCAATGGCCATCGTGAGATCACCACGCGTCTTCTCTAGAATAGCACGTGTTGCATCCGTTGTACGTCGTAGGCCAGCCGTAACGGCATCTGGAAAGTCAACAGTGATAAGCAGTGCGTAAATATCATCCATGCGGCGCAGAAAGAATTCACCGTTGTTATAGTCCTCCTGCCGAAGCTGATCGAGGATATAGCGTCTCAACTCGCCTACTGCCTCTGCTAAACCGTTCAGGTAAGGTGCCCAGCCTATCAAGAGATCCTCAGCCGAGGGTAGGGGACTATGTTGCACGAGTGCTGCAAACGCAACTGCTTCGGCGTACTCTTTCTGGGCATCCTGTACAAAACCGGCATAGTAGATATCCTGGTGATCGTGTAGATCATCAGCCATCTCCACCAGGAGGGCGGCAGCCTGCGCCCTCAATTTCTCAGCAGTACCAAACTCTTGCCTGTGTGTTGCGCGGATACTGTTGGCGCAGCAGCGAATCGCTGTACGTGATTTGGGCAGTGCCCGTTCACGCGCTACGTGCTTGAGAGCCAGGTGAGCAATTGCCTGTTGCCCTATGTCCCCTAAGTCATCAGTCATGCAAAGATCCCTTTCTATGCTGGGCATAGTGTAGCATAGATATGGTCTTTTGGCTAGCAATGACTCCCACATAACACAAGACAACTTACCCTACAAGGATTGTTTCTCCTCCCAAATGTATGTTATACTGTACCATATACTTGCAAGTATTTCCCAAATGAGAATAGCAATCATAACAATGGTACACCACGTAGCGAGCTTTTCTTGATAGAATGTTGTGCTCTTTCATACCGATAGGTTGGATGTGTTCTCTTTTTACAAGCTGATTAGCGGAAAGGAGTTTCAGCCGATGATGCTAGAACGACGCCTGCTCACCCTCACGAGTGGCGTTCGCGGGCATATGCTAGGTGTAGTCGCAGTAGGATTAGCGGTCACCGCAACCTATGTCGGCCAGGGTGTGCTGACTGCTCAAGTGGTAGCACGCATCTTCACGGGAGCGAGTTGGTCTACTATCGTCCCTGTGCTTGTATGGATAGGCGTACTCATTCTCATACGGGCAGGCTTGCTCTGGCTCCATGAAGTCAGCGCGAAGGCAACGGCTGCCGCCGCCAAACACAGGCTGCGGCGGCGCTTGTACGCCCATCTGCTCAGCCTCGGTCCCGGCTATCTTGAACGTGTTAGCACGGGGGAAGTGCAATCCACCTTGGTTGATGGAGTTGAAGCGCTGGAGGCCTATTTAGGCTACTACGTTCCGCAAGCCGTTATCGCACTGTTGGGTCCATTGCTGATCCTGGTCTATCTCGTCTCGCTTGACCCGCTAGTCGGAGTGCCAACCCTGGTCTGCATCCTAGTTGCTGCCTTTGGTTCGCGCATATGGGATCGTCTGCTGGGCAAGCATGGACGGAGCCATTGGCAAGCATACACTACCCTCAATAGCCAGTTCTTGAATGCCATGCAGGGTATGACGACGCTGAAAGCATTCAATGCCAGCATACGCCACGGAAAGCAGCTCCAGCAACGGGCTAAGGCACTTTACCGTGCCACCATGGTGCAAATGGCTATCTCGCTGTTGAGTACAGGAATTGTTGGCTTAGGGGTCAGTGCTGGCGTAGCTTTCGCTGTAGGTATAGGTGCGCTCCAGGTGGTAGGAGGTACGCTTACATTCGGCAGCCTGCTGATTATCCTCTTTCTGGCAGGCGAATGTTTTCGTCCGCTTACCGATCTGAGTAACTACTGGCATCAAGGCTATATGGGCGTTTCGGCTGCACCCGGCATTTTCGCAGTACTTGATGCACAACCGGAGGTGACAGAGCCAGCAAGCCCTATTGAAACAGCACCCGCGGACATCCGTCCGGCCATAGCATTCAACCATGTCAGCTTCGCCTACAGCACTCGTGAGGAACCTGCGTTGCGCGACTTGTCGTTCAGCATCATGCCTGGTGAAACTGTTGGGCTTGTAGGACGGTCAGGAGCTGGCAAATCGACTGTAGCAGCCTTGTGTTTGCGCTTCTTTGATCCACAGACAGGAGAGGTCACCCTAGATGGGCACAACCTGCGTACCTATCCACTGAGCACTTTGCGCAGGATGATGGCTGTTGTCTCGCAGGAGACATACCTGTTTCATGGCACGGTTGCCGAGAATTTGCGGCTAGGCAAAACCGCTGCAACTCCTGCTGAACTTGAGGCTGCCGCCCGTTCCGCTAACGCTCACGACTTCATCAGTCGCCTTCCTCAGGGATATAACACAATTGTGGGAGAGCGTGGGCTTAAGCTTTCTGGGGGTGAGCGCCAACGCATCGCTATTGCGCGGGCACTCTTGAAAGATGCACCGATCCTCATTCTCGACGAAGCGACTTCCAGCGTAGATGCCGCCAATGAAGCAGCGATTCAGGAGGCACTTGAGCGCTTGACTATGAACCGTACTACGCTGGTAATTGCACATCGCCTCTCGACGGTGGTCAAGAGTGATCGCATTATCGTGCTGGCAGAGGGGGAAGCTGTCGAAGTAGGTCACCACACGGAACTAGTCGAGCAACAAGGTGCATATGCACGTCTGATCGCTGCACAACAGATAGGAGTAGAAGCATGAGTGCAACTGAAACACAACTGTTTTCACCGTCATACTTCGTCGATCAACAGGCCGAGCAGCACAAATCAGGCTTCTGGCATTTGCTTACTATGGTGCGTCCCCATTACTGGCTGATGACGCTCACGATTGGCTCAGGTATTCTTAATCAGGGCTTGACCATCGCCAGTGCTGCTGTTGGGGCATACCTTGTTGGTCTGGCCGTCGTAGCCCGCTCTATCACGCCTCTGCTGCCATGGCTCGTGGCGCTTGGCTTGCTAGTGCTTGGACGAGCAGTGATGGCGTGGGTCGAGATGTGGCTTGCTCACGATCTTGCCTATCGCATCTTGGCTGATATCCGTGGTCGGCTGTATTGGGCGCTCGAACAACTAGCACCGAGCTATCTGCTGGATCGTCGCTCTGGTGATGTAGCGGCAGCGGCGATGGGAGACGCCGAGACGCTGGAATGGTTCTACGCACATACTGTTGGTTCCGCCATCGTTGCGGTGATTGTCGCGCTGGCTGCACTCATTGTTCTTGCCGTGGTACATTGGACACTGTCACTGGTGCTTTTACCCTGGATCGTGCTGGTGGTAACTGTCCCCTTCTGGTTCACGCGACGAGCAGCAAGACAAGGAGAGAGATTACGATCACAGTTGGGTGAAGTGAATGCCGATGTTGTGCAAGGTCTGCGTGAGGTTGTCGCCTTTGGACAAGATTGCATCCAGCTTGAAAAACTAGGGCGGCGGAACGTAGCCCTGGTGGATGCCCAACTTGCCCAAGGCAAGCGCGTTGGCCTTGAAAAAGCCATCACGAATGCATTTGTTGCCTCAGGTATGCTCAGTGTACTGGCTCTCTCGGCAACACTGGTCTCGCAGGGCATCTTAGCTGGGCCGCTGTTTCCAGTGAGTATTCTTCTGGCAGTTGGTATCTTTGTGCCGATTGTCACTGTGACAGACGTGATGAAGAATCTGAATGTCACGTTCGCCTCGGCTGACCGCATCTTTGCCATTCTCGAACATCCCCCATTGGTGCAAGACCAGGTCCAGACTGCTCCACCGCCTCCCATTGAGCCACGAGTTCGCTTCAACAGCGTTACCTTTCGCTATGGTCCGACGCTACCCAATGCACTCGACGAGGTCTCATTCGAGGTACAGCCAGGTGAAACGGTAGCCTTGGTTGGGCATTCGGGTGCAGGCAAGTCTACCTGTATGCATCTCCTGCTGCGCTTTTGGGATGTCACACAGGGTTCTATTACCGTTGGGGGTCACGACTTACGCGATTTCCCACAAGCTGATCTGCGCTCACTGATTACCTTGGTACCGCAGGACATTTATCTCTTCGATAACAGCGTTCGTGAGAACTTACGCCTGGGTCGGCCCGAGGCAAGCGATGCTGAAGTCGAGGAAGCTGCACGGGCAGCACTCGCTCACGAATTTATCAGTCAGCTTCCCCAGGGCTACGACACCAATGCTGGCGAGCGAGGCATGCAGCTCTCTGGTGGACAACGACAGCGTATAGCAATCGCACGGGCACTGCTCAAGGATGCGCCAATTTTGGTAATGGATGAAGCAGTCTCCAACCTGGATACGGAGAACGAGCGCACCTTGCAGTCAGCTATGGCACGTCTGCGCGAAGGGCGTACCACAGTGGTCATTGCCCATCGGCTCTCGACGATTCGTACGGCTGATCGTATTGTCGTGCTAGAAGACGGGCGCGTGGCTGAGATAGGCACACACCAAGAACTGCTAGCACGACAAGGCGTGTACAGTCGTCTCATCGCCTCACAGCAAGAGGGCATACTAAACTAGCTATAACCTTGCGACAATAAAATATTTTAATTGAGGAGAGCATGATGCTTAAAGCACCCACACCTCGATCTTTTCTGATGGCCTTTTCTTTCATAATGTTGCTGTTCCCGCTGTTGAGCGCTTGCGGTGCATCTGGGTCCGGCACTTCCCAGTCCAGCACTCCGGTCAAAGGCGGCACATGGATTGACGATGTGTATCAAGAGCCTAGTTCGTTCATCACCAATGGCCCTTCGTTTGATGCCTTTGCAGTGAATCAAACGCTGTGGGCTCCGCTCTTCTACGGGGACTCCCAGGGGGCGATTCACCCCGGCCTGGTCACGGAAATACCCACGGTTGCCAATGGCGATATCAGTGCTGATCTCAAAACCTGGACCTTCAAGTTGCGCCCCGGGCTGCTCTGGTCGGATGGTCAGCCACTGAATGCTGACGATGTGGATTTTAGCTGGAAGCTCTGGACCAATCCCAAATTTCCAGCAGCAAGTACGATTGGCTTCAACCTGATTACCTCGGCAGAGGTTGCTACTGACAAACTATCGATTACCTTTCACCTGAGCGCTCCTTTCTCGCCATTTATTTCGATCTGGACCGACGGCTTTGTGGCACCTCTGCCCAAACACCATTTCGCAGGCATAGCTCCCGACAAGATTCTGAACACGCCCGACAATCTAAATCCATCGGTCACCAGCGGTCCTTTCATGATGAGTGAGAGCAAGCCAGGTGACCACTATACGCTGGTACGCAACCCACATTACTATCGTGCCTCAGAGGGACTCCCCTACCTGGATAAGCTCGTGTTGCGTATCGTTCCCAACCTGGATACTGTACTCAAAGACCTGCAGGCGGGTAGCGTCACGTCCGCCTATCGCCTGGATGTGACCAAGCGCCCAACCTATGAGCAGTTGACGAACTACCACCTCGTCCACGCTCCCTTTTCTGGCAGCTATGAGAACATCTACTTCGATTTTCATAACCCCATCCTGGGCAAAGAACTAACGGTGCGCAAGGCCATCGCCATGGCCATTGACCATCAAGCTTTGATCAACACAGCTCTTCGTGGAGTAGGCTCTCCACAATGTACTGACCATAGTAAGGCGTATAACCCTGGCTATCAGGCTGATGCTCCTTGCCCCACATTTGATCCTGCTGCCGCCAGTGCTTTGCTTGAGCAGAACGGCTGGACCAAAGGCCCCGATGGAGTGCGCACTAAAGGTGACCAGCGCCTGGAGTTCCAGTACTCTGCAGCCTCTGGAAATCCCACGGTTACTGTTGCCGAAGAGATCATCCAGGCCAATTTGCAGGCCATTGGCATCAAGATTAACATCCATAACTACCCATCGAGCACTCTCGACGAAATCCAGGCTGCTGGTAAGCCGGGTCAGTATGATATTGTCCAGTTTGGAAATTTATACGACTATGACGCCGATGATGCCAATAGCCTCTCTTGCAGCCAATTTCCACCCAATGGCTACAATACCACCTTCTACTGCAATCCCGCACTGGACAAACTGTACGCTCAAGAAGAGGCAACGACTGATCCCGCTGCTCGCCAGCAGATCTTCAATCAGATCCATCAGATCTACCTGACGGACTTTCCTATTATTATCCTGTATGGGAAGTTCAACCTCGGCATCGCAAAAAAAACTACCCGCAACTTCTTGCCAGGCCCTTTCAGCACTGGGGACACTGTCAACGTGTGGGACTGGTGGTGTGACGGGGGTCACTGTTAGAAATTTTAGAAAGAGGAGACGATTGCCAAATGTCACTTAGAATGAAGAGAATGGAGGATACAATGAAAGTTTCAACCGACTCTCAAAGTGGCAATGTACAGTTGCCAGAGGGAGCAAACATCTTTTCACGCAAGGTAGCACGAAGTGGTCACATCTCCTATGAGGGGCATCCCTACTTTGTCAGTAAGAACCTAGCTGGGCGCTACATTCGCTTTGTCGTGCTCGCGGATCGGCTCATTGTCGATACTTCCATCCCATTACACAAAGAGTATCAGTTGCTTTAGCATAAGAGCAGGTGCAGGAGCAGCGAATCGAGGAGGGTGTTTATGGGACGATACGTTATTAGGCGTTTATTACAGATGATCCCTTTGCTGGTATTGCTCTCAGTCTTCATGTTCACTCTCATCCACCTGTTACCGGGTGGACCAGATCAGGTTATCTTTAATCCTCATCTGAATGCAGCGGGTCGAGCGGCCTTGCGTGCGCACTTTGGCTTGAATGACCCTGTGCCGATTCAGTACGTCAAATGGGTGAGCAGAGTGTTGGTCGGCGACTTTGGCTTCTCGTTTGGTAACAACTTGCCGGTATCGTATATTCTTTCCCAGCGCTTTCCAGCAACGCTAGAGTTGTTTAGCTATGCACTCTTGCTGGCGTTGTTCCTGGCCATTGCCCTAGGTGTGATCTCTGCGATACGTCAGGGATCAGTGATAGATTATGGTCTGACAACCCTCTCCTACTTTGGCATTGCTATGCCTACGTTTGTGTTTGCTCTGTTCGCACAGTACATCTTTGGCGTGTGGTTACACGTGCTCCCCACCTCGGGTACTGAGACAGTTGGCTATACTCTTTCCCCCTTTGATGCCTTTATAGATCACTTCGCACATCTCATCTTACCGATGTTGGTACTAGCTCTTACCTTTATCGCAGGGTGGAGTCGCTATATGCGCTCTAGCATGATCGAGGTCGTCAAGCAAGATTATATGCGCACGGCTCGTGCAAAGGGGGTAGGCACTCTGGCTCTGTTGCTGCGTCATGCGCTACGGAACGCATTGATCCCTCTGGTCACTGTGGTAGCGCTAGATTTCGCATATGTAGCTGGCGGGGCTACTATCGTGGAAGGCATATTTGCCTGGCCTGGCATGGGCCTGCTGTTTATCCAATCCCTACAAGTACGTGACTATCCGGTACTGCTGGCCATGTTAATGATTGGAGCAGGCTTTGTCATTCTGTTCAATCTGCTTGCAGATATCCTGTACGGGGTTTTGGACCCGCGCATTCGTTACGCTTAAAGGATCATCGCTACTATACCCGTTGTGCCGTTACTGCGTGTATCGTAGTGGCGATCCCTTGCGGTCGCCATGCTCGTCACTCTGAAAATGCTCGCCCGAGAGGAAACAAGCTATGGATATATCCGAACAACAGCAGAGTGCGGTGAGCTTGCCTCCAACCCTTGCTCCTACGCAGGTAGAAGTCGAAGAACCGTTGCTGGAACTCACGCAGGAGTTGGCGCAGAAGCGCCGCAGCCAGGGACGCATTATCTTCGACCGTTTTATTCGCAACAAAGCTGCGCTCGTGGGGGCAAGCTTCCTGATGCTGCTCTTTCTCTTTTGTTTTCTAGGTCCACTGATCTGGCGTCTTAACCCCAATGCGATCAATGTGTCTGCTGTGTCCACTACCCTGTCGGGGCCTACCTTGCAGCATCCGTTTGGCACTGATGATGTGGGGCGTGACCAGATGGCGCGTGCGATGGTGGGTGGGCAAATCTCGCTGCTGGTAGGCTTCAGCTCAACGCTGATGGCCATCGTCTTAGGTGTAGGGGTTGGTGCATTTGCAGGCTACTACGGGGGAATCATTGACAACGTTCTGATGCGTTTTACAGATGTCATTCTGGCCGTGCCACTCTACCTGCTGCTCTTCGTCCTGTCAGCCTCCTTCTCCGATGGCAGCTCTAGAAGTGTGATCGTCTTGATCGCCATCTTTGGCTGGACGTATGCCGCACGAGTGGTGCGAGCAGAGTTTCTGGCACTC
>Ga0213874_10000183_pt1 | contig 11235 bp, 13 predicted proteins | sample BarmaccomBMRX_R7_FD_160098 | JGI IMG/M metagenome (GOLD analysis project Ga0213874, IMG submission 160098) | Root-associated microbial communities from Barbacenia macrantha in rupestrian grasslands, the National Park of Serra do Cipo, Brazil - RX_R7 | ecosystem: Host-associated > Plants > Roots...
GTTCCCTGAGAAGTATAGGGTGCGTTTTGCCGCTCCGGCCTATACTCATAGAGGCAAGCAGCATGTAAAGAGGAATATCATGTCCCGTAAAGAAATGAGCCAGCAACTCCGTCTTGCTCTGGGTCAAGCACTTCGAAATTACCGAACGAGCCATGCTCTCAAGCAGAAAGAGATGGCAGAATTGCTCTGTATAGATGAACGGACCTTACGGCGATGGGAGAGTGGGGAGATTTCACAGCGTGTTGATGATCTCATGCGGATTGCCGACGTTCTTGGCCTTGACTATGAACAGCTCGGCGTATCATCTTCTCTCTCTCTTCCCCGTACTCTCGCACAGATTGATGAAGACATTGAGCAGGTGTGGGCCTCTATCAAACAAGCTTGCTATATGGAGGCGCGTACACTTGTTGAAAACCTCATACGCGACTTGACCCTGCAAATTACCACCGAAGATTCTCTCTTCTTGCACGGGTTAGCTCGTGCGTATCATGCGGCTGGATATGTGACCTCTATCGTTTTGAGAACCAGCCACGTGCATATCCCTTTGCAGCACTATCAGGAAATGGAGCGTCTTGCGCATCTGGTGAAAGACGACACCTTGCTCAATATTGCGCTTACTTATGAAGGGGATATGTTGCGGCGGCGTGGAGACATCCAAGCAGCTATTCAGTATCTTGAGGCTGCACGTACGACAACACCCCAGGCAGACATGCTCGCACGTGGCAACGGAATACAACTGCTGGGACGGGCTTACTTATCAAATAAAGATACTTATGGATTTGAGCGTGCTCTCGCAGAGGCAGAAGAGATAGCAGGCACCGTTGATCTCAATGGAAGTACACGCGGACAATACAATCTGGGAACCGTCTATGAGGAGTACGGGAAGGGGTACGGCTCTCTGGGAGATATGCACAAAGGAATGGAGTATCTCAAGCGCGCTGAGCAACATCTTCCTGCAACGCAAAGATGGGAGCTTGTCCTAAAAACTGCACGGGCCATGACGTTAGTACGTGGGGGTGAGATCTCGGAAGGCGCAAACCTTGCCATTGAAGCGGCTATGCTTTGCCATCAAATAAGAAATTACCGCATGTTAGAGCGCATCTATCTCGTACAAAACTACCTGGAACAGTTGGTCCACGAGGTAGGACAAGTAACTGCTTCTTTGCGTGAAGTATTACATGGCCCTGTTGAACACATCTAGAGAACGCTTCAGACTGGATAAGGTAAATGTAAGGTCCAGCAACACCATGATGCATGAAGTCCACCAGTCTCAGCGACCTCCTGGCGAGACATCTGCAAGCAGAGCCAGCACGTCGCGGATACGAAACGGCTTGACCAGCGGCACTGCCAGCACCGCATTGGCCAGACGCTCTACCGCAAACTTCGTGCTCTCCTGCTGGGTCACCATCATGACCAGCCTGGTCCGGGGGCACAGGACTCTCAGTTGCATGAGCGCCTGCCCACTGGCGGGCCGCTCAGTATGCAGAGCCACAAAGGCGATGTCAGGCGGCTGCTGGCCAAAACGCGGCAATGCAGCTAAGGCGGCTTCATAGTCCTGGAAGATCACCACTTGATGCCCCATCTGTCGCACGTGCAGCGCGAAGATGGCTCGGATGGTGCGTGAGGGCTCAATGACCAGAATGCGCTTGCCGATGGTGCTTCTCATTTTCCTCTTTCTCTCTACCTCGTGACGGTGTGCTACCATCTACGACGAACTTGGCGATATGCTGGAACGCCAATGGCACCTGGACTTTCGTTGAGAGCTACCGGCACAGTACCATCCAACGGGAGAGGCTAGAAGCCCCTCCCTTGTGCTTGGTCTATATGTTCAACAAGCTGGCGGAATTGTTGACACAGGGCAAAGCAGGGCAGAAGCCTCTCCTGTTGACCCGAACCCATCAGCTCTAGCAGATACATCTGCATGCCCGTCCAGAGGAACTGGATTTCAATTCCGTCCAAGGGGATTTCTAGCTCCCAGTCTTCTCGTTGCAGCAGCTCCTCTAGCTTGGGTTTTAAGCCCCCGACGACCTGTTTGGCAAGAGTAACGTTGGACAGAGCAGCAGGTTGTTGCAGCAGGGTTCTTTCAAAGGTGCGCAGCGCCTCTTGTAACAGGCGTACCGCTGGCAGCGAAAAAAAAGTGTGTGAGGGCGGATGCGGTTGTTGGCTGGTGCGTTTTTTTCTCTTACTCAAGAGACTCGTCTCCTTTTGACATTTTGACGCTTGTCTGATTGACTTATTTGTTGGGTAATGAGATAGTTACTAGCAGGGAAACGCTTGTCTTGCGTTATCCCACCACAAGGTATAGCAGACGCAGATGAAACGGTTGTGACGCCAAACAAGGATGGTTTCACTCTCTTCAGTGGGTCTGGACAACATCGGTCATTTCTTCTATACTGAACACGAGATGTGTAGATGAGCATCGGAGTGAGAAGGAGAGCAGTATGATCGATGTCAGCGTGTGTTGGAACGAGCAATGTTACTTGTTGTTGGAACTCGACAAGCAGGGCCAGCCTAATTATGGCAAACTGCTCAAGAAGAGACGAGAAGAGCTCACCTGGAGCCGCGAGCAGCTTGCACAGCAGTACGGACGTGCCTTAGAACAGGACATAGGAGCAGATGCAATCCGCATGATGGAAGAGTATAATCAGGTTCCGAAAAACAGACAACGGCGTTATATCCTGGCTGCGCTGCTTGGCATTCCCCCCTTGTTGCTTGGGCTGCCTGCGCTCAGGCAGCCAACAGACCCTATCGAGGGGATGGGTATCCTGAGAAGAGTGCATGAACCCCTTGACCTCGCAGAGTACCACGCCAAGCTTGGCTACTACTTTCGGCAAGGAGCCAGTGCAGCAGGGGATATCTTTGGGGACCTGGTGGGCCGCATCAGCCTGCTGCACGATACCCTGCCCTACGTCAAGCGAGCAGACCAGCACGAGATGACGCGCCTGCTGTGCGGCTTCAATACGGCAGCAGGAAAGATTGCCCACGAGATCGGTTTTCACCAGACAGCCGACAGGTATCACGAAAAAGCCATTTTCCTGGCCACGGAGAACAACCTAGATGACCTGCAAGGTTTTGCGCGCTGGCGACGAGCGGTTGACATGGTAGATCAAGGAGAGTATGAGGCTGCTCTTGCAGAGCTGACACAAGCCAAAAAGCTTGGCAGCCGCCTGCCTGCACAATTGAATGGCTACGTGAGCTCGTTGATGGCTGAGATGATTGTTCGTGCCGCACAAGACAGCCAAGACCTTTCCACTGCATTAAAGATGATGGATGAGGCAGAGCGCGCTATAGGACCAGGGATGCAACTCAATGCCTATCAGACGCAATTTGACCGAGAACGACACATACTCGACAAAGCCCTGGTACGCGTGGCCGCACCAGTGAAAAAGCTGCATACTCCAAACAAGGCCATCCAGGAACTGGAAGCGGGACTCTCTCTCCCGCAAGAAACGCGACGGTCAGCCTATCGTCAAAGCTTCTGTAACATCATTCAAGCTAGAGCCTACATCGACAAAGGTCAGTTCGAGTTTGCTACCCAACTTGCTCTTGATGCGCTTGTTATAGTGGAAGAAATTCACTCCATGTCCTATCTTTTCGATATCGTGCTGCTCTACAAAGCCCTGAAGACGAGCAGTTACAAGAACGCCACGGCGGTGGCGGAGTTAGGAGTCGAACTGATGAAGGCTCAGCATCCCGAACTTTTTACCAAGAAGGGCTTCACAAGTGAGAGCCAATAGATATATTCATGGTTGCGACCATCAATAACCAGAACATACCCTCATTTCCAAATTATTAAAAGGGGGTTTACTTGTGGACTATTGCCAAACCTAGTTGGAAAGATAAAGCGAGTCTCACCCTCTAGTTCAGATATACGCTGGCCGAATGTGTTATAATATACGAGCCGAGAGACCCCGTGTGTGTGTTTGGGGTGGATGGTAAGAGATCAGAAGGAAGTCACTTATTATGGATTTGATAGAGAAACTTGCTAGTCTGGCACAACGGTACGAGGAACTGAATACACTAATGGCCGGGCCAGAGGTACTTGACGACCTCGCTCTGCTGCAACGCTATGGGCGCGAACATGCAGAGCTTGAAAAAGTCGTCCAGCAGTATTATGATCTGCTCAAGATAGATAAGCAGATCACTGAAGCACAGGAGATGCAGGAGAGCAGCGACGATGCGGAATTGCAAGATCTCGCCCACGAGGAAGTCGAGCATCTCAAGAGAAGTAGAGAACAGCTTCTAGAGCAGATAAAAATCTCCTTGCTACCCAAAGATAGCATGGACGACAAAAACGCCATTGCCACCATTCAGGCTGGCACCGGCGGCGACGAGGCGGCCCTCTTCGCAGGTGAGCTTTTCCGCATGTACAGCCGCTATGCTGATATACACCGCTGGAAGACTGAGGTGCTGGATAGCAACGAAATGGGTCAGGGGGGGATCAGGGATATCACCTTTGTAGTCAAGGGCAAAGGTGCCTATAGCCGGATGAAGTACGAGGGGGGCACACACCGTGTGCAGCGTGTTCCCGTCACTGAAGCCAACGGGCGCATACACACCTCTACAGCAAAAGTAATTGTCCTGCCAGAGGTTGACGATGACATTAACATCGACATCAAAGATAGCGATATTCGGGTCGATGTCTACCGCTCCACTGGTCACGGTGGCCAGAGCGTGAACACCACCGACTCGGCAGTACGTATTACGCACCTGCCTAGCGGCCTCGTCGTTACTTGTCAAGATGAGAAATCACAACTCAAGAATAAGCTCAAGGCCATGACCGTGCTCAAATCTCGCCTCTGGGATTTGGAGGAAGAGCGCCGACAAGAAGAACTGCGTAAGACACGGCACTCACAGGTGCAGACCGGCGACCGTAGCGAGAAAATTCGTACATATAATTTCCCCCAGGATCGCGTTACCGATCATCGCATCGGTTTGACAAGGCACAACCTCCCTGACATCATGAACGGTGAAATTGACGAATTCATCGACAACCTGACTACAGTTGACCAGATCGACAAATTGCAAAATCTGTAGCGAGAGCACGGCCAAAGAATCACCTCTTGTTGTGTCGTTTTATCCAGGAGACTCATGCCACTCGAACAAGCGCAAGCCATTCGTACCATTTTCTTCGACGTAGGGTTCACGTTGTTACGTCCATCACCCTCGTCTGCCGAAATTTGCCAGCGCGTATGCCAACAACTCGATTTACACATCCATCTTGATGCGTTAAGGCAGCGCATGTATGAAGCGGAGGACTACTTTTTGCGTCAGGCACACAGCAATAAACCTACTTGGGCGAGCGCAGAGTCTATATATGCATTCTGGCTGACCTACTATATGGATCTGCTACGCCCGTTTGTGGAAGAACATGAGCAACGCCGTCTCTATCAGCTCTCTCACGCCATCATTGAGGAGTTCGAGCAACACACAAGCTGGGAGGTGTACCCCGATGTCGTATCTACACTCGAATTGCTCCATGAGTACGGATATACACTAGGCGCAATTTCTGATTGGGGTATCACGCTCGGCTCCATCTTGCGCAATCTTGGCCTCGTCAAATATTTTACTACGCTCCTCGTCTCGGCAACCGCACGTCAAGCCAAACCAGCGTCGGCACTCTACGAACTGGCACTAGAGCGTACTAATTCTATCGCTGATTATACGCTGCACATAGGAGATTCGTACATTCTTGATGTGTTGGGAGCGCGCACTGTCGGGATAACACCCGTGCTGCTTGATCGCCTGGGACTGTTAGAGCAGAGGAATGTTGACTGCCACCTCGTGCATTCTCTATACGAACTGCTTGATCTGCTGGAGCTGTCACAATAGTTGCTTTACAGTTTTCTTTCTGCCGCCGGATTGAAGCGATACAAACGGGCGGGGCGGTGGGTACCTTCCATTTTCTTTATTTCTGTATCTTCCAGAATACCCGTAGCAAGAACTTTCTTACGGAAGTTGCGCTTGTCAAGCTTGCGATGGAGAATGATTTCGTACACCTGCTGCAGTTCACGTAAGGTGAACTGTTCTGGTAGCAGGTTAAAAGCAATCGTCGTATAGTCGAGCTTACCACGCAAGCGGCTGAGCGCATACTGGAGAATTTTCTCATGGTCGAAGGCAAGCGATGGTAGCTTGTAGACAGAGAACCAGCCAACATCGCTAGCATCACTGGCCGCCCTGACCTGCAAGCGCTCAGAGTCAAGCAGTGCAAAATACACGACTGTAATCACGCGTGTGCGCGGATCACGTCCGGGATCGCCAAAGGTATACAACTGCTCTAGATAGACATCTTGTACTCCGGTCTCCTCCTGCAATTCTCGCTTGGCTGCAGCTTCCAATGATTCATCAATATTGACAAAACCGCCAGGAATGGCCCACTTCTTCTCAAAAGGCCATGAGCGGCGATTGATCAGTAAGACCTGCAGATCACGCTGACGCAGGCTCATCATCACTACGTCCACACTGACCGATGGGCGCTCATACTTGCTCACATCATAATGATGAACTTTCTGTTCGCTCTGCTCTCCTCCACCTACTCCATCCTGGGTGGTGTTCATTCCTGGACTTTGCTCTTCCATACGACGTACATAAACTTTCTTGTATTAGTGTATCTTTTACACTAATATACCCTAAACGTAAGCTTCTGTCAAGAGGCTGTGAACTCAGGATACGCCCAGCGTGACCCGCGAGGGACCACCACTACTACACGTGCTACGCACACTGAACTCATTTGCCTCATACCTTGCCTCCGAAAGAGACAAAGTATGAGGCAATTTGAGTTGGGGAGACATGCCTGCGCCCATTTCATGAGGGGGCATCAGGCTGTAATCCGTACCTCATGGTAATCGCACCTAATTTTTCAAGCAAACCACACCGAACACCTACAAAGACACTTACCCTTATAGGTTATCGCGGGCTGTCAGCTCTTCATTTGTCATGCCAGTGATGTCACTATCACTCATGGGCCGACTTGTCCTCGCGCTTCTTACACCCGCGTCGTCGTACATCGTCTCGTCCTGACGGCTCGTTGTCTGGCCCTTCGCTGCTGCACTTCCGGCATGGAAGAGGTAGTTGGATGAAGTAGGATCGAGCGCACCTGCAGGAGCCTGGTCAACCATACGTGCAAAGTGACTCAAATCTTCCTGGAGCGCACGCTCAAAGTGGCTACCAGCACCCAGGTTCTCTCCAACCTTACCAAGCACACCGGCCGGTGGACTGTAACTGATGAAAACATCCACCTGCGTCTGGTTAGAACCACTCGGAGAGAATGTTACCTTGCCAAAGTTCTCAAACCCACTAGTTGAACGCCAACCAATTTGCCGATCCTCAACCCAATTTTCATTAATGGCATCCCACTCATGGCGACCTAGAATATCTGCCACCCAGTGGCTCCGCTGGTCGTCGTAGTAGGTGACTTCTTTAACAAAGCTCATGAACTTTGGAAAGTCATTGAAGTGTGAAAACAATGCATACACCTGATGGACAGGTGCATTTACAAGCACTGATGCGTGATGCTGTGTATAGTCGGTCATATGATGTTTCTCCTTTACAAAATCTACGCTGTCAATTGTACAACGTTTGCGCGTAACCTATATGTTTCACTTCTCATCTCTATAACATCTCCCTTCAAAAGCATACCACGCTCTTGCCAGAATTTCAAGAAATAAAAGCACCACTATCAACATTTTAAGAAACTTTTTATCTATATTAGAATATACTTATTACATTTATAGATTTGAGAACATGTAAGCTTGCTCCCTTGCTAAGAAAACTTAGCTATCGCCAAAAATACTCTTCCCCCACGTTTATCTAGTTGGATAGAGAGAGGAGTCCCACCTCAGTCAGGCCAATAACTACTTTGGTACCAAAGCTACCAAGCGCAGCGATGGACCGGTCTATTATGGTGATATCGCCATTGACTTTGTTGAAGAGTCAACATGGTTGCTATTGCACAAGGTATAGATAGTACTTCAGGCGTTATACAAGTGAGAATGTTGGTTCTTGTCTTGGTTTTTTTTCGCGCCTCGTGTAATATGCGTACAGACATTGAGGCATGAGAAAGGATGCGTCCTTCAATGTAACCATTTACCCTTGATCTACGTAATGAGCAGTATGAAGAAGTTACGAAGAGAGGGTGTCAGTTCTTGGCCACATATTGTATACAGAGATAGCCTTGTAGGAGTTATTGTAATATTTCTCACAGAGGATGAGGGGACAAGCTATGTCAACTGCAACCTTAGACAACAACCTGAATCGCGCTCTAGAACTCGTTGGTGGCGTGATTGACCCGGAAATTGCCGAGACCTACCCTTCAATTGAGGCTCGTATTTTGGCCCAGGCATTAGAGAATGTTGAGTTGGCAGAGCGCCGCCTACGAGAAATTCAGAAGCTCGTTGGCGATATCGACGGAGTTTTTGTGTAATTTCTTCTATCTCCTTAAGCATCAGCCCATGTGCTTGCGCAGTGCAACGAAGTGATCTTCACCTTTGAGTTGGGCATGTACGTGTTCAAGAGGCCCTGAGTAACCATACCTTTGCGTTGCTAAATGCTACTTCAGTCGGAGGGTTATTGTAGGAGCGGGCCATAATGCCGATTTGGCCGCTACTAAGGTTAGTATCACTTATGTGATCGATCATGTGCTCATTCACGTAGAAATATAGGGTATTTGCGTTTGCGACAACTTTAACCCAGTTGCGTTGCTGAAATCCCTGATAAATCGCTGAACTTTTCGTTCGACCTATCAAGTATATATGATTACCTTTCAAGAAGGCTGTAACGTCGTAAGACCCATCCTGACAAACTTCAAAGTAGTAGAAGCTTGGAGTATCACCATTCGTAGTATCAGCTCGGGAGATCAACCCTCCGCATTCGCCTTTAATAATCTGCATCTCCGACCATTCTGCTAAAAAGCGCGTACAGCAGGATTTTACCGATTGCTTCCTAGCAGGTCAAGGGGATAGTTCTTCTGGCTCGGAGATAGATCGTTTGTCTGCTTGCGGTTAAAATGGCTTATACTATGACAGATAGAGGATCAAGAAGAGAACGCACGTAAAAATGAGGTAACTATCTGTTCTGTTTCTTCGGGCGTTTGCGTCTCCATCAGTTGCATACGTAGCTCCTGCGCTCCTGGGAAGCCATTTGCGTAGACTTTAAAAAACTTACGCAAGGTAGGAAAGTGCTTGCTCGTCCCCCAGGTCTCCTGCCAAAGATGCATATGGTCAAGCAACAGATGCATTTTCTCTTCCGGCGTTTTATCATTTATCTGAGTATCTGAAAAGAGGAAAGGATTTTCAAAGATACCTCGGCCTACCATTGCTCCATCTGCACCTGCTTCTGCCACTTTTTGTCTCGCCTCATCAAGTGACTTTATATCCCCATTCCCAATAATCAACGTCTCACTACTCAAAGTGTCTCTCATCTCGACAACCGTTTTCAGTGTATCCCAATGGGCTGGAACTTTAGACTTCTCTGAGACAGTACGTAAGTGAACAGTTAAGACTGCCGGTTTCTGTTCAAGAACGAATTGTATCCACCCGAAGTCAATTGCCCGATAACCTAAGCGTGTTTTGACGCTGACTGGTATGAGGCCTGCTGCTCCTTCTTTTGTCGCGTCAATGATTTCTTTTGCCAGTGGTCGGTTATTAATTAAACCTGAACAGACCCCTCTACTGACTGGACCCTGGGCAGGACAGCCCATGTTAAGGTCTACCCCACTGAATCCCATATCCACTAATTTTCTTGCCGCTTTACAGAAGTTCTCCGGCTGAGACCCCCAAATTTGTGCGACAAGTGGCCGCTCTATTTCGGTATATTGCAGTCTATGGACAACATGTGTTTCTCCCTTTGAAAACATCCCTTCCACATTGGTAAACTCAGTAAAAAACACCGTAGGTTTCCCGTATCGGGCTATCACTTGTCTCAATACAGTATCGGTTACATCTTCCATTGGTGCCAGAATAAATATAGGTTTGTTTAACTCGTTCCAGAAATTTTTCATTATCTCCCTTTTTTGGGTTGTTTCGTTCGATGATGTGATGATCTCCTCGTGCGACGTCTCCTTGTCTTAGAAAAAAGGGGAGATTGCACGAGTGGCTTCTCGGAGACTCAACATTTGGGTAGCGAACCGTCTGAGCTGTTAGAAAAATGACCTCCTACACAGAACATTTTAATATAACCCTTATCATCAACCCTGAGAATGACAAAAGCCTTATCGATTGGATCGTGATTAGCATCAAACGCAATTTGTCCACTGATTCCCTGAAATGGATGATCTACTGTAATTTGCGTAAGAGCATCAGTAAGAGCCTGCGGCGTAAGCTTAGTGGTACCTTTCAGGGCATCCTCAATGCCTCGCGATAGCACCTTAGCTGCGTCGTATGAAACTATGGCAGTATCATTGGGAAGCCCACGACCATAGTCACCTGGGGACTGATGGGTCGGATCAAACGCGTCATCATATTCCTGAAAAAATGGGGGTGGTCTATTTCCCGTTAATGCTGACCATTCATCATGGTACGCGACGGAGACAAAATACCAACGACCATAACTATTTGGACGTGCAGCGTACCCACCGTCTCCTGAAATCACCAACAATTTGGGAAATGCTCCAAGTGCATCCTGGAACTGCTCTGCATCATATGTAGTGATGCCCGCAAACAAGATCACCACATGGCTAGGATCAGGGGTATTTTTTAATGCCGTGCGAAGGGACTTTGAAAAAGAAGCTGCTGTCGTCTTCCCTGATGTGAAGTTCTCATCTGGAAGAATTCGGTGATTAGTCGCAGTAAATTGTTGCTTAAAATCCTGCGCAAGATCTTGACTGTAAAGGTTATTAGGATCTACAAAGACTACTACCTGCGTAGCTTGGAGCATATTTGCCATCTTTGCTGCCACTGGAGCTTGCACTTCGTTTGAAGGCACAATGCGGAAGAAGTAAGGAGAGACGCCCGTCAATTTACTAGCTGTAGCTTTCTGAGATACTATCGGAATATGAGTTCCGGTCTTGCGCAAGGAATCGAGAACATTTTCTGTGCGTGCTGAGGTTTGCCAACCAAGAATACCAACAACGCTCGGATCCTGGCTAGCTATGTGCCCTATTTGCTGGGCAACAGGACGAATATAGTCTAGTTCACCTCCGGTGTTGGCGATAAGCAGACGTAGCTTTATATTGTGGCTATCGTTGAACTCTTTCTGTGCAATATACGCCCCTTGTAGAGTACTCTGTGTCGCAGTATC
>Ga0213874_10000184_pt1 | contig 11208 bp, 15 predicted proteins | sample BarmaccomBMRX_R7_FD_160098 | JGI IMG/M metagenome (GOLD analysis project Ga0213874, IMG submission 160098) | Root-associated microbial communities from Barbacenia macrantha in rupestrian grasslands, the National Park of Serra do Cipo, Brazil - RX_R7 | ecosystem: Host-associated > Plants > Roots...
GAAACTGAGAAAGGAGGGAAACAGGTGCTCACACGTGATCAAATTGTCAGTGAAGGACGCTGGCCCCGCATCTGCAACAAATGTCTCTAACAAGTGAAGAATTAGGAGTCTTTTACCATGTCTTTTTCTGTAGCCATGCTCAGCGTTCACACGTCTCCTCTCGATAGTCCGGGCAGTACAAGGGATGCGGGTGGCATGAACGTCTACATGCGTGAACTTGCTAACGAACTAGGCCAACAAAACATACACGTCGATATCTTTACCCGCTGGGCACACGAAGACACACCGCGTATCGTGCAATTGAGTCGGAATGTACGCGTCATTCATATTCAAGCTGGCCCACGTGCATCCATTTCCAAAAACGACCTCTACCAGTATCTGCCCTCATTCGCCCAGCAGGTTGAAGAATTCCGCTACAGCGATGCCAACTACTATGATCTGCTCCATAGCCACTACTGGCTCTCTGGTGTAGTTGGGTCGCGTCTGGCGAAATGCTGGCGTGTTCCACACGTCACGATGTTTCATACCTTAGCTCGTCTTAAACAACTTGCTCATCCCGGTGAGCCTGAACCGCAACTGCGTCTGGAGACGGAGCAGCGTCTCATTCAACACGTAGACCGTATCATCGCAGCTACTGAAGAAGAACGTATGCAAATGATACGCCTGTGCGCAGCGTCTGTAAGCCAAGTACAGATTATTCCCTGCGGTGTCGATCTCAAGTTGTTTGTCCCCCACAAGCGGCAGCGGGCAAGGCAACAGTTGGACCTGCACCACCCTATGTTGCTTTTTGTGGGTCGGCTAGACCCTTTCAAGGGTGCCGATCTGCTCTTACAAGCTGCTGCTATGATGGAAGAAGATGCTGAGATAGTTATTGTTGGTGGTACACTTGTAGGTGATAGTGACCTGCAAAAGCTCCAGAAGCTGGCTGAGGAACTGCGTATTAGTCATCGCGTACGCTTCCTTGGTGCGCGTCCCCAACCGGAGCTGCCTATGTTGTACAGTGCCGCTGATATAACTGTCGTGCCGTCCTATCACGAAAGCTTTGGCCTCGTCGCTGTCGAATCTCTCGCTTGTGGTACACCGGTTGTAGCCACACGCTCTGGGGGCCTGACAAAAATTGTGCATCACGGCGAAACGGGCTATCTCGTCCCGCGCTGTCCTGGCTTCTTCGCTGAACGACTCGATACTTTGCTGCGCGACTCCAACTTGCGAGCGCACATGCAAGCTGCCGCCCGTCCCTCCGTCCTGCAATATAGTTGGAGGAGCGTTGCTAACAGCATGCATAGCGTGTACAAAGATGTAGTAAGCGAGACGCGCCTAGCCAAAGCGACATAGACGTTACGGCGATAGCTATCCCCCAAAATAGCAAATTTCTGAAAAATAGGCAGATTGAAGTCTCCAGCAGTGGACTTTCGGCGATCTCTATGGTATAATCGTTGGTATCACCAGAGACATTGAGATTCAGCTTAGCGCATCAATGGTGTAGGACGATACACCAGAATCTTTCCAGAAGCCCCACCTTGTGGGTATGGGAAGTTGTCACGTGGCCCGTATCTTTTGTTTTATCTATACAAGCTAAAGTAGCGGGCGTTTTAATCCAGGGAATGGCCTGGCTGAGGTTGCAGCGCTTATGTGTTCAGTCTCATCGGCACCGCAAGTGGCATTTCTGTATGTGGAAGCGACGATGAGTACTGACGTGTAAAAAGAGACACCGGGGTTTGTTTTCCCTGGTGTTTTCTATTTTTCAGGGTTTTTGTAGTAAGTGCAAGTGGAGTGATTGCAAAATTTTAAGGAGAGTGCAGACATGAACTCGAGCATGATAAGCAAAGTTGCGAAAGCCAAACGCTATGCGGGAGAACCCGAACGGATCCAATTCACTCGCTTTGAAGCAGAATTTCATGGCGAAAATGATATTCACACCACTACCTTCGATGACGGAGAATGGTACTGCACCTGCCGCTTCTTCCATGATTGGGGCGACTGTTGCCATACTATGGCTATGCAACGCGTTTTGGGCGTCACTATTCCAGCAGCGCACCGTCAGGGTATTCCTACAGGTTTAGGCACTAGCCCGCTAGTTCACTAACTGAGGACTGCGTCTCGCTGGGATGCATTGTAGTCCACAATCACAGTCTATGAGAAGGCACCGGTCATGTCCGGTGCCTTCTCGTTTGCTTCTTTACGAGCCTATTCCTGGGACAAAATGAAGAATGATTATTACTAGAAACATGATCGAAGCTAGAACTGCGATAAGAACAAGGTCCTTACGAACATAGGAATAGTGTTCGGGGGTAATAAGAGCCGGACTACTACGCTGCTGCGCTTTTTGTGTGCTCTGACGGCGAGCTGCCAGACGTGCAGCAGCACTCCCTTTCGGTGATGCCTCTGTACTTACTGTGCTGGTTGTCGTAGTGGTGGCTGACGTGGCAGTGCTCTGCTCTGCGCGCACTTTCTGAGATTTTTGAGCAGTAGAGCGCTCTGCAACGCTGTGAGTCTTGGGAGCCGTTCTTGTCGAAGCATCGGCCACCTCCGGTGTGGTAGTATCTACAGTATTTGCTTGCTCTGTTATCGGCTTCTCTGAGGCAGGGCGTACGAGTTCAATATTTTTGTGCGCCTTTGCTTTACTGCGTTGGGTTCCGCTACGTGGGGTCGCGGACTTCTTTGGCATTATGGCTCATCCCCTTGCTCGGTAATAGTGTAGGTTTATCGGGCGTGTTTTTAGCCAGTATACATTTTTTCTTGCCACAGAACAAGAGTATCGCACGACTTTCTTTTTCCTCAAATTGCTTGACAGACCCTAATCAGGGTGACAAACTTTATTGGAGCGTGTCACACACAAATAGTGGAATCATGCTTGGCAGTTCCATGGGAAATCGTTCGCATGAGGAAAAGCATGAATGTCCCAATGTCGGTGTACCGACCAGAGGTCACGCCTCTGAGAAGCCTCAAGCTTTCGCTGAAGGGGGTCGTCGTTCATCATTGAGGGCACGAAGCGATTTGCGCGTAGCGGGGCTTTTTCTCCAATGGCAGGCACATTCCAGATACATATTTCAGGGAGGTTTCCATGTCAGCTAAAAGTCGTCCTGGTGATGGATCGAAACATCAAGGAGAAAAAGGCGGAAATATCAGCTACGTGAGCCATCCTTCCAACGGTGCTTTAGGGTTGAGTATCCTGAGGAACTTGCAGAAGCTCTGGCAGATCGTCAAGAGATAGGAGATGTTTCAGATGCTCCCTGATCTCTCAGAGGGCGATCCCACCGGACGTACTCCTCTGTATGCCTCACGTGATGGGCAGATCGGACCCGATTCATTTGCCCTTGCTGGAGAGCGCCCACGTTTTTCACTCTCGAAGCTCGCGCTATACCTGGCTCCGCCAGCCCTGGTGGGGGAGTTTCTGCCAGATTGTCCCTGGACGGAGGTCTCGCGATTGCGGCCTTCTGTCCCTTGGCCGCCTGCTCGGGCGACGCGTGACGATCTTCTCATGCAATTTCGGCAGAGTGTGGCTAGCTGCATGGGAGATGCTTCTGTTGTCGCAGTTGCTCTTTCAGGCGGCCTGGATTCCACTGTTGTGCTGTTCCATGCTCATGAGCTGTGCCGACGCGAAGGGCACCGACTTCTTGCTATGACCATTGATTTGATGGACGACTCTGGCCGGAGCTGCGCAGTTGTCGCTCGGCAACTCATTGAATCGCTCGGCCTGTCTTGCGAACTCCATGTAATTAAGGATGTGATCGACCCGTCTCTACCTCTTCCAGAACCATGTTGGCATTCCGCAGGGCCGCGTAATGATGCGATGCCACGGTTTAATCGGGCGATTGCCGACGTGGCCGCTACCGCAGGAGCCGAGGTATTGTTATCCGGTGACGGCGCAGATGAACTGTTGGGAGCAGTGCGGTATCTCTTCCCACAGTTTCTCCGTGTGCAACAATGGCACACGGCCCTCTCTTACCTTCGTGATCTTATGGTTGGAGGAAGCACGCGCCGCCTAACAACCGAAGCCCTGGCAATAATGGCATCGTTGCTTCCCACAAGCTGGTCATCCTGGCTCTATTGGGCGACCAACTGGCCAGAGTTGTGTACCATCCAGGCACCTTTGGTCCTCTCGGAATGCTACCAATCTCATGTTGAGGAATGGACAAAATCATGGGTGCAGCAGATCCTGACGTTTCATTCAACACACCATCGCTCCTGGGCCATTGCAGATGCCTGGGATGCAGTCTTCCCCTCAGATAGCATTCCGCCTGCTGGGGGAATACCAGAGCGAGACCCCTTCATGACCCCCTCATTCACGCGGTATGCACTGTCATTGCCGCTGATCGATCGGTATGCTGCGCATCTTCCTACCCCGTATCATCGGAGTAAAGCTCTCGTCGTACAATTATATCCACGTCAGGCCCGCGCAGCCCTTCCTCGTGCCAAACAGACGTTTTCTCGCGCATTTGAGACCTATCAGCAACGATATTTGAACGTGGAGCGCTCTATCGCCTATGGTCTCATTTCCAAGAAGCACTTGGACATGTGTCGCGACTCCTCGCTGCTGAGAACAATCCAGGCCATCGAGCAATGGGTGATTGGTGCCGAGAGACAAGGCGCAATCGCTACGGAGTAGCAAGCCAGGGGGGTGGTGTTCCTCTCCAATACGACCAGAGATGATCTATCACTTCAAACCCGTGACGCTGATAGAGACGAATAGCAGGTGTACGATCACGTTCCACAGGATCATCATGGTCAACAAACAACAGGACAGTATGTGCGCCAGCATCACTAAGCAACTTTCTTGCTTGGAAGAAGAGGCGAGTGCCTAAACCGTGACCACGCCGATCTTCCCGCACCCAGAGCCAGTGGAGAACACCAAGCCTGTTCTTCCCCAGACTGACATCAGCCTCGGCGATCCGCTCATCTCCCTCCTGGAGAGAGAGCTTCCACCCATGTGCAGTCCTTTCCACATCGGCGACTTGCTCAGCTTGAGTCGTAATCGGGCCTGCCATATAGAGCCAATCATCTTTCCCAACAAAGTGGTGCTCACAAAGCACCTGGTGGGTCACTGGACGATGAGCGAGAGGCAACCCCTCTATTCCCACGGTCAGTGGCGTCGCGAACCAGAAGGCGTAGACGCGTGGACACTCCTGCAATGAGGCAAGAACGGCTGCCAGCAGTGCCTCTATTACAGGACGATTTTCACGAGCATGAAGCCAGAGAAGACACCCTGATCCATCTGGCTGGAGTGTTCCCCTCCGATCTGTCTTTTGCACTCCATACGAGGCAGCGCCAAGAATGTCGTTGCCTTGCGTAGCAACAATTGTCCGTATACCTGCAAGCGCCTCCCACCACTTCTGATCAATGGTGGTTTGTCCAGCTAAGGCACATTGCACATCGTGAGCGGTGGTGCGTGGTTGTGCGGGGAGTTGGTCGGCATGAAGCAACTCCAGGAGAGGGGGAATATCCCGCTGGGAGAAATCACGCATCTTTATCATGATTGCCCTTCCTACTTCTACAGGATGATAGTGGGCCATTCACACTTGACAAGGCCCTGGCTTCCTTCTATGATACACCCATGAGCGAGCTTATTGCAGACATACAAGAGCATCTCCATACCCTTTTCTCTGACACAATCCAGAGCATTCATCCCTGTTGGGAGCCGTGCGATTGGTCCAAGGTCTACCGTCTTGAATTGTGTGACGGAACCCGCCTGTTTTTGAAAGGCACGCCCCGGAGCAGGAACGAGGCGCTGGTGATGCAACGCCTCCACGATCTGTATTCTCCCTGCATTCCTCGTGTGCTCATCGCGGATTCGTTCCTTCTGCTGCGTGGTGCTGGTTTCTGATGGAAGATGCTGGGCGTTGTGGTCCCTCGGCTCTTTCCAGGCCAGTTGCCATTAAGGCAGCCAGGATACTTGGCCTGCTGCAACAACGTGCGTTCCGTGACCAGACGTTGCCTTCACTGCTTGTCAAATGCGAAGGAGACCATCTCCAACAGCAGGCGCTCGACGTCTGCCAATGGGCCATGAAGCGGCAAGCAGCCGAAGCGCGAGACTCCCTCCAGCGGATTGCCTCGCTTCTTGAGCAGGCTTCTTCCTTCTTTCGTGGGCTAGCGGAGCAGCTTTCCGCTCTTCCCTCAACTGTTGTCCACGGGGACTTCTGGTCTGGCAACATTGCGGTTGCGGGAAAGGACATTCATTTCATCGACTGGGGAGATGCGCTCTGGGGCGTCGGCGGCGTCTCTCTCGTCAATGTGATCATGACCAGTAGCGGCCAACTCGACGACGTCATTTTTCAGCTCTGGGAAGCCTATGAGCAGGGATGGGAACGTTCCATCAGTCGTGCCTACCGGCAGGCTTGTCTGGTCGCGAGTGCGGTGACTGATCTGGTCATCGATAAAGCGATTGCAACCAGTTGCGGGCAAGGACCCGAGCATCTTCCAGGACTGCGGGATCTTGAAGAATGTATTACAGGCACTTGGTCCTTGGGAGCAGGAGGAGAGCGGCCTTGATGAAGAGGCCATCACTGCCTTGCTCCACGTTTTGCACGATGAAGGATGGATTCTGCTTTATTTGTTTCTGTGATCTGTTCTCGTAATGCAACAAGCCAATAGGTATCCCATGGCTTGAATGGCCGTAACTCACTACTGCGAGGTAGTTGTGCGAGGAGATCGATCAGATGAAGGCTCGCCCCAGCATAACAGGTATCCCAGTTGGAATTCAACGCACGTGCCTTAAAGCTTAGAATGAGCCACTCAGGAAAAACCTCCCGACTCAGTTCGTGACTTTCCCGTGCGTTCGTAGCAGGATGATAGGGAGACATCCCATCCAGGTTCCAGTAGCGTGAGCTGTACAGCAATTCATGCAATGCTAGTCCAGCGCAATCCCAGTAGATTTCTTCGCTCGTAATCACGCCATCCAAGTCAAATACAATGATTTTTTCTAACGCAGTTTCTACCAAAGTGTCTTTTTATCCTTTTCTCTTATCCATCGTGTCAAGAGGCACTCATATCTTTCTATTCACGAGCATTCTTAGAATTGACGACGATATCTCGCAGCGAACGCTCATACACTACACGATCACGCCCTGGCCCCTTAAAATTTAAAGAAACCCAGATGCCATTCACGAATGTATTGGCAGGACGGTTTATAAAACCCAAGCTGCACCAGAGTTTCTGAGCGGCCACATTTTCGATCTCGCTGGTCAGCCAGATACGTTCGACCCCCCACCGAGCGGCAGTATGCATGACATCTTCCATTAGCTTTCGCCCGTAACCCAGACGACGAGCGCTGGTCGCAACCATGACATCGTGCACATACACCTCGTTCGAATCATCTTGGCTGCGAAACGCAATGATCACACCAACAACACTACTATCAACAACCATTGCCCGACAGGTCGTCGAGAAAAGCCGTCCATACATCCAGTAATCTGACTCTGATCGAGGTCTGACATATGGCATGCACTCTGTGGCAAGTTCCACACCCTCTCCAGAGGTACTTGAGAAAGCGGTACAATCTTGCTGACGTTCTTCTCCAATGGCAGTATCTCCTATAACCTTTTATCCACTCACTGGGAGGCTTAGCAAGTACGGTGTGCGTGTGAAACTTGCTCAAGGAACTTGCCAGCCGCTTAGACGAACAAGTTTAGGGCGATTTGGCAGACAGCCTCACTTAGAGTTTGAAAGCAGACACACAACTTCCGATCGCACTTTTCGGATCAACTGCGTCAACGACACTTCTTCCGATAATAACAATATCACACTCCATGTTTTTCATCGCAGGTAAGTCATATGGACTAAAGCCCCCCGATACGGCTAGCGGCAGTTCGCTCCACCGACGGATGATTGCAGCCCGTTGTTCTGCAGATGGAGTATCAGATCCGATATCTATATTGGTCGTAATGACAAGTCCATCTACTCCAGCCTTTTGCACAGCAGCACACCATTCCTGCGATGCTTCAAGGGGCACATCGAGAAGCAGAATCAAGCCTAAGCGTCTCGCCATCGAAACTGCTCGTTGCACACTGACTTGTGATGCTGGACCAATGAGAAACACGAGATCAGCTCCATGCGTTGCAGCTAACTCGACTTGATCTTGCCCCCAGTCAGCAGACATCATTTCGGCGACAATCGGTATCTCAGATGTAGCTTGCTTAATTTTGCTGATCGCAGTAACGCCTTGGCTCTTAATAAGAGGATCTCCTACTTCTAAAAAGTCTGCACCTTCTTCTTTAGCGATCTTTGCCACATTGATTGCCCTTTCAATATCCAGACAGTCCAGTGCAATCTGAATACTTCGTCCTCCTCGGCGTCTGCGGAAGATAGCGTTATCAGTAGGAGCCTCCAACCAATGAGTTTTTGTCTCGCCTGCATAGAGGGAGAAATTGGGCATGAAAAAAACCATCCTTGAGGTGAATGCTAGGATGGTTTTCCTGTTAGACTATTTTACTTCTGCTCTTTGTCACGCTTTCCTTGCTTTGAGCATGGCTGCCACTTCTTTTACCCCATAGGTGTGAAACAAGAACTGGACTAAGCGCATCCGAGCCGTTGGGTGCCAGAGTACATCACTACTAAACAACTTCTGTAGCACAACTGCGGGATCTGTGGAAACAGTTGCAAACTTTGATGCTTCGTTGCGATCAGGGGCTTGTATCAGCCAGTGAGACTTCACCTCTTGGGAGGTTAAATGCGTTCTGATAATGGCTACAGCAGCAATGGCAAGAATGAGATATTCAATATTGAGAGAAAGCACCTTGATACTGTCAATCGCTTCAGCAGTGACCCCTAACTCTTCCTCTACTCCACGAATGGCGCACGCGAAGAAATCAGCATCACCAGGCCGTTTATTGCCCTTGGGACTCATCCCAGGTGCGTCCATCGTTTCCTCGAACGAAGCAGACCAATGGTTCGGGTAGAACGCAACAGAATGGGAACGTTGCATGAAGATAATTTGATGATCCTTTCTTTTCCGTACATCTTTCCGACAACGACTCTTTCTTCCGATCCTGTCTGTCTATTTTGGGGTCCATTCCAATCAGACACAATGATATTGGTTGCTGGCTCTTCTTCAAGTGGGGGCCTTAATTCATTCCCGTGAAGCGGCGCGAGATCATGAATGTCACACGCAATGACACGTGCAAGGGTAGCACGTTCACGACTCGGAATAACGCCATTTCCGCTAGCCCACCAGCGCAATGTACTCTCAGGAATGCCTGTTTCTCGATGCACTTCCCGAATATTGAGGCCAGCGTCTTTGATCAATGCTCTCAGCCTGTTCGGATACGGCATTTTCTGCATCATGCTCTACTTTTTAGCGCTTTCTTAGTACACTTTCACCACTTCTTTAGCAAAAAAAACCCGTTTTATACTCCCTTACTGGGTATATTCTCTGAAGAGACGTAGCCTGATGGGTTCACATCTGTTGGAAGAGTGAGACGCGCCAGGTTACTCTTTCCTCTCTTGGGACGAGGCTTAGAACGATCTGGTTTAGGTATAGCGTCCAAGGTCTCTTGCTTCCAGAGAGAGGCGTTGCCAAGGTGCATATCAGGTTGAAGATTCCATCTCCACCGGAGTAGCCGAAATGCAGTCGTTGAATAGGACTCAATGCCCCATTTCTCGGCGAGGTATTGCGCAGCTTCTCCTGCTGTGTAGTATTCTTTCTTCTTCTGTTCGTCCAGTGGGGCCACCTCCTCGAAAGGTGTTTCCTATCATGCAAGTAATCGTAACATACCGTTACTAATTTTACAAGATTCTCAAAGTTCCTGAGTAAAACACTTGACAATACGCACCGTTACATATAACCAGTGAAAGGAAGATGCTTATCGACTAGGATGGTGTAGCGACCAAGCGGGGCATGCCAGTAGTGGAGGCTAGCTGGTCGGAACAGTATCCCGTGACAGTCCGATGGCAAGGACACCATGAGAACGGGCGTGAGTGCAAGGCCTTCAAGGCGGTTCAAGTCCGTCCTCGCTGGACGTTTCTTCGCATCACATGCGTCTCCCGTTTCGTAAGAACTGTTTACGAAGGGTGTAATGATTAATGCATACAAGTAGAAAGGCAGGCAGCAATGCCCTGGTCACCTCTGTTCATTGGCGCGGTGAAGTCCAACCGCTTCCTGGTCGATCTCAACATGAACGAGCTCTCTTGCTATGACGGGGTCCCCTTGCAGGGACCACAGTATGCGGTGCTCTCCCATGATGCACACACAGAGATTGAGAGTACCGTACGCCATCTGTTTGTAGACATCACCAGCAGTCCCACCGTCTCGCGGCAGGTCTATGACTCTCTCTCCAAGCTGTTGACTGAGCAAGAACGCGGTCACGCCTTTCTATTCAGGTTCCAGAGCCGCGTCAGGTGCTCACGCGCCGCAGTCTCTAGCTATCGCGTCCTGACCGTCTACCCCCTCAAGATGCTCAGTCACGGCGAGGGGACCTATATTCGGGTGCGAACCCCTGATCCTCAAACAGAGCAGGCCTACGCGACTTTTGAGGTCTATAGTGTCAACCTGGGCACAGCAGCAGAGTGGTTCTGATGTGCGAGCAGGCGGAGCCGAATGGAGCAAGAGACTGCCTTCAGCCCCGCGCTCCTCTCGTATGTAGAGCGAAGCCTCTTTGCTGGCAAAGGAGCGTTTCAACGATGTCACTGATCAACCTGGCCAAACGCGAGATCAACTGTAAGATCGTCTACTATGGCATGGGTCTGTGCGGCAAAACGACCAACTTGCACTACATTCACCGCGCTGTCCGGCCACACGAGGTCGGCGAGATGGTCTGTCTGGATACCCAGATCGAGCGCACGTTGTATTTTGACCTGCTGCCCCTCGACCTGGGCAACGTGCATGGATTCACCATCCGTTTTCACCTCTACACGGTTCCTGGGCAAACCTTGTATCAACACACCCGTTTGTCAGTGCTGAAAGGGGCTGACTGTGTGATCTTTGTGGCAGACTCTCAGGCAAGCAAATTGCAGGACAATATCGAGAGTTGGAACGAACTGCACGAGCACCTCGGACGGATGCACAAAGAGGTGTCGGTCTTCCCACTGGTGATGCAATGGAACAAACGTGACCTGCCAGATATCCTCTCGCTCTCAGTCCTGCAAAAGTTTTTGAATCCCTATGGTGCCCCCAGTGTCGAGAGCGTGGCGGTGGCAGGCAAAGGCGTCATCGAAACGTTACGGATGGCCATCAATCTGACGTTGCACACACTACCAGCACCTTCCTAGAAGGGA
>Ga0213874_10000185_pt1 | contig 11185 bp, 12 predicted proteins | sample BarmaccomBMRX_R7_FD_160098 | JGI IMG/M metagenome (GOLD analysis project Ga0213874, IMG submission 160098) | Root-associated microbial communities from Barbacenia macrantha in rupestrian grasslands, the National Park of Serra do Cipo, Brazil - RX_R7 | ecosystem: Host-associated > Plants > Roots...
TGTGGAGCTTACCCAAGCCGATGATGAGGTACACTCTGGATGAGTGACAACCACAGCTTCACCCGAAACATAGTACCCGAGCAACAGACAGCATCACCTCAACATCATGAAAAACCACTGCGCATAGCGGTGCTCGTTTCTGGTAGTGGTAGTAACCTCCAGGCGCTCATCGACGCCATTGAAGCTGGACAACTGTCCAACACTGAGATTGCTCTGGTGGTGAGCAACAAAGCTAACGCGCAAGGCTTGCAACGCGCACTCAGGCACAACCTACCCGCGCTCCACCTGCCGTGGCGTGAGCGCGTCGAAGCAGAAGCGAAGCTTACAGCGATTTTGCAGTTGTTTGCGGTAGACCTCATCATCCTCGCTGGTTGGATGCGCATTTTCAGCACACAGTTCATCGCCCAGTTCTCTCGGCGCATCATTAACCTGCATCCCGCCCTGCTGCCAGACGCCGGTACTGGCAACGTCTACCTAACCAGCGATAGCACATCCATTCCCGTATTTAGAGGTCTGCACGCTGTCAAGCAAGCCCTCGATGCCGACGTAAAGCTGACAGGCAGTACCGTGCATTATGTAACAGCGGAGGTAGACGCTGGCCCCGCCATCTGCCGCGCAGAAGTGAGGGTTGAAGAAGGGGATACAGAGGAGACGCTGCACGAACGTATCAAGCAGGTAGAGCATTGGCTGATTGTGGAAGCAGTTAGAAAGATACAGCACGAATAGTTACATGCCTTATCTTTATAAGGCATGTGGGTGATAAACGGTTGCCATAAAGTCCCATCCACGCTATGATATGTAGGACAATTTTATGACCTATTCGGAGGACGAATGTGCAGCCAGTACACAGCAAGAAGACCATAGGTATCCTGGGGGGAATGGGACCAGCCGCCACTGCCGATTTTCATAGGCGCATTAGCGAAGCTACAGACGTGCGATGTGACCAAGACCATCTGCATGTTTTCATCGACTGTTGCCCGCAAGTTCCTGATCGAACGGCATTTTTGTTAGGTGCTGGTGCAGACCCTACACCGACCCTCATTGCCATGGCCCGTAATCTGGAAAAAATAGGTGTAGAGATGCTTGCCATGTCCTGTAACACAGCAGATGCATTTCGCGCCGAAGTGGCTGCAACTGTTCATATTCCGCTATTGCCGTAGGTCCAGGAGTGCGTGACAGCAGTGCTGTCGCGCCTGCCTCGCCTAAAGCGCATAGGTCTGCTGGCTACGACGGGAACAGTACAGTATGGTATGTATCAACGGGCTTTTCGAGCCTATGATGTGGGTGTACTTGTCCCTGATCCCACGCTACAGGAGCAAGTAATGCTTACCATCTATGGGCCTAGTGGGATAAAGGCCGGTGGAACTGATTTACAGGCAACTTCCCGACAAATTGAGCTTGGCGGCGGAGTATTACACAATGCTGGCGCAGAGGCCCTCCTGTTAGCCTGCACCGAACTATCGGTCTTGTTTGCTCATTACTTACCAACTAGTTCAATACCGTTTGTGGATGCAGCACAACTCATCGCTGAGCATGTTGTACTCCTCGCGGGAGGGCAACTGAGAAGGAAGAATATATAACTAAGGAATATAAACTATGTCACAAGACATTGTCTTGCCTGTCGTCCCGCACACGGGGCGAACACGCTTTCTGGATGCCTGTTATCGTAGACAGCCAGATGCGACGCCCGTGTGGTTTATGCGTCAGGCAGGCCGCAGTTTCGCTGAGTACCGGGAGTTGCGCAAAAAGTATAACATCCTAGAGATGACAAAAAATCCTGAGCTTAGCACAAGGGTATCACTGATGCCTGTGCAAGCTTTCGGAGTTGACGGTGCCGTCCTCTTTGCCGATATTATGCTGCCTATCGAAGGTATGGGCGTCTCGTTAGAGATCGAGCCTGAGATCGGACCCATCATTCACAATCCTATCCGTACGGCCCAGGATATCGAGGCGTTGCGCGTCCTTGATGCAGAAGAGACAGTTCCATTTGTGATAGAGACGGTGCGCATGGTACGCCGTGAACTGGCCGGAAAGCAGGCTGTAATTGGCTTTTCAGGCGCGCCGTTTACTCTGGCATGCTACATGATTGAAGGGAGACCATCGCGTGATTACGCGCTCGCTAAGTCTCTGATGTACGGACAGCCAAAGCTATGGGATGCTCTGATGAACAAGCTGACAGTTGTCGTCACCCAGTATCTGCAAGCACAGCTCAAAGCGGGAGCCGACGTAGTGCAGGTCTTCGATAGCTGGGTGGGGGCGGTGAGTCCCAGTGTGTACAGGCGCTTCGTCCAGCCCTACATGCAGCGTATTTTTGCAGCGCTGAAAGAGGTGGGTGCGCCCTCTATCCATTTTGGTACAGGTACGGCCGCCTTGTTAGAGGTGATGACTGAAGCGGGCGGCGACGTTATCAGCGTGGACTGGCGTGTCGATCTTGATGAAGCCTGGGCACGTATTGGCTACAATCATGGCATACAGGGCAACCTTGATCCCACACTACTGCTGACTTCGTGGCCTGTTGTCGAGGCTGGCATGCATGATGTCTTGCATCGCGCTGGCGGGCGTGTCGGTCACATCTTTAATCTTGGACACGGCGTTCCTGCTTCCACCGACACGGACTTGCTACGTCGGCTGGTAGATGCTGTACATGAAGTGACAAAGAGGTGAGGAAAAAGAGCATGGCAAACCAACACGTGGGTGTGATGCTGATGACCTATGGATCGCCAGCCACACTCGATGATATTCCGGTCTATCTCAAGCATGTCTATGGTGGACGCACTCCTAGCCCAGAAGTGGTAGCCGAGTTCCAGCGACGCTACGGGCTGATTGGCGGTTCGCCTTTGCTACGCATCACGCGTGAGCAGGCAGCGGCTCTGCAAGAGGAATTGAACAGTCAGAGCAGGGATGGCATGACCTACCATGTCTTAGTGGGCATGCGCTTTGCTCCTCCGTTTATTGCCGATGTGGTGCCTGAAGTCGCTGCTGATACTCAGCATGTTGTTGGCATCATCATGTCGCCGCAGTACTCGCCGATTATTATGAAAGGCTATGTGCGTACGCTCGAAGATGCTATTACCGACCTACATCGCGATGACCTGAAGCTGTCGATCTCTCAGGATTGGCATATGCAGCCCTACTTCCTGCATGCCGTGGCTGAGCGCGTGCAACAGGCACTGGAACGTTTTCCCGCCGACGTGCGTGAGCATGTTCCTGTGCTGCTCACAGCACATAGCATGCCCAAGCGCGTCGTGGAGCAAGAGCCTGATTACATCAATAATCTCAAGGACACAGCCATCGTTATTGCTCGTCTGGTTGGGCTTCCTAATGAGCGCTGGATGTTCTGCTATCAAAGCGCTGGTCACACACCCGAAGAGTGGCTCAAACCCGACTTTGCCGACATTATGCCAGAACTACAGAAGGCGGGACAGACCCATGTTTTGATTGCGCCTGTCCAATTCCTAGCCGACCATCTTGAAATTCTGTACGACATCGAGATCGCTGCTCGCCAGCAGGCTGAAGAGTACGGTCTCCAATTCGCTCGCACCGAGTCACTCAACACCTCGCCATTGTTCATCAAAGCTCTAGCTGCCGTCGTCAAAGAAACAATGGGATGCTAAAGACGGTAGGAAAGGAAAAAGCTGCGCTTTCTTCTTTCCTACCGTCAATTGTTAGCTCGGCACCTTCACAGAGATTTTACCATCCTCAACTTTAGTTTCCAGACGTGGTAGGGGAGTGAGATAGCGTACACTGCTCGCTGTGGGAGCAGGCTTGCCATATTCAGTGAACACACCGTTGTGGCAGGGGCAATGAAATTGCCGCTCCTTCTCCTGCCACTGCACAATGCAGCCCATATGCGTACAGGCGGCAGACATGGCAATGATCTCATTGTTGTCATCGTCGTAAATAACATAGCCTTTCAGCTTATCGTTGCCAAAGGGAACAGCATTCTTGCCTAGCTCTGCCACAGTAGTGACTGAAAGCCAGGTTGTGGCGACATTACTGCCTATAGCGAGACGGGTAGGGTAGTCTGGCAACTTATCCGGCCTAACTGCTAGGTCAACTGCGGCAGCAGTGGTCCCGGCTACTATCGACGCGGCGGTAATTGCCCCGCCCGTAAGTAGAGCGCGACGCGAGAAGAACGTGACGCGCCTGGGTTTTGGCTGTTTAGGGGGTGTTGAAGCTGGCGATACCTCTGGTCGCTTCTCGCTTGTTATGTGTGTCTCAGCTTGTGGTACTTCTAGTGTATCTGCACCTTCCAAAGGTGGCAGCTTTAGTGTATCAGCTTCTTCTAGAGACTGGTCGTTCTGATTAAGAAGGCGCGTACGTAGTGCCTCGGCGAATTCAGGACGAGGTTCAGCAACTCCGGGTGCCGCAGAGCGGAAAAGAGCAACCATTCGGTAGATGCGTGCTTGGTCAGGAGTAAGATGGGTTGGGGGATGAGCAACACGTCCCGCCCGAAGTTCCTCTATATAGCGCTCTAGCTCCAAGTAATCTTCAAATCGTTCCTGATCTTCGCCTGTCATAGTTTCCTTCCCCGACAGAATAATGCCTCACACCTGCGCGATGTCGGCAGCATGTTTGAGTGCGCGATGTTGCAATACTTTCACATTCGCCTCCGTCAAGCCCATTCTGACTGCAGTCTCTTTAACTGAGAGATTGAGCAGAAAGCGACATGTTAGTACTTCTTTATCACGCTCAGGTAAGGCTTGCAAGATACGTTGTGCCTTTTCTGCTGGCATTACACTCATAGGTACTGCTTCCTGCTCTACTGGCCCCTCCCAGCCAGCATCCAGTAATTCCTCTAGCGAACTTATGGAGACACGATAATATTGCCGCCAGTAGTCAGCAACAGTTGTGCGGGCAACCTGAAATAGCCATTTCTGTATGCTCTGTGAGCCACGCGTGTAGTCAACCCCCCGTAGCGCTTTGATAAACGTTTGTGAGGTCAGATCTTCTGCCTCTTGCCTATTACCTACTTTACTATAAATATAGCGATAGATCAAAGCAAGGTTCTCTTCGTAAAAAGTTTGTATCTCTTGCACATCTTGGCTCCGTTGTGGCTGCACTTCTTTCGATTGTATTGACGAAGCTGATGGCTGTTGAGTCGCGGCAAGACGTGTATTCATCTGTGTACTGGGTAATCTATGCGGCGTATTCACAACGCTCTCCCTATTATGGCTGGCTCTAGGCTAGCAAGTACTACTACGTATGGAGGTTACAAAAGTCATGACGGTTCTTTTTTGACTCCCCGTGTGCGCAAACATGTGACGCTCACCCAAACGCTAGAAAACGCTATACTTTCTAACACTAGTATGCTATACTTGTGACGCGAACGGGGTCAGCTCGTGAAAAAGGCTACTCTGCGCCTTTGATAGGGCAAGTATGAGATTGAAGGGTTGCAATGCCTGAAGAGAGAAAGAAGCATGAAGCAGAAATTAAAAACACACAAAGCGATGGCTAAAAGGGTCAAGGTGACTGGGTCCGGCAAGTTCTTGCGCCGCAAAGTGGCATTGAGCCACCTGCGACGTAATAAATCACCCCATTCTGTTCGTTCGATGGACAAAATGTTCCCACTGGCAACTGCTGATAAACGTCGTTTGAAACGATTGTTGCCATATGCCTTCTAATGCATATTTGCACAACTTTATACCAGCCAATACATTTTTAGACAGTTTTGCGGCGGTTCCCTACGAACCGCCGAGGGTTGAAACGAGGAAGAAACAAGAACTATGCCAAGGGTAAAACGTGGAGTTACCGCTCACAAGAAGCATAAGAAAATACTTCAACTAGCCGAAGGCCATCGCGGAACACGCAAACGCTTGTTTCGTAAGGCGCATGAAGCGGTTATGCGCTCTATGGCGTACATGTATCGTGATCGGCGCAACCGCAAGCGTGATATGCGTCGGCTATGGATTATCCGCATCAATGCTGCTGCACGTATGTACGACATAACCTACAGTAAACTGATGAATGCTCTGCGCAACGCTGATATCCAGATTGATCGTAAGATGCTTGCTGAAATGGCCGTTCATGATGAGGCTGCGTTCGGCGAGGTCGTGAGGCAGGCAATGGGTGCTGTCGCCAAGTAGAAACGTCGTACTACTCTGATGCAGTGTTGTGCTCTAATGCAGCATTAGAGTAACGCAGCTTCCTAGTCTGATGACATTCATAACGAGTTTATCCAATCCACGCATCAGTAAGTTACGAGACCTGCATACCAGACGAGGCCGCGAGAAAAGTAGTCTTTTTTTGATGGAGGGTCCTCACCTACTAGAGGCACTGCTTGATGCCCAATTGCTACCACGCGAGGTCTACTATCAACCTGAACTACTGCAGCGCACGAGCAGAGGAAAACTGCTACTGGACCGCCTAACATCTATGTTGGGGCAGGAGCAATTAATTGCAGTCAACGAACGTGTAATAGAGGCCCTGGGGGATGTACAAACGTCACAAGGAGTAGTAAGTGTGCTTTCCCTCGACGCCTTTACTGCTCCACGGATACGCGCACGTAGGCCCAAAAGAAAGCGCCAGATCCTACTCATTCTCGATGATATTGCAGACCCAGGTAATATGGGAACAATGTTACGTGTTGCTCTAGCTGCGGATGTCGATGCTGTTCTACTTACTGTGCATTGCGTCGATTGTTACAGTCCGAAGGTGGTGCGTTCTGCAGCAGGCGCACATGTAGCGCTACCCATAGAAACTGATTTAACGTGGCCTGCAATAGCTGAGAAGATAGAGCCGTGTTGTCGCGTATTGGTGGCTGAAGCCGGAAGTGTCCATATGTACTATGAACAAGATCTTACGCAGCCCTTTGCATTGATCATCGGCAACGAAGCTCATGGCCTCTCGCTGCAAGCGCATGCACTCGCCACACAGACGATTAGGATACCTCTCTCGAATAACGTAGAGTCACTTAATGCTGCTATGGCTGCTGGTATTATCCTATACGAAGCGGTACGGCAGACACACATGAAGCTCTCTCAGAATATCTGAGGTATGAGTCATAGAGGCCGGCTACCAGCGATTTCCTATTTCCATATGCTGTTCTGTGTATGGTTCGAGTAAATCAGAGCCACAGCTATCACAGGTGTTGGGCATGCTAGCACTGTGAATCATACCACATACTTCGCAGGACCAACGCATTATTGAATGATATTGACGAAGTATCTTGAGAACATCGTCAAGAACAGCAGAGTGTCCCGGCATCATATTGCTTTGAGAAATCATACGCATCTCCCGCGTGTAATGTATGCAGCTACCTGATATTAGACGGTAACGAAGCCCAGTGAACATCATATCTGGGATATATGTTAAGTCTAACAGGCATAGCTGCGAAAAGTCCATGTTCTTAGATAGACCTTCCGAATGCTATAGATAAGTAGGAACTTATACATTCATGCGAGACAGTTTCTATTTCTCGATATTGCCGTTGCCGGCTTCAACCATCATGCTTGGATCAGAGCTTGCTGCCGCGTTCACTCTACAGAACATGGCATTAAGTGTCACATTCTCGCCATCCTCTTGCATGGTATTTACGTTGGGTACGCTCTGACCTCCGCGTAGTTTGAAGGCTTCTACTGAGGCACGTAATTGCTTAACAAGGAGGGCAAGACGCTCTACGTTTTGTGATGCATCGCGGGTGCTGAGGACATTTTGCCGCGTCGACTCTGAAACGGTCTGCACGATTTGTACAACAGCACTTGAAGACTGTAATTGTTGTATTGCCATCTGGTTGATGTGTTCAATCTCGGTGGCCTGATGTTCGACAACAGCGAAGATAGATTCGAGCACAATACCGGTCTCCTGGGTGAGTTTCGTTCCGATGCGCGTTTCATGTTCGGTGTCCTGCATAGCGAGCGCCACAGCTCCGATATCTTCACGCACACTGCGTACGATACGCGTAATAGTGCTTGCTTGCTCCTTGGCTCTTTCAGCCAAGCGGCGAATATCAGCAGCGACAGCGCCAAAGCCCTTGCCATTTTCACCAGCCATAGCAGCCTGGATAGCTGCGTCGAGCGCGAGACGATTAGTCTGGTGAGCGATGTTAGAAATGAGATCAACGACATCGTTAATCTCGCGAGAGCGGTCACCGAGTGTTTGTACTTTAGTTGAGGTTGTCTGTACATTGTCACTAATACGTCCCATTGCCTGGATAGTTTGCTGTACCGATGCACGTCCATCTTGCGCATTCAGGCTTGTCTCGCGTGCCACTTCATAGAGTATTTGTGAGCGCTCGGCTACCTGGCGACTCGACTGCGCTGTAAGCTCTAGCTCTCCTGCAGCTTCGCTGATCTGATCACGCTGGATATCGCCACTCTCCACCAACTGTGTCATACAGTCGAGAATAGCCGTTGTGGTGCTTCCCACCTCATCGGCGACTATCTTTACACGCACGACGAGGCTATTCAGTTCCTCTACCATATAGTTGAAAGAGTCGGCGAGAACACCCAACGCATCGGTTGTCACCTCTGCTTGCACGCGTAGATCACCTTCGCCAGCGCCGCTTACTTCGCTCACCAGCTTCTCCACCTGAGATTGCAAATTATCGCGCTGGCCTTGTGTCTGCCGGATGAGACGCACGGTGTTGTCCAGCATATTGTTCATTGAGTTCGCCACCATGTAGATTTCGTCGCGTCCGACAACCTGAGCACGTGCCTCGGTTTCACCTCTAGCAATACGTACCGTGAGCATCGCAAGCTGGTGCAGTGGACGCGTGATAGTGAGGTTAATAATATAACCGATGGCGATAATCACTACAATGGTGCTCAGAAAAGCAATAACCGTATCCAAGATGATGGGATTTGTCTCTGAGGGACCTACCTGCACAACAGTTGAACTGATCTTTTCGGTTGCAGATAAGACTGCCGTCCATGCCTGTCGCAAGGGAATGTAACGGTCGTTAAGCGTCTTCTGCTGTGCGTCTGAAACGGTTTGTACGGCCTTGACCTCGCTCAATACTACATCCATCGCCTGTTTATAATCAGGCCAGAAGTGAGTAAGTACTGCGTTCACGGTATCCTGCTGATGTTTGGCTATCTGGCCACTAGGGTCGTCGGCGCTAAGAATAGCCTTCACGTTGCTCATATAGTCGGCAGTAGCTACCTGGTATTTACCTTGAAACAGTCTAGAAGAGGTGTCAAATTGTCCCTCTAGGTTTCTCACATTACTGTAGAGTGCTTTGTTGAATGGAGGCGGCGTAGAAATAAACTGCTTCAAATTAGTTAGTCCAGGAGTAAGCAGATTAATTGGCATAGGAGTAAACAGAGCAATAATAGAGTGATGCATCGCATCCAAGCTAGAATCGTCAGAGGTTACTGCGCGAATAGCTTCGATGTTGTTCTGTACTGCCTGACTTCTCATGGCTAGAGTGTTAATAAGTGAGGTACCTAAGAGAGTAATAACAATGCTAGGAATCACAGCCGCCAACGTAAACGCGAGGAAGAGACGACGAAATATAGGAATTTTACTAATAAATGTGAGCATGGTTGCTTTGGTCCCTCCTCAATAAGGTAGGTCATATTCGGATCCTCACGTCAGCGTAGCTGAACAATCCTTGTAGATTGTATCTTAATTTTGCTATAGAATGGAAAAAGCAAGCGAGGGACTAGCCCAATTTTCCTAGTCATACTGCTATGTGCAGTACTATATAAAGGTGTTTTAAAAAAGGAGTGCTCATGATGGGTGCGAGCGATAGATCCTCGGAAAGCAACCTACCATTTCGGAAAGTATTGATTGCTAATAGGGGTGAGATTGCACTGCGCGTTATTCGCGCTTGTCGCGACCTAGGATTGAAGAGCATTGCCATCTACAGTGATGTTGATCGCAACGCGTTACACGTGCGTATGGCCGATGAGGCCTATCACATTGGTCCGGCAACAGCGGCGAAAAGCTATTTACACATTCCTACAATCATAGATATAGCGCGACGTTCGGGCGCAGAGGCAGTTCACCCGGGCTATGGCTTCCTGTCTGAGAATGCAATGTTCGTGAAGGCTTGTCAGCAGGCCGGACTCATTTTTGTTGGCCCGCAACAGCAGGCACAAGAGGCAATGGGTGAGAAGACTACTGCTCGCCGTATCGCCCAAGCGGCAGGCGTTCCTATCGTACCTGGGGCGCTGGCAGACATACAGGACGATTCCTTGGCCATAGAGAGCGCTGAGCAGCTTGGCTATCCAGTCTTGCTCAAGGCTGCTGCTGGTGGGGGTGGCAAGGGTATTCGCTTTGTGCGCGCTCCCCACGACCTTTTGTCATCGTTGCGTATGGCTCGTAGTGAGGCGCGCAGTGCCTTCGGAGATGGACGCATTTACCTGGAAAAGGCCATCTCGCCTGCTCGCCACATTGAGGTACAGTTCATTGCTGACACGCACGGCAATGTGGTACACCTGGGCGAACGCGAGTGCAGTATCCAGCGCCGCCACCAGAAGTTGATCGAAGAGTCGCCTTCTCCCATTATGACCGAGCAACTGCGAGCACGCATGACTGGGGTAACGGTGAACCTGATACGCTCTATTGGCTATGTCAATGCTGGCACCGCCGAATTTCTGGTCGGACCAGACTACAATTACTATTTTCTGGAAGTAAACGCACGCATCCAGGTTGAGCATGCGGTGACCGAATGGGTGACGGGTATCGATCTTGTGCAGGAGCAATTTCGCGTTGCCGCCGGTCTGCCACTCTCCTTCACGCAAGAGCAGGTCGAGCTACGTGGCGTTGCTATCGAATGTCGTATCTCAGCAGAAGACCCAGAGAACCGCTTCTTGCCTGCAACAGGAACGGTGCGGATCTTGCAAGAGCCAGCAGGTCCAGGGGTACGGGTCGACAGCAGCCTCTTCCCAGGTCTACAAGTGCCACTTTTCTATGATCCACTTCTGTCCAAACTCATTGTCTGGGGCCATGATCGCACCCAAGCCATTGCTCGTCTGCGCCGTGCGTTAGCTGAGTATCAGGTCATCGGTGTGCGTACGACGCTTCCTTTTGCTCGCTGGCTGACAGAGCACCCGCGCTTCATTGCCGGTGACATCTCCACTGACTTCATTGCCGAGGAATGGGATACACGTCAGAAGGATAGCGGTGAACCCGTTGTCGTGCAAACCGAACTTGCTGCCACCCAGGTGGCAGCTATCGTCGGTGGGCTGCTGATGCACGAGCAGTCGGGAGAGCAGAAGACACGACACCACTCTGACTC
>Ga0213874_10000186_pt1 | contig 11171 bp, 20 predicted proteins | sample BarmaccomBMRX_R7_FD_160098 | JGI IMG/M metagenome (GOLD analysis project Ga0213874, IMG submission 160098) | Root-associated microbial communities from Barbacenia macrantha in rupestrian grasslands, the National Park of Serra do Cipo, Brazil - RX_R7 | ecosystem: Host-associated > Plants > Roots...
CGGACCTGGCGGCCAGGGCGGCGGCCGCGGCGGCCAGGGCGCGCGCGGGCCGGCCGGCCCGGGTGGCGGACGCGGGGCCGGCGGCCCGGGTGGTCGCGGACCCGGCGGCCAGGGTGGCGGCCAAGGCGGTCGCGGACCTGGCGGCCAGGGCGGCGGACGTGGTCCGGGTGGTCCCGGCGGACGCGGCCGAGGTGGCGGCGGTCGTGGGCCGGCCACCGGCCGCGGCACCGGCGGTGGCCGCGAGCCGGGGGCTCCTGGGGGCGGTCGCGGCCCGCGGGGCAACGGCGGCAATGGCGGTGGCGGCGCTCCCCGCGGATCCGAGGGTGCCGGTGGTTCCGGCGGTGGAGGCGGTGCCTGATGCTGGCCCCTAAGCGTGTCCGACACCGCAAGCACCATCGCGGACGCCGGGCCGGTCTCTCACGCGGGCAGACCAAGGTTCAGTTCGGCGAGTACGGCCTCAAGGCGCTCGATTCGGGCTGGCTCACGAACCGCCAGATCGAGGCCGCCCGGATCGCGATGACGCGCAAGATCCGCCGCGGCGGCAAGGTCTGGATCAACGTCTTCCCCGACAAGCCGTACACCAAGAAGCCGGCCGAGACCCGGATGGGGTCCGGAAAGGGATCGCCCGAGGGCTGGGTGGCGGTGGTCAAGCCGGGCCGGGTGATGTTCGAGCTGGCCGGCGTGCCCGAGCCGCTCGCGCGTGAGGCGATGCGGCTGGCCGGTCACAAGTTGCCCGTCAAGACCAAGTTCGTCCTGCGCGAGGACCAGCAGTGAAGGCCGCCGAGCTCAGAGACCTGTCGGACGCCGAGCTGCGCGTGCACGTCGCGACGGCGCGGCGCGAGCTGTTCGGGCTGCGCTTCCAGCACGCCACCGGAGAGCTCGACAACACCGCCGGTCTCGGCCGCGCCAAGCGGGAGATCGCCCGTGCCCTGACGGTCGCGCGGGAGCGCCAACTGGATATCGAGAAACGTGACAATGGCTGAAGAACCGAACAACGCTGAAGCGACAACCGACGAGCCCGTGGCCGAGGCCACCGAGGCCACGCCGCCGGAGGCGCCGGCGGCGCGCGAGCCGGTCGAGGTGCTGGCGCCCAAGGAGCGGCGCCGGCGGGCCCGGGCCGCCAGAGCGGCCACGGCCGCGCCGGGGCGCGCGCGGACCCCCGAGGAGCGCCAGGCGCAGCGCGCCGCGGAGCGCCGGCGCAAGGCGCGGGCCCGCCGGGTCGAGCGCCAGCGCGCGCGCGCCAAGGCCCAAGCGACGCCGAGCGGCGAGCCGACGCCTCCGCGCGAACGCGAACCCGGGCGCCAGAAGACCCGACAGGGCGTGGTCGTCTCCGACCGCCCCGACAAGACGATCACCGTCCGCATCGACGTGGCTCGTCGCCACCGGCGCTACGCGAAGATCGTCCGCACCTCGAGCACACTGCACGCGCACGACGAGGGCAACCTCGCCCACGCCGGCGACACCGTGATCGTGCGTGAGAGCCGGCCGCTGTCGCGGACCAAGCGCTGGCGGCTCGTCCAAGTGGTGGAGCGCGCGCAGTGATCCAGAACGAGACGCGACTGCGGGTCGCCGACAACACCGGCGCTCGCGAGATCCTGGTCATCCGGGTCAAGGGCGGCCATCGCCGCCGCTACGCCGGCGTCGGTGATGTGATCACCGCGACGGTCAAGGCGGCAATCCCGCAGGGCTCGGTCAAGAAGGGCGACGTGGTCACCGCCGTCGTGGTGCGGACCAAGAAGTCCTACGGCCGCGAGGACGGCACCTACATCGCCTTCGACGAGAACGCCGCCGTGCTGATCGACGGCCAGGGCAACCCGCGCGGCACCCGCATCTTCGGCCCGGTCGCGCGCGAGCTGCGGGAGCGCAACTTCATGCGGATCGTCTCCCTCGCCCCGGAGGTGCTGTGAGCATGCCCGCCAGAGTCAAGACCGACGACGAGGTGATGGTGGTCGGCGGCAAGGACCGCGGCAAGCGCGGCAAGGTGCTGCGCGTCGATCCCGGCAAGCACCGCGTGTACGTGGAGGGCCTCAACATGGTCAAGCGCCACACCCGTCCGCGCCAGGTCGCCGGGGCACAGCGAGCCGAGGACGTCGGCGGCGTGATCGAGAAAGAGGGCCCGATCCACCTCTCGAACGTGATGCTGATCGATCCCCGCGACGGCCGGCCGACGCGGGTCGGGATCGAGGTGGAGGAAGGCAAGCGCTACCGGGTTGCCCGGAGAAGCGGAGCGAGGCTCGACTGATGGCCACGGCAAGACTCAAGACCAAGTACAACGAGGAAATCCGGCCCGCGCTGATGCAGCGGTTCGGCTACTCGACCCTGATGCAGGCGCCGAAGATCGAGAAGGTGACGGTCAACATGGGCGTCGGCGAGGCCAAGCAGGACGCGCGCCTGCTCGAGGCGGCGAGCGAGCAGCTCGCCACGATCACCGGCCAGAAGCCGAACGTGCGCCGGGCGCGCAAGTCGATCGCGCAGTTCAAGGTGCGCGAGGGGATGCCGGTCGGCGTCGCCGTCACGCTCCGGGGCGAGCGCTCCTACGAGTTCCTGGACCGGCTGATGTCGGTGGCGATTCCCCGCATCCGGGACTTCCGTGGCCTCAACCCACGCGCGTTCGACGGGCGCGGAAACTACTCGATGGGCGTGCGCGAACAGATCATCTTCCCCGAGGTCGACTACGACGAGATCGACCAGGTCCGCGGCCTCGACATCACGATTACCACCACGGCGCGCACCGACGACGAGGCCTTCGCTCTGCTCGAGGCCATCGGCATGCCGTTCACCAAGGATGGCCGCCCGCCGGCCGCAACCGAAGCATAAGGAGCTATGGCCAAGATCTCACAGCGTGTCCGCCAGCAGCGGACTCCGAAGTACAAGACCCGGGCGTACAGCCGCTGCCGCCGGTGCGGCCGCGCGCGCGCCGTATACCGCAAGTTCGGGGTGTGCCGGATCTGCCTGCGCGAGCTGGCCCACAACGGCTACATCCCCGGCATGACCAAGTCGAGCTGGTGAGGAGGGGGCGGCAACCATGTCCATGACCGACCCGATCGCCGACTTGCTCACGCGGCTGCGCAACGCCGCCAAGGCCCAGCACCGCGACTTCACGATCCCCGCTTCCAGGCTCAAGGCCGAGGTGGCCCGGATCCTCGAGGAGCAGGGCTACATCGACGGCTACGACGTCCATCCCGCCTCGGGCGGCCGTCCGGGCGAGGAGCTCACCGTCACGCTCAAGTACACCGACGATCGCCGGCCGGTGATCTCGGGGCTGGAGCGCGTCTCGCGGCCGGGACAGCGCACGTACGTCGACCACGATCACATCCCGCGGGTTCAGGGCGGAATGGGCACCGCGATCATCTCGACCTCCAAAGGGGTCATGACCGGCCACGACGCCCGCCGCGAGGGCGTCGGCGGCGAGGTCGTGGCCAGGGTCTGGTAGCCATGTCGCGGATCGGACGCCAACCCATCCCCGTGCCCGGCGGCGTGACGGTGGCGATCGAGCCCGAGCGGGTGACGGTCAGAGGCGCGCGGGGCGAGCTCTCGGAGCGAGTCCACCGCGATATCGAGATCGAGCAGCTCGACGACCAGCTGATCGTCCGCCGCCCCACCGACCGCGGCGAGCACCGGGCGCTGCACGGACTCACTCGCACCCTCGTGGCCAACATGGTCCAGGGCGTGACCGACGGTTTCGAGAAGCGGCTCGAGATCCAGGGCGTCGGCTACCGAGCGCAGCTGCGCGGCCGCGACCTCGAGCTGGCCCTCGGCTACTCCCATCCGGTGTCGGTCAAGGCGCCGGACGGGATCGAGTTCGAGGTTCCGTCGCCGACGCGGATCGTCGTGCGTGGCGCCTCCAAGCAGAGGGTCGGCGAGGTGGCCGCGTACATCCGCAAGCAGCGCAAGCCGGAGCCCTACAAAGGCAAGGGAATCCGCTACGAGGGCGAGTACGTCGCCCGGAAGGTAGGTAAGCGGGCATGACCGTGGTGACCAAGCCGGCTCGCCGCCTGAGGCGCCGTCGGCGGGTGCGTGCCAAGGTGCACGGCACCGCCGAGCGACCGCGGATCTCGGTGTTCCGCTCCAATCGCGGCATCTCCGCCCAGCTGATCGACGACGACGCCGGCCGGACGCTGGCCGCGGTCAACTGGACCGAAGCCGAGCTGCGCCCGCTGAAGCCGGTTGAGCAGGCCCACCGGGCCGGCGCGCTCCTGGCCGACCGCGCCCGCGCGGCCGGGGTCCAGGTGGCGGTGTTCGATCGCGGCGGCTACCAGTACCACGGGCGCGTCCAGGCGCTCGCCGACGGCGCGCGCGAGAGCGGGCTGCGGTTGTGAGCCGCTACCCTGGATCGACCTGATGGCACGCGATCGAACAGTTTCCGCCACCGGACTCGACCTGCAGGAGCGGGTCGTGGAGATCAACCGAGTGGCGAAGGTGGTCAAGGGCGGTCGCCGTTTCTCCTTTACCGCGCTGGTCGTGGTCGGGGACGAACGGGAGGTCGTCGGGATCGGCTACGGGAAGGCCAACGAGGTCCCGGTGGCGATTCAGAAGGGCGTCGAGCGGGCGAAGAAGAATTTGTTCCGGGTGCCCAAGCACGGCTCGACGATCACCCATCAGACGCTCGGCGTGTTCGGCTCGGGCCGGGTGCTGCTCAAGCCTGCCGCCCCCGGAACCGGCGTGATCGCCGGCGGGGGCGTGCGCGCGGTGCTCGAGCTGGCCGGGATCCACGACATCCTCTCGAAGAGCCTCGGCTCGCAGAACCCGATCAACCTGGTCAAGGCGACGATGGCGGGGCTCGAGTCGCTCCGGACGCCTGATGAGGTGGCTGAGTTGCGTGGGCTGTCGGTGGCGCGGGTGCTCGGATTGGCGGACGGCGAGGCGTCAGCCTCGGACACCGCTTCAGGGACGAACGGTTATGGCGAGTCGGAACGGCCGCGAGTGTCCGATGCCGACGCCTCGCCGTCCGCTTCCTCCGCGACCGCGGACGCAGCGCTCGACGGGCTCGAGGAGCGAGCCGAGCTTGAGGAGCGGAGCGGGCTTGAGGAGCGGGCCGAGCTTGAGGAGCGGAGCGGGCTCGAGGAGCGGAGCGGGCTTGAGGAGCGCGAGGTGTCCTCGTGAGCAACGTTCGAATCACGCAGCGGAAGTCGCGCAACGGCTGCGACAAGCGCCAGCTGGAGACGCTGCGCTCGCTGGGCCTGCGGCGAATCGGGCACACCGTCGAGCATCCGGACTCGCCGCAGCTGCGCGGGATGATCTACAAGGTCCAGCATCTGGTCGAGGTCTCGAGCGATGGCTGAGGCGCCGGAAGAGCGGATCGGCCTGCACAACCTGCAGCCGGCCCCGGGCTCGCGGAAGGCCCGCAAGCGGGTCGGCCGGGGCGAGGGCTCGGGCACCGGGAAGACCGCCGGGCGCGGCCAGAAGGGGTGGGGCTCGCGTTCGGGCGCCAAGCGCCGGGCTCGCTTCGAGGGCGGCCAGAACCCGATCCACATGCGGATGCGCAAGCTGCGCGGACCGCATATGAAGAAGTCGATGCCGTTCGAGCCCTTCCGGACCCACACCCAGCCGGTGAACCTGCTCGACCTCGAGGCGCGCTTCGACGCCGGGGCGGCCGTGACGCTCGAGGCGCTCAGCGCCGCGGGGCTGGCCAAGCGCAAGGGCATCCCGGTGAAGGTGCTCGGCACAGGCGAGCTGAGCAAGCCGTTGACCGTCCACGCGCACGCCTTCTCGGCCAGCGCGCGGGAGAAGATCGAGGCCGCCGGCGGCAGCTGCCAGGTGGTGATCGCCGCCGCGCACGTCGACGCCGGGCCTTCTGCGCCCCTGCCCGGGTCGGATACGCCCGACGCTCGCTAGGAGGAGCGCGAGTGGTCTCGACGATCCTCGGCGCCTTCCGGATCCGCGAGATCCGCAACAAGGTCCTGTTCACCGCCGGGATCCTGCTTCTCTACCGGGTCGGCACCCACATCCCCGCGCCGGGGATCAACTCCTCCGCGGTCAGCGCGATCCAACAGAACTTCGGCGGGAACTCGATCCTCGGGCTGCTCAACCTGTTCTCGGGCGGCGGACTCGGGCGGATCGCGATCTTCGCGCTCGGGATCATGCCCTACATCACCGCGTCGATCATCCTGCAGCTGCTGCAGGTGGTCGTCCCCTCGCTGGAGAAGCTCTCCAAGGAAGGCGAGGTGGGGCAGGCGCGGATCACCCAGTACACGCGCTATCTGACCGTCGGCCTCGCGTTCGCCCAGTCGATCGGTTACGTGTTTCTGTTCCGCAGCTTCGAGAAGCAGGCGGGCGCCACGCTGATCTCGAACTTCACCCTGGCCAAGGTGTTCCTGATCGTCCTCTCGCTGACCGCCGGGACGATCCTGCTGATGTGGATGGGCGAGCTGATCACCCAGCGCGGGATCGGCAATGGGATCTCGCTGCTGATCTTCGCCTCGATCGTGGCCCGGATCCCCAGCGGCGTCCAGTCGTGGTGGAACAACCCCGACCAGGTATTCCGGGTGATCATGCCGTTCATCGCGATCGGCGTGGTGGCGGCGATCGTGTTCGTCCAGGAGGGCCAACGGCGGATCCCGATCCAGTACGCCAAGCGGGTGATCGGCCGCCGGATGACCCAGGGCGGCCAGACTTACCTGCCGCTGCGGGTCAACATGGCCGGGGTCATCCCGGTCATCTTCGCCGCCTCGATCATGGCCATCCCACCGACGATAGGACAGCTCCTCGGCCAGAACCGCAACAACTTCGCCACCCACGTGGCCACATTCTTCAGCCCGCAGAGCTGGCACTACGTCCTCGGCGAGAGCATCTTCATCATCCTGTTCACCTACTTCTACACCGCGGTGACGTTCAACCCGGTCGATCAGGCCGAGAACCTGAGGAAGTACGGGGGATTCATCCCCGGCGTGCGACCCGGCCGGCCGACGGCCGAGTTCCTGGACCGGATCCTCGCGCGGCTGACCTTCCCCGGCGCCCTGTTCCTGGCCGCGATCGCCGCGCTGCCGACGATCCTGATCAACCAGACGAGCGCCAACTTCTTCTTCGGCGGCACCTCGATCCTGATCGTGATCGGAGTCGCGCTCGACACGATGAAGCAGCTCGAAGCGCAGCTGATGATGCGCAACTACGAGGGCTTCCTCAAGTAGAGTGAGCGCGTGTCCGAGCTCGACCTGATCCTCTTCGGCCCGCCCGGGGCCGGGAAGGGCACCCAGGCCGATCGTCTGCGCGACGACTTCCAGCTGGCCTTCATCTCGACCGGCGACATGCTCCGCGCGAACGTCAAGCAGGGCACCCAGCTCGGGCTCGAGGCCAAGAAGTACATGGATGCCGGTGAGCTCGTGCCGGACGCCCTGATCGTCGCGATGGCGGTCGAGCGCCTGCAGGAGGAGGATGCGCGGGACGGCTTCATCCTCGACGGCTTCCCGCGCACGATCGAGCAGGCCAAGGCGCTCGAGAAGCAGCTGCACGACCTGGGCCGTCGGGTGACCGCGGCGCTCCTCATCGACGTGCCCGACGTGGAGGTGATCCGGCGGCTGTCCGGCCGGCGTGTGTGCGTGAAGGAGGGCCACAACTACCACATCGACTTCGACCCGCCCAGGCGCGAGGGGGTCTGCGACCAGGACGGATCGCAGCTCGTCCAACGGGACGACGACAAGCCCGAGGTGATCGAGAACCGCCTGCGCGTCTACCACGAGAACACCGAGCCGCTGATCGAGTACTACGACGACCACGGCCTCATGCGCCGGATCGACGGAACCCGCCCGGCGGACGACGTCCACGACCACATCCGCGCGGTGATCGCCACGCTCCGCCTGGAGGAGAACGTCTAGCGGAGCGCTCGCGGTGATCGTCAAGAAGAGTCCACAGGAGATCGAGCGGATGGCCGCGGCCGGGGCGGTGCTGGTCAAGACGATGAACCTGCTCGCCGGCAAGATCCGGCCCGGCGTCACCACCCGCGAGCTCGACTCGGCAGCCGAGAAGTTCATCCGCTCTCAGGGAGCCGAGCCCGCATTCAAGGGGTATCGCGGCTTCCCCGGTTCGATCTGCGCCTCGCCGAACTCGATGATCGTTCACGGGATCCCCGGCCCCTACAGGCTCGGGCGCGGAGACATCCTCTCGGTCGACATCGGGGTGGTGCTGGACGGGTGGGTCGCCGACGCCGCCCGGACCTTCCCGGTCGGCCCGGTCTCGCCGATTGCCCGCAAGCTGCTCACGGTCACCGAGGAGTCGCTGTATCGCGGCGCCGAGGAGTGCCGCGCCGGCAACCGGCTCGGCGATGTCTCGCATGCCATCCAGGCCCACGTCGAGGCCGCCGGGCTGTCGATCGTCCGCTCGCTGGTGGGGCACGGAATCGGCCGCTCCATGCACGAGGATCCCCAGATTCCCAACTACGGCAATCCGGGCACGGGCGTGGTCCTCGAGCAGGGCATGGTCCTGGCCGTGGAACCGATGGTAACCGCCGGGCGCCACGCGGTGCGGATTGCCGAAGACCACTGGTCGATCTACTCCCAGGACGGCTCGCTGGCGGCGCACTTCGAGTTCACGATCGCGGTCACCGCTGAAGGGCCGCGGATCCTCACGCCCTGGCACGAGGCGAGGGGCGGCCGGGCGGCGGCCTGAGGGATTTCGCCGCGGTCCGGGCGCGGTGGCTCGGAGTATTCGGACCCACGGATGCCGCGCGAAGCGCGGCCCATCCACCTTGCTAACATGCGTCCGGTGCGCCCAGAGCGCAGACGATTCTGCGTCACGGGCCGCTCCTCGGCGCGGTAGCGGCGACCGTACCGGTCGCCAGAGCCGTGCTGGTGGACCTACCAATACCTCACGATGAGAGCGAAGCGAGCGTGAAAGTACGACCGTCGGTCAAGCCGATGTGCGAGAAGTGCAAGATCATCCGCCGGCATGGACGGGTCCTCGTGATCTGCTCGAATCCGCGTCACAAGCAGAGGCAGGGCTGAGCCATGGCACGTATCTCCGGCGTCAACATCCCTCTCAACAAGCGCGTCGAAATCGGGCTGACCTACATCTACGGCGTCGGGCGCTCGACCTCCAACAAGCTCCTCGCCGAGGCTGGGATCGAGCCCGACCGCAAGGTCCGCGACCTCACCGAGGACGAGGTGATCAAGCTGCGCGACGCGATCGACGGCTCGCTCACCGTCGAGGGCGACCTGCGCCGTGAGCGCTCGCAGAACATCAAGCGCCTGCAGGAGATCGGCTGCTATCGGGGCCTGCGCCACCGCCGTGGCCTGCCCGTGCGCGGTCAGAACACGAAGACCAACGCGCGCACGCGCAAAGGCCCGAAGCGCATGCAGGTGGCCGGAAAGAAGAAGGCCGGTAAGAAGTGAGTCCAGCCCCCCGTAGACCTCAGCGCGGCCGTCGCCGCGTGCGCAAGAACGTGCCAATCGGCCAGGCGCACATCAAGACCTCGTTCAACAACACGATCGTTTCCCTGACCGACCGCGAGGGCAACGTGATCGCGTGGGAGTCCGCCGGCGGCGCCGGTTTCAAGGGCTCGCGCAAGTCGACGCCGTTCGCCGCCCAGGTGACCGCGGATGCCGCGGCGCGCAAGGGCATCGAGCACGGCATGCAGAGGGTCGAGGTCTTCGTGAAGGGTCCCGGGTCGGGCCGGGAGACGGCGATCCGCTCGCTGCAGGCGGCCGGCCTCGACGTGACCAACGTCAGGGACGTCACTCCCCAGGCGCACAACGGCTGCCGGCCTCGGAAACGGAGGCGTGTCTGATGGCTCGTGACAGCTCACCCCAGTGCAAGCAGTGCCGCCGGGAGGGGCAAAAGCTCTTCCTCAAGGGCGAGCGCTGCCTGACCGACAAGTGCGGCGTCGAGCGGCGCTCCTACCCGCCCGGCGAACACGGCCGCGGTCGCCAGAGGCAGAGCGAGTACCGCGTCCAGCTGCGGGAGAAGCAGAAGGCCCGCCGCTACTACGGCGTGCTCGAGAAGCAGTTCCGGAACTACTACGAGAAGGCCTCGCGCCAGCCCGGGATCACGGGCGAGAACCTGTTGCGGATGCTCGAGTGCCGGTTCGACAACGTCCTCGTCCGGCTCGGCTTCGCGGCCTCCCGGCGTCAGGCCCGGCAGCTGATCCTGCACGGCCACTGGACCGTCAACGGCCGCCGCGTGAACATCCCCTCCTATCAGCTCCGGGATGGCGACGTTGTCGCGATCCACACCGGCTCGACCGCGACGCAGGTGATTCGCGACGCCACCGAGCTGACCGGGCAGGTGCCGGCGTGGCTGCAGGCCGACCACGACTCGCTCACGGCGAAGGTGCTCCGCAAGCCCGAGCGGCGGGAGATCGCCGCGCCGGTGCAGGAGCAGCTGATCGTCGAGCTTTACTCGAAGTAACTCTTCTTGGCCGCGCGGGCCGGTTGGCTGGTGCGCGGCGCCGACAGCCGCCTCGGCGGCGGCAGTAACCCAACGACGTTAGGACCCTGATGCTCGACTTCCAAGTCCCCCGAATCTCCAGCGAGAGTGTCGACGACAACCGCGGCTCGTTCACCATCGAACCCCTCGACCGCGGCTTCGGCTACACCTTCGGCAACTCGCTGCGACGCGTTCTCCTGTCGTCCCTGGCGGGGGCCGCGGTGACTTCTGTGCGGATCGAAGGCGTCGCCCACGAGTTCTCCACCATCCAGGGCGTCAAGGAGGACGTGACCGACATCGTCTTGAACCTGAAAGGCGTGGTTTGCCGGATGCACTCGGACGCCACCGAGATCGAGGCGCCGCTGGTCGTCACCGGACCGGGCGACATCACCGCCAAGGACATCGACCTGCCCTCCGGCGTCGAGATCCTGAACCCCGACGCGCACATCGCCACGCTCGAGCGCAAGACCAAGCTCGAGGTCTACCTGACCATCGGCCGCGGCCGCGGCTACCGCCCGGCGGAGGAGAACAAGTCCGCAGACCAGCCGATCGGCGTGATCCCGATCGACTCGATCTTCTCCCCGGTGCGCCGCGTCGCCTACAACGTCGAGCAGGCTCGCGTCGGCCAGCGCACGGACTTCGACAAGCTGACACTCGACATCGAGACCGACGGCTCGATCGACCCCCACGCGGCGCTGCGCGAGGCGGCCGAGATCCTGATCTCCCAGCTGGCCATCTTCACCGACGCCGATCGCGTGGTCGAGCTGCGCGAGGCGGGGACGCCGGGGGTGCTCGAGCCCGGTATGGCGGGCGCC
>Ga0213874_10000187_pt1 | contig 11155 bp, 11 predicted proteins | sample BarmaccomBMRX_R7_FD_160098 | JGI IMG/M metagenome (GOLD analysis project Ga0213874, IMG submission 160098) | Root-associated microbial communities from Barbacenia macrantha in rupestrian grasslands, the National Park of Serra do Cipo, Brazil - RX_R7 | ecosystem: Host-associated > Plants > Roots...
TGCCCTGCAACAAACAGAGGTTGAAAAGGCTTGTACCTATGCTCAGGAAGTGGTGACATTAGCGTCTCGCACTTCGTCGGGCTTCTTGCGCAACACTGTGCTCAAAATACAGCACCAACTTCTACCGTTTGCTGATGTTGAAGCAGTGAAGGCACTGGAAAAATGTGTGGCACAGTTCACCTAGAGGAAGGAACGATGATGGAGTTTGAGCAAGGTTATCGCTCAACGCGTCAGGCATGGATTGATGGCGTCAACGAGTTTCATCCAGCCCCAAAGGAATCTTACACAGTGGCTTGGGAGCAAATGCCTTCCTGGGAGCGGGAAGCGGTGAAATCCCTCTATCACGAGGTGCGCAGTCTTCTTCTGCCTAGCCTCAAGAAAGGCATACGAATCCCGCCCCAACATGGCGGATATCTTGTCAGTGCCATATGGAACGTGCTCATGTTTCAACTTTTAGGCGAGCCAAAGCCATCCTATGTGAAACACTTCGATGCTCTGGACGCATGGCAGCAGAAAACAGATATCAAGATGTTTGAGGCCATAGAAGCAGCCGTGCTTCAAGAAATCACCTGAGAAGGGTGCAGAAGCTAGAAGCCAATAATTATCCTGAAACCTAATACGATGAAAAAGCGCACTCAGCGGCAGGCATCTTCTCTCGCAACCCCTTCTGTAGTACAATAGTTTCTGATATACTACGTGACAAGCAAACACTACACATTCCCCTATACTTGGGCAATACTGCAAGAGGAGGTTGTGCCTGAATGCAAGACAATACACTCCATCAGCGTGTTTTTAAAGTGCTAATTGGTCTCTGGCTTGTCGTCTTTCTTCCTGTGGCTACTGCCTTAATTCAGGTCATTGCAGCGCTACCAAGAAAGACGTTCCTTAGCAGCCTCTACGACACCTTCCTTGGTTGGTTCTTCCTGCCTGGGCGCAATCTCATTACGACCGTGAGTGTGTTTGTTGTACTGACCCTTCTCACCATCGTAGCCGCACTACTCTCGCTCAGAGAAGCCTATAGCAGCAGCGGTCGCACACTGCGCAAGTACCTCAATTCCGTCGTCAACACTCATCAAGGGCTTCATCCAACGGGCTTTGCACAGCAATCGCAGGTATTGCTCTCTGTTAACGTTCCGCTTGACGACGTGTATATTCATCTAAGCGCTGTTCCTGATCGACCGCTTTACGACATGCCACATGAGCAACTGAAGCTGCTGGAGACATTACGCCAAGAGGCCGATATGGAGCCAGCAGAGCGAGAAAGACGCATTCAAGACCTGCGGCGCATCTGGGCTTCACATGAACTAGCCGAGCTGCGACCAAGAAGCAACGCCAACATCGAAGAGGTATTACAACGACTCACGGTGGCCAATCCCGTAGCAGTTATCCTGGGGGCACCAGGCTCAGGCAAAAGTACCACCCTCCGCTGGTTTGCCTTGCGCATGGCCCAGGCGTGTCTCTTACCGTGGTACCGTCGCTGGATGAAGCACGCATTGCATCTACTTGCCTCTCTTCCATTCATTCGCAGTTCCACGGACGATGATGATCATTGGCATATCCCTTTCATCTACATACCGTCCAAGTGGGCAGAGATACTTCCCGAGGGGCTGGCTCCCGTCCAAATCCCTATCCTGCTGCGTATCAGTGAGTATGCAAGTAGATTGAGTTCAGAGCCACAGTTCCCGTTTGAGCACTTCTTCAAGGATAAGTTGGGAGGGGAGCTTGCACAGAGACTACTGCAAGAGGTAGAGAAGGGACACTGTCTGTTGCTCTTCGATGGACTAGACGAAGTGGCCAGTGATAGCCTGCGTAGGCGCGTCGCAGACAACATCTCTACCTTTATCGCTCACTATGTCACAGAGCGCAGCAAGCAGCAGGCGAATCGCTTTGTGATTACCTCGCGCATTGTGGGCTACGAGGCAGGCACGTTTAGTAAGCACGCCCATTACACCCTGCTCGAGTTTGATGATGAGCAGATTGAGCACTTCTTGACAAATTGGTGTCCTGCTGTCGAACGTTACCAGACCAAGTCGGTGCAGGCGATGAAAGAGCCAACAGCACAACAGAACCTACAGATCAGAGCGGCAGGCATGGAGCAAAAAGAGCGCCTACTACGCGCCTTGCACCACAACCCCAGCATCAAACGTCTTGCCGTCAATCCACTCATGCTCACGATCTTAGCCTTGATTCAAAAAAGTGGGAAGACGCTGCCCCATCGACGCATTGATCTCTACGAAGTGGTGACTCGCACACTGCTGGATAATTGGAACCAGGAGACAGGACGCAGGATGCTGCCCAGCGGGGAGATACAATTGGCGGAGCGTCTACTTGGCAGCTTGGCATATCAGATGCATCGTCGCGATCCCCTCATTACAGAACGCGAGGTGAGGCAGATCACTTGCCAGGTGATGGGCGATTTCTATCATCGCCCCATCAGCGATCAGGATACGCAACAGTTCATCGCTACCTTGCGCAGCAGTAGTGGACTCTTCGTCGAAAGCGGACAGGGGCTGTTCAGCTTCATGCACCGCACCTTCCAGGAATACTACGTCGCGTTGTACCTGCTCGACAAGCAGCTCTACCCGCCTGACCAGCTCAAACAATTCATATGTGAGCACTACAGTAGCGCCATCTGGCGCGAACCGCTTCTGCTCACCATCGCCTATAAGAGCGGGCAGAGGGACCGCGATGAGATGAAGCAAGCAAGTGATTTGATTGAGACCATTCTGGGTACAAAGGATAGTTATGACGGCATTCTACAGCGCAGTCTGCTCTTCGCGGCCAATAGCATCGTCGACTGCAACATGTGGTCTATTACGACTCCTCTGCAGCAGCGTGTAGCCAATGACCTCTTCGCGCTCTATGGTGACTCGTTCGAGGCAGGACGCTACATGGCATTGCAACGAGACATTGAGCAAGTAGCCCTGCTCTGGCTGCGCGGACAGCCACAGGAAACGAGTCAGCACAACTCCTGGACACCCCTACTCGAGGCATGGCGTACAGCCTTATGTGATGCAGCCCACCCTCTGTGCCAGGAGGGTGCAACGCATTTGCTAGCATCGCTTGCTCCTGACCTTGCAAGCTGCTCCAAGTCTATCTTCTCTACACTGCTGCCACCACTGCTGCAACTCGCTGGTGTGGTAGATATATCATGCCCACCAGACGACATTGCTGAACATCTTCCGCAACCAACTGCACAAGCAGCGACACAGCGCGTGGCGGAATATGCTTTTATCGCATTACGCCTTCTCGACGCAGACGGACCAGCGGGCTGGCTACACACAGCTTGGCTCGCATGGAACAAGGAAAAGACAGCACTCTTAAAGCTTCTCACACGGCATTCGCTGCAAATAAACTACCTGCTCACACCTGCAGCTTTTCCAGGCAAGCGTGATGATCCTCACTGGGATAGACAACTCACGATAAGGCGAAACTGGCGAAAGCTGGCTCAGCCTAACCGAGGCGATCTGCAAATGCAATTGTTACAGGCCAGCAATGCAGCAAACTATCCTCTGGCATTTCTCCTCTGGCAAATGCTCACGAGAGAAGAGCAACATGTAGACAGCAATCTTTCATGGCAAGCAATATGGCACAACTTCCTTGAGGCAGAGATGTCACGTGGACGCAATGCAACCTATCAAACCTGCCTCTATCTAAGACTCTTCTTGGCCAGAGGCGATGAGCAGTTACGCAAACAGATGGCTGATGAACTAGTAATGGCACTTTCCTCGCAGAACAGCACACAGAGGCATGCCCTGATTACTATAGCCAATCTCTACCTGCGAGACCTGCGAGACCTGCGAGACCTGCGAGACCTGCTAGAACTGCGAGACCTGCTAGAACTGCTAGAACTGCTAGAACTGCTAGAACTGCGAGACCTGCTAGAACTGCGAGACCTGCTAGAACTGCGAGACCTGCGATACCTGCGATACCTGCGATACCTGCGAGACCTGCTAGAACTGCGAGACCTGCGAGACCTGCGAGACCTGCGAGACCTGCTGAATCGAGAACAGATCATAGATATAGTGTGTAATATATTGACCCATCAAACTGATGAATTATCTTCAACAGTTCTGCTTACTGCTTGTAGTGTCATTGCAAGCTATGATGATGTTCCTGCGGAGATTGAGCAGCAAGTACAGCGTTCCCTACGCAGCTTTGAGCGGCAAACACAGCAGACAGGCACGTTTACCGCAGAACACCGTCAACTTATCGCTGCCACAAAGCGCTTGCTAAACCCTCCAGCTTCATCTGCCAACGTACAACGGGTACATAGCACCCCCGACGAACGGGCAATCGCCCTGTATGCACTCAAGGAGCAACGCCAGCTTGCAGCTTCAGACGTTGAAGAGCTCCTGAGTGCATGTACGGATAGTAGGCAAATCTCCGAAGATAAGAGAGCAGCGGTGGGGGATGTCTACACGGTACAAGCGGTCGCATGGGGTCTATCCAAGCAACAATTCCTGCCGGAAGATGGTGCATCATCGTTGCTGCTACGGTACTTGGATGATAACGAAGCTATCGTCTGTGCAGCAGCGGCACGACTGCTGCAAGGCTCTAAGCGGCTACCATCCCAGGTCAAAGAAGCAGCGGCACAGCAGATCAAGCAGTTGTTGCTGGATGAGACACGATCACGTCGCCCGCTGGATACGCCGGACTACCAGGTCTGGCGCTTGGATGATGTGCTGTTCGAGACGCTGCGAGTGTTGGTGTGATAGAGAGAGGAAAGCGGGTGCGCGAGCCAAACAAACTCAGACGTTTTGAACAAACTGTGTTAGCGCATCTGGATGCCGCATGCAACTTGGCACGTTGGTTGACGTGCAATGAACAGGATACAGAAGATATCGTGCAGAGAGCATCAACCTCGGTAGGGGCACGGTTCACCGTGCCCCCGTTGGCACTCACGCCCTTGATCGCAAGCCAGAACGTAGCGGCCTCCTGCTTGGCTGCCACGATGCTGGGGGCCAATCCAGGAGGGCACAATGAATTGGACCCCTACCGACTGTCTGTGCCCTTTGTGCAAAAACTTGACGCTTAACACAAGAAAAAATTGGAGAAGTACCGCATCTCTCCCAAGCAACTAGACTGTGGTTGCTACAGAAATGTTCCCCAAAGTTATGTTCTGTTACAACACTCGTTTGTTTAGGTAGAAGGTAGCACAGCATGCCCCAACATCATTTTTGCGAGGTAGACATGTCTCCACCACAAGGTACACAACAGGCCAGCCTCTTCTTCCTGACAGCACTGCTCGTGTTGAGCCTGTTTCTTGCAGCGTGCGGAAGCCCTGGAGCCTCCAGCGCACATCCCTCGGCCACGGCAACGCCTACGGTGCCACCGCCTCACATCATTCCTGCCGATGCGGGCTGGAAAATTGTTTTCCAGACAGTAAAAGATGCCACCAATTTGCATGCTGGTCAGAGTCAAGTCTTCAAGTTCAATCAGTTTCCTTCCAGTACATCTTTTATTGTGTATGGTACCTGTACAGGTAATGGATCAGCAAAGATCACAGCAAACGGAACAAGTGCGGATGGCTCTTCGACATTCACTGGCGTTTTAAGCGCAAGTTGTACATCTTTAGGTACATCTGACTCAGTCGATTTCAGTGGCACTGGCAACGGTAGCGGTAGCTCTGTAGCGAACGGTGGAGTAGCGGGGATCAAGAGCACCTCAGATGTTGTTGAGCAGGCGACGATTAATCTGACGATTACTGGGCCGATAAAATTGGAGATCGTGGTCGAAGAACCTGTTTAGGAGGAGCTCATCGCATCCAGCGTGGCTGCTGCCAGCCAAGATGAGCATGGCTGTTCACCAGACGCACTATAGCAGATGGCTCTTGCCAATCCACCACGCTGATGGTTGCAGGATCGAGGAAGAGATGGGTGAAAGAGGTGATTGGTGCGCCCAGGGCAGTACACAGTAGCGCTTTTGCTGGGCCTGTGTGGGTAACGAGAATAATGGCTTGATCGGGGTGTACCTGTATAAGCGCTGTTACGGTGGCAACTACGCGCTTTTGCATGGCATCTAAGCTCTCACCTTGTGGTGGTGCAAGCATCGGATCGTATCCCCAAGCCCGCTGTAACTCGGCATCGTGCTGGCTCCGTGCTTGCACCTCTTCACTCGTCAATCCCTCCCACGAGCCAAAGTCGCCTTCGCGCAGAGCATCTACGAGCTGTATATCCAGGCCATGACGGACTGCAATTGGCAAAGCTGTATGATAGGCGCGCTGCAAGGGACTACTGTAAATAGCAGTGATAGGAAAGGCAGCTAAGGCGTCGGCAAGTTGCTGGGCCTGCATAGTGCCTACATCGGTAAGTGCATCGTCGCGAAGCCCAATATAGCGTTTTTGGCGATTGAGCATCGTTTCACCGTGGCGAACGAGAAAGAGGCGTGTGGTAGGCAAAGCGTCGTCCTTCGTGCTAGTCGGAATATCTCACAGTGCCCAAACGATGCAGGAAGCGATAATGACGAAGCAGCATCCCTTCTGTCGTCATTTTTCGCTTCCTGCGTGTCAACGGAGCTAGAAGTGACAAATACAATCTGCCATTGATTACGCACCAGGGTTCAGGGCTTGTAGCAGCCTGGAACGCAGCAGAGGATAGAGATTGAGAGCCCAGCCTATACCAAAGGCTGGAGGCATCACAACCTGTGATGTATCCTTGTTCCAAAAAGTGTCGCGTAGTTTTTGGAGGGTTGGCAAGCGAAAATCATAGGGAATGCCAGCGAGCCTGCCATGCCAAGTGCGCTCCTGTGGAGCCAGATTCAGTTGCTCCTTAATAGCAAGTGCCACGTATGCCCCGAGCAATAGCGTGAAAACTGCATTCCTCAGACGCCTGCGCGCCATCCTTATCCGAGCCATCCTTTTGCGAGACATTGTTGTTCTCTCTTTCACTGCACAAGGCAGTAAAGCTGCCTATCATGGACGTACGAACAATACGTCGCTCTTTGCTGCGACTAGCCTTTTGCCGACTGTGGCTTGTGCTGGAGTCTAGAGCCAGCGCACAGAAACAGCATAGCACAAAATAGAGCGAAAGTGGAAGGCTTATCACAAGCTAGGCTCTGTATCCTAAGGTTGTGCTTGAACTGTATACCAATCGTACCGTAAACTGTTTCTTAGCAGTACCAACCATCCTTCTTAAAATTAGTTAACAGGAGGTAGACAGCGTGACACAAGCAACTCTCGTTCTGGCTATTGTACTCCAACCGGGTGGCCTTCTTGCATGGTTAATCGTTGGCCTGATTGCAGGCTTTGTTGCCAGTAGGCTAGTAGGAGGATCTGGCTATGGACTCATCGGTGACATTATTCTAGGGATTGTTGGCGCGTTTATCGGGGGAATTATCGTTAGCTTGTTCATCGGTGGCTCGACTGGTCTGATTGGTAGCATTATTGTTGCGATTATTGGAGCGGTTATTCTCATCTTGCTTCTGCGAGCTATTAGAAGAGCGTAGCAGTGAGGTTCGACGCCGCAAACTAGCTCGATGAACGAAGAACCCCTCTCTCATCTTTGGTGAAGGAGGGTTCTTCGTTGTCTTGTCCTATGGCACAAAACTTCCTATAGTCATTGACTCGACTAACTTGAAGAAGTTTTGTAGAGGGGGCATATGATTGCGCCTTTTATGAGAGGTTTCTGTGTGCTTGCTATAAACAGAACGTGGCTGAGAAATAGTTCCTAGAACCTAAGCAGGAGAATCAGTATGATTGTGAGGATATGCAGCAACTGATCGACCCAGATGGGGCCAATCAATTTGTAGCGTGCTTTCAGAGTATCGATGACAAAGTGTGTACCAATGAGGATAGCAATAGCAGCCACTGATGGGTGGACGAAGAGCACAAAGACAGCAGCGTATGTAGCGCAGTGGTAAAAATTCACTTCCCAACTCTTGCCTTTCTCGACACTCATCCAGGCACTCTGAAAAGCAAAATCCCCGACAAAATGGCAGGCCAGCCAAGCGAGTAGTGTAGCAATATAGGTGGTAGTGAGCATGATTTCCTCCTAAATTATACTCTTCTGAATCAAGTATAAGCAGAGAGGGAGGATGCTACTATGAGGTATCTCACTGCGACACGATGAACTATTTCATGCTTACACTTCTGCAGGTACCGTAGTCCTCTGCTGCTCACTAGTGAAGTCAGCCTGCTTCGGGCGCTTCCACGGTAGCATTGCTTGCCATGCCATACCTGAGAGGGGACGTAGGATAAGCAGGGCGGCGACCAGTGTCCAGAAACAGAATGCCAGGTCTTGCTCTAGAAAGGCGCTATCAAACTGCCCCTGCACGAGAGCAGTCGACATTGCTGCTCCGACACCAATAATCATCCAGCGCAACTGTTCGCCGTCTTCAACTCGCGTCAGGTGTCTCATAATCTGAGCGAATAGTGTGTAGAAAAGTATGATGATAGCGATAAAGGCGAGCAGACCGAACATGCCTATGCTCACCCAGACGTGCAAGAATATGTTGTGAGGATGTGAGAGCGTCGGCTCATCAAGTAGCCCCGTAGGCTTTCCCGTCACTGGATCAGTCACTATCCAGTAGTGAAAGGTATGTGCAGCACAAATCATATTCTTGCTGTAGTGGCAGAGCCAGTTGTCCATGCCATAACCCAGCCACGGGCTATCGTGAATCATTGTTAGCGCACTCTGCCAGAGATAGAGGCGCTTTGTTACTGTGCTTATACCATACTTGCTCACGTGGCCCTCTGATACAAAATCGACGACGCGGCTATGGAAGAAAAGCAACGCAACAGCCAGCACAATGAGTACTGCTACGCCACTGACGAGCAGGTGTTTGGGATTGCGCAGTGAGAAGGCCACTATGAAGAGCAGCCCAATTGCATTGGCGAGCCACGCGCCACGAGACTGCGTCAAATAGAGTACGAAGAGCAAGGGCAGGCACACAACGACGGCAAGCACACGGTTGCGCCAGGAGATACCGGCTATCAGCAGAGCAAAACCAATAGGTAGAGTATAGTCGAAGAAAAGTCCGATACTGTTCGCGCTTCCATACACAGCGTGGACGCGGCGAATGCCATCCTCCAGCACGAGCGTGTTCTTAAAAAAGATGTATTGCGCCATACCTAGCAGAGCTACCAGTAGGGCAGAGCCAAGCAGAGCACTTAACAGGCGTAGCACATCCTCACGCCTGCGCAGACAGAGCAACACTAAGCCCCCATAGAGCAATGGATCAAGCACCTCTTCACGAAAAGCGCGAAGAGCAGTGTTATGTGCATAGGCAATGACAACAGAAACAGCCGCCATCAAAAAAAAGATGATGATAGGCAAAGTAAACGGGCCAAGACGCTCCCTCACCTGCGACCAGAAGAACCTACAGGACGGCTGTCCCCAAAACAACTGTAACGCGGTTACTGCGATGCACGTCCACAGCGTTATTTCTGCCATGCTGAACGCGTAATGGCTGATCACCGCTTTTTGCAGCAAGTAGTACGGAAGCCACAGTGGTAATAGAGCTACAGCAAAAGGCAAGCGATACCAGCACAAGGCTGTAAAGATAAGCAGAAAGGGGAGCGAGAGCAGTGGATTAAGTCGACCGAGGTAGCCAATCACGGTATGCTGATTACCGACCATATAGTACAAGGCTAGCGAGAGAATTAAACCAGTCTCAACTAGACGGTCATGCCAGAATGACGACGTTGGTCCTGTACGAAATCCGCTTTTCCTCGACCACATTCTACTACAGCTACTCCTTGTTCAGAGTAACACCCCCACTAAGCTTGGCAGCTTTCTTCTCTTTGCTAGCCTCTTTCTTCTGCTTGTTAGATTTAGGAGCAGCCTTCTGCTCCTTTTTCTGTTCTTTGTTCGCCATGAGATACCCTCGTCATCGCATAATTGAAATCCGTTACTATCCCTACGATATCATGATCTATACACTTCGTCAAATATTGTGAGACAGAATGGCTTAACTTCCATCGTGAGCGGCTGATTCGTAATCTTACTAGAATGTATATATTATATTATATACGCTTTGATCTCACTTAGCAAGTCGTTGTGTCTCTGCTACAATAGTGACATTGCGCTGAAAAGAGGTAGTTATGCTGAAACTCAAGTTAAAAGAAATAGCTAGCACAAAGCCCATCAGCATGTCTAAGCTGTCGAGATTATCGGATGTCTCTTATGACACTATCCAACAGATTTATCATACTCCGTATAAGGATGTGAATCTCTCCACGCTGGAGAAGCTTGCAGATGCCCTAGAGGTGGATGTGTGTGATCTGTTCGAGAAGGTGAAAGGGGTTCCGGAAGATATTTCGCCCAAGAAGAAGCCCAAGAAAGTGGCCAATTCCTCTGAGAGATATTCTCCGTGAGTTGCTAGTCATTGTGCTTGACACAGGTGTTAGTATAGCAATGAGCATCCGTGGCTCAGGAGAGTGGGACGTTTTGCACCTGTAGCTCAATGGATAGAGCACTTGACTTCGGATCAAGGGGTTGCGGGTTCAAGTCCTGCCAGGTGCGCTTTTTTTGGATATCCCTTGCTCAACTCAAGACATGGAAATTACGAAGGATGAAACTAGGTGATCCCCTAAGCGCAACCGTCGAGGAATACCTGGAGACGATCTACAATATGAATATGGAGCACGAGGTCGTCATCGGTGCTCGTCTAGCGCAAAAGTTTGCTGTCTCTCCCCCCACCGTCACGGAAATGCTCAAACGCCTGGTGAGGGACGGATATGTACAGATGGACAATAAACGTCAGGTGACACTCACCGAGGCAGGTATCCGTGCAGCAGAGTCGGTCTTGCGTCGCCACAGACTCACGGAGCGTTTCCTAACCGATATGCTCGGTATGCAGTGGCATCAGGTACACGAAGAGGCTGGTCGCCTGGAGCATTTCATCTCTGGGGCTGTAGAGGCGCGGGTAATCGCTGCCCTCAACTTCCCGACCACGTGTCCACATGGTAACCCTATTCCCGGAGAAGTAGATGCACGCAACTACCTCAAGAACAATAATGCCATTCGCCTCTCCAATGTAGGGCAAGGTGAGGTCGTAACAATCCTATGTATCTCAGAGGTCGTCGAGGATGAAGAGGCACTCATTCGCTATCTTCACGAAAAAGGCTTGACACCCGGTACACAGTTGACAGTCTTAGGTCCAAAAGACGATGGCGACGAAGACTTTGCTGTGCAAGTGCAAGGTTATACTGTCT
>Ga0213874_10000188_pt1 | contig 11146 bp, 9 predicted proteins | sample BarmaccomBMRX_R7_FD_160098 | JGI IMG/M metagenome (GOLD analysis project Ga0213874, IMG submission 160098) | Root-associated microbial communities from Barbacenia macrantha in rupestrian grasslands, the National Park of Serra do Cipo, Brazil - RX_R7 | ecosystem: Host-associated > Plants > Roots...
CGCTGCTCCCATCATCCACAAAAATTACTTCATAACGACTGCCAATCTGGTCTAGTTGCGCTGACAATTTTTCATAGAGTGGGCGTACGCTTTCCTGTTCATTTAGTACGGGCACAACAATTGACAGTGTAGCCTCCCGCGAGAAGGTCTCAGGTGTCAGTATTTCTGGAGCTTGCTGAAGTATCGCCGTTTGTTGCATATCCGCTTTTCTCCGCTTACAGCCTTGTTTAGAGTCTCTCTTCGTTGGCGCTCTAATCGCCGCTCATTATAACATAGAACTCTCTTGAAGAGGCAATACCTGGTACCTTTGCCAGTACAATAATGAACGAACGTAGGCAATAAACAGACACAACGTGTTTTTGTGGAGGAGATCCTAAGCTAGAACAGAGTTGGTTAACACTCTGAATAGCAAAGCTATAGACCAGCAAAGAGGTCAGGGCGATCAGTTGTCAGTGAATCGATGCCCACACTGGCCAAACTTTGCATTTCTTCTCTCGTATTAATAGTCCACAAACCCAACCTGAGACCCTGTTGGTACAATCCATCCCACATAGTAGGAGTAAATAGCTTGTAGTCCATATTGATCCAGCTCACACCAAGCATTCTCGCCCGCTTCACAAGCATAGCTAAAGCATTTTCTGTATGCATATCCCAGGTCTCGCTAGAGACGACTATCCCCGTTTGCAAAGCGGGCTCCAATGCTCTGACCAGAAGTAATATATCCCAGTCAAATGAGATAACAAGTACCTCCTGCAGCATCCTTAGAACACGCACTTCTCTCACCACCGCCTCAGCGATATGTGGATAGCGCCCATAGGCTCCGTCCTTCTTACTTTCTTTGATCTCGATATACACTTTGATACGCCCCTTAGCAATAGCAAGCACCTCACGCAAGGTAGGGACGTGTTCGCACGTGGGCCAGCCTCCAGGGAAATGAGCGGCTGCGTTGAGCGAACGGAGATAGGCAAAATCAAGATCAAGTATATTTCCCTGACCATCGGTCAAGCGTTCGACGGTTGCATCATGAAATACTATGAGGTGATTGTCATGGCTCATCTGTACATCAAGTTCAATCGCATCAACTGGCAGAGTGAGGGCAGTACGGAAAGCTGCAAGCGTATTCTCAGGAGCGAGACATGCACCACCGCGATGGGCGACCCGTTGCATTCGAGATCTACTAAAAATAGTATTCCTCCTGGCTGTGGCTTTGCTATTAGCCACGCAATGTGATATAATGCCAGTGTACCAACAAAGGCAAGACTGTCCCTAGCGTGGTACACCCTCTTTCGGGGATGTCGGGTTTCGACAGACGATCAGATTGAAGAATTGCAGGTCGAGGTGTCGGTACGCACTCTCGTTAAACAACCGACAAAACAATAGCTGCCAACTATCAGACAGCACCACAATACGCTCTCGCTGCCTAAGAAGTAGCAAGGCGTCGTCCGCCTAGCCTTGGCCTATGGGGCTAGTTCCCGGGCGTCATACACACAGGCTGCGCTAGCGGCTATTGCCTTCTCACCGTTAGCAAAGACTAGAGGGCCGGCGTTTCAGCAATCCTGTCGATGGGAGACTGAAGCGTAAAGGAAAACATCGACTAAACCTGTAGTATATTCTCCGATAGGCTCGCTTGGACGGGGAGTTCAACTCTCCCCCATCTCCACCACCAGCACCGCTTGAGAAGCCCTTTCTCAAGCGGTGCTGTTTTGCTCTCTTTACTGCATATTCATGCAATTGACAGTTAAAGGCCACTATCCCACTTAAGCTAAGACTCTATTACCCGCGTGTAATCACTTGGAGGGGAGCACCTAGCATACAACTTCGCCAGCAGAGCCTCCTGATCGACCACAGTAGCGTTGCCAGAAGGGCACGATAGATGGAGACTACGCGCACCTAGAGGCAGATCCTGGCGAATGGGTTTGGGATGCCCATTGAGGTCAAGCACCCCAATCGGCCAGTAGAGACCGACTGAGATGAAGTCTTTGCCACTGAAGTAGAAAAAAGGGATATTCAAACTCATGGCCGTTTGTACATCAGTGATGAGAGCAAGAGTATGCACGATGGCTACCTGAGAGCGATTCAGAGGATCAATACCGCAGCCTCTAAAGCATCCAGTTCCTTCTACGACCCACAGATATCTTCCCAAATTGGAGAGACCCACATGAAATTGCTGTGCCCAGAAGACGAAGAGGTAGTAGAGGCTGTTCGTATTGCCATCGGGATAGCCGTCGTGCCAGCTATTAATCAACCCAAGGGTCTGGGTATGCCAGTCCCAGTGCCCACCTGGGTGGACAAACTGGTTCATCGCTCGTTGCATCTGATTGAGATAGCTGACCTGTTGACCGAGAGGCCCATAGTCGATGCCGCCAACATGCGGATCCAGTGAACCGAGTAAGACAGGAGTACCAGGTCGCACTGCATGCACTGCCTGCTCACATAGATCATATAGGCGGGCAAAGTCCTTGGGCGTCCAGTACAAAAAGCTGACGCTCGGGTCATTATTCTTCATCTCTTCGTTGCCACACTGCACAGCGTCAGCAGCACCGCTAGCAGCATCCATGAGAGGAGCTGAACTGAAGCGGTCTGGAGCACTGTTGCTAGGTTGGCAAACAGTCAGCAAGACACGGATCCCATGTGCATGATAATTCTCGATGGTATTTCTGAGTGCCTGACCTTTGAGCGTCCCCCAACCGCACGTTGGATAGGCGATGCGTCGCCAGAAAATGCCTGCATAGAGCTCGCCGGGTGAACCTTGTATACCGTGGATCAGTGCCGGATTCGTAACCAGAGGAAGCCAAATTTTGTGTCCCTGAGGAGCTGCTTTTGCTGAAGGCAATCCCCAGCCGCAAGGTAGGACACTGAGAGCGATTATAACCGGAGCAATGATGGTGAGCTTTCGCATGAAAGCACGTGACATGCTCATGTTCTTCGCGTACCCCTTTTCATCATTTTTACTGAGTCATTGACACAGCAATTAAGTATAGTACAAAGCGAAATGATGAGCAAGTGATGTTTTGATAGACAAACTTTAGTGGCATCGTATCCCGCGGTGCCACAACTCATAATGATCCAAGTCTCTATTCCCAATGTCAAGACTTGGGGGCTTCTTTCTGCGACAACAACCGCTTGAGAACTGCTTTCTCAAGCGGCTTTGGTTTGCTCTCACGTCCTCCACTTAATGCAGTGACAGCGTGTCAACTGCACGCCTATCGAGGAGAGCTACTTTGCGAACTGTCCCAGGCGAACGGCAAGCATGTCCTCAGCCATTGCCCAGGCCAAAGCAGGAATTTTGCCCGCTTTGCTCACCTGTCTACGTAGGAAGTATCCCATGTATGAGCTTACAACAGCACTTGTGCCCCCCAGCACCGCTCCGGCAAGAGGTGGCTGATTGTACTGCCGACACAGCATCACGCCTACCAGGCCACCTATCACTAAGCGAACACCCAGTGGGCCTGGACTGACACGGTCAGGGGTGCTCGGCAGTTTATCCACCAGCATCTCACCTGCAGCGAGCAATCTAGTCACGGTTTTGATAGTAGGTGATTGCAGGATATCCACCAGAGACGAAGAGGGCGTTCCTGGGCTGGTCTTGAATAAACCATCCTCATCACTGAGCCAAGACAATGGCGACGTTGTGCGCAGTCCAACTGCAAGGCCAAGCATTGCCACTCGAAAGTAAACATCGGTGGAACCTGACGTGCCACCTGAGTACGGTTTTTCCATAGCATGTCACACCTTTCTGATCAGACTCTCATACTCTTGAGGAGTGCTTCAGATTCTATGTTTACCACGCACAAGCCTGTCGAAAAGGTTCACATTATTGCTGTGTTTTTTGAGCCAATGTCTCATGTTTTACTTGTTCGGCAGCCACCGCACGCGCCTTCTTCTCATTACGAATGTGACGCCAGATGTAGAGGGCGATCATCCCAATAACGGCAATGGCGATAACAATATCTAGATCATGGAAGATAGGGCCGAGGGTTGCTATGTTCTTGCCAAGGATCGTGCCCAGGTAAGCCAGCAGTAGGCACCAGGGTAAGGAACCAAGGAAAGTATAGATACAAAACTCTAGAAAAGGCATCTCTGCAATACCAGCAGGCAGCGAAATGTAGGTACGCACAACAGGAAGAAGGCGTGAGAAGAAAACTGTGGCACTCCCCCACTTGTGGAAAAATCTATCGGCTTTATCAGCATCGTGCTGAGAGATTAACAGGTAGCGCCCATACTTGAGCATCAATGGCCGTCCACCACTGTAACCAACGACATATGCAATGATAGAACCAATAAGACAGCCTGCTGCGCCAGCTAAAGCGATTAACGCCAGACCTAGAATAAAACTTGTTCCATGTAAAATTTTCCCGCTGACAAGCATAATACCAGCAACTGGCATGACAATCTCGCTGGGAAGTGGAATGCAGCAACTCTCAATAGCCATAGCCAGAACAATACCTAACAGACCAGTTGAGACATAAAGATTGGTAATCAGCGTTGTTACTGTGTCAGTTAAATGTGCAAACAACTAAAAAGCCTCCTTCGCAAATCTACACCTTTGCATCATAGTAGCATACTTTGCGAAAAGAGGCTAGAATCTAGACAAAAGATACATTCTCAATCAACGTCATCATACAACTGCTGAGCAGCCTCGAGCCGCGCAGTACGTAGTGCAGCGGAACGATGGCGACTACGAGCCGAACTGTGGGGGGGAAGCCCAGGATAGTTCATTGGCTTGGTTGTACGACGCTCTGAAGTATCCTTCCCTCTTGCTGCTAATTTCTCTTTTTGTTGCTGTCTCACTGCTTGAGTATATGCCTCACTCTGGGTAGGCAATACACGGTCAGTAGAGAGAGCGTAGCCCTCTACCTCATATCTTCTTTTACCCACTGGGATATCTCCATAGGTGTAGGTATCAGCAGACATGGCTTCCTGTGGCATCTCCGCCCGCAGGCGCTCATCGTGACGGCGAGAAAGATAGGAAAACAACATGAGAGATATAGGAATGCTAAGAAGCAATGCTGCCAGCCCACCTATTAAACCACCAAGCACCCAAGAGTTGAGGGTATTTCCATACCAGAGGACTACTGCAGCACTAGCGATAAGCGCTAGTGCAGTAACAGGCTTCATCAGTCTGTGCATCCTTTCCAGACTTCATGAATTAAAGATTAGGAAAATGACTGTGGTGTAAGTATAGCAGATTAGTTGTCACTGTAGCAACAAAAACCACCCATATCTTAATGTTCCCCACACGTGGATGTCGCAGACTTGGGGCCCAAACTGGGCCAGGCGAAAGCAAGATTAGCCATGTCCTGAACTACTAGCTGTCATCCTGGCTATTTCTTCAGGTCAAGAACTAGCAAAATTGCCGATGTGTTTTGCCTACCTAGAGGATATAGTACACGCAAGGTATTAATCTTGATGGTACATAGGGTACACGAAGGATAAGGTGAAACATGACAGCTTCAACTGATAATACACAGTTTCTACGCACGCTTTCTAACCAGATGGCTGATGCTGTTGAACGTGTGAGTCCTGCTATCGTACAGGTGAATGGACGGCAACAGCGGCCTGCCAGCGGCGTGGTCTACGCACAGGATCTCGTGCTCACGGCAGCCCATGTGCTTGAGCGTGATGTGAATTTGACGATCCAAACTGCTGATAAGCGTACACTTCCAGCACAACTTGTTGGTCAGGATCAGACGACGGACCTGGCAGTGCTACGCGTGGCAAATCTTGGTGCCGTAGCCGCAGCCGAGACGGAGGAGAATATACGCGTCGGGCAACTGGTGATAGCAGTAGGTCGCTCGAACGAAGAGGGACCAATGGCAAGTTCGGGTATTGTGAGCGCTATCGGTGGTCCAATACGCTCTGGACGCGGCAGCGTTGTACTTGAGCGCTATATTCGCACCGATGCTATTCCCTATCCTGGCTTCTCCGGTGGGCCACTTGTCGATACGCAAGGCAAGGTTATCGGCATTCTGACAACTGGCCTGATTAATAGTGTTACGCTGGCGATACCGATGAACATCGCCAAGAAAATCGCCGACACACTGACGAATCACGGCTATGTCAAACGGGGCTACCTGGGTATTAGTAGCCAGTTGGTGCAGCTACCACAGGCGCAACGGGCAGGAAGAGAACAGGAAGTTGGTTTGCTTATCGTCAAGGTCGAGGACAACAGCCCGGCACAGCAAGGCGGTGTGATGCTCGGCGATATCCTGGTTGCCATCGATGGTCACGCTATCAAGGACGCGGAGGACTTGCAGTTACTTTTGACCGGAGAGCGCGTTGGCAAGGCTGTCCCCGTCGATGTTATCCGTGGCAACGCGCTGCAAACGTTACAAGTCACGATTGGACAGCGCAAATAGCCAAGGGGAAAGACACATGACACAGACAATAGTTCCTTCTACACAATCGTCACTGCCTCTACCCGACGCCTTCTCGTCGGCACTTGTCGAGATGTTCGAGGCTGCACAACCGGCTATCGTGCAGGTACACGTCGAGGGACGCGGAGGCGGAACGGGTGTGATCTGGCAGCAGGATGGGCACATCATCACGAACAATCACGTCGTGGCTCGCGACAATGCGAAAGTGCAGGTGTTGCTCTCCGATGGCCGTACCCTTGATGCTACGGTGCTACATCGTGAGCCAAGGCTTGATCTGGCGATGCTCAAGGCACACGGGGACAATTTCAAGCTACTCTCCTTCGGCGACTCGACAAAGTTACGCGTTGGCGAGTTGGTCTTCGCCATTGGGCATCCCTGGGGCCAGCGTTGGGTAGTTACAGCGGGCATCGTGAGCACGGTAAGAACGGCGCAACTGAGCAACAACCTGATCACGCAGTATATCCAGTCGGACGTACGCCTAGCACCCGGCAACTCAGGTGGCCCACTGCTCAACGCGGATGGTGAGGTGGTCGGTATCAACGCCATGATCTTTGGCGGCGATCTCTCGGTCGCCATTCCGAGCCATGTCGTCAACAAGTGGGTCAGTGGCCTTCCGCAGGGTGGTGCCAAGCTAGGCGTTGAGATCATGACGGTAGAGCTACCGACCAACGTCCAGGACCTGCTCGTTCAGCAAACATCAGGTGTGCTGATCGTTGGCATTCGCCCCGAGCGGCAAGCCAAGCATAGCGACCTCTTTGTAGGCGATATCCTGCTCACTGTGGCAGGTAAGGCAGTTAACGATACGGCGACACTGCTACACGTGCTCTCGCAGAGTACCGCACTCGATACACTACCCGTGACGCTGCTACGCAAAGGTCAACTTGACAAACTCGACATAGCCCTTCTGTAGGGGCCCAATTTATCGTGCCCTGGGCGGGGGCACGATAAATCGGGCCCCTACGCCCATTATAAAGGCAAGAGCAACAAAGGAATCTCCATCTCCTCCGGCAATAGACCACCGTGATGCCCATAAAAGTTCATCGAGAACTTCCCTTCTTCATACCACCCCACCTTCTCCGTTTTTGTAGGGTAAAACAACTACATTGCCTAAGCGCTGCAGAAAAACAGCCGTGGGCTGCTGCTGCCCAAAGAAGTGCTGTGCGAGCAGATCCCGCGTGTAGTAAACCTCGGCGCGCCCGGCGAGGCAGCATTGTAACAATGCCACAGCTTCATCGATAAGCTCCTCTTTGATATAGAGAAACATGTCACGAGGCGAGCCAGCAGGAACCAGAGGGTGCCCCCTTGCATTGGTTTTTAGATAGCGTTCAATACCCGCTATCTGCTTGTTCAGATAGTAGGTTCTTGCCGGATCTACTTCGACCTGACCATGATCGGCAGTCAGCATAAGGAGTGTCCTGCCGACCTGACCATAGACATTTTTGTAAAAGAGCTGATCCACCATATTTAGAAATGTCTCTATCTCGACTGCAGTTTGCTTGGCAAGTGGACCATAGCGGTGGCAGACGAGGTCGATGCGATCAAAATAGACGCTATAGCAACTGGGAGTGGCATGCTGTTGCTTGAGCAGCTCAGAGAGATACACCAGCATTTCTTGCAAGCTGTTATAGGGATGCAACTTGATACCACGAAACATGATAGCTGAGTAGGTAGAAGACGTATAAGCCCTGGGCAGGAAGGCTTGTGCATTGATCCCCTGTTCTCGCAGCCTAGCATAGAATGTCTGCTGAGGAAAAAAAGCTTCAGCAGGCACAGAGGAGAGCTTCAATGAATCATAGATCTCGCCAGCATAGGAGAAGGGAAGTGGCGAGATCATCTCATCCACCAGCGGCTCATAGTAGTTCCATTCGTAGACGCCACTCTGCCCAACTTCAAGCCCTGTATGGATACAGGTGGTATGGGCCGCCGTAGTCGAAGGAAATTGTGAGGTCATTTTTGAGACTACCCCTTGCGCCAAGGCGGTTTTAAGAAAATCGTGCTTTTGGGCGTAGGGTTCAAAAAAGCGCCAGCCAAAGGCATCGGCGAAAAAGAAAACCACTTTATCGTAGCGGGTAGGCAAACCTGCAAAAACATCTGCAGGAAGTATGCTCTGCCCATTACCCGAGAGGAGAAACTCAAGCGTCGCGGGGATATTAGAGAAACAATAGGAATCATAACGGGGACGGACGAAATAGCGAGAAAAGGTTGAGTTGCTGATTGCACGCAACGATGCCGTATTGAGCATGCTTGTCCTGCTTCCTAATTTATTATGCAGTAAATAAGAGTGGCTTGTGAGTGAAGTATATCATGAAAATCGAGCCAATACGCCTCTGCTAGCAGGATTTATAGGGATAGGCGGCACCGGTTCATCCTAACAGAAGAGTAGCCCAAAAGACTTAACGTAATCTAATATCAACTTTGACGCGTAGACGTTGTTAGGGTGTTGTATGCCATCCTGGCATGCCCAATTTTATTCATTACGTAGTAAGTAACAAGTCGGGAAATCTTTTTGAGAAGACCCAGATCAAATCATGCACTTGTGAAAGGAATATCATAGTGAGGAAACGTAGCATTGTCATTTTAACTATATGCGCCCTACTTGCTCTCTTTATTGCGGGAGCGGTCTTCGTTCCAAGCCGTATCTCTGTATCGGCTGCACCAGCAAAGCACTATTTACCGGCATGTGCAGCCGCGCTTCCCGGTCAGGTTTCCTGCGATGCTCTTGTCCTAGCACCTGGCAATACGCAACCCAATGCCACAAAGCACTATTTACCGGCATGTGGAGCGCCACTTGCTGGTTATGCCTCTTGTAATGCTATCGTTCTAGCCCCTAGCAATGCACAAAACAATGCGGCCAGTGCGCCTTCAGGATACTCTCCCAAGGATCTGCAATCCGCTTACAATCTACCGTCAGCAGGAAATGGTCAGACTGTAGCTATCGTTGATGCCTTTGATGATCCTAACGCAGAGGCTGATCTGGGTGTCTACCGCTCTCAGTACGGGCTTTCCGCCTGTACAACGGCCAACGGCTGCTTTAAGAAGGTAGACCAAAATGGAGGCAACAACTATCCCCAGAGTGATAGCGGCTGGGCACAAGAGATCTCTGTCGACGTAGATATGGTCAGCGCTATCTGCCCAAAGTGCCATATTCTGCTTGTCGAGGCCAATAATAATAGCCTGGACAATCTGACTAAGGCTGTCGATAGAGCTGCTCAGTTGAAGGCGAATGTCATTAATAATAGCTACGGTGGCTCTGAGTCGCCTGACGAGTCTAGCTTCGATTCATCCTACGCTCACCCCGGCATAGCTATCACAGCCGCCTCGGGCGATAGTGGCTATGGAGTTTCATATCCAGCCACATCCCCGCATGTGACTGCTGTTGGTGGCACCTCCTTGAGCAGAGCAAGCAACAAGCGTGGCTGGAGTGAGACGGCTTGGAGTGGTGCAGGAAGCGGTTGCAGTGGAGTATTCAGCAAACCCAGTTGGCAGAAGGATAGTGGTTGCAACATGCGGACTATTGCTGATGTCTCTGCAGATGCCGATCCCAATACAGGAGTTGCGGTCTACGATAGCTTTGCTTCCAATGGTACAAGCTCGTGGTTGATCTTTGGCGGCACCAGTGTAGCCACAGCGATTATCTCCGGCGTCTACGCTCTAGCAGGCAACGCAAGCAAGATCAACGACGCCTCCTATGCCTACAGTCACACCAGCAGCCTGAATGACGTGACGAGCGGCAGCAATGGCGACTGCGGCAACTACCTGTGCAACGCTGGCCCCGGCTACGATGGCCCAACGGGCCTCGGAACCCCCAATGGGACGGGGGCGTTCTAGCCAATAGTATACGGCAAGCACAAGCCTTGCCGCTTATCATGCTTTGGCATGGCCACCCTAGCGATGGCTACATTCCAGCATGAGATTGCACGCAAAAAGGTGACGCTCCTTCGCAGCTTACGCAGTGAGCGTCACCTTTTTGTGTCAAGAGGAAGTATGGGTGGGCGTCACTTTTTTGCGCTGAGAGGGCCCGTGATGTATGATGCCCGACATGGCTTGCAGAGGGAATCCACGCTTGTGCGCCAAAAAATGACGCTCACCCCAGGAAGATATGATATCTAGACAGTGCTCACAAACGATGCTATACTCAACTTCCACTGATAAGGTTACATAATAATATGTAGCCGAGCTGTATCTATACGGGCTGAAAATGACGCGCCAAGGCCAGCGCTAACTGAATAATAGAGAGTGGGGGATCCTTTGTACATGCCAGCTAACATTACCGATCTGGAAAAAAAATTGTGGGCGTCGGCTGATAGCCTGCGCGCTAACTCTCGCCTCAAATCCTCCGAATATTCTGTGCCCGTGCTGGGCCTGATATTCCTCCGCTTCGCCGACCACCGCTTCACACAACTGGAGCAAGAATTTAGCCAGAGATACGGCAATGCCCACACCTTCGATAAGATTGATTACCAGGCTGAGGGTGTAATGTACTTACCTGAGCAAGCGCGTTTCTCACAGTTGCTCGCCCTGCCTGCAAGCGAGGACATCGGTGACTCCATCAATAAGGCTATGAAGGCTATCGAAGCTGAGAACGAAGACTTGGGCGGCGTACTGCCTAAAACATACAATCACCTCGACAAGGACACACTACAGGCACTACTCAAAACTTTTTCGGGCATTCCGCTCAACGTTGAAGGTGACTCCTTCGGCAAAGTCTACGAATATTTCCTGGGCAAGTTCGCTATGGCAGAGGGGCAGAAAGGCGGCGAGTTCTTTAC
>Ga0213874_10000189_pt1 | contig 11130 bp, 6 predicted proteins | sample BarmaccomBMRX_R7_FD_160098 | JGI IMG/M metagenome (GOLD analysis project Ga0213874, IMG submission 160098) | Root-associated microbial communities from Barbacenia macrantha in rupestrian grasslands, the National Park of Serra do Cipo, Brazil - RX_R7 | ecosystem: Host-associated > Plants > Roots...
CCGTAACGCCTTTCGGGCGATCGCCTCGGCGCGGGCCAGGTATTCGGTCGGCGCCCCGGCGGGATCCCGCGCGAGCAGTACGTTCACAGCGACCATGCTGCCCTGGTTGTAGCTCCAGAGCGTCCGATCGATCGTGCCGTCACCGCGAATCTTGTCAGCGAACAGACCGGTCCCCGGAGTGTCCGTTTCGTGGCTGGCGTCAAGCGTCGCAAGCACCCACTCATACATCTCGTGCGCGCCCGCGCCCCCAACCGTGCCGGGTGACCGTCCTTGCAGCTCCGCGGCGTGCATTCCGAGCTGGGCGTTCGGAGCGGTGGAAACGGTATTCCGATCGTGGTTCTTGACGCCCACGCCACGGCCTTGCTCGACCCAGAACACTCCCCCGGGATTTGGCCTCTGATGTTCGGCCCACCCCGCCTGGGCGAAACGAAAAAGCTCCTCGGCGCGGTCGAGGTAGCCGGAGTCTCCATACATCCGCGCGTGCTGTACGAGCGCCAGCCCCACCCAGGCGTTGTCGTCGTAGTAGCGGTCGCCACCAAGCCGGCTTCCACGGACGTCGGACGAATATGCCGGCGGAAGCCGATCGGAATCCCAGTAGGCCTCGAGCGCCTCCAGCCGGTCCGAGATCTCCGCTTCAAAGTCGATCCCGTCGACGAGGCCGTCGCCGATGCCGGCGAGATCGAGCGTCGCGACCAGCGCGCGTGCGAACGGCCACAGGTGCGCGGGGACTCCCGGGATCCGCACTCTGCCGTCGCGCCGATAACGGCCGCTCGGCGTGTGGAAGCGGTGCTGCATGGCAACGTAGGCCCGCGCCGCCCGCGCCGCGTAGATGGCGCGCATTCCTACAGCGTGGTCAAGCCGACCCCGGTCAACGCCACAGTCGCTGCGAGCAGGCGACGATCGCGGCTGAGTGCGGCAAGTGGCACGAGCCACGCGACGTACCAGGGGACCAGAAACCCCGCCGTAACGAGCAGCGCGACGGTTGCCCAGCCGGCGCCGCTGATCCAATCGAGCCGCTGGGTCCACACGCGTCGGATCAGCCAGACGAGCGCGACAACGAGAACGACGTCCAAAATCGGGCCTACGCCGCTCATCAGCTGCGGATGCCCGAGCAAGGTCATGATCAGGCCCGGAATGCTGTGAAGGCCGCCCTGGCTCTGGACTGTCTGCAACGTGGCCATCAGGTGGAGAGGTCCCGTCCCGAAGACGCTGAAGGTCAACGCGGCCACGACCCCGGCGGAGAGCGCCGCGCCGGCCAGCACCATGCGGCGGCCGTGGCGATCGGACCGTCGGCCGGCAGTGTGAGCGACGGCAAACGGCAGCATCAGCGCCGCGGTGAGCTTGACCGCCGTTGCCGCGATGATCAACCCTCCGCTGACTCGCTGCCGCTGCATGAGTAGCGCGTACATGCCGGTGATCACGATCGCGAGCATCAGCAGATCGTTGTGGCCGCCGCCGACGCCGTACACGACGATCACCGGATTGAGTCCGATGATCGCCACAGCCTTGACCGGGTTCAAACCACGCAGCCGGGCCGCGCTCCAGGCGACGAGCACGACCACGAGGCTAGAAACCGCCGCGATCGTCTTATAGGCGATCACGTTCGACGCGATGCTGAGATGGGCGAACAGGTAGCTGAGTACCGTGAACAGTGGACCGTACGAGGTAGGGGTGTTCACCCACTGTGCCCCGATGAACGGATACAACGGATCCAGGGCGATCGCGCTCGGCCCGTGTAGATACGGATTGGCGGCGTAGAGCGTGCCCATCCGGCCATAGGCGACGTAGCTGAAGATGTCCGTCGAGAGCATCGGTGGCGCCAGCAAAACCAGTAGGTTGAGACAGGCGATGCCGATGAGCACCGGCCGCGCGGTCAGCCGATGCCCGCGGCTCACCATCGCCGCGTAGGAGACGAACATCAGCCCCAGCGCGGCGATCAAGCCGCCGAGTCCAAGATCTATGCCCCCGTGCCCGAACGCGCCCGCCATCGAGCTCGGCACCGGCCGCGCCGACTCTGGCAGCAGCAACGCTGTACGCGCCGCTGAGAGCGCGAGCAGAGCTCCGGTCAGCATTACCCCCGTGAACCCGACCCACGCCTGTACGCCGTCTGACCAGACGCGGCCACGGCGCCTGAAGCGGGCGTAACTGAATGCGGCCCGCCGAGAGGGCGCCAGCGTCGGGGATGGCGGCGGCGCCGGCGGCTCGGTGGCGAGGCCGCGCGACGCCAGCGTCCCGCGCGGATGCACGGACGAGGACGCTTCGGCGCTCATGGCGCGGCTCCTTGCGACTCAGCTACGCGCACGCGGCTACTGTGGTTCAGTACCGTCCGCTCCATCTCACCGAGATCCCAGTCTAGGTGCGTGGTCGGTCGAGCCCCGACTCGGACGAGCGGTGCGTCGCATCCAGGCAGCGGCCAGTGTCTAGACGGGCTGAACAACGGGAACCGAGAATCGGCCTGGTTCGCAGGCCTTTCACATCAACCTTAGCGAGCTTAGAGACGGCAACGCCTTCCTCAAGGCTATCGCCTGTCGATATGACGACTCTTATCGCCGGTGGGCGAGATCGTCCCGTAAGCACGCCGATTCCATAACTTCCGGCCAGGCGTGGCGGGCTCGAGCATTCCCGGCCTATGAGCTGTCACTGGATCGGTATACGAGCGTGAAGAGCATCGCATCGTCCCGGTAAGGTGGAGCGCTCGTGCCCAACTGGGCTGAACAGGTCACGGCGATCGCGACGTCGGTCGAGGCACTCGGTCTGCTCGGCGCGACCGGCGCGGCGATGTTCGCCGGCCAGCAGGTTCGCGAGGCGCGCAGAAGCACGCGGGCGCAGATGGCCGCCGAGTTCTTCCGTCGCTGGAACGATCCCGCGCTCGTCGAGGCTCGCCGGCTGGTCGATCGGTTCGGCTCGGAGGAGCTGAGCGCCGCGTTTCAGCGCTACGTGACCGAAGGTGCGCCCGAGGCATACGTTCTCTACCGGGAGCTCGACTACTTCGAGCAGCTGGCCGCTCTCGAACAGCGAGGAGTGTTCGACTTCGAGCTCATCAGGCTGCTGCTCGGGCCGGCCCTGATCGCCCGCTGGGAGAAGTGGGCGCCGGCGCTCGAGGCCGCACATGGCGTGGCCGTCTACCCGCTGTTCGCGGGCTTGGTCGCAAAGCTCCGCGCCGCGCTCGAGGCGGGTTGACGCGGCGAAGCCGACGCCGTGATCGGCATCCGGGCTTTCCGGAGCCCGAACCGCCGCGACGTGCGGCTCGGGGGGCCGCATCGCAGCCGGCGCCTGCGGCGAGAGTCCGGGCCGCCGGGGAGAAATATCCCCACCTCGCATCGAGGAACCCCCCCCAACCGGTCGCTTTGCGGTCGCCAACCTAGAGCGTGCAGCACTCCCCGCTGCCTCCGGCTACCCCACCTGGAGGCGGCAGCCATGGGGCCGCACCGCACAAGGGGGCACGGACCCGACGAGGTGGCCAACGGATGGCCACCTCGTCCGCGTTCCGGCCGGCGGCTCTCGCCCGCCCCGATCCAGCCGGATCCTTGCCGCTGCGCGCACCGCCGCCGCCCGCCGGCGGCCTCCGCGGCGGCGGCCGCCGACACGCCGCCGCCGCGGCCCAGTTATCGCCGCGCGCAGACATCCGGCAAGATATTTGTCGCTCGGTGCACTTCTTCGGTTGACCCATGGCGGATGATCACCAGCAACGTCTAACGTGTCGACTCCGCGGTTCCAGCGCGCGGATGAAGCATCAGTCGAAAGCAGGCAGTGAGGGCTGAGCCGGTATGACGCAGATTCTCTTGTTCATCCTGCTCGGGCTCGGCCCCGGGGCGCTGATCGCGGCGATCGCGCTCGGCGTCGTGCTCACCTACCGCGGCTCCGGCGTGATCAACCTGGCCACGGGCGGGGTGGCGATGATCGGCGGTTACGCCTTCTGGGCGCTGCGCGTCGGCAAGATCGGAGGCGGAATGGCGACCGTTTCCGCGCTGATCCTCAGCCTTGTGTTCGTGGCCTTCTTCGGAGCACTGATCGAGATGGTGGCCTTCCGGCCGCTACGGAATGCTTCGCCGCTGGCCAAGCTGGTCTCCTCGCTCGGAGTGCTGTTGGTCACCCAGGCGATCGTCCTGCTGGCGTTCGGCACCACACCTCAGCCGGAGCCGAACGTCCTGCCTCAGAGCGTCGTGCACGTGTTCGGAGCGGTGATTCCGGTCGATCGATTCATCCTCACCGGGATCGTCATTGCCCTGGCGCTCGTGCTCGCGGCGGCGTACCGCTGGTCGCGGTTCGGCCTCGCCACCCGGGCGGCGGCCGAGAACCAGGCGGCGGCGATGCTCGGAGGCCTGTCGCCGAACCGGCTCTCGCTCGCGAACACCCTGTTGGCGTCGCTCAGCGCCGGTGCGTTCGGCATCCTGGCCGGCTCGATCACCCAACTCGACCCGAGCACGCTGCCCCTGCAGATCGTCCCCGCGCTGGCGGCGGCGCTGCTCGCCGGGTTCACCTCGTTCGGGGTCGCATGCGCCGCCGGCATCGGGCTTGGCATCATCGCCTCGCTGGTCCAGTACGCCGGGTCGCAGTCGTGGTTCCCGACCGCCGGGGGTACGGCGATACCGGGCGTGACCGAGCTGATCGTGTTCTTGATCATCGCGCTGGTCCTCTACGTGCGCGGCTCGCGGATGCCCAGTCGCGGCGATGTGGTCGAGCGCAGCCTTCCGATGGCGCCGCGTCCGCAGAACCTGATCCGGACGTCGCTGATCGTCGCCGTGGTGTGCGCGGTGGCGCTGGTGGTCTTCCCGTACGACTTCCGCGCCGCGCTGATCAACACGCTGATCGGCGCGCTGATGGCGCTCTCGCTGGTCGTCCTGACCGGATTCGTCGGCCAGATCTCCGTCGTCCAGCTCGCGCTCGCCGGCGTCGCCGGGTTCACGATTTCTCACCTGGCGGTGAACTCCGGGATCGGGTTCCCGCTGGCCCCGATCATCGGGACCGCGGTAGCCGTGCTGCTCGGGATGATCACCGCGGTCTCGGCGGTGCGCGTGCGCGGCGTCAGCCTGGCGGTGGTCACGCTCGCGGCCGCGGTGGCGATCGCGAACTTCGGGTTCAACAATCCCACTTGGGGGGGCGGCCAGACCGGCTCTCCGGTGCCCTCGCCGAAGCTGCTCGGCCTCAACCTCGGACCGTCGGCGGCCTTCCGCGGCCTGGACGGCAACCTCCCCAGCCCGATTTACGGCTGGCTCGTGCTGGTGCTGACGCTGGCGCTCTGTCTGCTGGTGGGCTACGTGCGGCGAGGGCGACTTGGACAGCGGATGCTGGCGGTCCGCTCCAACGAGCGCGCCGCCGCCGCGGCGGCGATCAACCCGCGCAACGTCAAGCTGGCCGCGTTCGCGATCTCGGCCCTGATCGCGGGCGTCGCCGGCTCGCTCTACGCGTACAACTTCGGCTCGGTCAGCGCCGACCGGTTCAGCGCGGTCACCGCCCTCAGCCTGATCGCGTTCGCGTACGCCGGCGGGATCACCCTGATTTCGGGGGCGGCGTTCGCCGGGCTGATCTCCACCCAGGCGCTGTTCCCCTACGCCCTCGACAAGTGGTTCGGGCTGAACGGCAATTGGTTTTTGCTCTTCGGCGGGGTAATCCTGATCGTCACCTTGATCCAGAACCCCGAGGGAGTCGCCGGCGACTTCTACCGCAGGCTGCACAAGCGACCCGTGTTCAGCCCAGACCTGCAGCTGCCGGCGCCCGCGGCCGAGCCTTCCCGCGCGGCGGTGCCGGCCGCCGCGCGTGAGACGGAAGCGCCGGAGCTGCGGGTCCGCGGCCTGTCAGTCGCGTTCGGCGGCGTACACGCGCTCGAGGGCGTCGACCTCGAAGTCCGGCCGGGAGAGCTGGTCGGACTCATCGGGCCCAACGGCGCCGGCAAAACGACGTTCGTGGACGCGATCACCGGATTTGTCCGCAGCACCGGGACGGTGGAGCTCGAGGGGCGCGACGTCGGAGCGCTGCCCGCGCACCAGCGCGCCGAGCTCGGGATGGCCCGCACGTGGCAGGGCACCGAGCTATTCGGCGACCTCGACGTGCGTGAGAACCTCACTGTGGCCACCGGCCATCGCCCCGCCGACGAGGCGCGGCCCGAGGTTGACAACGTCCTGGCGCTGATGGGACTCGAGCCGATCGCCGAGGCGATGCCGCACGAGCTCTCCGAAGGCCAGCGCAAGCTCGTCGGCCTGGCCCGCGCCGTGGTCGGTCGTCCGCGCCTGATCTGCCTGGACGAGCCCGCCGCTGGACTGGACACCCGCGAGAGCCAGGCGCTCGGGCGCCGCCTGCGCGAGCTCGCCGACCGCGGGCAGTCGACGTTGCTGATCGACCACGACATGGGCCTCGTGCTCGGCATCTGTGACCGGGTCGTCGTGCTCGAGTTCGGCAAGGTGATCGCCAATGACGTCCCCGAAGTCGTACGTGCTGATCCTGCCGTGATCGCCGCCTACCTCGGCAGTGCGGCCGAAGCTGCCCCCGCCGTGGCCGACCCGACCGCGTGAGCTTATGAGACCGGGAGCCCGTGACCACAGAGAGGAAGGACCATGACCGAGCGGAGCCTCGAAGACCTGCTGAACGAGAAGGGCAATCCGGCGGAGATGCTCCGCAACTCCCAGGCCGGCCCGAACGTGTATCCCGGCGTCCCGGCCGAGTTCACGAACTGGCGCGACGAGCAGCACGCATGGCAGCACGCGTGCGTGCTGTTCAACCAGTCGTATCACATGGCCGATCTCGCCGTGCGCGGTCCGGATGCGCTCAAGCTGCTCACGCGCCTGGGCGTCAACAGCTTCGAGAACTTCGCCGTCGACAAGGCCAAGCAGTTCGTCCCGTGCACCCCGGATGGATACGTGATCGGCGACGTGATCCTGTTCTATCTGTCCGAGAACGAGTTCAATCTCGTCGGCCGGGCCCCGGTGCTCAACTGGATCACCTACCACGCGGAGACCGGCGGCTACAACGCGCAGGTCGAGCTCGACCAGCGGTGGGCACTGCGCACCGACAACCGGCGCCGCTCGTTCCGCTTCCAGGTACAGGGCCCGAACGCGATGAAGGTGATCGAGAAGGTGCTGGGCAAGCAGCCGCCGGAGATCAGGTTCTTCAACATGGAGACGGTCGAGATCGCCGGCAAGTCGGTCCGGGCCCTCCGCCACGGGATGGCCGGCCAGGCCGGCTGGGAGGTATTCGGCGACTGGGCCGACGGTGAGGCGGTGCGGGAGGCGATCGTCACCGCCGGCGAGGAGTTCGGCCTGCGCCAGGTCGGCGGCCGGGCGTATTCGTCGAACGCCCTGGAGTCAGGCTGGGTGCCGTCGCCGTTGCCCGCCGTATACAGCGGCGAATCGCTGAAGGATTATCGGCGGTGGCTGCCGGCCTCCGGCTACGAAGGCACGTGCTCGATCGGCGGCAGCTTCTACTCCGACGACGTCGAGGACTACTACTTCACGCCGTGGGATCTGAGCTACGGGCACCTGGTGAAGTTCGACCACGACTTCATCGGCCGCGACGCGCTGGAGCGCCGGGCCTCGGAAGGCGGCCACCGGGTGAAGGTCACGCTGGCGCTCGAGGACGAGGACGTTACCCGGACGCTCGGAATGATGTTCCGCAAGAGCGAGCGCGCCAAGTTCATGGACTGGCCCTCGGCCGTCTACGCGATGCACCCGTTCGACAAGGTCACCGTCGACGGAGCCACGGTCGGCGTCTCGACCTGGATCGGCTACAGCTCCAACGAGGGCAAGATGCTCACGTTGGCGGTGCTCGAGCCCGAGCACGCCGAGCCGGGCACCGAGGTCACCCTGGTGTGGGGCGAGGAGAACGGCGGCTCTTCCAAGCCCACCGTGGAGCGCCACGTCCAGACGGAGATGCGGGCGATCGTCAGCCCCGTGCCGTACGTCGAGACGGTACGCAGGCAATACGCGCCCGGCAGCTGGCGGGAAGCCCGTGTCTGAGATGAGCAGCGCTCCCGCGCCGGGCGCGCAAGCGCCGGAGCGCGGGTCGCAGAAGCCGCTCTTCCGTGACTGCCTGGCCGAGCCGGGCTCGTTCTCGATCGCCGTCGAGCTCGTGACAAGCCGCGGTCTGGTCACGGCCGCGTCGAGCCGTGCGTCGGTGGAGATGGCGCGTGAGCTCGCTGCCGATCCGCGCATCGACGTCCTGTCGATCACCGACAACCCGGGCGGCCACGCGATGCTGGCGCCCGACACGCTCGGGACCGACCTGGTCTCCCGCGGTCAGGAGGTGATCATCCACCTCGCCTGCAAGGACTGGAATCGCAACGCGCTCGAGAGTCGCGGCTGGAAACTGGCCTCCGAGGGCTTCCACAACGTCCTGGCGCTGTCGGGCGACTACCCGCTCGAGGGTGTCCGGGGCGCGCCGGCGCCGGTGTTCGACATCGACTCGGTGGGCCTGCTGAAGCTGTTCTCGGACATGAATGGGGGACTCCGGGACTTCCGCAAGCCGGAGCGGAGGCTCGAGCACACCGACTTCTTCCTCGGGTGCGTGGTCACCAACCACAAGCGACACGAGCGCGAGGTCGTGCCCCAGTATCTGAAGCTGGCCAAGAAGACGCGCGCGGGCGCTCGCTTCGTGATCAACCAGATCGGCTACAACGTCGCCAAGGACGACGAGCTGCTGCGCTACATCCGCCACGCGGGGCTGTCGCTCCGGGTACTGGCCAACGTGTACCTGCTGAGTCGTCCCGCGGCGCGCGCCTTCAACGCCGGCAGGATCCCCGGCGTGGTGGTCACCGACGAGCTGCTGGCCGTGGCCGAGCGCTACGGCGCGGGCGAGGACAAGGGCCGCGCGTTCTTCATCGATCTCGCCGCCAAGCAGGCGGCGGTGGCGCGCGCCCTCGGATTCGACGGCGTGTACCTAGGCGGACACGCCACCGCGCCCACGTTCCACGAGATCATCGAGCGCTCGCGAGACTATGCCGATGATTGGCAGACGGCGGCCAAGGACCTCCTCTACGCGCATCCCGACGAGTTCTACATGTTCGAGCGGGATTCCGACACGGGGCTCTCCTCGGACCGGTTGAGCCAGGCCTACCTGGAGTCCAAGCGCCGGCGCCAGACCGATCTTCCGGTGCCGGCCCGCTACCGGGTGAGCCGTCATATGCACCGGCTGCTGTTCGATCCCGAGGCGCCGCTGTTCCCGGCCGGCCGGGCGCTGTATAAGCGGATCGAGGAGGCGGGGCCGGCGGCCGGCCGCGCCGCGCACCTGGCCGAGCAGGCGGCCAAGATACCGATGTTCCACTGCCGTGATTGCGGCGACTGCTCGCTGCCCGACATCGCGTACGTCTGCCCGGAGTCGATGTGCGCCAAGAACCAGCGCAACGGCCCGTGCGGCGGCACTCGGGACGGCCTCTGCGAGGTCTATGACACCGAGTGCATCTGGTCGCAGGCCTACGAGCGGCTGAAGGCCTACGGCGAGTCCGACGACATGCTCGACGGCCCCGTCGTCGTCAAGGACAATGGACTCGACCGCACGAGCGCGTGGGCGAACACGTTCCTCGGCCGCGACCACAACACTCGCGACGGAGCACAGAACACGGACGCGGGATGACGGCCTGATACAGCGGCGGGAAGCCAGCGGTCCCACCGCGGAGTCGACGTGGCGCCGTCCGGCCGAGCCACTAGGCCGCTACGGTGGGGTCGATGCGGATCGCGACCTGGAACGTCAACTCGATCAAGCAGCGCCTGCCCCGGCTGCTGCCGTGGCTGGACCAGCGCCGGCCTGACGTCGTCTGCCTACAGGAGACGAAGCTGGCCGACGAGGGCTTCCGCGAGCTTCTGGGGGCAGAGCTCGATCAGCGCGGGTACGCGGCCGCGCTCCACGGCGAGGCGACGTGGAACGGCGTGGCGATCCTCTCGCGGGTGGGGCTCGAGGAAGTCGTGGCCGGGCTGCCAGGCGCGCCCGGGTTCCCCCAGCCGGAGGCGCGGGCGGTGTCGGCGACCTGCGGAGGCATCCGGGTCCTCAGCGTCTACGTACCGAACGGCCGCACGCCGGGCTCGGAGCACTACCGCTACAAGCTCGCGTGGCTGGCCTCGCTGCGAGAGACGATCGCGGCGGGTCCCGAGGCGACGGTGGTGTGCGGCGACATGAACATCGCGCCGACCGACGTCGACGTATTCGACCCCGAGGCGTACGTCGGTCAGACCCACGTTACCCCCACCGAGCGCGCCGCCCTGGCCGCGCTGCAGCGCCTCGGCCTGCACGACGTGGTGCGCGAGCGCTGGCCGGACCAGCGCGTGTTCACCTACTGGGACTACCGCGCGGGGATGTTCCATCAGGACCTGGGGATGCGGATCGACCTCGTGCTGGCCGGCACGCCGGTCGCGGGCCGGGTGCGCGCGGCGTGGGTCGACCGCCATGCCCGGAAGGGACGCGGCCCGAGCGACCACGCGCCGGTGATCATCGACCTCGACGAGGCGCCGGACGGCGACATCGGGCCGGTGGTCCCGCCGCCGTCCGCGCCGGCGGCCCGCGGCGGCTCGGTCAAGCTGCCGCAGTCGCGCTAACCGCCCGTCATCGCGACCGGTCGCGGTCGCGAGACGGCTGCACGCGCTTCGGCTCGCCCGGCATCTTCGGGTAGTCGGGCGGATACGGCATGTCGCCGCGTCCCTCGGCGGCGTCCCGCTCGTAGAGATCGAGCAGCGGCTTGAGGGAGTGGACGACGTCGTCGATCCCGGCATGCGGATCACCGACCTCGGCAAACCGCGCGGGCATAGTGGCGACGGTGAAATCCTCGGGCGCGACGTTCGCGAGCTCCTCCCAGCTCACCGGTGCGGAGACCGGCGCCCCCGGCTTCGGTCGCACGCTGTACGCGCTGGCGATCGTACGGTCGCGCGCATTCTGGTTGTAGTCCAGGAAGATGCGCCGCCCGCGCTCCTCCTTCCACCAGTTGGTAGTCACGTGGTCGGGAAGCCGCCGTTCGAGCGCGCGACCGAACGCGATCGCGGCATGGCGCACTTCGGTGAACGTCCAGCGCGGCTCGATGCGGATGTACAGATGCACCCCGCGCCCGCCCGAAGTCTTCGGAAACGCGGCGTAGCCGAGTTCGTCGAGCAGCGCCCGCGCGTCGGCGGCGACGGCGACCGCATCGACGAAGTCGGTGCCCGGCTGCGGATCGAG
>Ga0213874_10000190_pt1 | contig 11121 bp, 11 predicted proteins | sample BarmaccomBMRX_R7_FD_160098 | JGI IMG/M metagenome (GOLD analysis project Ga0213874, IMG submission 160098) | Root-associated microbial communities from Barbacenia macrantha in rupestrian grasslands, the National Park of Serra do Cipo, Brazil - RX_R7 | ecosystem: Host-associated > Plants > Roots...
AACGCCTCGGACGCTCTCCCCGGCGCCGGTCGACGGCCTCTACCTGTGCGTCGCCGCGACCTGGCCGGGCGCCGGCGTGGGGGCCGGGTCCGGGTATCTGCTCGGCAAGCGGCTGACCGGTTGACTCGGCGTCCTCTAGCGCGCGTCACCGGTTCCGGCGTGGGTGATTTCGCGCGGGCGGTTGCGGGTAGAGCGCCGGCAATCGTCCACCGCAGATCAAAGGGAGGGATTTATGGCCGGAGAAGCTGGCCAGGTAACCGGCACGAAGGACAAGGATTACAACATCATCTGGTTTGTCGAGCAGTGCCTGAGCAACACGCTTCGGCTCGAGACCTACGCCGAGGACGCCCAGCGCGAGGGCGACAACGAGCTCGCCGAGTTCTTCCGGCGGGCGCAGGGCGAGAGCCGCAAGGGCGCTGAGCAGGGCAAGCAGATGCTCCGCAAGCGCGTCTCGTCCTGACGATCTGTCCCCGCCGAGCGGCGCGGACCGCTCGCGGATTGCCGGGAGAGGGGTCGGCGGCTGACGATCCCTCTCCGGCGCCTCAGCTGTAGATCAGGGGCCGGGCTTCGCCCGGCGCCCGTGGCGTCGGGGCGTCCGAGCGGTCTCGGGCCGGGCGGCCGCTGTACTCGCCCGAGGAGCGCGGTCCGCCTGAGGTCAGGTTCCCGGCGCCGCCTGAGCCGAGCGCCGGCCGATCCACCCGCCCCGCCCAACGCCTCAGGACACCGTCGCGCTCGAGCGATCGACCGCCGGCACCACCGGCGGGATCATCGGCCCCTCGCCGGCCGGGTCGCTGATGCCCTCCTCGAGCCAGGCGTAGCGCCCGGACAGAACCGCGCCGGCGCCGGCGCGGTTGGCGTCGTCGTCGTTGGCCCACAGCTCGCCGAACAGCGTGTCGGCGCGCCGCTTGGCCTGGCGGCAGAACAGCTCGGCGAGCTCGGCCGCCTGCGCGCGGCGCTCCGGGTGCTCGCGCCCGATCGTATCCGCGTAGGCGACGGCGGAGGCGATCGCGAACAGCTCGGCGCCGATGTCGACGATGCGGCCGAGGAAGGCCTGGCGGTACTCGAGCCTCGCTTGCCAGCGGCTCATCCCGTAGAACGTCGAGCGGGCGAGCTTGCGGGCGGCGCGCTCGACATAGCGCAGATACGGCGAGAGCCGCCCGAACTCCTCGAACGCGCGAGGGTTGTGTCCCTCGCCGACGGCCAGCCGGGGCAGCCACCGGGCGTAGAAGGCCGCCGCCCTGACCGCGGCCTGGCCCCTGGTTCGCAGGTCGCCGCCGGGCTCAAGGATGTCTCCGGCCACCTGCAGGTGCCGGTCGACCGCCTCGCGGGCGATCAGCAGGTGCATGATCTCGGTCGAGCCCTCGAACGTGCGGTTGATCCGCATGTCCCGGAACGCTTGCTCGACCGGCACCGGCTTCTCGCCGCGCGCCCGCAGCGACTGAGCGGTCTCGAACCCGCGGCCGCCGCGAATCTGCATCAGCTCGTCGACGACCTTCCAGCCGAGCTCCGAGCCGTAGAGCTTGGCGATCGCCGCCTCGATGCGGATGTCGCGCGAGCGGTCGTCGGCCAGGCGGCTGGCGACGTCGAGCATCGCCTCGAGGCCGAAGGCGCTGCCGGCGATGAAGGCGAGCTTCTGGGCGACCGCGTCGTGCTCGCCGATCTTGCGGCCCCACTGCTGGCGCTCGCCGCACCACTCGCGGGCGACCTTGGTCGCCCACTTGGCGGTGCCGACGCAGATCGCGGGCAGCGCCAGGCGCCCGGTGTTCAGCGTGCTGAGCGCGACTTTCAGGCCCTCGCCCTCGCGGGCGATGCGGTTCCCCTCCGGCACGAACACGTCCTCGAGGACGGTGACCGAGTTCTCGATTCCGCGCAGGCCCATGAACGCGTTGCGATGCTCGACGGTGACGCCGGGGCTGTCATAGGGCAGCACGAAGGCAGTGATCCCTCCGCGATGGCCTTCCAGCTTCGGCACCTTGGCCATCACCACGACGATGTCGGCAATCGCCCCGTTCGTCGCCCACAGCTTGCGTCCGTTCAGCCGGTAGCCGCCCGCCACCGGCGCGGCGGTGGCCGCGAGCCGCGCCGGATCCGAGCCGACGTCCGGCTCGGTGAGCAGGAAGGCGCTGAGATGGTCCCGGGCCACCAGCGGCAGCCATCGCCGCTTCTGCTCCTCGGTCCCGAACATCCGCAGCGGCTCCGCGACGCCGATCGACTGATGTGCGCTCAGCAGCGTCGAGATCGAGGCGTGCCACACGCCGGCGAGCGCGAGCGCCCGGTTGTAGTAGACCTGCGAGAGACCGAGGCCGCCGTACTCCTCGGACACCTTCATGCCGAGGGCGCCGAGCTGCTTGAGGCCGTCGATCACGTGGTCGGGGATCCGCGCGTCGCGCTCGATCGCCAAGGGGTCGACCTCGGTCTCGAGGAACTCGCGCAGCCGGGTCAGGAAGCGCTCGCCCTTCTCCACCGCGCCGGGTGGCTGGCGCGGCTGGGGATGGATGAGCTCGAAGCTGAAGTTGCCCAGGAACAGCTCCCTGCCGAAGCTGGGCAGCTTCCACTCGGCCTCGCGGGCGGCCTCGGCGACCTCGCGCGCCTGCTTCTCGGAGACCTCGGTGCTCACCTCCGGAGCGTCTACCCCGTCGCTGTGGGGCGGAATCGGCAGGGCGGCCACCGAGGCCGGCCGCGCGCCGGCCACCGCCCCGGGGGAGGGCGGGCGCGGGACGCCGCCCCGGGTAAGGGCGAGCGACCCGCGTCGGCCGCGTGAAGGGGCGCCGCGACCGCGGGTCGCGGGCCCCGGGGTCAGGTCAGGCCTTGACCAGCCCGTGGGGGTTGAGGACGAACTTCTTCGCCACGCCGCTGTCGAAGTCCTTGTAGCCCTGCGGCGCCTCGTCGAGCGAGATCAGGGTGGCGTTGACCGCCTTGGCGATGTGGGCCTTGTCGTGCAGGATCATATGCATCAGGCCACGGTGGTAGCGCATCACCGGGCATTGGCCGGTGGTGAAGCTGTGGGACTTCGCCCACCCGAGGCCGATCCGGATCGACAGCGATCCCTGCTTGGCCGCGTCGTCGACCGCGCCCGGATCGCCGGTCACGTACAGACCCGGGATGCCGAGCTTGCCCGCGGCCCGGGTGACGTCCATGATCGAGTTCAGCACGGTGGCCGGGGCCTCGTGCTCGGAGTCCTTGCCGTGGCCGCGCGCCTCGAAGCCGACGGCGTCGACCGCGGCGTCGACCTCGGGGACGCCGAGGATCTGCTCGATCTGATCCTTGGGGTCGCCCTTCGAGATGTCGATCGCCTCGCAGCCGAAGCTGCGCGCCTGCTCCAGGCGCTCGGGGATCAGGTCGCCGACGATCACCACGGCGGCGCCCAGGAGCTGGGCCGAGTGGGCGGCGGCGAGGCCGACCGGGCCGGCGCCGGCGACGTATACGGTGTCACCGGAGTGCACCCCGGCGGTGGCGGCGCCGTGAAAACCGGTCGGGAAGATGTCCGACAGCATGGTCAGGTCGAGGATCTTCTCCATCGCCTGCTCCTTGTCGGGGAACTTGAGCAGGTTCCAGTCCGCGTAGGGCACGAGCACGTACTCCGCCTGGCCGCCGACCCAGCCGCCCATGTCGACGTAGCCGTAGGCCGAGCCGGGACGATCGGGATTGACGTGCAGGCACACGCCCGTGTTGCCTTCCTTGCACATGCGGCAGCGGCCGCAGGCGATGTTGAACGGCACCGAGCAGAGGTCGCCCTCCTTGATGAACTCCACCCCCGGGCCGATCTCGATCACCTCCCCGGTGATCTCGTGGCCGAGGATCAGCCCCTCGGGGGCAGTGGTCCGGCCGCGCACCATGTGCTGGTCCGAGCCGCAGATGTTCGTAGCCACGCAGCGCAGGATCGCGGCGTGGGGAAGCTTGCGCCCGACGTTGGCCGGGTTGACGCCGGGACCGTCCTTGAGCTCGAAAGTCGGGAAGTCGATGTCGTGAACCTCGACTTTGCCGCGGCCCATGTACGCCACGCCTCTGTTGTCTGCCACCGCTTCCTCCTTCTCCGCTTGCGCCTTCTCCGCTTGCGGGCTCGACCGAAGAAATGCCCGGTCCCGCGTTTCACGCTAGTCCGGAAAGAGCGTGAAATCACCCGTCCGACCAGCCTCTCTTACCTGACCGAACGGTCAGTTGTCGGCCTATCCGGACGCTTCGTGCCGAAGCAATCCCCGCTCACCGGCGGTGTAGGCCACCTCCGCCCGCCGGCGGACGCCGAGCTTGCGCATGACGTTGCGCACGTGGAACTTCGCCGTGCTCTCGCTGACAAACATCTCCCGGCCGATCTCGCGGTTGGTCAGGCCGCGAGCGATCAGCTCGATGACCTCCCTCTCTCGGTCGGTCAGCGGCGGCCCGCTGCCGGCCGTGGTTCCGGCCGCGATCGCCCGGACCAGCGCGGCGCTGCGGCTGTCGAAGCCCGATTCACCCCGGCAGACCGCGCGGATGATCCGGACGAGCTCGCCGACGTCCACCTCTTTGAGCACGTACGCCCGGGCGCCCCGGCGGAGCGCCTGATTCAGGAGATCCTCGTCGAGGAAGGTGGACAGCACGACCACGTGCGCATCGGGCCGGCGGCGGAGGATCTCCGAACAGAGCTCGAGCCCGTCGACGTTGCTGTCGGCGGTGAGCTTGAGGTCGAGCAGGACCACGTTGGGGCGGGCGCGGTCGAGCGCCCGCAGGGCTTCGCCGCGGCCGCCGGCCTCGGCGACCACCGAGATGTCGGCCTCGAGCTCGAGGATCGAGCGCAGGCCGCGGCGGACGATCGCGTGATCGTCCACGAGCAGCACGCGGGCGCTGGCCGCGCTCCCGGGGTCACGAGCAGCCAGGCGAGCCTCCGAGCGGAATCTCTACCCTCAGCCTGACGCCTCCACGGCGGCGGCGGGCAAACGCTGCGGTACCGCCGAGCCCGCGAACGCGGTCGGCGATCCCGGTCAGCCCGAAGTGCTCGCCGGTCGGCCGCGGCGCTTCGAGCAGGCGCTGCAGGCGCCGGGGGTCGCCGCCGCCGTCATCGGCGATCACCAGCGCCACCCCGCCGAGCAGCCAGTGCAGCGTTACCGAGGCCCGCGTCGCGCCGGCGTGCCGGACCACGTTGAACAGCGCCTCGCGCGCGATCTGGACGATCGCATGATGCATCCCGCCGGGGAGCGGCCGCGGAGCCCCGAAGGTCCGCAGCGACAGTTCGAGCCGGGTTCCCGCCCGCAGCTCGTCGATCACCTCGCGCAGTGCCCGGCGAAGCTCGATCTGGCCGTCGCTGGCCAGCTCGAAGATCGCCGCCCGGATCTCGTCGACCGCCGATCGCGCCAGCCCCTTCGAGGCCACCACGCGCGCGAGCACCGGATCCGGGACGAAGTCCTGACGCCGGCACCACTCGAGGTTCATGCCGATGGTGAGCAGGTGCTGGGCGACGCTGTCGTGGAGCTCGCGCGCGATCCGGTTTCGTTCCTGGCTGAGCAGCTGGCGCCGCCCGGTCTCCTCGAGCTGGCGACGGGTGCCCTCGAGCTCCTGAAACGACCACGCGTTGTGCAGCGCGACACCGGCGTGGTTGGCCAGCGTGACGAGGATCGAGAGATCGCTGCTCTCGACGCCGGCGTCCTCGGCCAGGCCGACCGCCAGCACGCCGGCGAGCTCCCCGCGCAGAGGCATCGGCGCGGCCACCGCGCCGCCGCCTTCGGCGCCGCCCTTGCGCACGACCGGCCCGCGGGCGGCGAGGGCGCGGGCGGCCAGCTCACCGAACGCCGGGGGCGGCTCCGGCTCCGCGCCCGACGCGCTCGCGCCGGCGCCGGCGGCGGCGCCGGCCACGATAACGCGCGGGAGATCGTGAGCATCGACGCCGCTCGAGAACCCCATCGCGGCCCAGCGCGCGTTGAAGTGGTAGCCGGCCGCCTGGACGACGGCCTCGCACACCGCCTGCGGGCCGTCGAGCGTTGCGCACAGCGCGATCGAGATCCGCTCGAGCGTCTCGATCGTGCGATCGAGCCGGGCTGACTTCTCGCGCCAGGCGGCGTAGAAGCTGGGCTTCGAGGAGCGGATCCCGACCAGGCGCTCGAGGGCGACGCGCGCGGCCTCGGGATCGCGCTCAGTAGGCAGCCAGGCAGATTCGGTGGACATCGTCCTCGGTGAGCGGACGCGGATTGGTGGCGATATAGGCGTCGCGCAGGGCGAAATAGGCGAAACGGCCGAAGTCGGCCGGATCGACGCCGAGCTCCCCGAGCCCGCGCGGCACGCCAAGCGCCCCGGTCAGCGCCTGCACGCGGTCGATCGCCGCCTCGGCCACCTGGGCCGGCGAGCGTCCGTCGACCTCGATGCCGAGCGCCCGAGCGACATCGGCATACCGGCTCGGATCGGCCTCGGCGTTGAAGGCCATCACGTGGGGCATCAGGATCGCGTTCAGGAGCCCGTGCGGAAGGTCGAGCGCGCCGCCGATCTGATGCGCGATCGCGTGGGTCGCGCCGAGCAGGGCGTTGGTGAAGGCGATGCCGGCCTGCAGGCTCGCCTGCGCCATCGCCTCGCGCGCGCCCAGGTCGAGGGGATCCTCGACTGCCGCCGGCAGGTGCTCGACGATCGTCCGAATCGCCGCCAGGGCGTGCCCCCGGCTCATGAAGTTCGACGTCGCCGAGACGCAGGACTCGATCGCGTGGCTGAGGGCGTCGAGACCCGTGTGGGCGGTCAGCTCCGGGGGCATGGTCGTCAGCAGTTGCGGATCGGTGAGCGAGATCTCGGGCACGAGCGCGTGGCCGCCGATAGTGACCTTGAGCAACCGGGCGCTGTCGGTGATGACGCAGAACTGCGAGACGTCGGAGCCCGAGCCCCCGGTGCTCGGCACCATCACCATCGGCGGGATCGGCCGCGTGGCGCGGTCGATGCCCTCGTACTCGAGGATGCTGCCGCCGTTGCCGCTCAGCACCGCCACCGCCTTGGCGACGTCGATGCAGCTGCCCCCGCCGATCGCCAGGAGCGCGTCGCACTCGTGTTCCTGGTAGCTCGCGAACGCCGCTTGCACCTCGAAGTCCTTCGGATTCGGGGTGAGGCCGTGCCAGAGCGTGCACTCGGCGCGCACGTCGGCGAGATACGGAAGCGCCCGCTCCACCCATCCCGCCGCCAGCACGCCCGGGTCGCTGACCAGCATGGGGCGCACACCGCCGACCCGCCGCACCGCCCCGCCGACCTCCGCCAAGGTGCCGACCCCGAAGATGACCTCGGGAATCAGGAACTTGCTCACCTGCCGCCGGGGCGAAGCGCGAACACCGGCAAACCCGGCCACGGCCGAGCCACCCAAGTCAGCGTGCTGCGTCATCTCCGCTCCCTCTGCGAAATCGGCGGACCGCACTCTAGCGCCCCGATCGAAGCCAGGGCTAAAGGTCGTGCTCGGCCAGGCGGGCCTTGAGGTTCCGGTGGCGTTCGAGCAGCTGCTCGGTGCGCGCGCGGGTCTCGGCCAGGAGGGGATGGTCGTGCGCGCCGTCCCGCCCGAAGCCCATCGAGAAGGCGTACTCCCACGACGCCATGTGGGCCTTCAGCTCGGCGCTGGCGGCCGCCAGCTCGCTCCTCAGCCTGGCCTCGATCGGGGGCTCGTTCGCGTCGATGAGCGCATTTAACCGACTACCGGTCGGCCCCCGTGACGGCCGCCGCTCGCCCGGGCGCGGCCGGTTCGCACCGAGGAACGCGGGATGGGGGCTGGGGGCGCGCGCGCCTCCCGCCGAGAGGATCCGTCAGCTCGGCGACGCTCCGGGGTCGGCCTCGAGCGCCTGGCGAGTGAGCTCCATGTAATCCCCCGCCGCGCCGGCCGGAAACGCCCACCCGTCGCCGGGGCCCTTCAGCGCCAGGATCGTTCCGGTGTCGAGCTGCTCCGCGACCTCGGGAAAGCGCATCGTCGAGATGATCACGTAGCGCGCCGGCGCGGCCGAGACGTTGCGTAGCCGGTGTGCGCCGGCGGGGCCGGCCGGGAAGCCGACGAGGTCGCCCCGGGCGACCGTGCGGACTCCCTCGGGCGTCCGCAGCTCGAGCTCTCCGGCCACCACGATCAACAGCTCCTCGTTGGCATGGTGGGAGTGATACGGCGCGGCCTGGGCGCCGGGATCGACTTCGTAGAGCGAGCAGCCGAGCTCCGAGCTGCCGGCGCTCGGCCCGAGCCGGCTTCCGCGGACCGGACCCAGTTCCCGCTCCCACGAGCTCGGCTCGAACACGTTAGGCGGATTTGGCATGGCGGGATCATCGCAAGCGGTCGTGGCCGTCGTACCGCCAGCCGATGATCCGGTGTGCGCCCGCGCTACGGCTTCGGCGGCAGGGAGCGCGCGTACTTAACGCCGCGGGCGACCCACCGCTCGAGTTGCGCCTTGCTGCGCACGCCCTCCGGCGCCACCCGCAGCCAGCCGTCCATCACGCGGCCGCGCATCTCGAACGGACCGGCGTGCGGCTTGGCCAGCAGCGCGTCGGTCTGCTCGGGATCGCAGCGCAGCAGGAGACCGCCCTGGCCGCTGACGCTGACCGACATGTGGCCGCCGATCAGAAACGCGAGGCCGCCGAACATGCGCTTCTCGGTGACGTCCCCGTCGGCGCCGATGAGCTCGCGGATGCGGTTGGCCAGGTCCTCGTCGTAGGCCATGCCACGATTATCGCCGTTCTCCTCGACCCGCAGGATGTATCGCGATGCCGCGCTGAACCCCGGTTTGGGCCTCGCTGCGCTCGGCGTCCGTGGGGCCGGGCGTCCGGACGCCCCGTTTGGCGTCTTGGCCGAACGCCGCGGGCTGAGGCGCCAGCCGAGAGCCCACCCGCCGGCGACGCGGTCCGGACGGGCCCGGACGGCCCCACGGACGCCGAGCGCAGCGAGGCCCAGTGGCCTGGCGTTGTCCGGTACTTCGCGGAGCAGCGGTGCCGAGCGCGGTCCGGGCGGGGATGCGCCGCAACCCGCGCACGATTTTCGCGGCGATCCGCAGGCGAGCGCGTTTACCGGGAGGCGCTGCTCGCCGAGGCGGTCGAGAAGGTGGTGAGGTTCTGCGCGGGCTCGAGCTCGCGGGTCACGGCCCGGCGGCGGTAGTCGAACACCCGCGTCAGATCCCGGGCCACGAACGCCCGGTGCGCGATCGCCCCGAGCCGGCCCAGCGGCAGCTCGTAGCGGACCCGGTCGCGCACCAGGGTGCCATCGGGGTGGGCCGCGAACGCGTGCGTGTGGTGCCACAGCCGGTAGGGACCATGGAGCTGGCGGTCGGCGAACATCACGCCCGGCTCCCACGACTCGATCAGGGTCAGCCAGCGGAGGGGGGCGCCGTGGAGGCGCAGGCGGTAGCCGATCGTGGTCCCCACGCGCATCTGCACCGGCTCGGGAGCCAGCACCTCGAAGCGCAGCCACGGCGGCGTAATTCGCTCGAGGTTGCGGGCCTCGGAGAAGAAGGCGAAGACCCGATCGAGCGGGGCGCGGACGACCTGCTCGCGCTCGAGGACGTGCACGGTCACGCGCCGGAGAGCGCGTCGCGGAGCGCCGCCTCGACATCGGCGAAGCGGAACTCGTAGCCGAGCTCGGTGAGGCGAGTGGGCACGGCGCGCTGGCCGGTGAGCACGGTGCTCGCCATCTCGCCGTAGAGCAGGCGCACGGCGGGGCCCGGGACGGGCAGCGCGGCCGGGCGGTGCAGCACGCGCCCGAGCGCGCGCGAGAGCTCGGCGTTGGTGACTGGTCGCGGGGCGGTGAGGTTGATCGGGCCGACCGCGCGCGCGTCGTCGAGGCACAGCAGCAGCCCCCCGACGACGTCGTCGCGGTGGATCCACGGGACGTATTGCCGACCGCCGGCCACCGGGCCGCCGACCCCGAGGCGGAACGCCGGCAACATCTTGGCCAGGGCGCCACCGCCGGCGGCGAGCACCACCCCGGTGCGCGCCGTGACGACCCGCATCTCCGAGGCGATCGCCGCCGCCTCGTGCTCCCACGCCGCGGCGACCGCAGCCAGGAAGTCATCGCCGGCGGGCGCCCGCTCGTCGAGCGCCTCGCCGTCGCGCGCCCCGTAATAGCCGGTGGCCGACTGGGAGACGAGCCGGGCGGGCCGGCGGTCCTCGGGCAGCGCCCTAAGCCCGGTCACCAGCGACCGTGTCCCGAGCACGCGCGAATCAAGGATCTCGCGCTTGGCGTCGTGCGTCCAGCGCTGGGCGATCGGCTCCCCGAGGAGGTGGATCACCCCGTCGGCACCTTCGAGGGCGGCGGGTGGGGGAGGCGCCTGCTTGGGATCCGGCCATGGATGCGCCTCGACGCCGGCGGCGAGGACCGCGCGCGCCCGCTCAGGGTCGCGGCTGAGCGCGACCACCTCATCGCCGCGGGCCCGCAAGGCGCGCACCACTGCGGTCCCGATCAGCCCGGTGGCGCCGGTCACCACGACCCGCACGGTCAGCTTCTCCGCCTCTCGACGACGTCACGCATGCCACGATCCTAACGAGTTGTTGAGCTTTTCGCAACAGACCGTAGGGGCTGCCGGACGTACAGCCGGCTTGCACGGAGCGTCCAGGTAAGTCATCAGCTAATGTGCATGACCTTCGGTTCGGCGGGTAGGGGAAGCGTGGTGGGCTTCTTCGACATCATCGACACCGGTCTCGCGCGCTCGGCCCGCTCGGGTACGCTCGCCCGAGCCGATGTGCTCGCGACCGGCCCGATGTTCGGATGACCGAGGCCGAGCCGCCGCGGCTGGCCGGGCAACGCGTCCTGATCACCGGAGGTTCAAGCGGCATCGGGCTGGCGTGCGCGGAGCGGCTCGGCCGCTCCGGAGCCCGTCTCGCGCTGATCGCGCGCGGGCCGGAAGCCCTCGAGGAGGCCTGCGCGAGAGTTCGGAACTGCGCCGGGGTGTTCGCCGCCGACGCGACCGACGCCGAGGCGATCGGCGCGGCCGTCGAGCGCGCCGCCGCGCTGCTCGGCGGTCTCGACGCGGTGGTCGTGAACGCCGCCGCGGCCGCCTACGGGCCGTTTGCCGCGATGGCGACCGACGACTACCGGAGCACGATCGAGTCGGCGCTGCTCGGCCCGATGAACACGGCCCGGGCCGCGCTCGCGCCGCTGAGCGCGGGCGGCGGCGGCCGGCTCGTGTTCATCGGCTCGGTCGCCGGCCGGGTCCCGGTGCCATGGCT
>Ga0213874_10000191_pt1 | contig 11101 bp, 9 predicted proteins | sample BarmaccomBMRX_R7_FD_160098 | JGI IMG/M metagenome (GOLD analysis project Ga0213874, IMG submission 160098) | Root-associated microbial communities from Barbacenia macrantha in rupestrian grasslands, the National Park of Serra do Cipo, Brazil - RX_R7 | ecosystem: Host-associated > Plants > Roots...
GCAGGCGCCCGGGGCCGCCCCGCGCCAGAGCCGTCACGACCTCGACGTCATCCCGGCCCGAGGGCCTCGACACACACCCACAGCGCCTCCTCCAGGTGGATCGACGGCACGCCGTCGACGCCGACCGCGAACAGCGCGACGCGGCGGGTGCGCGGACCGGGCCGGTGCGCGGCGGCCACCTCGCCGAACAGCGGCGCGTGAATGTGGGCGGCGTCCGCGACCACGAGCCGGCCGGCCGGCAGCGCGCCGCCGGAAGCGAGCGCTTCCGCCTCGGCGGTCATCCGGATTCCCAGGCCGCCGGGAGCAACGCGATCGCCGTCGAGCGCCCACACCGGCACGCCGGTCTCGAGCAGGCCGAGCAGCAGCGCGTCGCGCAGTGCGTCGCGCGAGGCGAAGGCGCCCTGGAGAAGACGCTCCACCGCCGCCTGCTCGGTCGGGATGCGCGTCACGTCGGGGTCGAGCCCGACGTGGCGGAAGAACGCTCGATAGGCATGCGGAATCGGCAGCGTGCGCATGGCGACGACACCCGCTCCGCGGTAGCGGTCGGCGTGAGCATCGAGCCGTCGCTCGAGCGCGGGCGAGCGGGTGCCCAGATTCACCGCCACGGTGAGCCACAGCAGACGCAGCCCGGGGAACTCAGCGCGCACTGCCGGCTCGACGAAGCCCGGCGTCGCCTCGAAGTCAAGCCCGCGCTTCATCGCAGCAGCGCCCCCACCCGCTCGGCGAGTGCGGCCGGGCTGCGCCAGTGGTTGCCGATCAGGCGCTCGGCGACGAGGCCTCCGGTCCGCGCAAGCTCGACGAGCGGGCAGATTTCGACGTCATAGAGGCTCCCGACCGCGCCGTCGCGGTCGTAGGCGACCGGGATCGCCCAGCGATGGCGGCGAGCCAGCGCCGCGACGGGCGCACGGCCGGCGCGCACCGCCACCGCGGCGAACTGGACCCGGCTGCCACGGTACCTCGTGGCCACCGACTGGAGCGCATCGACCTGTTGCTCGCAGCCGCGGGAGCTGATCGAGAAGAATGCCAGCACCAGCGGCCCCCGGCGGGCGAGCAGACAGACGTTGAGCGCCCGAGGGTCGTGCCGCGCCGGGGTGCACGGCGGCGCCAGGTTGGCGTCGCCGATCAGGGTCGAGTCCGCCAGCGGCGCCGCGAAGAAGCGAAGCCGCCCGCCGGGCGGGACGCCCGGCGTCGCCACTCGGTGAGAGGTGAGCTGGTAGACCGAGAACGCGATCACCAGCCCGAGCCCGAACACGCCGATCGCCCACCGGTAGGGGCGGGGGTCGAGGACCGAGAGGCGGTGCGGAGGGCGCTCGGCGTTCACGCAACGCGGGCGCGCCGGCGCCGCGGCCGCATCGCGCCGCCCGCCCGGCGCATCCGCTGACGAGCGCGCTCCGCCACGTCGCCATGCTCGGCGAGCGCGAGCACCGCGGGCAGGAGGAAGAGCACGCCGGCCAGGGACACCGCGAGGTCGACGAGGGTGACGAAGCCGAAGTCACGCAGCATCGTGACGTTCGAGACGACCAGCACGCCGAAGCCGGCGATCGCGGTGAGCCCAGAGGCCAGCACCGGCGTCCCGGTGTGGCGGTAGGTTCGTGCGAGCGCCTCCCGCAGCTCGTAGCCGGCGGCCCGCTCCTGGCCGAAGCGCTCTGACAACAGCACGCTGAACTCGGTGGATATGGCGATCACCAGCGAGCCGAGGCTCGCCGACATCGGGTTCAGCGGGATCCCGATCAGGAAGACGATCAGCGCCGACCAGCCGGTGGCCAGGACGATCGGGACGAGCGGCACGATCGCCCGCCTCCGGCTGCGCAGCAGGGCGAGGAGCACGGCCGCCACCGCGAGCAGCGCGACGAGCTGCGTGAGCAGCCTACGGCCCGAGGAGGCGAGGACGGCGTTGGCCTGCGCCGCCAGCACCGGGAGGCCGGCCAGCTGCGCCTGCACTCCGCTGGGGGGATGCAGCTGCGAGCGCATGTAGTCGACCACGCGCTGCTGGCGGCCCAGCGGCATCAGCCGGATCCCGAAGGCCAGCGAGGCCTCCCGGCGGTCAGGAGTGATCACGGCCTGCGAGAAGTAGCTTGGGACGGCGCGCAGGAGAGCTTCGATCGACGACTGCCCGAGGGACGGGGACGCGCCCTGAGCGCTCGGCGAGCCGGCGGAGAACAGATCGGGCAGCGAGAGCGCCGGGCACAGCGTCGCGGCGGTGCAGCCCTTCGTCTCGACATATCCGTAGTGCCGGAGGAGCTTCTGCTCATAAGCGATCATCCAGGCGATCGTCTTCGGCGTGGCCACGTCTCCGGCGCGGACGGTCACGTCGATCTCGCCGGATACCCGGGTCGCGTTCTCGAGCGTCCGCAGGTCGCGCAGCGCCGGCATGCTCGCCGGCACCAGCCTGGTGACGTCCGACTGCACGGAGGTTTGCGTATCGGCCAGCCAGCCCAGCCCCGCGAGCAGCGCGCCGAGGGCGATCACACGCCCCGGCGAGGCGAGCGAGCGGTGGAGCACGCGCATGCCCATGCCGCCGCGCCGGCGCGTCGCGGCAAACCGGCGCCGGCGCGTCGTTGCCACCCGGCGCAGGCGCGTCGTCGCTACCCGGCGCGGGCGCCTCGCGGCCAACCGGCGCCGCCGCGTCGCGTCGGCGCGGCGAGCGGCCTCAGCGAGGATCTCGCCGGCGCCGCGCAGCGACGCGCCGACCACTCCCCCGTCGCGTTCGCCGATCACAAGCGCCGCCGAGCCCGCGGTCAGCGTGCAGAGCACGGCGACTGCGATCCCGAGAACGAGCAGCAGGCCGAAACCGCGCACCATCGGCACCGGGGACAGCAGGAGCGCGAGGAAGCCGGTGGCGGTGGCTGCGGCCGCGGTGGCAATCGCCGGTGCCCCGGCCCGGGCGCCGCGGGTGACGGCCTCGCGCGTCCCGATCGACTCCGCCCGCGCCTCCTGCACGCGGGACTGGAACTGGATCGCATAGTCGACCGACAGCCCGATCAGGATTGGCAGCACCGCGAGCGAGGCCATGGTCAGCGATCCGCGAAGCCCGGCAAGGATCCCGAAGGTGATCGCCGCGGTGGCCATCGCCAGCGCCAGCGGCAGCAGGCGCAGGCGGCTGCGGAACACGAGCAGCAGCGCGCACGCCATCACCGCGAGCGCGGCCACGACGAGGCCGGCGACCGATCCGCTGAGTTCCGAGGCGAGGTCGTTCACCACCACCGGTTCGCCGGTGACGGTGTACCTGCCTCCGTAGGCGGAGCGAAACATCGGCATCCTCACCGCCTGGCGGATCCAGTTGATCGCTTGGGCCTGTTGGGCGCTCGTAAGCGAGGATTTCAGGCGAACCTGTATCAGCGCCGATTCGGCCGTCGGGAACAGGTAGGCGAACCTCGCCTTCGGCTGGTTCACGCCGCGCGTCTGGTCGAAGACGATCTGGGGGATGAACTGCGGATCGTCGATCCGCGGCGTGCCCGTGATGCCGGACTCGAGGTAGGTCTGGGCGAGGTTCTCGAGTTGCTGCTGCTGCTCGAGCGCCGCGGCGGCGTTGCCGGCGGCGATCGCCTGCCCGCGAGGGAGGCCGCGGCCGAGCCCGAGTCGGTAGGCGTCCGCGCCCGCCGTCTGGACCGCCTGCCGAGCCGAGCTCATCATTGCCTGCACTTCGGTGTTGACGGCCGCCACTGCGCGATTCAGGAAGGTGCCCGGGCCGTAGACGACCTGGACCGGCTTGGCCCGCATCAGGTGCCCGCACGGGCTGCTCCGCCCGCCATAGGGTTGCGCCGCCGTGGCGCTCGCGGGAGTGAACGAGCCGAGGCTCTGGCTGGCCACGAGCGTCTGACCGGCAAGGCACGCCTCGAGCTGGCTGACCGTAGCGAGGTCCTTGGTCTCGACCAGGTTGGGCAGCGATTCGCGGATCAGGATGACCACCGGATCGGCGCCGAAGTGGCGCTGATCGTCGGCGGTCGCCCGGTAGCTTGCCGACGAGCTCGACACGAACGTGCTGCTGGCCGCGCTCGGCGCGAGGTGCAGCGACAGCACGGCCCCGGCCACGGCGAGCGCGACGATTACCGCCAAGACGACCGCCGGCCGGCGCAAGCTGACCGCGACGATCCGCTCCAGCCTCGCCAGCACCTTCATCGGCGCTCAGGGTACAGGCCGGCCTGGTCCTCGGTGGCGCCGTCGCCCTCGGCCCGACAGGCGCGCGCTGCTGCGCGCCAGGACCGAACCAGGTAGCCGAGGGCCTGTTGGCTACCGCCTTTTCAGTGCCTTTGCGGCGGCTGCTAATCCATGTTCAGCGGACCCTGGGACTCACCGGCGAGGAACTGGCGGATGAACGGATTCTCGGAGTTCAGCATGTCCTCGGCGGGCCCGGCCTCGACGATCCGGCCCTTCCACAGCACGTTGATGTAGTCGGCCACCCGCCGGGCGCTCATGATGTCGTGGGTGATGACCGCGAAGGTCGGCAGGTGCACCTTTCCCTTCGCCTTGGCGTCGTCCATCATGTCGCGATGGATCTCGAGGATCAGCTCGCCGAGCAGCGCGGTCCTCACCGGATCGAGGCCCGAGTCCGGCTCGTCGAACAGCACGATGTCCGGCTCCAGCACTAGCGCCCGGGCGAACCCGGCCCGCTTGCGCATCCCGCCCGAGAGCTCGTTCGGCATCTTCTCGCGCGCCTCGGCGAGGCCAACCTCGGTGAGGCGACGCTCGACGATCTCGACGATCTCGTCTTCGCCCTTCTCGGTGTGCTGGCGCAACGGGAAGGCGACGTTGTCGAACAGGTTCATCGAGCCGAACAGCGCTCCGTCCTGAAACAGCAAGCCGAACTTCTTGCGCATCTCGAAGAGGTCGTCGTCGGACATGTTCGGGACCGACTCGCCGTGAACGAGCACGTCTCCGCGGTCGGGATACAGGAGCCCCACCATGTGCTTGATGCAGACCGACTTCCCGGTGCCTGACGGTCCGAGGATCATCGAGACCATCCCCTCGGGCAGGGCCATGTTGAGGCCGCGAAGCACCCGCGCCCGGCCGAAGGACTTGTATGTGTCGACAAACTCGACCGCGTCCGGGCGGCCCGACGGATACACCTTGTAGGTGTGATACCTGTAGTCACCCTCATCGGCGCCCGGGGGCGGCGCTGGACGCGGGGGCTGTTCGTCGACCACCGACACGCGCGAGCGCGGGTCCGGCGCCGGCTGGTTCTCGGCGCGGGAGTTGTCTGGTTCGGCCGGCATCTCAGCCCCCGATCGGCGCTCGTGGATTCGCGCCCCAGAAGAGTTGCGTGCCGATCATTCCGATTAGGTGCACGGAGACGATGTTAAGCACCATCGACTTCGCGGTGGCGGTGCCGACGCCGACCGGCCCCCCGCTTGCGTTGTAGCCGTAATAGCAGCCGACCAGAACGATGACCGTGGCCATCGCCATTGCCTTCATCAAGCTGAATAAGAGGTCGGGCGGATTCTGGAACTGCCAGAAGATGAGAAAGAAGCCTCCTGAAGAGACGTCTCCGATCTGCTGGACCACCACGATGTAGCTGGCCACGAAGCCCGCGCCGATCGAGCACAGGTAGACGAACGGCAGAACCAGCCACGAGGCAAGCAGCCGGGTCGCGCACAGGAAGGTGATGCCGCTGATCCCCATCACCTCGAGGGCGTCGATCTCGTCGGAGATCCGCATCGAGCCGAGCTCGGCCACCAGGCCGGTGCCCACCTTGGCGGCCATCATGTAGCCAAAGCCGTAAGGGACTAGCTCGCGCAGGTCACACCAGGCCGAGAACACCCCGGCGTACGCGGGCACGCCATTGGCCCGGTCGAAGTACGCGCCCTCGACGCCGCACTCCAAGCCGATGATGAACACGAGGCCCCAGATGACCAGTGTCGAGGAGACGATCAGGATGCCCGACTGGCGCAGCGCCTCTCCGAAGAAACGCATCACGCGCAGCGTGAGGACCTCCCTGACCACGCGCGAGGTGAACTTGACGATCGCCCCGAAGGACTCGACCCAGCCGCGCGGAGTGGCGAGAAGGCCGTCCATCAGCTCACTTGACGATCGAGGTGATTTCGGGGTGCGTGGCCAGCAGCGTCTGCGTGAACGCGTAGTTGAAGGCGAAGATGCCCAGGAATGCGATCACCACCGCCTGGTTGACCGCGCGGCCGACGCCCTCGGCGCCGCCCGACGCGGTCATGCCCTTGTAACAGCAAACGATCGCGATGATCGCGCCGAAGATTGTCGTCTTCACCACCGACCCCCATAGGTCGGTGGTGGAGGCGTTGTTGAAGAACGTGGCCCAGAACGGGCCGAGCGGCTCGTGATTGACGAGCGTGGCCAGGATGCCGCCGAAGATGCCGAAGATGAGGGCGTAGATGTCGAACAGGCCGGTGCACAGCATCAGGGCCAGGAAGCGCGGCACGACCAGATTCTTGATCGGGTCGACGCCGAGGACCTGAAGGGCATCGAGCTCCTCGCGGATCTTGCGAGCGCCGAGGTCAGCCGTGATCGCCGTGCCGGCCACGCCGGCCAGCACGATCGCGTCCACGAACGGGGCGAACTCGCGGATCGAGGACAGCACGAAGAAGCCGCCCAGTCGATCGAGCGCCCCGAACAGGACCAGGAAGTTGGCCGCCTGGAGCCCCGGAGCGCCGTACCCGAAGGCCACCGTCGAAACCAGCAAGGGGAACCAGCACAACTTCAGCGCGAACATGAACTGGCTGGCGAACTCGCCGCCGTAGGGATACGGCGGCCGCACGGCGGAGACCAGCGTCTTGCCGGTCAGCACCATCATGTTGCCGATCTCCTCGAGGAGGCTCTTGGCCGGCGTATAAGCGCGATCGGCGACTGCTCTGACCAAACTCCGAGTCTCCCGTGTCCGCGATGCCGCGGAGCGCCGCGGCCGCCGGTAAGCCTACGTGAGGGTGTTGGCGAAGACCACCCGAAACCGTCGCCGCAGCGAGTCGCGCTGGTATGTTCGGCCCCGCGGTGAACAGCAGCAAGAGCACGTATGCCCTCGTCGGCGCGCTCGTGACGGCGCTCGGCGTCGCGGGCTGCGGAGGCACCCGCCTCGACGCCACCGAGCCGAGCGGCACGTTCCCCCTGCAGGTGTTGAGCGCAACCTTCCCGGCCTCGCAGGCGCTCGCGGAGCACACTCATCTGGTGATCACCGTGCGCAACCCGGGCCGCACCGCGATCCCCAACGTCGCGGTGACCATCTGCAACGTAACCTGCCGCTACCCGGCGCCCGGCGGCGAGGGCACGAGCGTCCAGCCCTTCGCCGAGCTCAACCCATCTCCCTACGAGGCCAACCCCTCGCGCCAGGTATGGATCGTCGACCGCGCTCCCGGGCCGTGCTCCACCGGCTGTGACAACGGGCCGACGGGCAACGGCGGCCCCGGTGGAGCGGTGAGCTCGGGGGTCAACACGTGGCAGCTCGGTCACGCTCTGGCGCCGGGAGCGAGGGCCAGGTTCGACTGGGCGCTCACCGCCGTCACCCCGGGTCGCCACGTCGTCGCCTGGCGGGTGGCCGCCGGCCTGTTCGGGAAGTCGGTGGCGGTTCCAGCGACCGGCTCGGCGCTGACCGGCGCGCTGACCGTGTCGGTCTCCGGCGCGCCTGGTCAGGCGTTCGTGAACAACGCCGGAACGATCGTGCCCGGCCGGAGCCACTAGTCGGCCGGAAGGCAGCCAGGTGGCCAGTCCGTGGCCACCTCGCCACCTTGTGCTCCCTTCTCGGGCTTCGCCGTCGCGGAGGAGTAGCCGACGGCAGCGAAGTGGTGCTCCCGAGGGTCAAGGTCTTCGACTTCTGTGCCGTCACCTTGCCAACTTCAGCCTGCCCACCTCACCGTTCCTACGCCGATGAGTTTGCTGGCGTCCCACAGGGGGGTTTTCTCGACTGAGCCTCCTCTCTGCGCAGGCGCTCCGCGGCGGCCACAGCGTCGCGGCGCGAGTGCACACCGAGCTTGCGCAACAGGCTTTTGACGTGGGTGTACACGGTGCTCGGCGAGAGCACGAGCCGCTCGGCGATCCGCTGGGTGCTGGCCCCCTCGGCGATGAGCTCGATGATTTGCCACTCACGGGTGGTCAGGCGACTCTGCAGCGGCCGCCAGCCAGCGTCCGGGACCTCGCGCACGAGATCGAGCAGCGGCATGAGCAGCCGCTGCGGCACGATCGCCTCCCCTTCCGCCGCTCGGATGACGAGGCGCGCGAGGTCCTTCGGAACGACGTCCTTCTCGATGTGGCCGACGGCGCCAGCCCGCAACGCCGCGATTGCCGCGCGATCATCGTCGATCGAGATCGTGACGACCCGCGTCTCGGGCGCCATGGCCAGCACCGTGGCGACCAGCTCGGCGCCGGCGCCGACGAGCGTGGTGTCGATGATCATGACCGTCGGTCGGTAGTAGCGCGCGAACTCGAGCGCCTCCTGTGCGTCGCCGGTGCTGAGCACGATCGCGACCCGGTCGAGGTCGTACAGAGCAGTTCGGATCATCCGCCGAGCGAGCCCGTCGGGATCGGCGATGAGCACGCGCATGCGCCCATCGCCGTCCCCCGACGACGCGTCCAGCACCGAACGCTCCCGGTGGTCGATGCGGGCGCTCATCGCTGTCCCTCCTCGTCGCGTTCATGCGCGATGGCGACGGGGCGCTGGCGCCATTTGGATACGGCAGATGCGCCGGCTCGCGCTCGCCGCAGGATCGCGCCGTAGCGGATCTCATCTGCCCGCTGGTGCGCCGCGATCGCGGCGCTCAGCTGCTCCGCGTAGCGCTTACGACGACCGCGGGCGACGGTCCACGACGTCGCCAGCCCCATCACAATCGCCAGCGCGATGCCCAGCGCGATCAGAGCGGCCGGATCGGTCGACCGATCCGCACGCCGCAGCGGAGTCCATGCCGCCGCCGTCGGCGTTTGCCGCGGAGGCAGAGCCGGGTGCCCGGTGGCGGGCCGAGCCGGGTGCCCGGTGGCCGGCTGAGCCGGCTGCCCGCTGAGGGGCCGAGCCGGCTGCCCGCTGGCGGGCCGAGCCGGTTGCCGGACGCCCGACGCCGCGCGCGTTGACCGCGCCCGCGCCAAGGCCCTGAGACGGGCGAGGACCGTTGGGTCGGCGAGGCCGTCGACCCGGAGGCCGTTAGCGACCTCGAAATCAGCCACGGCCTGTTCGGTCCGCGGGCCATAGCGACCGTCGATCGGCCCTGGCGCGTAACCCGCGCGGGCCAGCTCACGCTGCACGACGCGGACGCGCCGGGAGCCAGCGCTGCGATAACCCATGCCCGGATACACACCGGAGGGGCCGCGCAGTGCGCTGAGCGTGATCGCACCGGCGATTCCGTCGACGGGTAGATCCCGCGCGGTCTGGAAGCGGACCACCGCCTCCTCGGTCAGGGGCCCGTAACGACCGTCGATCGGCCCCGGGTTGTAGCCGACTCGCGCCAGACGACGCTGTAGCGAGTGGACCGACGACGAGCCGCCGTCACTCCGGTAGCCCGCGCCGGGCGCCAGTACGACGGTGGCGGGAGCGACATGGGCCGGCTGAGCCGGGCTTGCGGCCATCGCCGGCGTGGTTGCCAGCGCGCACGCCGGAGCTGCACCAAGCACCAGCACGCCGGCGGACAACAATTCGATTAGACGTCTTGTGGCAGAGACTGCACGCAGCCGCCGTACCGGGGCACCGAACCCAGGCCGTTGGCCAGTCTTGACGCTGTCTCTGCACGCCCGAGATGAGCGTGACATGAGTCGTTTCTCCTGTTGCTGCTAGAAGGGAGCACCCGGGCGGTGAAAGCCCGGCTGCGAGGACCTGGAGAGACCGACTCAGGCCTTAGCCAGGGCGCTCTAGCGACAGGAGAAACGGCGACGGCGCCCGCGAGACGCCGTAGGTGCGCAGGGTGCGCAGCACCCGCGGAACGAAGAGAGCCGCCAGCGCGAGCAGCGCGACGGCGCCGAAGAAGAACGAACCCGAGCCGCCACCGGCGGCGGAATCGACCCCGGTCCCGAACGGCGAACCGCCCGGAGCGGGAGCCTGCGGGGCGGGCACCGGTGTCACCGGCCGAACCGAAAGGCCGCGCCGCGAAACGGACGCGCCCGCGCCGTGCAGCCCGGAGAACCCCCCGAAGCCGATCGGCCGGCCCGCAGGCCAAGGCGCCGACGGCCACAGCGACGCGGTCGGCCATCCGAAGAGCGGGCCGACGCCTACACCGATGCCGTTGGCGACCGATGGAGTGTGCGACACGGCAGCCGTCAGCGCAGAACCAAAGCTGCCGCCTGCGGACACGACGACCGTGGCCGGCGACACGGCCACCGGCGCTCCAGCGGCCACCGGTCCGGTCACGATCGCTGGTGAAGTCGCCGAACCGACCGCCGCGGCGACCGGCGCGCCGGACCAGATCGCGCTACCGGTGCTCTTGACGGCCGCGCTTCCGAGCGACGCAAGCGTCGAGGTGAGCGGCACTGTCACGTGGGCGACAGTGCCGCCACCGTGTCCGACCGCGGCCTGAGTGCTCAGGAGCGATGTGGTCATGAGCGACGCGGGCAGCGTTCCGACGGAAGCCCCTATCGAAGCGAGGCTGGACGAGACGGTGGACGCCTTCGCCAGTGCGCTCCCGACCGAGCCACGTACCGGTGAAGCCAGATGCAGAACAGAAGCCGGCACGGGCACGCCAGCGGGCGTAAGTTGTGAAACCGTTGTCACGGCGGGGGCGAGCGCCGCAACCTGAGGCTGAAGCGCCGGAGGCACCAGGGCCTGCAGGGCGGGCGTCGCCGCCTGCAGGGCCGGCGTCGCCGCCTGCAACGGCTGAGGCGCCGGAGGCACCACGGCCTGCGGCGCCGGGATCACCGCTTGCAACGGTTGGACGACCGAGGCCAGCGGCGGCTGGGCCGCGCCGGCGAGCGTGCCGGTCACGGTCGCCGGCAGCGACGCGACGGTCGCGGTCGCCTGCTTGGCCGCCCGGCCCGCCCCCGCCAGCGTCCCGGTCACCGTCGCCGGCAGCGACGCGACGGTCGCGGTCGCCTGCTTGGCCGCCTGGCCCGCCCCCGCCAGCGTCCCGGTCACCGTCGCCGGCAGCGAGCTCACGGTCGCGGTCGCCTGCTTGGCCGCCTGGCCCGCCCCCGCCAGCGTCCCGGTCACCGTCGCCGGCAGCGAGCTCAC